>Ga0214474_1000379_pt1 | contig 22529 bp, 25 predicted proteins | sample RVTome_2_FD_187335 | JGI IMG/M metagenome (GOLD analysis project Ga0214474, IMG submission 187335) | Soil microbial communities from uranium-contaminated site in the Upper Colorado River Basin, Wyoming, United States - RVT95D214 HiSeq ...
TCTTGTCTGTGCGGGGCAACCTTGAAGTACCAAGGGGCGAGCCGGGTAGACCTGTGCGAATAAATTCGCTTATGGGCTTCAACAACGTGAAATTTGATGCGGAGGGAGACTATGAGTTTGCCATTCTCATAGGGGGAGAAACTAAGAAGAACGTATCCTTCCGAGTAAGCTATGCACCTCCTGTCGCCAAGGCTTGAGATGAATGCGACCAGCTAAGCGCTTGTTGGAAAGCATGCGCCGCACCAGGAGCGGTTGGTCCGCTGATGACTTAGAAAAACTGTATGTCGGACTGGGTTTTGAGTTTAGAGAAGGAGCTAAACATCGTGTATACATTCACCCGAAATTTCTAGAGTTGAGAGCGACTGTGACGCGTTCTCGATCCCTAGCGAAAGGATATATCGACCACGCATTGGACATTGCTAAACGGCTTGAAGAATTGGAGGCTAAACATGGAAAACAAGGTTAGAAAAGATACGGCCATCCCTTACTCTACTATTGTAGTTCCTGATGCAACAACGGATAACGAGCCCTGTTTTGTGGCGTATCACCCTGAACTGGAAGGCTGCATGAGCCACGGCAGCACTCCAGAGGAAGCCCTTGACAACCTTCGTGAGGTCACGGAGCTATACATTTCAGTGCTGCAAGAGAAAGGATTAGAGACACCTTCTCCCCAAGGAGTGGCAATAACTTGGGATGTCATAGGGCCCTCAAGAGAGCCAGAGGTGGAGACATACAGTTGGCCGTCTATAGCTCCACCTAGTTTTGTTCCTGTCTGACACCTATCCGAGGAGCCTTGGCGCTGAAGCCCTTCGCCGTCTGGAGGTGGAGGGCTTTCCCGTCACGGCCATAAACGACATCTACGGCGGCGACCTCTACGAAGAAGGCAAAGCCAGATACCAGGTCAAAGCCGGCTGATCAGGCACAAATCCCTTCGCAGTAGCTTGTCGCCACCAGCCACAGGCAAATGCCCGCTAAGCCTCGGCTCTTATGAACACGGCGGGGAGAAGTTGGACCACACCGCTGCGACTGCACACGTTATCAAGTTCTCACCCAGGAGCGTCTGCCCGAAGCCTGAGGACATCGCACCTGGCTAGGCTTTTGGCGGGGTGTTCGCTTCGTCTTGTAGAAGTGCACAATTAGCACTGAAGCTAGTCATAGACATCCCCAGTCCCGCATCTCCACGGAGGCAGAAGGTCAACAAAACACTGTCACTGGCATACCTTGATAGCTGGAAGAGGTGACTATATAAATCTATAGAGCACAGGCCTGCCATGCAGTCCACACACGATCAGGAAGACGTTTGCCTCCAATCTGCACAGACGGGGATTAGATGTGGAGCATATCGCGAGGCTGGGTGGATGGGAGAGCCTGGACATGGTGTTGAGGTATACCAAAAGCGTGAAGTTTGAGGAGAGTTTGAAGTTGTATAGGGAGTTGGAGGGGTAAGGGGTTGGCTTATTGTTGGATTAGGCGTAGTCTTTAGATATAGGCTCAGGTGGTAAAATAACTACCTTGTCAGGTAGATGACTATTCATAGCGTATGGCCGGTTTGTTTCTTGATAAAGAAGCAGACGACATCCTCTGCAATCACCGCATCTTTGTCCATCTCACTCGCTGACCACGCTTTGACTTGATTTGACTTGACTCCGCAAGCTTGGGCAAGCTGCCCCTTGCGCCTTTCCATCCAGTCGTGAGAGCGAAATCTATGCTGGTAGAATACTAAGAAATCCCGCGGCTTAAGTGATTGCCAGATTTCCACAATTTCACTAGGTTTCACGTGTTCTGCCTTGACCAATCTCGGGGCGAGTCCAACATCTGGGTCAAGGAAAACTATTTTTTGCTCGTTCATCCGCTCGATTTTTTCACACACATCGTGGTGGTAACTAGTTCGAGTGTCATGACTGAATTCTTGCATAATTACCTCAATGATCAAGCCTGTACTATGAGCGAGCCTAGCTATATCCTCGATATCCCTGAAGTGTTTTATCACTTGCTCGGGGAGAGTAATGTTCACCTTGTCAAAGACGAGTTCGGGCCATTCTTGCCTGCGATAATAAGGAACCCATAATATACTCCCAATCTCTTCCTTTGAACAAAGATGAACAATACCACCCCACTTCAGAATATCTCTCTTATCAGCGTACCAAATGTCCTTCATTTCCAGTCATCCGCTCTAGGTATATGCCGGTACAAGTGGCCGGACCCTTTTCCACGTGAGCCTACTTTTAACCTCAGTCATTAGGTAATCTAAGTATTCATCGCCCTCTGCAATTATATCAGTTGTCCCTAAGCATTTTGATGGATGATGCAGGGGGTGTATTCCACTCCCCGAAAGCAACCCGAGCATACAGCATTCTCTTGCTGTCTCATTCATGAGCTGCCGCATATCCCAATGATAGAGGAGCTGCCTCAATCTCTCAGTTCCACCTTGTGTCAGAAATCGACACCTCGCAAGGCTCAATCGGTGTTGGAGAAGACCAGCCCTTGACAACTATGGCATAGTGGCGGTATAATACATCGTATGCTATGGTCTATCATATTATCGTATGGAGGAGCTATATGAATCACGTCTCGGTACTCGAACAACGACCTTGTGTAGGAGTAAATACTACTGCGTCTATCGAAACAGATATCACACAAACCCTTGTCATTAAACGTAGAGACTTGATAGAGAGAATCAAAGACCTTGAAGCTAGAGTGAATCAAGTTGATGCAGAGTATAAAGCAAGGCGTGACGACTTACAGGCAAGAAAGAAACCTTTGGAAGAGGCATTGTTCCATATTGAAGCCCTGCTTAGAATCGGCGGACAAGAGACCACCGCTGAATCAACTAGCAGTGATGAGCAATCTGTGGCTCTCGAGGTTAGAAATCTTTCTGTGACCGAAGCCGCTTTTGCCATCCTTCAAAAAAAACATCAGCCCCTTCACTACAGAGAGATCACCAAGATGTTGCAAGACAAAGGCATCCATATTCCGGGCAAGAATCCCGCAGCCACCCTTTTATCGAGAATGAGCAGAGATAAACGATTCAGGCGTAGTAATAAACGGGGAGTATATGTTCTGAAGGGATGGCGAACCACATCTCCTAGGGCAAATTCAGGTAAGAAGCGCAAATCAGGCGACATGCGTAAACGTGCTCAGAAGGCAGGAGCAAAGAGATGACGGCGCAGAAAGCGTTCAGTCTCAATAATATAGCAATAGTCGTATATGCGTTGTTCATTCTTGGTGGATGGCAGAAACGTATACACACTGAAGATATAGCATTGAAGTGTTTTGAATTAGCACCAACAAAGTTCTCATGGGTGAAATATCAACAATATCCTGATCTACTAACCGTTTGGTATGCTTTGTGCGATGCTGAAAAGACAAAATATGGCAGGCTTGTCGTTGGCGGTAGTGAGCGGAAAAGGGGCAAGGGGACAGATGTGTCTACTGGATGGAGACTGTCAGACAATGGTATTGACTGGATTAAGGCAAACAAAGATAAGATTGCGGCAACATTATTTGGAGCGAAACCACCCCAGAATCGTTTGGTTGAAGAACGTCGCTTGAAGACATTGATAAACAGTAGCGCATTCAGCAAGTATGTAACAGAAGGTGATAAGGCCGGAATTTCTCATGCTGAGTTTGCTGAATCCCTTGTTTGTACTGTCAACACCAAGCTCGAGATAATCTCTGAACGGATTGAGCAATTGCGCTCTGCGGCAAATCTGCTTAATCAAAACAAGGTTGGGGAGTATCTAGATTTTTGTCACAAGCAACTTACTAGACAGCTGTCGGGGGGTGGTGATGGTTAGGACAAAAATACCACAGGAATTCGACTTGAAAGCAACTCGCCGGTATAGGCGCCAGAACATGGCAAAGGCCATGGGGGCCAAGATCGAACGTGCTCTAGTTGAACTGATTACAAACAGTGATGACAGTTACCGAGATTTGGAAGAACTTGGGTTACAGGTTTCCGGGAAGATAAGGGTTGAAGTTGAAAGGAAAAGAGGATCTAGGTTCTCACTTGTCAGAGTACTCGATCGGGCGAGCGGAATGAGTGGGGAGGAGATGTATAACAAACTGGGTATAGTCGGAGAACGAACTTCAGGATTTGAAAAGGGCAAATCACGACGCGGTCTTTACGGCAGAGGCGCAAAGGATGTAGCCATCTTTGGTTCAACCCATTTTGAGAGTATCAAAGATGATAGATATAGTCATTTAGTCATTACCCCGTCCTTGAGGTGTCAATTCGAGAAATGTCATCAAGTTGTGACAGCAAAGGAACGAGACCGACTTGGAATACCGAGGGGCAACGGAACAGTCGTGACCATTGAGGTTGGCAGTGGATTCCGGATTCCTCTGCACGAAAGACTCCTTGATATATTATCACGTTATTATAGCCTTAGAGATATTATGTCTAACCCAAATCGCGACATTGTCCTGGCGGATTTAAATTCAAGCAAGTCTGATCCCCTGATATATGAATATCCACCGGGGGAAATCGCGTTAAGTACAGGTGTCACTATCCCTGGTTATCCTGATGCCAAAGCTTATGTAACAATCCGACGGCACGAAACACCATTCCAATCGGACACGTTGCCACTGAGGGAAGGGATATTAATCAAAAGTGGTGCAGCTATACACGACTGCACCCATTTCCGCCTTGAACCAGATGTCTACTGCTGGCGATTCACCGGTGAAGTGCGTTGTGACTATATTGATAGACTGATTAGAGAGTATGACGACAGGGAAGAGAAGTCAGATAATCCAGTTCACCCAAGCAACAACCCAGTACTCCTCCTCGACCCCAATCGTGACGGTCTGGACGAAAACCATCCATTCACAATGGCTCTCAATAAATCATGTCGAAGACTACTTGTGAATCTTATCGAAGAACTGAGGGAGCAAGAAGCGCCTCCGAAGAAGAAAGTAAGTGATGAACACCTTGATAGGAAGCTGGATTCTCTGTCTAAGGTTATTTCGAAGCTGTTCGAGACCAAGTTGAAAGAACTTGAGGAAGATGTTCAATCAACTTCAGAGTTGCAGGGGACGCTAGCTAATCTTCCGATTGGACTTCATATTATCCCGCCAGATGAAGAGCGGATCGTTGTGAATGTTCCAAAGGTATTTACCATCAAAGTGGTAGGCTATGATGCACTAGGTGAATCATTACCGATTACAGTGAGTAGTAGTAACCCAAACGTCACTGTTCGATTATCGCCGGTTTATCTGAGAAGGTTTTCTGAAGACAAGAAGGTGGCAACGACAACATTTACCTTGGAAGGTGACGTCGTTGGAGCAGAATCACTGGTTGACGTGAAATATAACGGCTATAACAACGTTTTACTGGTCAGTGTTGTTCAACCGCCACCGCCCCCAGAGCTTCCACTAGGATTGTGTTTTGATAAGCCAACCTATCACTGCAAGGTGAACAAAGAAAAGACGCTGTATCTTTGGCTTAAGGTTCAGGAAACTACAATCAATGAATACAAAGCTGAAATCACCTCCAATCGACACGAGATAGCTGTCAGAGGTGGTGGAAAATGCTCTCTTAGGAAGACTAGTGATTCAAACATATTCATGGGTAAATGTCGTATCATAGGGCGGAGATCTAAAGCAAAAGCTACTATCTCTGCCGATGTACGTGACTTCCAACCAGCGCATACTAGCGTGATGGTGGAGGACAAGGAGCTGAAAAGCCATATCCAATTGCAGTTTCTAGCCGATGAAGATGATTTCGGCTCAGTTAGATACAAATGGGATGATGAGCACCCGTATGTTCTGAAAATCGCTGCAAAGCATCCTTCTATTAGGCAATACTTGGGTATTGCAGAGGGCGAGTATTATCCTGGAATTAACTCACCGTTATACCATGGCATTCTAGCGGAAGTGGTTGCCGAAGCTTTGGCTTTCAACATCTTAGAGAGGCAGTTCAGAACTGAAGGCCAACAAGGAATGCTAGATTATACGACTGTTGATGCGAATTTTCATAAGCACTATTCAGACTTCCTAGCCATCTGCCATCAACAGCTTAACCCAATCGTCGATATGCTCCCGTGGCAAATCAAGCTTCCGGAGGTGTCCCAGAAGTCAGCACGGTGATTTGTTTCTCCCAGGTCGAATTCTAGGGACACCGTGCCAATCAGGCTTGCTACAAATCAGGTATTATGTCCCCAGAATATTGAAAAGTGCAGTACCCCTTATGACAAGCTTTGGGATGAGGAATTAAGTGTCCGGAGGTTAAAGCTTAGATCTTCGGCTACTCGTCTTGATAGCGGTGTCATCTGTGCTTACAGAAAAATATAGTGGGCATTTTTGCTTGGGTGAGTCAATCATAAGCCACAAACTGAGTCAGCTTAAAAGCGTAACTAAAACTTCGTCTACAATGATTTTAGCGACTATGATATAGTTTTGACTAGGATGATGCGGCACGATAACAGCAGACCAAGCGTTGGCGTCACAATTGATCAAGATTGTTTACTGATAAGCCTCTCTGGGTTTGTAAGAGCCAGAACCATAGATGCTGTATTAGGTCAGATTACTGTAAAAAGAGGTCAATTGTCTTTATTACCTCGCACAAATCTACTGATAGACCTTTCAAAGGTTGTGGCGGTCATGCCTGATGGAGCAGCCAGTCTAGTGTGTCTTTGCAGCGCACTGATGACAAAAAAGATGAAACACATTTGTAGTCCTGTGGCAATTTACTTGCGATGTCCTCCCGAAAACGTGTTGAGCTACTTGACCAGAATTGGTTTCTTTACACTAATGAGTGCTAAAGCGAATCTCTTGGGCTATGGAAATTTCGTGCGCCTTGAGGATGGATGGCATGACCGTGATAGGAAAGAGCGGCTGGAGCAGGCTTTTCACGGAGGTTCAGACTATGGCAGCAGTCCAATGGTTTGGCCAATGCAGATAGTAGGACAGAAGTCCAGCGAAAGAAGTTATCGGCATTTCGAAGACGACTGTCAACAACTCGTAAACAGCGCAGCCGACCATTTTGACAAGCTATTTTCTTCTTCGCATTTCAATTTCGACAAAGCCGACAAGCACGACTTCCTGCATTCGATTTATGAATTGTATATGAATATTTTCGAGCACAGTTACTCATGGGGCCTAACGATGATTCATGCACGACCAGACCGCGGCACCTTTGTTTGCTGTTATGACATTGGTATAGGATTCAAAGAAGGTCTCAGTGGTTCTGCCAATGTGCAAGAAACTATAGACACTGACCATCAAGCCATCAAATGGGCACTTGTCGAGGGACACAGCAGAAAAGTCGGTGGAAGTGGATTAGGGTTGAAGCTTGTTGAGAAGTTTGTGTCCGAGAGAAAGGGACTCATGCAGATTAGAAGCGGAGACTGTCTGCTACGGAAGAGACCGGGAAACGCTGTCTGGGAAGCATCTCGCGTTCCCTGGTTCCCCGGGGCTCAGATTGACTTATTCATTCCTGTCAGGATAAGCTAAATGGGGGTTATGAATGTCGCTCAATGTTCAGTTCACAAAGAGAAGTGTCAAAATTGCGGATCTTTTGAATTCGCCAATTATGGTTGGTCAATATAGAGGTGAAGAAGTGTGGGGGGAGCTGACGAAACTGATGGACGATGTACTGGAAGGAACATTAGTCTTATTCGATATTAGGGAGGCCATGCCACTTCAATACACGTTTTGCCAGTATGCGTTTGGTCCTCTCTTGGATGCTCTCAATACAGGAAAGTGGCTAAACAAATATGTGATATTTCAAATGCATGATTTTCATAGGTCAGGATTTTTCCGTGGAGTCTTGAAATACCTCAGAGCCGACCTCCCGAGAAAAGAGGCCGAAAAGGAGTTTGCAGCAGCGGGATTCTACGTCAAAATAATAATTGGAGACGAAGAACCTATTAGCTTTGTCGGAATTCTGACTGAAAATCAGAAACGAACTCTTGCAGTTGTAAATGAGTTGAAAGAGGTTACAACTAAGGAGGTAGTCGAGAAGCTATGTTTGCCAGAGGAGCACGTTGTAGATGCACTTCGTTTCCTTGTAAACAAGTATTTCATTGTCAGGTCAGACGCTCAAAGGCACACCATACCTCACTACCTTTCTTTCGATAAATATTTTGGGAAGGAGTAATTTTATGAAGATGCATAACGACAATCCGGAGCAATTTCCAAATCCATCTAAGCTAGCCGATGATGCAGTGCTCGCTTTATCCTCACTAGAGAGAGGTTCTAAGGTGACGCCAGAAGTTCTAAAGGAAGGCATAAAACTCTGTGATTATCTAATACACCTAATTGGGGAATTGAAGGCTCCACAGGTTCAAAAAGATCGATGGACGTTTCGTGCGATTCGTGATGACAGCATAGCTCTCACGGAAAGTGGCATTGACATTGACAAAGCGTATGAAAAGACAGAACAGGTGAAAAAGTGGATTAGTGACTTGATAGAAGACCCATTGTCTCATAGCCGAGAAGAGATAGAAAGTATTAAAGAACACCTTATCAACGTGACTATGCCAATGTGGCAGAGCCGGACTTCAGAATTTCGAGACAGAAAGATGAAACGGAGCCTAATCATTCGTGGTTAATCTCGTTGAGAAAATACTCTGTGTTGAGGTCTTGGAAAAGATTTCGAGGATGCAAAGATTTTTGCGTCTAGAGCCTGAGATTGCTCGTCAACAGGGTATAGAGGTTCTTAGCATTTTCGCAACAGCCATAGATGGCATTCTAGATAACCTTAATCCCATCCTAATACGGCTGTCCGAGGATACCCAACTTGACACATGGGAGACATTAGCCACGGTAAGGCGGCTCTCCGACATTGTCAACTCAGTAGATGAACTACATCTACAATTGCAATTCGTACATGGTGCTTGGGTAAGACCAGAAACACATGTGTTTGTCAAGAGTGTTTTGGACTTCATACCACGCACCCGCCGTCAGGAGAAGGTGAGCGTAATCTTATCAAATAGTTACTCTTTTGAGGAGAGTGACCTGTCATCGTATTTTGAATATGCATTGGGTACGACAAACGTTAGGATAGCTATTCAGAGGGAGACTCCGACTGTGTTTCTACCTAAAATCGAGCGGGACAATCCATTGAACTGGGCAAATCTCGTACATGAGTGTGGACATGCCGACTACGCAGGTATCAATGAGCTTTTCCGGCAACAGCGGATAATTCCAGACCAAGCTAATGATGCTACAAAAAACATGTTGAGTCGTTGGGCTGAAGAAATATATTGTGATGTTTTCGCTACTGAGGTACTCGGGCCGGCATATCTGGCATCTTTCGCCACATTTGCTCTTGCACGGGTTGGTGCTGGCGGAGCTGAACGATCCTCCGAGACGCATCCAGCCGACATTGTGCGAATATCCATAGTACGTGATGTCTTAGAGAAGAATGACCTAAAGGTCATGTTGAATGATGAGTGGCGAGATTATGGAGATTTAACATCGTTTTTCTACAACGCGCTAGAGGAGCGTACCAAATTAGATCGCAAGTATGTTGGGTATGCACGACCTTGGCCACAGCCATCATTCATATTACACGACTTTGTCGATGCTGTTTGTGAAGAGATAGATCAGCTCATCTCATTGAGCCAGCAACTAACACCAAAGGACTTTACCCGCATTCGACCGCTAGTGGTCAAACGGCTGGCGAGGGGTATTCCCATATCTTCCTATCCCAAGTCAGAACTCCAACAATCGGTCGCCCGAGGTTCTTTAGCACAAGATACACTGAAATTTGACCAGCTGAAACAGGCAGTCCAAGAACACAGAACATTGCTTTGGGAAATAGCCAACGCCGGTTGGTTACACAAAATCGAGATTCTCTACCCCAGTGCTTTCCAACTGTTCTTTACAGCTACTGATGTGCCGCTACAAGAGAAGATTATGAATTGGGGGAAAGAACTGGAGGCAATAGACAAATTGCTACTGAAGTCGATAGAATCTTCTGAGATTCAAAGGTTGATGGAGACGACATAAAAGATGGTACTATCCGACCAAGAAATAGTTGCGGCACTTTCTAAAGGGAAAATAACAATTACGCCTTTGATTGATGCTAAAAGACAGATTGGCGGTTCTTCAATCGATGTTAGATTGGGAACCGAGTTCAAACTAATTCGGCGCATTAAGCAGACACATTTTAATCTATCACTAACTAAGGAGGAAATTGAAGCGCAGGTGCGGGAGTATACGGAAGTCGTCCATATTGAACCTTTAGAGGCATTTATCCTTCATCCGGGTGAGTTTGCGCTCGGATGTACTCTTGAATATATCGTCCTATCCAACGATATCGTGGGAAGACTGGAAGGCCGAAGCACATGGGGACGCGCAGGCCTTCAGGTCCATTCAACGGCGGGGTTGGTTGACCCGGGCTTCGAGGGCATCCTTACATTTGAATTGCACAACATGGGTAAACTGCCGCTTCCTCTATACGCAGGGGTACGGATTGCTCAGATTAGTTTCCATAATTGCATGCCTGTAGCACAGGGATATGTCAACAAAAGCGAAGCAAAGTACGTCAAGTCAATGGAAATCAAGGACACAGAGTTTTACAAAGAGTATGAATACCTGCAGATCCAGAAATGGAAGAAGTAATGAAATCATACTCTCTAGCGTACGGTACTTAACTCTCTAAAGCTTGCTCTGTTCAACTAATGGTACTCAATATCATCGTTTGCCAAATGCCACGTTAGCGAATTCCAGGGACACTATACCAATTAGGCCCACTGCAACTCAGGTATTATGTCCCCAGGATACCACCGAAGCTGAATATATTTAGTTATGATAGAGTAACGTACATGGATTATGAGCTACTAACCGATACTCTGAAACACGCGCTGCCAATCAACCGGAAAGAAAGATTTTACACTGGAACAGTATTGCCTTCACTGCTGTTCCACGGTGGATTGTCCAATCTATACAGCTTCCTGCGCCAGATTCGTGGATTTCCTGATGAAGTAAATGAAGAAAATACAAAAGATGCCTTTTTGTTCTATACCGAATATAACCTGAAGGAATCAGCGGGCAAAAGGAACGTTGGCACTGAGATATTCACGGCGACCAGAGATACCCCGGATGTGGTCATCCAGATTCTGCAACCGGTAACCGCATTCGTCATCGTCGAAGCCAAGATGTTTGCCAAATTAACGGAAAACCATTTTGACAGGCAGATGAAGGCACAGAAAAACGCGATCATCGACGTCCTTACACAAACATACCAGGGCTGCTATGCGTTTCACATAGCGCTGCTGCCCAACAAACTTGGATTTCAGGATACCTCTGACGACTATCAGATATTGAATTGGGAGTTCTTCCTCGACAATAAGGGGTTAAAGCTCCAGGGTAACTACTTTGTTGACTACCTTAAATATGCACTGGAAAATTATGATAAGCTGGTTTCAAAAGCTGGAGGAAAGGCTTCAACTATACAAGCCCAAAAAAGCGGAATGTCCATCTATCTTGATTATAAAGAAGACAAAGTCTATTGGGTCGGACGATTTGGCGGCATCGCAACAATTGAAGATGACGTGAGAACCGGTGCTTGGCGAAACAAGCTATATGGGATCAATATTGAAGAACCCAGGGATGGTCGTGAAGGAAACTGGATAACTAGTAAAGAATTCGCCGATATCATTAGACGAGGCATAAAGAGCGGAGATGGTACTTGACGAAGGATCTATTGAATTCCAGGGACACCATACCAGTCAAGGCCCCCCCCCGAAACAGGTACTATTTCCCGTAGTATAGACATGGTCTGTTTCTCACCGCAAGACGCCCGCAATGTGCACAGGCTGGAGCATATCAGATATGATATGATACATATGTAATACTGAGATAGGGAGGGTAAGACTGATGGCAATTCCGGTTTTTCAACAAATAACGCTTCCTTTACTTCAGCTCTTAGAGGATAAACAAGAGCATTCGCTGCGACAAATTATCGATTCGTTGATTAGTCAATTCAACGTTACCCAAGAAGAGCTGCATGAACTTTTGCCAAGCGGGAAGCAGGCAATCTTTGATAATCGGGTCGGCTGGGCTCGCACATATCTGAAGAAAGCAGGTTTGATTGAGTCTACACGGCGAGGGTTCTTTCGCATAACTCAAAGAGGATTGAAGGTATTAGAGCAGAACCCGACGAAGATTGATGTGAAATTTCTTGAGCAGTTCGAGGAGTTCAGGGCATTTCAGAGCACTAGGCGTGAAAGACCAGCACAGCCGGGTCAAGAGGAGCCAGAAACAACACCCGAAGAGGCTCTTGCGAATGCCTATCAAGATCTGAAGAATAATCTTGCTGGTGAGCTTCTCCAGCAGCTTAAAGCAAGTTCTCCCACTCAGTTCGAGAATATAGTCATAGATCTCCTGGTTGCCATGGGATACGGCGGAAGTCGCAAAGAAGCTGCCAGGGCAATAGGAAGAAGTGGCGATGAAGGGATTGACGGCATTATCAACGAAGATCGATTGGGCTTGGATGTTATTTACATTCAGGCTAAGAGATGGGAAGGGACGGTCGGGCGGCCAGAAATTCAGAAGTTTGCCGGCGCCCTGCAAGGGCAACATGCAAAGAGAGGCATCTTCATAACCACCTCGAACTTCTCAAAAGAAGCTACTGACTTTGCGTCCCGGGTGGAGAACAAGATTATACTGATTGACGGTGACGCTCTTGTACAACATATGATTGACCACAACGTCGGTGTAACCCCATCCGTCAACTATGAAGTGAAGAAAATAGATTTGGATTACTTCACAGAGGAATAGTTGCTGGGGAATTCCAGGGACACCATACCAATCCGGCCCGCCACAAATCAGGTATTATCCCCTAGAATAGCGCCATAGTGGAATTGAAAGCACTTCCTGACTATTCCTGTCTCAGCAGCATCCTTTGCTATAATTGATAACACCGGCGCGGCGCAGCTATAAAGTGAAGATGGATAATCAGAACGGCGGGTTGTTAAGGCTGACTCTGAAAGAGCGGGATGCCGGGGCTGCGGTGCTGGGGCGCGCCTTCGCGGAATACGAGCTGTTCCGGCACTATTTCCACGATGAAACGGAGCGGCGGGCGGCAGCCGATACGTATGCTTTCGTTTCACTTGCCGTCTGTCTGAAATACGGCGAGGTCTATGCGTCTTCAGAGAAGATTGAGGGTGTGGCAGCCTGGCTGCCGCCGGGGAAGTCACCCTTTGGAGTCCGGCAAGTCATACGCTCGGTCGCGCTCCCGATTCTTGTCAGGTTCGGACGCCAGGGGGCAGGCCGGATGTGGACTTACGGCAGGTTTGTAGATGACCTCCACCGCAGGCTGGTCCCATACCCTCACTGGTATCTGGAAATCATCGGAGTTGACCCGGCATACCAGGGACAGGGATTTTCCAGCCGGCTGCTGAGGCCGGTGCTGGAACGTATCGACCGGGAGCGAATGCCATGCTTTTTGGAGACGAATACCGGGAAGAACGTGGCTATCTACCGGCGGTTCGGGTTCGAGGTTGTTTCCGAGGACAAGATGCCGGGGACGGAAGTAACCAGCTTCGCCATGCTGCGAAAAGCGCAAACCCCGTGAACTTTCACAGTCCCAACACCGCCCTGCTAATCAGCTCTCCCACAGAACCAGGTACTACTCCCCAGAACGCAAACGTGGATATAGATTGATTCTTGACGAACCCATATCTATCGCTTCAAATCGTGTTCAAGACTGTGCTACACTTATTGATGAACGACAGAGTTAGGGTCAGGGTCAATAAATCGAATCGCGCTTAGGAGAGAGATATGGAAAAGGAGATAATCTTCCTGGTAGAGGAAGCCGCAGAAGGCGGTTATGTCGCCAGAGCACTTGGACATAACATTTTTGCCGAAGCCGATTCCTTTCCAGAACTGAAAAAGATGGTACAGGACGCCACGCAGTGCCATTTTGAGGCCGAGGAGATGCCCAGGCTCATCGGCCTTAATTACCATTCCCAGACACAAACCTCTCAGAGTCGGCACTCTGGGCGGTATCGTGAATGAGATTGCCGCTTACCTTGAAGTAGATCGCCAAGAACTGGTCAAGAAACTCTTCAAGTGAATGAATCCTCGGGAAAAGAATACCCCCCTTCCCAGGACACGACCCCAATCAAATCTGCCGCAAATCAGGCATTATTTCCGCCGAATACTTATGTGGTCAGCCAGCACACGGGCTTGACAAACTTCTGGCATATGTTATGATAATGGTGAGAATAGTGGGAAATGGTGCAAAATGGGTTCAACCCACAAGGAAATTAATTAATGTGTAAGGGGAAATGCGATGGCAACTATAATAAAAGACCGAAATCTGGTAAGAGTGGGTAAGCCTGTTACGCCGGATTCCAGGAAGAGAGTGGTTTTGCCCAAAACAGTAGTGCAAGAGGGTGTTACCTATTTCGTATATCATAATAGCGTTGGGCAGATAATACTGGACCCGCAGGCAAGCATACCTGCTTCTGAGTTATGGGTATTTGAAAACAAAGAAGTTTTAGCTTCGATTGATAGGGGCATACGTGAGTCACTAAATGGGAAAACAATAAATCGTGGCTCATTTGCAAAGCATGCAAATGACGCGCCGTGAGCTACGTTTTACACTTGAAGCTGATAGGCAACTAACAATTATTGAGAACAACCCGTCCCTCAAGGGTGTACTGAAGCAAGTAAGGAAAACTCTAAGATACTTAGAAACAAATCTCCGCTCAGAATCCTTGCAGACCCATGAGTATCAATCCTTAACCAGGCGTTATGGCATCAAAGTTTTTGAGGCCTATGTTCAGCAAAAGACGCCGGGGGCTTACAGGGTGTTGTGGCATTACGGGCCGGATGAAACAAGCAAAGACGGAAGGCGAATACCTATTATCGCTATCATTGCTATAACGCCTCACCCTGATTGACTGATCCCCCATCTTGCCCTAGCGGCTCTCCTGGCTATTTCGCTCACATAATCAACAGCGCCAGGGTGAGCAGCCCTGGCCCGACAGTCTCTCTTTAGAAGAGAGGCTGTTTCTTTTTGAACTGGCTCCGCCGCAATATCATATCTCTTAGCGCGAATTCCAGGGACACCATCCTTCACCTTGTGAAGGATCAGTCCTGCCACAAATCACTGATTATTCTCGCAGAATGCCAGAAGGGCAGAAGGTATTGACAGGTGGTGTCATATATGATACCATAATGTCGCCCTGTTTAGAGTAAATTGATAACAGGGAGAAGACCAAAAAAGGAGGAAAAATATGTTCGGGAGGTTCATGTTCCATGACACACGACAAGAAATCCCTGGAGGCAATTCGACGGAATCCTAGAAATGTGGCTTTGCGCGAGTTCGAAGCGCTAGTAGAACGGTACGGTTATATCGAAGAAGGCGCAAAGCATCCCAAGGCTATCATAGGAACGCACACGATGCCTTACAAAAGAGAAAATCCAGTTAAATCCTGCTACGTAAAAGAGCTACTGGAGATTATTGAAGAACGAGAGACTTAACCCGCTGCAGATCAAGACTAAGGAGATCAAAGATGGTAGTTAAAGGCGATATAGAGAAAGAGTTAGAGTACTATGCGAAGTTGCCTTACACCGTTATAGTCGAGCAATGGGATGACGGTGAGGGTCCTTACTGGGTTGCCAGGATTGCAGAGCTTCCGCATTGTCTAATACACGCTGATACACCTGAGGAAGCTATCAAGGAGGTTCAGGAAGTTAAGATGGACTGGATAAAGTCTAATCTGGTAAGAGGCCTCCGTATTCCTGAGCCGAGACCGCGAAAGTATAGTGGCCAGATCAGGCTCAGGATTTCGCCTTCACTTCATAAACTGCTGGCATACAGAGCTGAAACGGAAGGATTGAGCCTCAATCAGTACATGGCTACGGCGCTGGCAACGTCGGTCGGTATGACCAAAGAGCCCACTCACTCGAGAAAGGCGAGGAAAAGCGCTGCTGCAAAGGTGTAGCGAATTCCACGAACACCATGCCCATCCGGTCTCCCGCAAATCAGGCATTCTGTCCTCAGAGTATTTCGTTTAATGTCACATTGACTCATAAAGCGACGTGTGAAAGGCTCGTGTAATAGCAGCCATATCCTTCCCTCCTTACTTCAATTAGCTGGAGAACAAACATCTAACTATCATTTGCAGTCTACATATAATGCCCTCTGTGTAGCCGGACAGCAACCTGCGGCGAAACGTATGATTACTTGAGGCTAAGTTAATTCTAGTGTAGACTTGAGTTTAGTGTCTCTAACGAATACATCAATACAACCGTTGGAAAGGGAGGGCTGAATGACTTTGAAGATTTCAGGTCACATGGATCAGGTTTCTAATACTGAAATTGAGGATTCCCATTGGAAGAGTCTCTACAAGATTGGTGGTGCGGCTGCCCTTATTGTTGTCCTGGTAGCATTGATCGAGATAATCATTACTTTCTTCCCTGGAGGCGGGCGTACGGAGCCTAGTAGTGTAACTGTAATCGACTGGTTTACACTCTTTCAGAACAACTGGTTCCTTGGGCTTCGTAACCTTGGTCTATTAAATATTATTATGACCATTTTAGGGATTCCGGTATTCTTCGCATTGTTTGGCGCCCACCGCCGCGTCAATATAACATACGCAGCACTCGCTATGGTTATTTCCTTCATCGGAGTAGCGGTCTTCCTCTCCACGAATAGGGCTTTCTCCATGCTTGATATCAGCAGCCAATATGCGGCCGCCACATCAGATGCCCAGAGAGCGATGCTAGCGGCAGCAGGGCAGGCGATGCTTTCCGTGGGTCAAAGCCATACCCCTGGTACCTTTCTGGGATTCTTTCTCTCGTCAATTGCCGGCATAATAATCTCAGTTGTTATGCTGCGAGGCAAGGTCTTCAGTAAGGTAGCGGCCTATGTGGGGATTGTGGCATTCGTAAGCTTCATAATCTTTGAGGTCTGCTCATCATTCGTGCCTGCGTTGTTTGGCGTGGCTATGTTATTTGCTATTAGCGGCGGTCTTTTGAGTATGGTCTGGTACATTCTGATTACCCGGAGGTTCTTTCAGCTAGGGCACCCAAGGTGACAAATTAGCACAGCGTTCAGCGGAAGGGACCGGGTGCAGAGCGCCGTCATTATCGTCTGTCCACTCATTGGACCCGCCCGTTAGCGTCAGGGATGGCTCTTAGAGAGTATCACCCTCACCTGAATCCTCTCCCGTGAAGGGAGAGGAATGTAAGGGAGAGAATTCTGCAACTTTAGGGATACTGCTCTTTATGATGTGAAGGGTCAGGCCTGCTACAAATCAGGCATTAGTTCCACAGGGTAAATCTAGTTGCGGATGGACTTCAGCCTGTCGTTGATTACCAGCGCTACCGGCGATAGGTCGTGTCACTCCTGCGCGCAACCTGCAAAATCAGCACCAGGCTATCGCTGTCATAAACATCATAAACCACCCGGTAATTGCCCACCCTGATGCGATAAGCCTTCTCTGCGCCCCTTATCTTCCTGACTCCCGGCGGGCGAGGGTTCTCGGCTAAGCTCCTGACGGCATTCCGCAATCGCTCGACGTCCTGCATGCGAATTCGGCCCTTGAGCTTTTCTAAGTCGCGGTCGGCAGCCGGTGAAACCTCAACTCTATACACGCTTTGCCCGGGTGCGCTCGTCTCGATGCCTGATCGATTCCTCTAATTCATGCTCTGCTTGGGGCCACGGACGCCCGCCCTTCTCTTTCCATTCGGCACGGGCTGAATCAATTACGGGCAGCAACTCGGCGTCTTCATGGCTCTCCAGCCATTCCCCTACAGCATCCGCTACGATGTTGCTTGCGGTTGTACGCCTTCTGACCGCCTCTATCTTCAGCCGCATGTAAAGGTCTTCATCGTGAAATACCAGGGTCACCTTTCTTTTCACGTCACATACTCCTGCTGATTGTACATATATACATCCATATGTATGGATATACTAACAATAACTGCGGCTAATGTCAAGACAATGTACTCGTTCATATGATTAGTCACACTTTTTCTCGTCATTGCGAGGAGTGAGATTCCTCGTTTCCTCGGAACAAGCTCCGCAATCTCCAAGCGAGGTCTCTCAGTCCGACCATAGCAGGTCCCGGGCTGGCAACGAGATTGCCACGCCCCGACAAGTCGGGGCTCGCAATGACACGAAAAGTCATTGCCGGTGTTACAGAGGTGTACAGTGTCACCAGTCTATCTGAACTAGATCAGACAGGAGCTGGCGGTCTGTGAAGTGTGTTGAACAATCTGACAGTGTAGGATTTGCTCAACCGGCGGGCGTGCAGTTCCGGGGTTGTTTTTATAGCTCTTTGCCTCGAAACAGTATTCCTATGTGTGGTTTCTCCAACACGGGGGTCTGGGCGAGTTTCAGTGCCAGAGTAATGTTGCTGGGGTCATGGAGCCAGGGCTGTTCTGGGGACGAATCTGGCAGTCCAACGGGCGCTCCCTCTTTCAGATAACTTACCTTCTCCTTTATCGTCTTGAACAACCATGGCGGGTCAAATGTGAGGCACGGAGTCAAGACGTTGACGAATGAAAAACCTTTGTGTTTGACTGCCTCCTGTATGAGTGAGGCAAGATGGGAAGGGTCTGTGGAAATGCCCTGCGCGATGAAGCTTGCCCCGGTGGAGACGCTATAGCTGACCATATCCAGAACTGGGTCCACTGGTGGATAGAACTGCAGTGAGAGGAAAGGCCCTTCGCCCCGCTGCCGGTAGGGAGTTGTAGGGCTGGTTTGGCCTTTGGTCAGGGCATAAACGAAGTTATTGACCATGATACAGGTTATGTTGACGTTCCTCCTGACTGCGTGGGGAAGATGTCCCGCCCCTATGCTGAAGAAATCGCCGTCGCCACCGATAGCCACGACTGTGAGTTCGGGCCTAGCCAGCTTGGCTCCCTGGGCGATGACCACAGCGCGACCGTGGAGGCTGTTAAAGCCGTAAGTATCTACGTAGCCGGGTATCCTTGACGAGCAACCGATTCCGGAGACGATAAGAGCTTGATGCCTGGGTATCCCCAAATTGGGCAAGACTATCTTGGTGAGCGCATTGAGGAGGGCAAAATTGCCGCAGCCCGGACACCAGACCGGCGTTACCTCTGTCCTATAGTTGCTTGCTTCACTCATCTTGCTAACTTCGTTATTGGCCCGGATAGTTCCTTTCTGCTGAAGGCCATTCCTCCTGCCCTGGCATAGACTTCAGTACCAGAGGGCAAGTCTATTTGAGAACGCAGATAATGATGGAGTTGGGCGGAGTAGCTCATCTCTACCACCAGCAGTCTTTCTAAGGAATCTACGAAGCTGCCTAGCCTACGAGGCAAAGGATGAATAAGCTCCGGGATGCAGACCTTGACTTCGTCCTGTAGCCCCAGGTACTCCACCGTTTCCAGGACAAACTGGGCAGAAGACCCAAAGCTCACTATGCCTCTACGGGCTTCTTCTTTTCCAAAGACTTTGACTAATTCGTCCCTATCGCGGAGCGGCGCAAGCTTCTGCCATCTCTTTTCGTGCATGCGCTGGTTGTTAGCGAAGTCGAATGAAGGCCTTCCCTTCTCATTATGGGCGAGTCCAGTCATTTGATATACCGTTCCTTCATCGCCTGCGGACGCCATGGGTGAAATATAGTCATCTGTCATTTCATAGCGATGATATTGCTCCCGATATTCCCCGCCGGGCCTTTTCCTCTCGACCATTGCACAGTCTGTCTCGAGCATACTGCTATTGGTAGCCACTGTAGTTTGGCCGAGCCTCTGATCGGAAAGAAGAATTACCGGAGTCTGATAGTATTCGCTTATACTGAAGCTTTCTATTAGCAGGCGGTAGCAGCCCTCCAGGTCGTAGGGAGCGATAACCACTCTGGGGGCATCGCCATGGCCGCCATAGATAGCATGATTGATGTCCGATTGCTCTGATTTGGAGGGGATGCCCGTAGCAGGGCCACATCTTTGCACGTCAACAATAACCACCGGGATTTCAGCGCCGGATGCCAGACCTATCATCTCGGTCATCAGGTCTAGCCCCGGCCCGGTGGTGGCAGTCATTGACTTTGCACCTGTCAGGGAAGCCCCAAGAGCCATTCCAACTGCGGCGATCTCGTCCTCTGCTTGAAGGAATACTCCGTTTCCCTGGCCAAGACGTTCCTGCATCTCTTCCATGATCTCCGACGCAGGCGTAATGGGATAGCCAAAGAAAGCTCGACAGCCGACGCGGATTGCGGCCTGTACTATGGCAGAGTTACCATGCAAGACGACCTTGGGCGAAGCATCCCGCGAAGGAGACAATTTCAGGTCAGGGAAGGGAAATTTCGATAATAGACGCTTGCCGGCATTGAGAGCCAGACGATTTCTCTCCAGCAAGGCTGATGCCTCGTCCTCGACCGCGGCAACTTTCGAAAGACTTTCCGGCAAAGCCAGGACCCTCTCCAGTAGTCCCAATGCCACGATGTTTTTGGCCGAAGCTGCCCCGGTTACCTCTTTGCTTGTCTCAGAAAAGGCGACTTGGAAAGATTTTTCGGGCAGAGTGATGGTTGCCGTCGGGGCAGCACTGTCGTAGAAGACAACGCTGTCTGTTCCCAGCGGCAATTCCTGTTGGAGCTCTGCGTACTTATCCCAATTGAAGCATATCATGATATCCGCGACATCCGCGGGCACAGAAGCGCGGGTTGTATCCAGGCTTAGTTTTATGCCGGAAGCTCCACCTCTAATCTGCGGTCCATAGTATCTGGGCATCTGGCTGAAATATCCCTGGGAGGCAGCCAGTCTCTGCAAAAGACTGCCTAGAACTACTACGCCGTCGCCGCCAGCACCAGCAATCCCGATGGTTAGTCTATTCCTCATTTTGTGGACAGAAGCCGCAACATTTCGCCGCCTTATTATACTACCTGCAATGCCAAAGCGGGTGAAGCAAAGCCTTCCAGATTAGAATAGTGTCCATTAGAGGCCCCGGTACGTCTCCTGCAGGAGCACCGCGTCCTGTTCCAAGTAAGGCGAACTCTCGCAAATCACTACTCCCTTTGCCTTCCGCTCCTTCAGAGCTCTAAGCAGCTCCGCATATCGAAAGTCTGAATCAGGAAGCATCAGGTGCTTAATTTCCCCCTTTTTGCCATAAGCAATCCCGGAGAGGTGGATATGCATGTTATCCAAGGCTTTCCTGCCCAGTTTGCGTTCAATCTGGTCCAAGACATTGAGAAATTCCTGATAGGAGTTAGCCTGTCTCGTCCGGGCGTGCCAGTGAGAAAAATCGATGCACGGCAAAACCCCTTCTATGTCTCTGCTAAGCTGAAGTAGTTCGTCCAGCGTGCCAAATTGAGAAGGTCTTCCAGTAACTTCCGGGGAAATCGTTACCTTGTTTCCCTCTTTCTGTAGAATGTTCGTCACTTCCTGCAGATGTCTTTTGACCGCGGCGTAGGTTTCTGCCGGGGTGCTTCTCAGATAGAAAGCAGCATGGAAGGTGATACTTCTGGCGCCGAAAAGAGCGGCGATGCGAGCAGTCTGCAGTATCCTTTCCTTGCTCATGTGCACTTTCTGCCGCTCGATGGCGTTCAGATTCACGTAGTATGGTCCGTGGGCAGTAAGCACAACATTCTTCCGTGCTGCCAGTTCTCCCACCGAGACTGCGACCTCGGGGCTCATCTTTACCCCCTGGACAAATTCCACCTCCATGCAGCCGAGGCCAAGCTCAGCGATACGCTCAATGCCGGCCTCAGTGGAACGCGATTCAGCGCTGAGGGGAACACCGCCTGTTCCGAAAAGCAGCCCGCCAATCTTCCTCGAACTCATCGCTTGTTTCTGTCTAATTCTACTGCTTCGTCTACGAGTTTTCTATAGGCAAACAGCAAGTCTCTGGTTAGCTTGCCGGGTTTGCCTGAACCGATGAGCTTGCCCTCAACGGAGACCAGGGGCATAAGCTCCAGTACGGAATTGGTGACAAAAGCTTCTTGAGCCTCGATCAGCTCGTTTAGCTCCACCCATCTTTCCGTAGCCTTGAGATTTGAAGTCCGGGCTACTTCCAAGACTGCGTCCCTGGTGATTCCGGGCAGGACGCCGCTTTCAAAACAGGGTGTGATGAGTTCTCCATAACTCACCAGGAAGACGTTAGTCATGCTGCCTTCAGCAAGGTATCCCTGTTCGTTGAGGAAGATAGCTTCATCGCATCCGGCAGCTCTGGCTGCCGTGCGGGCGAGTATATTTTCCATATAGCAGGTGGACTTTAACCGGGATAGAGGGGACTGGCTATTGCGGCGCAGGGAAGATATAGCTGCTTTAAAACCCGTTTCATATTTTTCGGGTGGTGATGGAGCAAGGTTTCGGGCGGTGATTAAGACGGTAGGGCTGGAACACGTTGTGGGGTCGGGCGTCATGTCGCCTTCGCCGGCTGAGACAGTGACCCTTACGCGGGCATTCTTGAGCTTATTGGCTTCCAGAGTGGCCATGCAGGCAGCTTTCAAAGATTGCTTACCCTCGTCTGTTGTCAGGATGCTGTGTGTCAGGCCGATGCTCTCAGCAGAGCAGCGAAGGCGGGTGAGATGAGAGTCGAGGCGAAAGATGCGGCCATTGTAAGCCCGCATGGTCTCGAATAAGCCGTATCCGTAAAGGAA
>Ga0214474_1000380_pt1 | contig 22424 bp, 27 predicted proteins | sample RVTome_2_FD_187335 | JGI IMG/M metagenome (GOLD analysis project Ga0214474, IMG submission 187335) | Soil microbial communities from uranium-contaminated site in the Upper Colorado River Basin, Wyoming, United States - RVT95D214 HiSeq ...
GCGCATTTTAGGCTAACTCCCAATTCACCTTACATTAAAGATAAAACTTATATCCAAAATATTAAAAGAGATCAGGATCGTCCCTACCAAAATTCCAAGCAAGAACAACACTTTCCCCACATCCTGCCCCCTCAGGCTCCCCAAAAGCTTCGGGTCTTTGGAAAGATAGGCGGAAGCAGCAAAAAGCTCCTCTCCGATTAAAGTGTAATCGCAAGCCGCCACAAAGAATGGCAATTGTGCAGGCCGGGCAGTTCCTGCAATCTGAATTGCACCCACCGAGTTTCCGGTCTCAGCCAAGACCAAAGATTCAGCAAAAAAAGTTCCCATCAAAAATATAGCGGCCGGTTTTTCTCTAACGAAAATACCATCGCATGCCGCCGCATAAGCAAACTGGTCATCCGTCAGGTAATGCACCATATCATCGCTGTAGGCATCCGGGCGACCAGCGTTAATATATGCTTCCTTAACTGTTTCACGACAGGATACCATAACCATAGAACGGCTAACCGGAACTTCAAGCTTAGCTTCATATTCAGCCACTAATTTCGCCACCCGACCCAAAATGGTTATACCTGCTATAGTTTGGATGTCATCCAGGTCATTGATTCCGGGAATGTAAATTATCTTGCGCCCCATTTCCGTAGCGCGACCTACCGCCTCATCCACCGCGTCTAAGCCGGCGATCTTGCGAATGAAAAGCTCCTTACCCGATTTAGCTTTAGATATGAAATAAAGAATAGCCGAAAAGAGAATTACCGACATCGCCAGTATATAGATCTTTGTTGTATCGAACCACTGTGCCTTGGACACGATGGCTGGGCTGGGCAAGGACAAAGAAAAACCTTCATTGCTTATAGCTTTTATCTTGTAAAAATATTTTATCCCATCTTTGGCATTGTTATCCAGAAACTGTTCTGCGCCAGCGGTCACATCACTTATCAAGATGTAGAATCCTTCTTCTTGGCTTGACCTTAATACCTTATAAGAGACAATATTGTTTTTCCCCGCCCCATCATCTGGCGACCTCTTCCAGCTGAGAGTTATGCTTCCACCGGCATCGTTTTTTGTATCAGAGCCCTTAACTTCAGTTGGTGGGATTGGAGGCTGGTCTGCCCACACAAGTGAACAAGAAGATGCGAATATTATGAGGATAAACAGAAAGTTCATTTTCTTTGAAAGCACCATATTTTAAAAAGAAAAAATCACCTTTAATTCTCAAGGTGATTTGATTATTATTTCTTGCCCCTTCCCAAAAGGACTACAATCGAAACAGGACTATCTCCCATTCATCATCCTAGGGTTTAGAAAATTATTTACTCCAATTTACAGAAACAATAAGTTAAGTCAAGAGAAATCTATCACCAATCGGTTTTCGAGGATTTGAGAGCACAACCTCCTCGTGGCGATCTAATTTTTGCCTCCTGTTGTCCATTTGATCGTCTCCGAAACTATGCTATTCCATCCAAAACCGAAACCAAAGGCAAGACAGAATAACTTGATGGAAGCTTCCAGGCCAACGCCCGCTTTGGCAATATCAAATTGCGGAAAGACAAGTAAAGTTATGATCAAACCCAAAACAAGCGACGCCACTGTTGAGAGAGTATAACATTTTTTGAACTTGGTTTCCTTCCCCTCTTTTAGTTTTCGTAAGTAAGGGACATAAGTCCGGGCCAAAACCCCCAAAAACATCCCTATAATCTTAAGTGCTAGCTCCATCTTCGCCCTCCTATAGATTATACTATGATCCTATATTTAGTGACAGCACAAAATGAATCACATAAACAAATTCTCCGTATTATTTCTATCTAAATCCCAGCCTGGTGGGTTATTTTGTATGTAAATCTAGACATCACATAATGATTTCTCATCACGTATTACATGGTCGTAGAATGACCGTTGCTATCCAAACTCAGGCAAACACAATTGACGAATATGCTTTGATGACGTTGTTTTGAATGCACCGACCAATTCCGATAATGATTTTATCTTTTGTAGGGAATGGTCGCGACCATTCCCTACGCGACAATCATCCACGCGACCTGTCCCTACATCACAATCATCCACGCGACCATTCCGTATGTCACAATCATCCCCGCGTCCGTTTTTGTAGGGAACAGGCATGCCTGTTCCCTACGCTAAAATCAACCACGAGACCGTTCCGTATGTCACAGTAGCATGTCACAGTATGTCACAGTAACGTGTCACAGTAAAACGTAATACTTTGTGGGATCGGTAGCGCTCTTGGCCACGGCTTGGATGATGCCTTTGTCAACTAAATCTTCCAAATCTCTCTGGGCTGTCCGTCGGACACATGAGGCAATCTCCTGATATTCATTAACCGTAATCGTACCTTTAATAATTAGATGCTTGACCGCCTTTTCCTGACGCAGGCCAATCCCAAGTTTTTTAATCTTCTGAAGTTTGACATCTTGTTTAATTAACTGCTGGCCTTTAGCTTGGATTTCTTCCATCTGCGAACGCAGGCCACAAACGAAGTACTCCAGCCAGCCGGTCATGTCCATATTGCCCTCACGCACTGACTGGATGGCCTTATAGTAGCTTGGACGGTCTTTGTCGTAATACTCCGAGATGGTAAATAACCGCTTGAAGTCATAGCCGGTTTTGTAAAGGATTAAAGTTGAGAGAAGCCGGGCCATCCGGCCATTGCCGTCAACAAAGGGATGAATATGCACAAACTGAAACTGCGCTATGCCGGCAACAAGAATCGGCGACACCTCCTCGGTTTTGTTGAGCCAATCTACAAACTCGCGCATGAGAAGCGGGACCGTAAGCGGACCCGGCGGGGTGTAAATTACTTTCCGGGTGCGGGAATTGACCACATAATTCTGGATTTTCCGGTAATTGCCCGGGTCTGCCTGTCCGCCACGGACGCTTTTCACAGTAACTTTGTGAAGCCCAGAGATAGCGCTTTCGGTGATTGGATCATCCTTGCCAAGATATCTTGAAACCAAATCCATGGCCTTCTTGTAATTTGTAAGTTCCCTTTTATCGTCAGCCCTGACACCATTGGCCTTTTTGCCTTCCAGGATGGACTTGGCTTGCTGCAAGCTTAAGGCTGTGCCTTCAATATGCGTGGAATGGTGCGACTCTAAGATTAATGCTTTTTGTTGCATATCAATAAACCAGTCATCCTTGAGCTTCAACGCATCTAAGAACCCCCGCACCCGTTCAATTTCTACCAGCGCCTTGTTGATTTTCGCGGTAATAGTGAATTTCGGGTTAAATGGCACTCAAACCTCCTCGAGGTATATTCGGTTTTCGTAGGGAACGGTTCCACGCTGTTAGCGGGATGTTCCACGCGACCGTTCCACATGTCACAATCATCCACGCGGCCGTTCCGTACGTCACAATCATCCACGCGGCCGTTTTTGTAGGGAACGGTTCCACGCTTTCAGCGGGATGTTCCACGAGACCGTTCCGTACGTCACAATCAACCATATTGTCTCTTAAGCCTGTTCCTTATTGTCCCTTATTTCGGGCGCGCTTGATGACAAAAACGTATTAGACGGATTAAAATTAAGTTTCGTATCTACAGCAACTCCCAAAACCTTCCCAAGCTCCTCAATAGAATAAGTAAAGTCTTTCGTTAAAAGCGGTGTGCGATTAAGTTGTTTTATTATTTCAGAGAAATCGGATTTTTCTAATCCGCCATCGCGTATGACCATCCATTTTGTGTTCTTGACGTGATCCACCATAACGCCGAGTACGCTTCTGTCTTGTGTTTTGGCAAATCGTATATCTCGGCACTCGTTAACGAGATGCTGTATCAACGCACCATCGAAATCTTCATCCAATAGGGCCTTGCCGAAACCAATGCGGAAAAGCTTACCAAGATTCCTGATCTCTGATCTATCAACATCAAACCATATGAACGTAAATAAAGTTCGGGCATTAGTAAAAATCACACATTTCTTACGTTCGACAAAAAACAGATTAGTATACCACTCGCCCAACTCTGATTCTTCTGAAGTGTTGCTGGTGAGATCGGCCTTGGTTAATCCCATTTCTTTTAAAAATCTTGCCGTGCAACGGATTATCATTTTTCTTTCCCTAACCGATTATATACATCCAGATTCTTCTTTTTCCAGGCATAAGGCCATTTCCCCGTTTTCGATTTCACCAAACCATTCAATGCGGTTTTGTGCACACACGGTTACAAAATACACACCACTTTGCGAATAATCATACCCCTTCAAACGGTTTGGTTTTCTATTTCGCATTGTTGATTGGCATTTTTTGATATTGGTGTTTCTGTAGGGAACGGTTCCACGCTCTCAAGTAGGGAACAGGCATGCCTGTTCCCTACGCCAAAATCATCCACGCGACCGTTCCTAACGTCACAATCAACCACGCGGCCGTTTTTGTAGGGACAGGTCGCGACCTGTCCGTACATCACAATCATCCACGCGACCGTTCCGTATTGCTCCCCGCCACAAAGCCGGTTGTCCAACAGAGCTGGAGGCTATAGCCTCCTGAGGGGCGATCGATGTTCAGTAAATCGCCCACAATATATAAATTTGGTACCAGGCGCGACTGCATGGTTCTGAAATCTACTTCTTCGAGCGCTACGCCACCAGAACAGACAATCGCTTTATCCGCACCAAGCAAACCCTTGACATTAAGCGGGATGGCCTTCATCACACTAACCAATTTTATCCTATGCTCGCGCCTCAGGCTATGACTGGGTAACTGGCCATCTACACCAGTCAGTCGGAGTATCGCCGGCACAAGCGCTAAAGGGACGAGCTTATTCATCGTATTTTTTAACTTCTTGTTACTCTGGCTATTCAAAAGCGTCTGCAGTTTATCCCTGAGCGCGCCGTGATCAAGTTTCGGAAATATATCTAGCATGATGGTAACTTCGCCGTATTTTAAAAGTTCTCCTATTTCTTTACTCATATCTAAAACTGTTGGCCCGCTGATGCCAAAGTGCGTAAAGAGCAGTTCACCTTTCCCAACTTCCTGTTTCTCTTTGTTTTGAAAAGTGGTGAGCTTAATATCTATAAGCGTTACTCCGCTCAGTTTCTTTGCCCACGCATCTTTAAGCGCGACGGGCACAAGCGCAACGTCGTCCTGGATGATGGTGTGGCCGATTTTTTTAAGCCACGCAAATCCATCCCCAGTTGAACCGGTTGCCGGACGTGCCGTGCCTCCGCTGGCAACAACGCAGGATTGCGCCAACAACTCTGTTTTGTCCTTAAGTCGGATACGGATGTGCTGTGTGGCGGTATTGGAAGCATCAACCCAAAGCCTTGTAACTACAGAGTTGGTTCGTAATTCAACACCGCCCTCTTTCATATAGCTCACCAGTACGTCCAACACTGTTTGCGCTTTATTTGAAACAGGGAAAATCCTCCCCTCCGCTTCCTCCTTGGTCGCCATCCCTTGCCGCTTAAAAAACTCAAGCGTATCTTCTACGCCGAACTGTGAAAAAGCGGAGAAAAGAAATTGGTCAACGCCTTTGTATTTTGCCAGCATCGTGCGAAGTTCTGGTTTATTATTGGAAAGATTACACCGTCCGCCGCCGGTAAGGAGAAGCTTTTTGCCAAGAATTGCGTTTTTCTCGACGAGCAAAACCGAGCGACCCAACTCAGCCGCCCTCCCCGCTGCCATCATCCCCGCCGGCCCACCACCAATCACCACCACATCCCATAGTTTATCCGGTTTTGTATTGACTTTCATACACAAACATCGCCTTCATCTTTTTGTAGGGAACAGTCGCGACTGTTCCCTACGCTAAAATCATCCACGTGACCTGTCCCTACATCACAATCATCCACGCGGCCGTTTTGTACGGAACAGGCATGCCTGTTCCCTACCCTAAAATCACCCACGCAACCTTCTCTGTAGGGAACGGCTCCACGCTTTCAGCGGGATGTTCCACGAGACCGTTCCGCAACTCTCCCACAGCAGGGCTGTGGGCCACCTGCCGGTGGGGTGGTAAGTATTACTGAGCCCCGATGAATATAGTACCTTTTCTCTTCTATTTATCAATTCTTGGTAAATCCCATGATGTAATAATTCCTAATATTCCTTCACTGCTCCTGCCGCTATTCGTTACAAAAATAGCTCCTAAACGTTTATTTTCATTAACAAAAGATAAGAAATAGTCCATAATAGTAAATACGTCAATATCCTTTGAAACAAATTTGTAAGAATTGAAGGGGTCATTATCTTTCTCAAAGAATTGTTTTAGTTCCCCAACTCTCGTTTCATTCAAAAGAAATCCGTCTTTCTCCGCATTTTCGCCTAACCACCTTGCAATACTGGATTCGGAGAAAACACCAACGAATCTATCATCTTCGTAAACGGGGACATGGGTGTAAACTTTGGCTGTCATTGTTTTTACTACATCAACAATTTTATCCTTTGCTTCGCAACAATAAACAGGTTTGGAGGAAATTTCAATGGCTGTCGGTGGTCTAACCAAAATATCATGGATTGTTTGTAGATTGGCAATAACATCTTCGTGCGGTTCGGCGATGGCTTCCCCTGTAAACTGATGAACTATTGCATTTCTAAGGTCGGCGTAGTCCCTTAAATCATATTTATATTGGCAAATAATCTTGTTAGACTTGCTGAGACGATTAATCATTTCCTTAAAACCCTCACCAGGCTCGCGAGGACTTATTTTGTGAAGGGTTTTTTCAATAAGATTAAAAAGAGACAAAAATTTATCTGCCCTAGTCATGTTTTTCTCCCATGATAACAAGTGTACCCCACCCATCGGGTAAGGTCCCTTTTCCCTTCACTCGCTAAAACTTTGGTGGCGTACTAAGTTGCAGTATTCAGCTGTCATTGTGAGCTTTAGCGAAGCAATCCCTGTTTTGTCTGCCGAGTAGTGCCTTAAAAAGAGACTATTGTCCACCACTTAGCTTCTGGGTTCCATCTTTAATATGGTATTTGATCTTGTGCTTCCTGCAAAACTTAATCACTGACGAGGCCATACTGTTATAGAATTCCTTTGCATGTCCAAACTCCGAGGATTTCACACTGTAATTCAACCTGCCAAAGATAATCTGGTCCACAAAGGACACCGCTTCCAATATTTCAAGCAAATCTTGCTTAATCAAATTAGGAGTAGGGTATGGTTCCATGCTCACCCAGGTCTTAAAACCTTGTTTGTGTATATCCTCAAGCGAACGAATTCTATTGCGAAAAGGGGCTGAATTTGGCTCAAATTTCTTTCTGAAATTTTCATCCAATGAAACAAGTGTAATGCCATATTCGTTGTTTTTGCTAAAAACAGTTTTATGACCAACTTCTTCAGGAAAAACGCCTTTTGTCAGAACAGTGCAACGGATACCGTTTAAATTAAGCTTATCGATTATTTTCAGGCTTAAATCGCTCACTTCTTCTTGATTATACATAAATGGATCAGTAGAAAAACAGAGGTGCACATATTTGATCTTGCTTTTATATTTAGGAATTTCTTTGTCTAAGAGGTCTAACGCATTACCTACTATTTTTGGTTTGCACCAGTCATCGTAGCTTTTAACAATCCCGCACCTCTTTTTCATCATATAAGCATAGCACGGATATTTGCAACCATGGGAGCATCCTTCTACATGATTCAAACAAAAATCTGCGTATTCGACTTCACTTTTGTACAAAAGAGACTTACGGTAAATTTTTTCCATGTTTATATTATACCATCTTCCACGAATTATACTGAAAGATAATTTTCTTGCTAAAACAACTCGAACTGCCCAGAATGATCTTTTTTAGTTATCTCTTTCCAAAAATGCAGGCCTTTTGGATTCTTTGAAGCAAATAATAAAAAGTACATCGGGGCATTTAGGGTATTTTTAATAGTAATGTCTTTGAATTCTACTGTCTGATAACCCAGCCCCTTGATACGCTCTTTATACAACTTAACTGCATCCTGGGGATTCTTTAATTTATCCCAATCAACGTTACCCCCTAAGAATAATCCCAGTTTTGAATTATCACCCTTTTTCTTATAGGCAAGAAAATTTCTAGTGATATACATCCCGAGCTGAACATTAATTAACAAATCAGATCGGTTGTTTTTAACAATTCTTTCAATGGTCTTGTAATGGATATCGATTCCGGTAGGATCAATAAAAATAAGGTTTAAACCGGCTGGGTCAACCTGAGGAATAATTTCATCAACAACATTATTGCAATCTCCTTCTAAAAATTCAATCCTGCTAAACTTGGGGGAATTTTTACATCTTGTTTTCAAAGCCTCAATTAGTTCTTTTGATTCTTCAACAAAAACGTATTTCTTAAAATCGTACTGCAATGCTATTAAAGGAGAACCGTCTTCTTCTTCCTTAATAGATTCTATTAAACAACGCCCAGGTCCAGCAAATAGATCAATATAAGTTAAATTTCCTTTCCATCTATTCTTCATTCCTTTTGAAAAAATATCCAGGTATCTTTTCAAGTAGTAATATTTTTGTTTAATCCATATCCCGCTAGAACGAACCACCAATCCGTCGATTTCTGAGGTTACTTCTTTCATAAAAGCCTCCTTGTCTTAGAGGGAACTTGGAGCTATCTATATTTATACCAATTCTATGTGTGAACTACAAACAATTCTTGGGTCTTATTGAAATTCTTCCACAGCAGGGCTGTGGGCCACCTGCCTTTACCTAAACATTATAGATGCTATCCTTATAAAGAAATTTGTCCTCATCAACGTCTGGCTTGCGAAAAACAAATAAATGTTCGTGCATAATGAGCAAGAAGTCCTTTATTTGTGCATTCCAGTATCTGGTCGTCGCACAGTTGTGTTGAATCTTAATAACGTCTTCTTTCAATACAAATCCTGGCTTCAGAAAGCGTTGCATGACCGAAAAGGCAAGAGGAACATAATGCCGCTTTCGACGCGTATCACCAATCAGAATAGCACAGAATTTTCCGGGTTTTAGAATACGATAACATTCTCCAGCAACCTTTTCAATTTCATCGCAGAATTTCTTGAGGCTGCTTATAGCAGAGAGGTCACCGTCAACGTCCTTTCTTCCGTATTTGATGATATTCAGATAGGGCGGGTGCGTTGCGATGAAATCGACGCTATGATCTTTCAGTGATTTCAAATTCCGCGCGTCCCCTTGTTCAATAGCTGGCTCGAAATGCTTCTGTTCCGACGAAAACATGCAAGCATCCTGCGCCAACTTGACAACTTCGGGGTGAATGTCAAAAGCAAGACCTTTGCGACCAAGAGACTTGGCCTCAATCATTGTCGTCCCACTTCCCACCATAGGATCTAAAACGATATCGCCTTCCTTAGAATAAAGTTGAATTAGATTGTTGGGAATCTGTGGTGCCCAGTTGCCGCGATACTTGGCGTTATGCGACAGCCACTTACCACGATTTGGAAATGACCAGACGGTAGTTGTTTGAGGTTCCAATCTTTCATCAGTATTTTTCTTATCCATTGCGCTTAATGACTCATTTATTTTTCTATGATTCTATATTTACCAGATTTTACTAACCGAATGCTGTTATAGTTCTGGGAATCTGTAAATTCAAAATGCCAAATTGAATAAGAATTATCGCCAGGGTTTTTATCAAAAAATAAAGTGACTACTTTTTTCTTCGTTCGCGCCTGCCATTGTCTAAAGGGATAGTAAAGTTGCCGAATAATAATGTTTGTTGCACTGAAATTTTTTGCCTCAATCAAAACAACCTGATTTTTCCCCTCATAACCAGCGTCAACTTCAGTTTGTACGCTTGCTACTTTAATCTGATGCTTTCCAATAGAAAATTCGAATTCCGGCGTGTACTTTCTTCCCCTTATTGTCAATACAAGCGACGAATCGTCCATGAATGTGCGTATTAGACTGCTAGCATAAGCATAATCAAGATGTTGCATTTCAGAGTTCCCAACTTCTGTTGTCTCTAATTTAAAATCAAGCATTGAAGAATAAATAGCAGTCTCTTTCTTTATTTCCGGAATATCAACATATCCCTCTCCTTTAATGATATTGTAGAGGCCATTTCTGACAGGTAGCAGGAAAAGACCATTTTCAATGAAGACGTCTGGTCGGTCTTCACGATTATCCTGTTTGCACAAAATACGAACCTCTTTCTCGCCGGTTTCTTTAAATTCCTGACATGCTCTCTTTATTTGATTTGCAGAAAGCACAAACGGCGATTTGTCAAAGTCGTGCCCTAAGATTTCATAGTCGTCAACAATTTTCTTCCAAGATTTGCTATTCGCCATCATACATCCTTTTTAATAGTTCATCACTAATATCTCGGTGATAACGCCCCTTTGGTTGGCGTTGCAATTGATAAGTCTTGTTGCATTCAACCTTACAATACGATATCTGTTATACAATTCATCAAAGAAATTATCTTCGGGGTTCATGTTCTTTGGGTCAGAATTGCTTAGCATTATGCAAGCACCTTTCTTATCGAGCGAACCATAAACCTTTCTTAAGCGTTTCTGCTCGGCATCATCAAAAACACCCTTTGAATAACTCGTAAAGCTTGACGTCGAAGATATGGGTCGATATGGCGGATCAAAGTAAACAAAAGATTTGTCGTCCGCATAGTCCAAACATAGCGCAAAATCCCCACAAACGATCTCTGCCTTTTGCAGTAATTCACTAACAGCATGAAGATTGTCTTCGTCGCAAATCGTAGGTTTCTTATATCGTCCGAAGGGAACATTAAATTCGCCTTGTGAATTCACGCGATAGAGCCCATTATAACACGTTTTATTAAGAAATATTAACAGGGCAGTTCGATGGACAACGCCATTGGATGCCTTCCCGTGTAAAAACGCATTAAATTCTTCTCGTCTATCGTAGTAAATTTGTTCTTTTCTATTTTCAGTAGACGAAAAGTATTCTAATTCCAACTGCTGTAATTCCTTAACCAGCTTTCTCACATTCTTTTTGATGACTTGATAACAAAGACATACTGCGGGATTAATTTCGTACAAGTAAGACGACCTGAACTCGTATTGTTTGGCCAACCAGAAGAAAAGAGCCCCACCGCCCAAAAAAGGTTCAAAGTATTTCTTTATTCTTCCTTCCTTTAGAGAAGAGGGTAAGTATGAAACAACTTGTTCGATAAGCTGACCTTTACCGCCGGCCCATTTGAGAAAAGGTTTAACTTGTCGTTCTGCAATAATCATTGACCCTACCCAAAATTCTTGAAATTATAATAGATCAAGTTCGCTCATATCATACAACTGTTCTATATTATAGAACAATCCCGCTTGCTCTGTCAACATCTCTGTAAGGACAGGTTCCACGCCACTAGCGGGATGTTCCACGAGACCGTTCCGCAATTGTCCCACAGCAGAGCTGTGGGCCACCTGTCTAATTTTGCTGGATCGTTAAAATCAACGGCAATATTTCCAAGCGATGGATTTGCCTCTTCAATTTTTTGGATAATTCTTTTGTTGATGTCGTCGCCAATAGTCGCCTTATCCTTGAGTGCCACCATATCCTTGAAGCCTGAACCTTGAGGAATAGTGATCGGGGCGTAAGTCACGCCAGCATATTTATCAGAGATGTATTTGACAAACAACAAAACCAACACATAGTCTTTATACTGTGAGGCGTCCATCCCGCCTCTTAATTCATCGCAGCTTTTCCAAAGAGAGCTGTAAAGTTCAGATTTCTTCATCGCCATTTTTTACCTACTGTTTAATTGAATAAAGCCTTAATAATTTTTCCCACCTATCAAAATCCAAACTTTTCTTTGCGAAGCTTAAATGCTGCCTCGCCGCCCTCCATAACCTCTATAATTTCCTCTCGTATCTCCTCAATATCAATTGCTCCCTGATTCTTAATTTCACCCTTTGATTGATCACCCGTAACCTTGTATCCGCAACAGACAACCAACTCTGCATCGCCATTAACCACAATGTTTGCATTGTGGCTTGTGAATATTAACTGCCTCGTTTTCTTGGATTTCCAAATTAAAGTCGCAATATCCGAAACCATCCGATTATCCAAGTCATCCTCCGGCTGATCAATTATAAGAGGAGGCCCTTCTTGATTTAATAAAACCCTCATTAGAGACGTTGCCTGTTGACCGGCAGAAGCATCTGTGAATTCTATATACTCACCTTCACGAGTACGATACTCAAACAAAGGCAGATCGTCCAACTGAACAAGAAATAGATCAATCCAGTTTTCGCTATTTATTTTCTCTGCTATTTTGCGTAGATCGTTTGCACTAAAACCGATAGAGCTTAAAATCGGTGTTGCCGGTAAAGTCGCGGCGGGGGTTTTGGTTGGATCGAAGTGAGCAATTGCTTCAAACTCGGCCAAGATTTGATTCCATTGTTGAATAGGATCCGTCGCCTCTTTAATTCTCTGGCACAAAGATTCTATTTTCTCCTTCCTCACGTTTGAACCTGAGATTATCTCCTTTAGCACGTTTTCTAGGTTTACCGTGCCCTTTCCTCTGCCTAGAGTTGCTTTTAAATTATCATCAGATAATTCATTCAACTTCTCACTTTGGGCTTGAAACAAATCAGCCTTTTCCTTATGGGCGTTAAACCACTCTTCTTTAAGGACGTTAAATTTTGTGTCGGGATCTCCTGTTTTTAGCATGGCTTGCTTTCTTTCCGTTAAAGATCTTCTTATTTCTTTAACCCTATCTTCGATTATCTGGATTTGCTTTAAGGTCGATTCCTGTGAAGTTGATTTTTGCTTTGCGGATTCATATTGTCGCTTATGTTGATTGAGAGCACCTTTCCAACTATCTATCAAATCGTTTAACTTGGTCAGAACCTCTCCCTTAGGATTTAATCTGTCACCCAAAGAATCAACTGTCGCGTTAATCTCATCAAAAATGTCTTTGAGTGTCTTCTGAATATCCGTAACAACTATGAGCTCAGTGTCAGGCAATTTGACATCATCAGGTACGGTCGTGGGATACTCGGCGAGTTCTCTTTTGATGGTTTCTAATGCCTCTCTTGCCGTCGCCAGTTCTCCGTGCCAACCGTCAACATGTTGCTCAACAATTTCATATTGCTTATGGGAGGCAATTGTAGCCTTATCTTGATCAGAGATTCCTTTTAGCCCTTGTCGGAGACCTTCCACTTGCTCAGTCAATGACTTAAGCTCAAGCTCGCCCTTCTCAATTTCAGATGCGATCAATTTTTTTTGCTGCCATAGTTCATAGCAACTTCTGATATCGGAGCGCAATTTCTCAAATTTTAAATCAAACTCGTTAAGCGTTTGCCTGATGGGGCTATAAATCAGCCTTTTCAATTCCTCAATGCTGACACCGACACTGCTTAATTGCTTTTGGCTGTAGGCTTGGATTGCGAGCAAGTTTCTAACATCCTCCTCACCACAAGGTTGAAATTCCCCCGATCCAATTTTTAGAGACATCTCGTTCGTTCCGGATTTTCTTCTAAGGATGTGGGGAACGTTGTTTTTGACAAATGAAATCTGAACCGTAGAATCAAACGGAAGCAGGGTCTTTTCTATAAGCTTCCTTCTTTTTTCCTGATACCCAGGAATTTCTCCCTCATCTTGTACAATTTCTGAAACCTGATCGCACAAACCCCATCTAAGATATTCTAAGATTGTTGATTTTCCAGTTCCACGACCACCGATTATGGCGTTGTATTGCTGGCTAAATTCCAGATAAATTTGTCCCATGAATTTACTGTTAGAAACATCAATTGACGTCACGAATACCGGTGGTAACAAAGGAACTTCTTGCGATATCCTTGATTCTTTTGCTAAACACGCCTGTCTTAAGGCCTCCGCTGTTGGCTCAGACCACTTAACCCATGTGGTGTATTTGCCGAGGTCTTCGTGATTGCGTTTTCTATTATCAGATGTTTGAAAGATTCCGATCGCCTTAAAACCGTACTCTCGATTTTCTCCTCGAACAATCGATAAGTTCCCGGTACCAAATTGCGACACTGGGCCGTCCGTGTAGCCACCAACGCATGGCATTGATTTATAGAAATTACCAAATCCGGATCGTAGCATTGTGCCGCATCCGGTTTCGCTCACATTAGGTAAAACGATAAACCGATTCTTCAGTTGCTGGTGACTATTCAGTTTTTGATATAAATCCGTCAGATCGCTAACAACATTCTGGGGAATTCGCTGTACATCCGCGTGCTTTGAATGTTCTGCCGGCGCAGGTGTGATGGCCAGTGCGGTTAAAACGCTTGGAAGGAGATTCTCCGGGAAGTCTGCGTCGAGGATAAGTAACGCTTGGCAATTCGGAGCAGTTAAAGTAACTTCAATGCCAGGAAAGACAACGATCCTTTTGTGTGCAGAAACCCGTTGACCGTTGTCGTCAAGCTCATCTTTAGCCGCTTGTTTGATGTATGGGAAGAAGGCGAAGTCATGATGATCCGTGATCGCGATTGCATCGAGACCTTTGGATCGACAAACCAAAATCAGTTCTTCCGCATATGTCTTTCTTTCTTCGGGTGTAACGGCCTCGGGACCAGCCCAATTTAGATCACGCGGAGTGTGAACTTGAAAATCACACCTGTAAAAATGCGCACCTTTATCCATACAACGTTCCATCTGTCAGCATCTATATTCTCTCCCAATGCATGTGATTCAACAGAATTAATAAATCTTTCTCACTTATTTGTCCTTGCCTTAATGAATGCATCCAAGTACCGAAGCCTGATAAATTCATCTACTATAACCAAATTTGTTTAGAAGAAAATTAACATGCTTCCTATAATCTTCAATTGAACTATCATTAATTGTTATTTTTCTATATTTCCCGACCAATGTAAACATAACAATATTCTTCAAGTCGCTTTCCTTTTCATCCAGTTCCCAATGAGCCATTTTATTTCTCAATTTTTGGATAAACCTTAAAGATTTCTTAATCTCTGAATGACCTTTTAATTTTTTAAAATACGGGATTGATTCATAAAGACTAATTTTATTATCAAAATTAAGGAAAGGAGTATTAATAACGTTCCAGAAAAGAATCGTTGCTTTATTATTGGCCTTGGGGAAAAAATATTTTCTTAACTTATAGCCCAGAATAAATTCAACTCTTGCTGTAGATGAAATAATTTCCCCTCTAATTAAATCTAATTTGTCTCTAATTTTTGTCATTTTCATCATTGAATGTTGCTCCTGCTTTTAATAAAACTTTCTAAATCCTCAGGCTTAACCCACCATCGTCCTATCTTCGTTGCGCGAATTTGCTTTGCTCGCGGATAAGCTGTCTTACCAATCTTACCTACCCTATTTATATGCTCCAAATTCATTGCTCTGTCAACTCAATTCTCCCAACTCGAGGCCAAACAACTTGTGATATTGGTGTCTCTGTTAAGGACAGGTCGCGACCTGTCCCTACGGGGGCACAATTTCTAATGTCACCGTTTTTGTAGGGACAGGTTCCACGCTTTTAGCGGGATGTTCCACGCGACCGTTCCCTACTATCTTTTTACGGATATCACGCACGCCATATTTTCTGCAAGATCCTATTAAACCGCCTGAAAACTTTATCAAGATCAAAACTTTCACCTACATGAATAACAGGTATTAATTCCGTCTCTATTTGCTTATGAAGCAATTCAACCTTTTTTTGATCCAAGCCGAAATTATATGAATAATTGGCTCTGTATTTCTCGGATTCAAGCTTCTTCTTGAATATGTAAAGGAACTTTTTATCTTCAAAGTCGAATTTGGTCTCCGATATATACCATAAGTCATAGTAATCGCGGATAGCTGCATCTTTCCTTGTTATTGAAGCTTTGAGTTTCTCCGCAACCGCTTCATTTAAAGAAAGCGAGAGTATCTTATTCTTGGGAATTAAATCCTCACCCGTAAAAGGATCCTTATAAAAATGTGCGATGACATTATGCACGGGCTTATCTATAGGCGTTTGTCTTAATGAAATTTCTAACTGTATGTTTTCGTCCTTTCCGGAAATCAAAGAAGGGTAGGAAATGTTGAATACATATTGAGTGGAGTTATTAAAACCTTGCCCTTCGGGTTTTTCGCTTTTCAGGTCCAAAAGCTTCAACAGTTCGGGCATCTTCTCTCTTATCGGGGCCAAAGCATGTGATCTTTTCGAGCGGGTGTCTAAGCCATCCGGACTAAGGTATGTAAAATCGATATCCTCGCTCAGTCTGTGATAATTAAGATGAATTTTATTTAAGAGCGTTCCGCCCTTGAAGACGATTTTGTCGCTTAAATGCGACTCAACACTATTCAAAATGAGGGTCAAATAAAAGTCTTTCTCAATGATTTCCAATCTGAAGTTATATTCTTGCGCAATGACAGGTATTATTCTCGCCAGCTTGTCCCTATCCATTGATAACAATTCTCCATCGATTATTGATCTTTCCTTGATTTGAGCCTATGTCGTATAAGGGGGAGTATCCTTTTTCGCCAACTTTTATTTTACTCAAAAGGTCTCTATTGATCCTCAGTTTTTCGAGAAAATAGCCCACGCGTCTTCGCACTCCCAGAACAGGATATTGCGTCAGATAGTTGATAAGAAGGGGCGTATTAAGTTCAGATATTTGGTCGGTTAATATGCTGTATGCTTTCCTTACATTATAAAACTCAAACACATCTATCATTGCCCGTTCCTTTTTCGGGAAAACAACATCCTCGTTGTCTATTTTGCGAGTCTCTAACCCGTAAAGCCGGTTGGGCAAAACTTTTATCAACTTATACCTGACCCCAAAAACTGTTTTACGCATTGAATATCTATCATTGATAACATGCATAGTTTGCGCAACTTGATCTGTAAAGCCATAGGAATTAAATACTGCGGAATATCCTATGTAATAGCGAGCTCCTCTTGCCAAAGCTTTGGCAATTAAATACTCATTCCCAGCCCAGAGGCCACCTGGAGCCTTCATTGGAACAAAAAGATAGACGTTTTTGATAATCTTCCTCAATCTGTTTTTTTCCAACAACTTCTTTATCAAGTATGCCGCGGGTTTGCTACCACCACAGAAAGAGACAATCTCCCCTTTGGTATAGATTTCTTTCCCATAGAATTCCAAACGCGTTATGAGGTCTATTTCCTTAATAGAAAGCGTCTTTTTTGCTATTACTTTTTCTTTCACATTTAACCCCGTTGGGTGCTTTTTGATAAACTGAAAATAATATACTCTTGCCAGCTTCGTATGTCAATAAATATTCTCTCTGGGGATTTTGTACCCACGGATTCATACGAACCGGTAATAACCGGGATTGTTTGATATTGACGTCTCTGTAAGGACAGGTTCCACGCTTCTAGCGGGATGTTCCACTCGACCTGTCCCTACGGCGCCATGCCCGTTCATTACCACGGCGGCATGTCTGCTCCCTATCATACCTTCTAGCGGGATGTTCCACCCGACCTGTCCCTACGGGGGCACAATTTCTAATGTCGCCGTTTTTGTACGGAACGCTCCATGCCTGTTCCGTACCTTTAAAACCTATATTCAATTCCCAATCTAACTGCCTTCTGTTCCTGGTCGTTTTGGTATTTGTAGTCAGTAAATCTTGTTTTAAAATCAGCCTGCAAAAGAAAACGCCTTGAGAAAAATGCTTTCTCCAGCGAAAATACAAAATAAGTCCTGTTTTTGTCTTTGGCTGGTGTTTGGTATATGTAAAAATTCTCTTCTAGTCCAGCTCCAAGCTTCCATTCCTTTTTGGTCTGGAAGTTGACTTTGGTTTTGATAGTCTCCTTTCGGTAGTCGCTTCTTTGGCCGCCAATATAATCCACGCTTTTGTGTTCAAGCCATAGCCCCAAGGTTACTTTGTGCTTTTCGTTATCCAGAATTTGGTAGTCCCAATTGTTGGCAATGTGGTAAGAATGGTACCCCAAAAGGGCGCTGACATAAGTTTTCTTAAAGTATCCACACTCAAAGCCAAAGGTTACTTTCTTTTTGAGCTTGTGTTTGGTTCGGATGAGGAAGGATCTGTAGCAATAATCGTAATCTTGGTCTTGGTCTTCATCGTCTTTGGTGTCCCTTTGGCCAAAGGTCATTTTTAAGGCAAGTTCAGACAAAAGTGAGGCTTTGGGCTTGAGCACAGCCCCTATTGAGACATCCTGTTTTAATTTCTTGCGGCCTTGCCGGCTTTTACTTGAATTTTCTATTTTGTAACCCAGGCCCAACTTCAACTGTTTCTTTTCGAAAAACCTCTCACACCCGATTGCGCCCAAAAGCTTGAACTCATCTTTGTTTTTGCCTGACAGGTAATTGAAGTTTTCCACTCCAAAGGAGAAATCTAGTTTTAAATTGTCCTTTAGCACAAAGACGGCTGAAGGAAGGATGTACACCTTGTCATAGTCAAAGGCTTTGTTGTCCTCGTAGCGCTTTCCCCGATATCCCAGCGCCAGATCCAAACTGAAGGTCTTGGCGCCTGATTTTACCGCATCATAGGACCAAAGAAAGTTTAGCGTGCGGGACAAATTGTCCAGGGAATCGAGGGAAGTGTAATTTTTATGGTATAAAAAGGAGCTGAGGCTGTATTTTGACTTGGTGGATAGTTTCTCTTCAAATCTTAGATGATAATACTGATAGGAGAAAGTTTCATCCAGATCCTCTTCGCAGTCCTGTGTTGTGGACCAGCTTCCGGCTTCAACAAAACTACTTAGGACAAAATCGCTTGAGCGGCCTGCGGCTGGGATTAGGGATAAGGTTAGTGCAAGAAGAGTCGCGCAGAGTTTTCGTCCCAAAAGTCCCCCTTTTTATCCCACAATTTGCCTTAGAAAATGAGCAATGTTTTCAAGTTGTTCAGGAGTCGGTGCTTACATAATAACCAATTATACCAAAAAGGTGCAACGCAAATTTTGTCTAGGGACCCCCTCTGGTCCCGCCTAAGGCGGGACTAATCCCGCTGAAGCGGGATGTAGCGGCCCTCTGGGCAGATTTTGCTATTGCGAAATCTGGGTTTATTTTATCACCTCTATCTGAGTAAGGTTGTTTAGGATAATCTCCGGCCTGCCACTATATTCTTTGATGCGACCTTTTATGCGGACTTTTTTACCATCGTAGTAACTTTCAGGATTTGCGGGAAAAAGGTGAAAATCCGATGCGAAGATAACTGCGGTAAATGAGTTCTTGTAATTTGTGTCAAAATTAAGAAAGCAAACCTTTCCTGAATTGTATGTTCCTGCGATCCTGCCTTCAATTGTTACATTTTCCCCATAATGCTTGTCAGCTTCCTGCCAAGTAATCGCTTTGGAGGATCGTTTTTCAAAAGAGCTGCTTCCTAGTGTTATTGAACCGCTATCTGAAGAATGGCTGGATGGGGCTTTATCCACCAGCCAGACTTTGACCGCATATAGGATAATAAGAATTGCCACTGTTAAGGCGGCAAGCCCAATAAGACAATTTTTGAGATTGAAATGATTTGAATCGGTCAAGTGCCCTCCTTTTTGTCAGATAATAGACAGAGGCTTATCCTGTCCAGCTTTGGGGTCCATTTCTTGTTCATAGAATATTGACATGGTCAATGCGACCCAATGAAGGCGACATTCGCGAATGTCGCCTGCCAAGTAATTATATGTCATTGCGAGTCCTCGTAGGGAACGAAGCAGTCTCGATTTCGAAAAAGGGATTGCTTCGTCTCCCGCTTGTGGCGGGATCCTCGCAATGACAAGAACAAGGTTTTTGGATTTGATGTCGTCAAGATACTGTGCAAATCGAATCGCCACATAATTCTCTAAACCTATAAACCTCTAAACTCTTAAATTGCTTTACTAAAGATGGTTGTGTTATCAAACCAAATCTCAAAATACTTTTCCTTCCCCTGAATCAATTTGCAGGCATCCTCGAGCTATTCTTACGCCATCATTGGCATAACTTCCCAATTAGCTCACGGGCAACCTTCTCTCCGGATAAGAGCATGCCTCCGAATACGGGACCCATGCGTGGTGCACCAAACACCGCGTTAGCACACATCCCGCAGACATATAAACCTGAGGCGACCTCTTTAGAATTTCCAAGGATCGCATCTTCACCTGCCTCTGCCCACATCGACTGTTCCCCTTGGATCTTACCTGTTGCCGTCTTCAGTTTCATACCGGACTTCCTTTCTATGATATGCACTATCTCAGCCGCATGGCCCGTAGCATCCACTACGAAACGCGCACGCATGGTGATTGGGTCTACATGCAAACCGGCCATCTCAACCGCGGTCCAGTTAAGGACCAAACCGCATACCCGCTTATCCTTTACCAACACATCCTCTGCGCTTAGAAGGTTGAAGATCTTAACTTTTGCCTTCGCGGTCTTCGAGCAGATAGTTGAAACTGCTTCAATCGAGTCCGCAATGTAGTAACCCTTCTCATAGAGTTCGGTATGGATATCAAACTCATCCATGATCTTTTTAGCTTTTCCTTGAATCACTATTTGATTAAACATCGCTCCACCGCCCCACATACCACCACCCACTGATAGCTTCCTTTCGAATATGACAACATCTTTACCGGCACAAGCTAGATAGTACCCGCATACCATCCCCGCAGGGCCAGCGCCAACTATAGCAACATCTACATCTAAAGCTCGGACGAGTTTATCCTTATAGGATTCGATTATGGCTCGAGAGATCTTGATATCATCTAATTTCATTTATTACCTCCTCAACAAAAAAATCCTTATGCCGTGGCCTAGGGATCAATATATCTTATCAACCCCCATTTAGTTAAAGGATTTAGCCTGCACAATACTTTATTAGCCCCCGTCTCTTGAAACTCAAGACTCTCTTTTGGGTTATGTCGAACCATAGTCCTGATATTTCTCTTTTCTGTTTTATATCCGTCAGGAGTAGCTCCTGACAGAACATCAACCCCAAAGCTCCTGACTAACCCCCTGTTGTCCCCCTTGTCAGGGGGACTCTGCTGGTTGCTCCCCTGATAAGGGGAGATCAAGAGGGGTTGAGGATTCCTTGCCTCTACACCTAAAGAATTTTCTCAAAACTCAAAACTGCTTTACTACTCCTCCAGCATCTCCACGTTCGCCCGTGGGACTACCACCTTTCTGCCATCCTTGAACTGGACTTCCAACACTCGAGCTTTTGATTCCGACTCCAATTTCTGCAGTTGCGGAGGCAAAGCTACCACCTTTCCTAATTCCCCAAAATAGGGCTGACGAATCACCCTCACTGGATAACCCGTGGTTAAGCCGACATTTCCCAAATTCTCTTTCTCTTCCTTCTTATGCACATCTCCTTCATAGGGGATAACTACCTCCGGACGAATAACCCCGGCCCGAATCTGCGTAGCCCCATTAATGCAAGCTTCCTTTCCCTCTTTGGATTTAAAGAGTTCAAAGGTCTTCTCCGCCATATTTATCTGACCGAAACCTTCGGTTATGACCAGAGTTATCCCTAAATCCTCTGAGCCGGTTATGGCTACACCTAAGTCATACCCCAAAAACTCCCTTAAGTCTTTGTCGTCCAATCCACCTACCACAATTCCACAAGCCCCAACTGAAATCGCCTGATGAATGGCATTGCTGGTCACTATACTTCCGCCTATAATCACTTTTCCTTTACAGCTTTTATCAATCAGCTTGTCAGTCAGCACTTCCTTGTTATCCTTGGTTAACACTTTTATCTGTCCATGCGTTTCCCCGCCTATTCCAAAAATCCCCTGAATGAAAGAGCCCCAGGTGCTGACCGCCACCCCTTCTTTCTCAAAGACCTCCACCACCTCCCCTTCCAGATATGCCTTTATCTCAACCGGAATTGGATTTCCCCGAATCAATACCTGCCCGGTAATATGCGAGACGCTCTCGATTTTTCCCACAATTGGGGAATGGACATCAGACCTAAAAAGACCAAAAAAACTTCTGCTTTCTGCAATGGTCTCTTTTTCTTCTACCTTGTCTCCCTCCTTTTTGAGCATATGAAACTCCACATCCTCTGCTGGAATGCCCAATTTATTAGCCACGTTCACCGGCTCAACGTTTCCCGGCAGAAGAGTTCTGGCTACAACCGTATCGGGATGAACTTTATCCCCAACCTTCACTAATACTTCCCCTTTTAAAGGCAAGATTCTGTTTTTTATTAAAAGGACTCTTTCTGTTACTTTTAAACCGGGGGTATATGCATGACCCATAAAAACCTCTTTTGTTTATTTATTATGATTATATGAGTAATTCGTTAATCTCAATTTCAATATATCAACTCCCGCGCCTTTATGGTTCGACCTTGCTCACCATCCTGAGCATGTCGAAGGACGGGTGTGGTTCTTGCTGTTTGTAAGGGCAATTCATGAATTGCCCTTACTACGTCTTGTCATCCCCGAGGGTTTAATCGGGGATCCATACTTGCTTTCCTTTTCTGGATTTCCCGTATCCAGTACGGGACGGGCTCTGCGCGAATTCTGCGTCTTGAGACTGGAGTTTATCCCGCAGAAATGCGGGACAGGAATGACACAAAAACTCACAAACTGCTCTTATTCCCACCTTAACAGGTGGGGAGTTCCCGCTGGCTTTAAATGTAAAT
>Ga0214474_1000381_pt1 | contig 22410 bp, 25 predicted proteins | sample RVTome_2_FD_187335 | JGI IMG/M metagenome (GOLD analysis project Ga0214474, IMG submission 187335) | Soil microbial communities from uranium-contaminated site in the Upper Colorado River Basin, Wyoming, United States - RVT95D214 HiSeq ...
TGATTCCGAGGGTGATGTATAAGATGTTCTCAAGGTATTTACTCAATAGATAAATCTCGATGCTTCTATTGTAAACCTCGAATTTCTTCGTCTCCCTTATGAAAAGTAAAGACGAAATGATAGAAGCCGAGACCCCAAAACCCAAAAAAACCAATCCGATATACAAAAACATCCAAGGGAGTCCATCCTTGATAAATAGTTCAGCCGTGTCGCTACCAGAATAAAATACGTATGGCCATAGAGTTTTAAATATGAGGGCAATGGATAAGATGAGCGCAATATAAGCAAGCGGTTTTACAACTTTATTCCCTTTCTCTTCAGCTAAACAACCCACCTCTTCATAGAATTCCTTTACAAATGGGTGCCTCTCGTAAACAAGGCTCACAAAAATTCTATTGATCCATTTTTCACGGAGGAGGCGCCATACGAAGAATCCCAGGATTAGTATCAAAATGATAGGCAGTATGGCCTCGGCCAGCAAAAGAACCGTAATGATGAAAGACATGACAAAGTTATATACCATTTGAGCTGCTCACCATTGATTAAGTGGTTGCCTGTGGTCAAACCCGCACCGGAGAAAAAAGCATTTTTTATGCCAGAGATAATCCGCCTATTATTAATTGATTTTTTTAAGGAATTTAACTTAAAAGGTGAAACGGAGATGGTCAGATTTTGAACAATATGTCGCTCTCATTGACATTTTTGGGATACTGAAACGAAGTCAAGTTTTAGTGGGGATAAACCCCGTTAGAAAAAATGCCCCGCTGCTCTGAATCCCCGTTACGGCGGGAGATTACATTTTGAATAAATCCGACGGGGTTTAGTTCCCCGATGGAATTTCTAACGGGGTTTATCCCGGGAAAATATCAAATCTGCCCCTCATTTTTTTCTCATTTCTTCTCAAAGGGTTCCATATGAACCACGACATCGGTCACGCCACGAAAATCCCTTTTAATCTTATTCTCAATGGCATAAGAGAGGTGATGGGCTCGATGCACATCCATCTCCGGATTGACGAGGACATGGAGATCAATATGGATATCGTCACCACGACCTCTGCTCCGAATTTGATGGCATTCTTTAACGCCTTTTATAGAAAGGACCGATCTCTTGATCTCTTCGGTTGGAATGGCGACTCCATCGCTGAGAACCCGAGAACTCTCCTTCAAGATCTCAATGGCCGCATAGGCGATGAAGCCTGAAATCAATAAAGAGACGATCGGGTCGAGAATGGGATACCCTAATTTAATGCAGATGAGAGTAACGATCACTGACAAGGAAGTCAGGATATCTGCCCGCGTGTGTAAAGCGTCGGAGATGAGGATCTCACTTTTTAATATGATTCCCATTTTGTTCTCATAGATCATTACAGCGATGTTGATGGCTAAAGTGGTCCCCATCACTAAAAAACTGGGCAGATTGACCTGCGGGACAACGGGATGGAGGAAACGAAGAATTCCCTCCCTCACGACATTGAAACAGACGAGAAAAAGAAGAACGGAGATACCGACAGAGGTGAGTGTTTCATACTTCTTATGGCCATAGGGATGGGTTTCATCGATGGGTCGTGAGGCAATCCAGATTCCGATGAGGCCGATGATGTTGGAAGACCCATCTGAAAAGGAATGAAACCCGTCCGCGGTCATGCTGGTAGAGCGAATCACCCAACCGTAGAAGAGCTTTGCCGCAGCCACTCCCCAATTCATAAAAAGGACATAAATTAAGACCTGCCGGATTTTAAGATATCGTTCTTCAGGGCTCAATTTTTCTTTCGACCTTTCAGCAGTCATCCTGTTTGATTAAAAAATACCAAACGAATTGAGCGAATGGAAGCGAATTAACCGAATTTTTACCTCTTGAAATGGAATACCGAATGGTGCTAATGATAGCGCATGAAAAAACTTCAACCCGGTGACGAGGTCGTCAAGGTCGACGAAGAATTAGGAATTGCCTGGATCCTGCTTCCTCCTGATTCCAACTTAGGAGGATTTCAGGGGATCTCCCCCCGGATCATGGATGAAGAGAAATTTTCTGCCGTAAAGAAGAATTCGGAAAAAAGCTAAGGGACTTGTTAAGATCGATCGTTAATGTTTTATCCGCTCCTCTTTTTTCTTCTCCTGGGTCCAATTGCCTAAGATACCGCCATGAATAATAATGCCATTGGGGTCAGTCCCGATGGCTTTGAGATAGCAGTGTTCTGCCTTTGCTGATTCTCCTATTTGTTCGTAACACTCCCCCATCAGGTTAAGAGCATCTTTAAAAGTCGGTAAAAATTGGATGACCTCTTCCAGGGTGTTGATGGCTGCGTGATATCGTTCCAATCTCCAAAAACACATGGCCAACCAATAGTGCCCTTGGTAGTGTTTGGGGTTAATGCGGATCACCTTTTCATAATAGGGGATGGCGGTCTCAAACATGTTTCGGCGATAATAAAGACCCCCGAGATTTAAAAAAACGGGGATGCTGTTCGGATCCCTCCTTAATATTTCTTTATAGACCCTGACAGCCTTCCTTGAAAAATTGGTCCGGTCATAGGCATTGGCTTTCCCAAAAAGATAATTGGTCCTAATCTCCCCAAAAGAAAGGTCTTCCCAAACTAAGTCCATAAGAAATATCCAGAAGATAGGAATCATATAAAGAAAATATTTCAATTCCCTCAGCATTTTATTTCCCCCTACTGATACAAATGTAACAGATAAAATTGTAATAACCAAATCCCAAAAACCAAATATTTATTCATTTCCAAATACTTCAATAAATTTGACGATTAAGGTTTGAATATTGGCGATTGTCTGATCATTCGTGCTTGCCCTGCAGCATGTTAAGTACGGGGATGGGTCATTAGGTATTCATTTTCTAAACATGAAAACGGAAATGAACGATATCCTCATCTCGGATTAAATAATCTTTCCCCTCAGAACGGAGAAGTCCTTTTTCTCTCGCTATATGTTCAGAGCCACAGGCTGCAAAATCAGAAAAGGAAATGACCTCTGCGCGAATAAATCCTCTTTCCATATCACTGTGGATCTTCCCGGCGGCCTTGGGAGCTGGCGTCCCACTTGAAACGGTCCAAGCTCTAAGTTCAGAACTAACGGTTGTGTAAAACGTGACCAGCGACAGGGTCTCATATCCCACTTGAACTAATCGTTCTAAGCTTGAACCTTCCAGACCCAGCTCTCTTCTGAATTCCTCCCTTTCCTCCTCCTTCAATTCCCCAAGCTCTGCCTCCAGATCACCGCAGATGACGACCACTTTGTTCCCCTCTTTTTCTACCCACTCCGTGATGCGTTTTAAACAGAGCCCTTCTCCTTTGAGCTCTTTTTGATCAACATTGGCGATATAAAAAACAGGTTTTGCCGTCAGAAGATGGAGATCCGAAAGGATCGATTCCTTTTCTCCGGTCAGGTGGAGGTCTCCCGCTCTACGGCCCTGGTTCAAAAAGGATTGGGCATCCCGGTAGACCTCCAACTCCAAGGCGGCTTCCTTGGCCCCTACCCGATGCATCTTCTCTGTCTTCGCCATTATCCTTTCTAAGGACTGAAGGTCAGCTAAAATGAGTTCGGTATGGATGACTTCAATATCCCTCACTGGATCAATCGAACCGAAGTCATGCGCCACGTTTTCATTCTTGAAGCAACGAACCGTGTGGGCAATCGCATCCACATTTCGTATGTGATCCAGAAACTGATTTCCCAGTCCCTCCCCCTTGCTGGCTCCTTTGACCAATCCAGCAATATCGAAAAATTCAAGGGTGGTGTGAATCATTTTTTTAGGATGGATCAACTTGGCAATAGTTTCCAGCCTCTTATCCGGAACGGGGACAACGCCTATATTAGGGTCGATCGTACAGAATCGGTAACTCGCCACCTCGGCGCCGGCTGCAGTCAGGGCATTGAATATCGTGGACTTCCCCACATTGGGAAGGCCGACAATCCCGCATCGAAAACCCATTCATCCCCCCGTTACGCAAACCTGGCGCATAGGGCACAGCAGCTCAAAAGACAAGAGGTCACACTTAAACGTCAAATGAAGAGGCCCTCACGAACCGATGAACCGAGGACGGATCAATAGCAAATCAAATCCGAAGCTCAAAAGTGAAAAGAAGCAGCCTGGAATAATGGAACGACGGAGTCACAAGACAATGGGATAACGCTTCATTCAACCCAATATTCCACTATTCCAACTAGAAAAGTGAAATCAGCCATTTGTGAAGAACGAGGATCATCGGACCGAAAACCAATGAGACAACGGTCATCAATTTTAAAAGAATATTCATTGAAGGGGCAGAGGTATCTTTAAAAGGATCTCCAACGGTGTCTCCTACCACAGCAGCCTTGTGAGTTTCTGACCCCTTTCCACCAAGGTTTCCTTCCTCAATCCACTTTTTGGCATTATCCCATGCGCCCCCAGCATTCGCCATCTGAATTGCCAGCGGTACGCCCGTGGCAAGTGATCCTAACAATATCCCGGCTAATGCCTCCGGCCCGAGAAGGCTACCCAAAACAACAGGGATCACAACAGCAGCTATTCCAGGAACAATCATTTCTTTTAGGGCACCCGCGGTAGTGATATCCACACAACGGGCATATTCTGCCTTAGCTGTTCCCTCCATCAATCCCTTAATCTCTCTGAACTGCCTCCTCACCTCCTCCACCACATTGAAGGCAGCCCTCCCAACGGCCATCATGGTCGCACCGGCAAAGAAATAAGGAATGATGGCACCGATGAAAATCCCTGCAACAATTTTATAGCCTCCTGACGGACTCATAATATCGATGGCGGAGAGGTTCATCACCTGCGTGTAGGAAAGGAATAAGGCAAGAGCTGTCAGTGCTGCAGACCCAATAGCAAAACCTTTTGCAATCGCTGCGGTCGTATTTCCGGCTGCATCGAGAGAATCCGTTATCTTCCGAATGTCCTTTCCCATATGGGACATCTCTGCGATGCCTCCAGAATTGTCTGCAATCGGTCCATATGCGTCAACAGCGACCACCATGCCAGTGGTGGCCAACATTCCAATGGCTGAAAGAGCAATGCCAAAGAAACCGCCAAATTTGTAAGAGATTAAGATAGCAATTCCGATCACGACAAGAGGGAGAACTGTACTTTTACAACTCAACGCAAATCCGTGGATGATTGTGGTGGCTGAACCTGTGGTGCTCGCCTTTGCAAGATTCTGAACTGATTTTCCGGAGGTATAATAATAAGCGGTAAATCCAATCATCATCCCGGCGACAATCCCTGAAAAACTGGCAAAGAAATAAGAAAGGTCCCATCCGAACATGACCAAAACCAGAATGAAAGAGCCGACGGCATAAATCACCGCACTGGAGACGGTACCGTTGTTGAGAGCCTTTCCGGGATCCCCTTTCTCTCCCGTTTTGACAAAGAAGACACCCAGTATGGAGGCTATGATTCCAATGGCGTAGAGAAGGAAGGATAGAATGACCCCTTTGATTTTAAGTTCTGGAGTCCCTAAGGTTTGAGTCGCAATGATCACTCCCGAAAGAATAGAACCGATATAGGACTCATAAAGGTCCGCACCCATTCCTGCGACATCGCCGACATTGTCTCCGACATTATCCGCAATGGTGGCTGGATTGCGTGGATCATCCTCTGGAATTCCGGCTTCCACTTTTCCCACGAGGTCTGCCCCGACATCAGCCGCTTTGGTATAGACGCCTCCTCCCACCCTGGCGAAGAGGGCCACGGAACTTGCACCCATACTGAAACCAGCAATGATCCCAGCAGCTTCGCTCACCTTTTCAACGGTGCTACCAGGAGCAAAGTATCCTAAAATCAAAAAGACGAGAGAGAAGGCAAAAAGGCCCAATCCCACGACTGTGAGCCCCATGACCGCTCCCCCTGGAAAGGCAACGGACAAGGCTTGATTGAATCCTTTCGTGGCAGCCTGGGCTGTACGGGTATTTGCTCTTGTGGAGATGCTCAACCCGACATAGCCAGCCATTAAAGAACAAGCTGCCCCAACCAGGTAAGATACAGCTGTAAGAATAGAATAATGCCATCCCTGTCCCTTCAAACCAATGGCCAGCAAGATAGCCACAATGATGGCGAAGATGGTGATGGCCCTGTACTCTCTCTTCAAAAAGGCCATGGCCCCTTCGTGAACCGCATCCGATATGGCAACCATCTGGGGTGTCCCCGGGTCTTGCCTCATTACTTTCTTAGCCGTAAAGTATACAAAGACCAGAGCGATAATACCCGTCAACGAAGCAATTCCGATCCATTCCATTTTAATTAACCCTCCGCCCTATCTTTTTTTTTCTGAAATCGATTCATCGCTGTTTCAAGTCCCTCCAAAAGCATGACCTTCAGACATTCTGCTGCCTGGGAAAGGGCTTGATTTAAATGAGACTGCTCGATTTTATCAAAAACGTCCAAGACGTATTCGGCTGGATCCATTCCCTGGGGAGGTCTTCCAATACCCACTTTCAGTCTTAGAAAGTTATTTCCGCCCATCCTCTCAATGATGGAGCGAATTCCCTGATGTCCTCCGTCACCTCCTCTCCGTTTAAAACGAAGCCTGCCAAAGGGAAGGTCTAAATCATCATGAACGACGACGAGATCCTCCAGCTTCAGGTGAAAGAAATCGGTCGCCTTTTTGACCGCTTCTCCACTTCGATTCATGAAGGTCATTGGCTTAGCCAGGACGACCCACTGAGAATCGATCCATCCTGTTCCGTATAGGGATCTGAAACGTTTGGTGCGGACAGAAAGGTGGTTTATAACGGCAAGATGATCCACTACCTGAAATCCAATATTATGCCTGCTCATTCGATATTGGGCTCCAGGATTACCCATTCCTACGATGATCTTCACATTCGTTTATTCTTTTTCCTCCTCCCCCTCCTCCTCCTTTTCCTTTACCTCAGCCCCTTCAACAGCCTCTGGAGCGACTGCTTCCACAACTTTTTCTTCTACCACAGGGGGCACAACCGTGGCGATGGTAAAGTTGGTCTCTGAAATGATTTTTGCCTTCTCCGCTGTAATATCTTGGACGTGAATCGAATCACCAATCTTTAAAGCGCTAACGTCGACATCTATGCTCTTAGGAATATCTCCTGGGAAGCACTGGACTTCGATCACCCTCCGGACCTGCTCAAGGATGCCTCCCACCTTGGTCCCTTCAGGTTTCCCGATCAGATGAACGGGAACTTCCACGGTGATCATCTCATCCATGGTCACCTCATAAAAATCCGTGTGCAGGGTTACCCTTTTGAGAGGATCAATTTGAATGTCTTTCAACATTACCACCTTGCGGTCTGATTGAGCGCCCTTTCGAATGTCGAGGTCAATCAAGACATTCTCCCCTGCTTCTGTTTGAAGGGCCTTCACTAATTCTTTAGAATCAATCACCAAAGGGATGGTCTGGGATCTTGGTCCATAAAAAATGGCAGGGATCAGGCCTCTCAACCGGAGTTTCTTTGCCTTTTCCTTTCCGATCCCTTCTCGAATCTCTGCTGTCAATACGGGCCTTTCCATGGGTTGCTCCTTTTATCGTGATTTGTGTAAGTGTTTAGTGACAGTCCCCAACACCATTCACTAACACTCGATTTAAACAAACAGACAACTCACTGATTCATCCTCGTAGGTTCTTCGAATGGCGTCAGCCAAGAGACTGGCTATCGAGATGACTCTAATTTTTGGGCACGCCTTCGCGTCTTCCCGGAGGGGAATGGTATCTGTGACGATCATTTCTACGATGGGTGATTCCGCGATAATCTTCACAGCCTTTCCTGAAAGAACAGGATGAGTGCAACAAGCATAGACAGCTCTCGCTCCCTTCTCAATCAAGGCATAAGCCGCCCTGGCCAACGTCCCTCCGGTATCGACCATGTCGTCAACTAAAAAGGCTGTCATCCCGCTCACATCTCCGATGATGTTCATCACTTGTGAAACATTGGGAGAATCTCTTCGCTTATCAATGATCGCCAGGGAAGCATCTAATCTTTTTGCGTAGGCTCGCGCCCTTTCCACCCCTCCTGCATCCGGTGAAACGATGACGATATCGTTCTTCAGTTGCTTCATGGGCTCTAACAACGCCGGGGCGGCAAATAAGTGATCCACCGGAATATTGAAAAAACCCTGAATCTGACCAGCGTGAAGGTCAACGGTAAGAATTCGAGAAGCCCCTGCGGTCGTAATCAAGTCTGCAACCAGCTTGGCAGAAATGGGGGCTCGAGGAAGCACTTTACGATCCTGCCTTGCATAACCATAGTAAGGCATCACCGCGGTAATCCTTTCCGCGGAAGCTCTTTTCAGGGCATCGATTAAAATAAGGAGTTCCATCAGATTGTCATTGACAGGAAAAGAAATGGACTGGATCACGAAAACATCCATTCCTCGCACGCTTTCATCAATCTCAACATGAATCTCTCCATCACTAAAGGTGCTCACCACCGATTTTCCGAGAGGGGTCCTCAACTGGTCACAAATCTTTTGCACTAATTCGGTATTTGAATTTCCAGTGAATATTTTTAACCAACTCAAATCCTGCTCTGGATTAATCACGACCTTTTTCTTACTCATAGGAGCCTCATCCCCTTATCAAAGACTCGCTAAGCGAAGAGCGCAAAGGGCTTAGAGGAATAAAACATGCTTTTTCCGCTATGGTCTATGCGCTATGCTCTATGCTTTAGAGGTTGGCTGGGGTGGGAGGATTCGAACCTCCGAGTCCAGGTTCCAAAGACCTGTGTCTTACCGCTTGACGACACCCCAATCTTTGATTAACGAAATCCCAAACAAAAATGTTAATTCCTAAACTCGAAACCATAAACTCTAAACAAACTCAAATGTCCCTGCCTACCGGCAGGCAGGCAAAACACAAAACTCAAAACCGTATAATCTTTTTACTTTTAGAATTTGTATTTATTTAGAATTTAGAGTTTAGTGTTTAGAGTTTAAGCCATTTCGTACTTCGAGTTTAAATTCCCTTTTGTATCTCCTTATTATATTCTGCTAAAACGATGGATTCGATCATTTGCCGGGTTTGGTTATTAAGGGGGTGGGCAGTATCTCTGTAAGTTCCATCCTTCCTTTTCTTGCTCGGCATTGCCACAAACAATCCATTATTTCCATCAATGACTTTCAAATCTCTCACAACAAAGCAATGGTCAAAGGTAATCGCTACATAGGCCTTGAGCCTTTCCTCCTGAACGGGAAAAACCCTTACCTCTGTCACTTCCATAACGCGCCCCCCTTGCCCCGTATCGTACCTGATACAGGGCCTTGCGGTGCATTGTGCCTGGTGTATGCCCCGACTCCTCCACCCTGCTTGTTCTGCCCGCCACGGCCAGTCGTCATGCGGTGATGCTATGCGCTTTAAAAACCTTCCACCCTTTTCTTCTAACTATTTTTCTTATCTTTTCATAAGCCCTTGCTGCACTCTCCACCTCCGGAAAGAGCCCAAAAACCGTGGGGCCGCTCCCCGTCATCATAGCGCCCAACGCTCCAGCAGAAAGAAGGGTTTTTTTCATGATGCCAATCTGAGGATATTTCTTCAAAATCACTGCTTCTAAATGATTCAATAGAATGCGAGAAATTCCATCAGGAGTCTTCTGAAACTTATGAAGATTAAAATGAAATTGCTGATTTGTCAACACGAAATTTTGGTAAGCCCAACGCGTTGAAACCTCAAAATTAGGGTAGATGAAAACATACCATAAATCAGGAAGTTTTACCTTTATCAGCCGTTCGCCAATCCCTGAACCAATGGCAGCGCCTTCCAAAAAGAAGAAAGGGACATCTGCCCCAATTTCCAATCCCTTTTCCATCAACTTTTTCTTTGAAAGGTTCAGTTTTAGAAGTTGATTCATCGCCTTCAATGTAGTTGCTGCATTGCCGCTCCCGCCTCCTAATCCAGCCCCAATGGGAATTCTCTTCTTAATTTTAACATAAATTCCCTCCTGATAATTGGATTCCTTTATCATGGATTGGATGGCTTTGTAGATTAAATTGCTCTTCCCTGTGGGGAGGTCAGGATGGTCTGTTTCGATAACAATTCCTTTTTTATTTCGTAAAGTAAAATGGAGTGTGTCACAGAGGCTAATCTTCTGAAAGATAGTCCTCAGCTCATGGTATCCGTCTTCCCGCCTCTTCAGGATTTCCAGTCTTAAGTTGACTTTTGCAGGAGATTTTAAATGGACAGTGTTTGTCATTTTGAGGTTCTTCCGGGTTTTTTACGGGTTGCTTCCCCTTAACCCGTCGTCGTGTCGTAACCTTTCGGGCCTCACTTGTATGATAGGAAAGTCAGTCGCTTTTTTCAAGTCATTTTTGCGGGCGGATTTGAAAGGAAGGCGCGTGATGTTGACGCTGAGCGGGGCCTGACGCCGAATGGGTCAATCCTCATGAAGTTGGATCGATTCCGCAGGGCATTGGCTCACGCAGGCCCAGCATTCAATACAATCTTCAGGGTGGGCAGGATTGGATTTGTCTCCTTCGATTTTATAGACTTCGCTGGGGCAGATCTCGGCACAATTCCCGCAGCCGTTGCATTTTTCTTGATCGACGATAGGATACATTGTTACTTCAAATTCCAAACCCTATGTCCAATAACCAAAAGTCAAAAATTTGTAGCATAGAATGTTCTAACGCTATGCACTATGCCGGTTTTTAACAGACCTGTTTTGTCCCACAGGCTAATACCTGGGTAGGTTTGCTCCCGCTTCGATAGATGGTGATGCCCTTACATTTTTCCCGATAGGCTAACAGAAAGGCTTCTTTCACTTCATCCTTTGTCGCATCTCCTGGAAAGTTAATCGTTTTAGATACCGCATTGTCCGTATATTCCTGAAAGGCAGCTTGAATCTTGATATGGCTGACAGGAGGGATTTCAAAAGCAGTGACAAAAAAGTCCTTAATCTGTTGGGGAACATTAGGCAGCCTTTGAAGATTCGCCCCTTCTGAAAGGGACTCCACTAAATTTCGGCTCAGAAATCCCTCTTTCTCCCCCAATTCAAGAAAGAGAGGGTCGGTCATTTGAAACTCCATGCCTTCTAAGGCCCTTCGAATATATTGAATGGCAAAGATCGGCTCAATGCCACTGGAGCAATTGGCTATCAGGCTGAGCGTTCCTGTAGGAGCAATCGTCGTCAGGGTGGCATTCCTCAACCTCATCCCATTGCGGCTATAGATGGATCCCAAAAAATTTGGGAAAACCCCTCTTTTCTCAGCTAATTCCATGGATCGTTCTCTGGCCTGATGCTGAATAAAACTCATTAAACCTCTTGCCACCTCCAAAGCTTTCGGCGAATGGTAAGGAATGCCTAATCGAATAAAGAAATGAGCTAATCCCATGACACCGAGACCGATCTTCCGGTTCCCTTTTGCCATCTCAGCGATCTGTGGCAAGGGGTATTGATTCATGTCTATGACATTATCCAGAAAATGGACGGCATCCCTCACCGTCTTTCTAATCTTTTCAAAATCAGCTTCCGCCCTCCCATTCCTTTCTGTCACCATATGGGAAAGGTTGATCGACCCTAACACGCATGGTTCATACGGAAGGAGAGGGACTTCACCGCATGGATTGGTACTCTCTATCTCCCCCATTTGTGGAGTGGGGTTGGCCTCATTAATCCGATCCAAAAATAAGACTCCCGGGTCCCCTGTTTCCCAGGCGGCATTCACGATGGCTTCAAATACCTCCCTCGCCTTCTGACAACCTACTTCTTTCTTCATCCGCGGATTCATCAAACTATATTCGCCATCTTTTTCAAGAGCCTCCATAAACTCTTTGGTGATCCCTACGGACAAGTTGAAATTTGTCATCTCATCCGGGTTTTTCTTAATGGCAATGAACTCCATGATATCCGGATGATCGACCCTCAACACTCCCATGTTCGCCCCTCTTCTCGTCCCTCCCTGTTTGATAACCTCTGTAGCCATATTAAACACCTTCATAAATGAAGTGGGGCCACTAGCGACTCCTCCTGTAGACTGAACCGTGTCATGTTTCGGTCTCAGATGGCTGAATGAAAAACCCGTCCCCCCTCCACTTTGATGGATCAGGGCTGTTTGTTTCACGGTTTCGAAGATAGCATCGAGGGAATCTTCTATGGGAAGGACAAAGCAAGCAGCTAACTGCTGGAGTTCTCTCCCTGCATTCATCAGACAGGGTGAGTTAGGAAGAAAATCTAAGGAGGCCATGCTCCGGAAAAAAATCTCGGAAAGTTCTTCAATAGAGGTCCGATGATTATAAGAGCGGTCTGCCTCAGCGATATTTACGGCAACACGGCGAAACATCTCTTCAGGAGATTCAACGACCTGACCCCTGGCGTCTTTTCTTAGGTATCTTTTTTCTAAAACAGAAACGGCGGGTGCAGAAAGTTGAATTGATCCCATTTAAATTTCCCCAAGGGAAGTCCCCCTTGGAGGGACTTCCCTTCATACTCCTTAAACAGCCTCCACGCTTTTTACCTCTGGAACCTGTTGCTTGAGGACTTTTTCAACCCCCATCTTTAAAGTCATCTGCGACATCGGGCACCCCCCGCAAGCGCCGGTCAATCTGACTTTGACCACTCCATCCACCACATCGATCAATTCGATATCCCCTCCATCGGCTTGAAGGGCAGGCCGAATCTTCTGCAATGCTTTTTCCACATTCTCTCTCATTCCGTTTTCACCTCCTCCTTTTTTTCCAATTTCGAGTCATCCGATTCGCTAAATCCTCCATGGTGGTACTTTCCAACATCTCCAAAAAACGCTGCTGCATCTCTTCCCAAACCGGATGGAGCGGACAATTTTTCTCAACCTCACACTCTCCTTTTCTGAGTAGGCACCGGTTTAAGGCAATCGGCCCCTCCAGGGCTTCGATAATCTCTCTCATAGTAATTTCATGGGCAGGTTTCCTAAGTGTAAACCCGCCATTTGCTCCACGAACAGACCGTAGCACACCCGCTTTAGAAAGACGTTGAAAGATCTTCGCTAAGAAGGTCTCAGGGATATTCTCCTCCCTTGAAACCTCCCTCACTAAGGTCACCTTTTCCGGGGGTTGCTTAGATAAGAAAACCAACCCCCTTAATCCATATTCTCCGCTTTTCGTAATTTGCATAAATAAGACTAAAAAGGTCTTATTCAAAGATAACCATAAATGAGGGGTTTGTCAATTCAAAGCCTTCCCTATTAAGAGCCCCATTCTTGGTTAAAGGGAAACAAATAATTGGGCGGTGTCGACCTACTCGTTTTTTTTATGGGGGGAGGGAATCAATGGGAGACCCATTCAGGAATCATGTAGGAATCCTCAGATCGAAATTTTTGCGTAAATTTTCCTGATCCGTCTGGGTCGAGTAAAAGGTAGTCAATTGGCGGGTCTCTATCACTATCTACGGCGTAGGCAAAGATTTTCCCGTTTCCGCTAATCCTGGCGATATGTCCTCCCTCAGGGGTATAATATTTCTCAATGATTTTCTCTACTCCATCCACATTCTTCACCTGGATGGAATAAGGAATGAGACCTTTTAAATCTGGGACAGACCAGCCCTCTCTGTTCACTTCCTGACCGGCGGAAACAATGGGCAGGGCTAAAAATCCTATTAACCAAAGCAAGCAACCTATCTTCATCCTGCTTCCGTTTATCTTTCGTTTTCGATCCCCAGCTTTCAGCTTCAACCTCTACCTCATAATCGCATAAGGAACACTCCCAGAGGCAGGTGAGTGTGCCGAGAAAACTTTATGCCTGCCTGCGCGAAGCCGCTTCGGCGAAGGCAGGGCGGCACCTTTCATCATCTTGCTGCATAGTTATCAAATATTTTGCAAAAGCCACCGTAGGTGAAATCGCATGTTACCTATGAAATTTTAAAAAGAACCGTATTATAAAGTTTTGGAAACACACTTGCCTGCCTCTGGTAACGTTAAGGTTTATTCTTTCCCCTCCAAATATTTCTCGGCGGCAAAAGCGGCCGTTGCCCCGTCTCCTACCGCAGTGGCGACTTGGCGTAGCAACTTCTTCCTGCAATCGCCTGCAGCAAATATACCTTTGACAGATGTTTCACCATTCTCATCGGTGAGGATATATCCTCCCTCATCCATTTGGACCAGTCCCTTCAAAAATTGAGTTTTTGGCAAAAGTCCCACAAAAAGGAAAACACCTTCGGCAGGATGCTCGGTGATCTCTCCCGTTTTTAAGTTTTTCAAGAGGACCGAACGAACGACTGAATCTCCTTTTATCTCTTGCACCACAGAATTCCAGAGTAATTTTATTTTTGGATTTGCAAAGACCCTCTCTTGATAGATTTTCGTCCCTCGAAGGGCATCCCTTCGGTGGATAATCGTAACCTCTTTGGCAAACTTAGTGAGATAGAGGGCCTCGGTAAGTGCCGAGTCTCCGCCACCCACTACAATAATTTGACTATCCCGAAAAAAAGCCGCGTCACACGTAGCACAATAAGAGACTCCTTTCCCAGTGAACTCTTTTTCTCCAGGGACTCCTAATTTTCGCCATTCATTACCCGTGCAGATAATGAGGGTTTTACAATGATAGATTGCATCATCAGCCTTGACAATCTTCATCTCTCCGTCCGTTTTCACCTCAACAGCTTCCTGAGAAACCACTTCTAACCCAAATCGCTTTGCTTGCTCTTCCATCAAATGACTTAACTCATCTCCGGTAATCCCCTGTGGAAAACCAGGAAAATTTTCGACCATCTCCGTTGTGGTCATCTGCCCTCCTAAAAGACCGATCTCAATGAGAAGAGTATTCAATCTTGACCTGGATGTATAGAGACCTGCCGTCAAGCCTGCTGGACCTCCTCCGATGATGATCACCTCATAAATCTTTTTTCCTCCTCCTTCCATCCGCTCCTCCTTGTATACAAGATAATTGCAGAATAGGACATGGATGACCACTTTGTCAATGCACAAGAAGGCACCCTAAGCTTGACAATTAGGAATTGTGAAAGATAGATTAAACACTTATAATTTAAGTCCAAAGGAGGAAGATATGGAAAGGACATTGTCTATTGTAAAGCCGGATGGGGTTCAGAAGCATCTGATCGGTGAGGTCATTAAACGTTTTGAAGACCATGGTCTGAAGCTGATCGGTTTGAAGATGATCGCAATGAATAAAAAAGAGGCAGAAGGATTTTATGCCGTCCATCGAGGCAAACCCTTTTTCGAAAGCTTGACCACCTTTATGTCTTCCGGGCCTTCTGTGGTCATGGTTCTTGAAGGGGAAGAAGCCATTCCAAAAACACGGGAGCTGATGGGAGCCACCGATCCTAAACAAGCAAAGGAAGGGACCCTGCGACGCCAGTTTGCCACCGATATTGAAAAAAACGTGGTGCACGGCTCTGATGCGCCTGAAACAGCCGCCTTTGAAATCAAATATTTCTTTAATTCCCTGGAGGTGTTTGAATATTGAAAAATCCCACCCCTCACCCTTGCCCTCTCCCCATAGAGGAGAGGGAGGGATGAGGGAAGGTGATTTGATTTGAATTGAATGACTTTATGGAAAAAGTCGATTTAAAGAATTTAAGTCCCCCTGAGCTTAATGAATTCCTCAGGTCATTCGGAAAAGAACGATACCGAAGCATCCAGATTCTGAGATGGCTCTATCAGAAGGGGGTTCCTTCCTTCAACGAGATGACCAATCTCTCCAAAAGATTCCGCCAAGAATTAAGCCAGGCCAGCTTCATCTCGACCCTCCACCCCCTACAGATGGAACAGGCCACGGATGGAACAAGAAAATTCTTGTTTCGCCTCGAAGACGGAAACCGAATTGAAAGCGTGCTGATCCCGGATAAAACGCGCCTCACCCTATGCCTTTCTACCCAGGTGGGATGTGCCTTCGGGTGTCGATTCTGTCTGACTGGTAAAATCGGATGGAAACGGGATCTCATGGTCTCAGAAATCCTCAATCAGATTCTAGCAGTCAGAAAAATGCTCCCTGAAAAATCATCGATCACCAACATCGTCTTAATGGGCATGGGAGAACCTCTCGCTAATTATAACAATACATTGAAGGCAATAGCATTGATGGCTCATCCAGACGCCTTTAAATTTTCCGCAAGAAGAATTACCCTCTCAACCATAGGTCTCCTCCCTGAGTTGGAACGACTATCAAAAGAAAAACCTTTATTTCGTCTTGCCATCTCTCTCAATGCCTCGGATGACGAACGGCGAAGTCATCTCATGCCAATCAATCACCGCTATCCTTTAAAAAAAATCTTGGAGGTTTGCCGAAATTTTCCTCTCCGACCGAGAGCACGAATCACCTTCGAATATGTCCTCCTCGAAGGGATTAATGACTCTTCCCAAGATGCCAAAAGATTATTAAAAATATTAAAGGGCATTCCCTCCAAGGTCAATCTTATCCCCCTCAATGAAGCCCCCCAGATCCCTTTTAAAAAACCTGCGGAAGAGAAGGTCAAACAGTTTCAAAATATTTTAATGGAGGGTGGGCTCACGGCCATTGTCCGGACCAGTAAGGGGAGAGAGATTTCCGCTGCCTGCGGTCAGCTCCAAGGCAAAAGTCCGGAGTTAAGAGTTCAGAGTTCGGAGTAATCCCCTCGATCCTTTCCTGTTTCGATCGCGGCTGGAATCGATGATTGATTTTTTACTATGACAGAGTTAACATGAACTCTAATCTTACGAAGGAGGAGAAGCATGACTGAAAAAATGGTTGGGGTGATGGGCGGGTCAGGTCTCTATGAAATGGAGGGCCTTGAAGAGATTCAAGCCGTTTCTTTAAAGACGCCTTTTGGTGACCCATCGGATTCGTATATTGTAGGGCGGCTCGAAGGGGTGAAGGTTGCCTTCTTGCCCCGGCACGGGAAAGGCCATCGCATCCAGCCCTCTTCTCTTAACTTCAGGGCCAATATCTACGGAATGAAAAAGCTGGGTGTCCAGTGGATTATCGGGGTCAGTGCGGTCGGGTCGATGAAAGAATCGATTCACCCCGGGGATATGGTGATCCCGAACCAATTCATTGACCAGACAAAAGGTCGTCCAAACACCTTCTTCAGTGATGGAATCGTAGGTCACGTCAGCTTTGCAGACCCGGTTTGTCCCGTTCTAAGCCAGATCCTATGCGAGGCCGGAAAAGAGGTCGGGGCGACAGTTCATAAAAACGGAACCTACGTTTGTATTGAAGGACCTCAGTTTTCAACACGTGCCGAATCGAGGCTTTTCCGAACATGGGGTGTGGATATCGTTGGGATGACCAACCTCCCCGAGGCGAAACTGGCCCGGGAAGCAGAGATCTGTTATTCCACCATCGCCTTTGCAACCGATTACGATTGCTGGCATGAGGCGGCAGAAGATGTCTCTATCGGTGAGGTCCTCAGAATTCTGGCCCAAAGCACAAAAATTGCAAAAAGTGCGATTCGACAGGCAATCAAACATCTTCCCGAAAAAAGAGAATGCCTTTGTGCCGATGCTCTAAAATATGCTCTGATCACTGGCAAAAAGTTTATCCCCGAAAAAACGAAAAAAGATTTGGAGCCAATCATCGGGAAATATATATAATAGGATTGAACCCCCTCTCCCCTCTTCCCCGATGGGGAGAGGGGAGAGGGATAGAGGAATGAAATTCATTGCGGATCGAATGCTTGGAAAATTGGCTAAGGGATTGAGGATGCTGGGTTATGATACAATCTATTACCGGGGAGAAGGCGCCTATCCGCTTTTCAAACTGGCTCGTGAGGAAGACCGTGTCATCTTGACTCGAAATAGCAAACTCCTCCCTAAGAGACCCGAGGATCGTATCAACAGAATCATGGAGGACAAGCCTTCTCTCCAGTTGAAGGAACTCACTCAAAAAAAAGTTATTTCGTTGAATAAGAAGACCCCTTTTTCCAGATGCCTCCTCTGCAACATTCTCCTCAGTGAAATCCCACGGGAAGAGGCGGAAGGGAAAGTCCCGGACTTTATCTTTTATCAACAGAAGAAATTTTTCCGATGTCCACAGTGTCTGAAAATCTATTGGCAAGGGTCCCATCAGGAGAATATGAAAAGAAAGATAGATGAACTGAAAATTGCAGATTGCAAATTGCGGATTGCCGATTGAAAAAATCTGAAATCTAAAATCTGAAATTTGAAATCAAATGCGTATCATCGGTGGAAGGTCAAAAGGAAGAGTGCTGGCGAGTCCAAAGGGGCAGGCGATCCGTCCTACCTCTGATCGTGTGAAGGAATCTATTTTTAACATCCTCCAAAATAAATTGGGGGGAAAAGTAGTCCTTGACCTTTTCGCAGGCACAGGTAATTTAGGCATCGAAGCCCTGAGTCGAGGAGCGAAGAAAGCCATCTTTGTTGAAAAGGGAAGACAGGCCTTAGGGCTTATCAAAAGAAATCTCACTCAATCTGGGTTAGAGGAACGGTCTGAAATCCTTTCAAGAGATGTAAGGCGAGCGATTGGAATTCTTAGACAGAGAAGGGAATGCTTCGATCTGATCTTGATGGATCCTCCTTATGAAAGGGGATTGATCCGAAAAACCTTACTGGAATTGAACTCCCAACAGATTTATCACAAGGACTCCATCCTGGTCATCGAACATACCAGGCGGGAACCCCTTCTCCACATCCCGGAAGGTTGGAATCTCATTCGTCAACGACGGATAGGAGACACTGTGATCTCTTTTTTAACCCCTCAGGAAGACCATGGCTCCACAGAGGTTGGAATAGAATGCTAAACCCATTTTCGCCTGCCTGGTGCAGGCCGATCAACGGGGGGATGGAATGGCACAAAAGAAGAAAGGAGAAGAAAAAGATATGGGAAAAGTGGCCATCTATGCAGGCTCGTTTGATCCTATCACCTATGGTCATATCGATATCATTGAAAGGGGTCTTGAGATCTTCGACAAGGTGATTGTGGCCATTGCAAATAATGTGGAAAAACGTTCTCTCTTTACCATTGAGGAACGACTGAAGATGACCAAAACCATCTTCAAAGACACACCCAATGTCATCGTGGACAGTTTCCAGGGACTTCTGGTGGACTATGTAGCAAAGACTAATGCCAAGGTGATTTTAAGGGGTCTCCGGGCCACCTCCGACTTCGAATATGAATTTCATATGGCCTCTATGAATCGAAGCCTTAACACCCATCTGGATACTCTTTTTATGATGACCAGTAAGGACTATTTTTTCGTCTCCTCCAGAACGATTAAAGAGGTTGCCAAATTAGGGGGCGGTGTGGAGGGATTGGTTCCAGACCTTGTCGTCAGACGGTTGAAAGAAAAGTTTAAGCTCCCTGTGACAAAAAGGAAACAAATCGGTTGGGATGACTGATCTGCATTCGGATTGCGGAATTCGCCTGACTGCCCTGTACCATGTTAGGTTCAGGGCCTACCGGCAAGCAGGGAACGCGGATTGAAAAGTGAAATGACTGATTTGAATAAGGGCGGTCATAGAATACTCAGTGCCTCGCCCCTTGGACCCTTAAACCCTGGAATCCTTGAACCTTCGAATCCTTGAACCCTCGAACCCTATGTTATGAAAAAACTGATTCTCTGTGATTTCGATGGGACGATCAGCGTTCGGGATATGGGGTATGTCCTGGTCAATCAATTTACCTCTGGAATTTGGGAAGGGATCGACCGGGATTTCCGCGACGGAAAGATTGGCTCAAGGGAGGCTTACGCCCGAATCGCAAAAATCCTTAAAGGGGATGAATCAACCTTTCTTCGTTTTGTCCAAGAGCATTCCAGCATTGATCCCTCCTTTCCTGTCTTCTACCAGTATTGCCATGAAAATGGCATCGATATTAAAATTGTCAGCGATGGTCTCGATTTCTATATTAAAAAGATTCTTGAAATTCACCATCTCTCAGAGATTCCATTCTATGCCAATACTACCCATTTCCTGGAGGGGGAAGGCATAGACGTTTCTTTTCCACACTCCTCGGAGGAGTGTGGCCTTTGCGGAACCTGCAAAAAGAGGCTCGTCCAAATCCACCGAAAAGAATATGATTCCATTTTTTTCGTCGGGAATGGCCTTTCGGACAGGTGTGCGGCTCAGGAGGCAGACTTCACTTTTGCCAAAGATTCCCTTTACCCCTATTGCGTTAAAAAGGATATCCCCTGCCATTTTTTTAAGGATTTTCAAGAGATTCTCAATGATCTGAAGAAGCAGATTCATGGAATTATCTTTGACCTTGACGGAACGCTGATCGAATCCTATGAGGCGATCTATCTCGGGCTAAAAGAGTGCTTTCAATATCTCGGAAAGGAGATCTTTCCCTTTCGGGACCTCAATATATATCTCAGGGCAGATTTGGAGGCGACGCTTTCTCAGTTCTTCTCATCGGAGGAGGTTTTAAAGGGTGTTCCCGTCATGAGAAAGAAATATGAGGAGGTCTATCTCAATAAAACCCACTTTTTAGATGGTGCCCAAGAGGTTCTCGATAGGCTCCATTCCGATGGCGTCATCCTGGGGATTGCTTCAAATAAATTCGGTCGCTTTTCGAGAGGCGTGCTCACGCATTTGGGTGTGTCGGACTATTTTAAATCTGTGATCGGCGCCGGGGATGTCGCACGAAACAAACCTTTCCCGGATATGATCCATGCCGTCCTAATGGAGATGGATCTCTCGCCAGAGGAGGCGATCTTTGTCGGAGACACCCTCACGGATATTGAAACAGGAAAACAAGCACAAGTTGATGTTTACGCCCTTTCCACCGGATTCCATTCCAAAAAGGAACTCTCACAAGGGAAACCAAAACGATTACTAAAAAATCTCCAAGAGCTGGTCCGGGTCGCCAAAAACCCTTGTTCATAGACCCATTTGATTCTTGCTCCCCTTTTTAAATCCACCTACTTCCCACCTGCCGAATCATTGAATTCAGGAACCAACCTCTTTAATCATAAGGTCTGAAGGATTACACTTCGTTAGATATTTTCCTTGACAAGAGGGAAAATATACGTAAAATGCCCATTCATGGCATCAATTATCTACATAGAGGTTTTTATTGACCGACAGGGAGGCAAGGAGAATCATCGGGGTTTGTAGATGGAGATGAAGGTTATTATTTTCAGGAGGTGATGAGATGATCGTCTACAAAGTATTTTGTAAAGATCATGAACTCAAAAAAGATGATCTTATTGGTGTGTTAACAGAAAGAAGGAATGACCTAAGGGGGGAGACCGAGTTTGAATCTGGTTTGAAATGGGCGAGGTTCTTTTTTACCGACCTGGTAAAGGAAAGACGAACAATCTTCGTGGTGGCTAACGATGTCGAAGCAAGGAAATAATCGCCCGTAAAAGAATAATCCTTCCTCCCAAAAAGCAGCTAAGGTGGGTTTTATACGATGAGGGAAGCGATAGGGTTCATGAGTTTTTCTTCAAAATCTGCTGGGCCACTGTTAATCCGCTGAAGACCTCTCCTCCCAGACCTAAATAGGGGAAATTCTCCTTTCCGACAAAGTAAATGTTATTTGAAATCCTCATGGGAACCACTCCCTCCCTCCAACAAAAATCAGAAAGAGACTCGTAAAGAAAATGTGAATAAGACCACTGGGACACATGATCACTGGCCCACTGGAAATCAACAAATTCAATGTAATTCTCAAGAAAAGGAAAGAGATGATATAAATGCTTCATCACTCTTTGCTGATATTCCGCCAAAGAGGTTTGTTCCCATTTCCCCGCATCCATCAGGCTTTCAACAGTGAGCGCCCTCTTCCCTTCCGGTGCCTTGGTTTCGTCTCCCTTCGGGCTAAGGGAAAGAAATAGGAGATTTCCATCATCGTGGGGCTTTTCAATATCCAAAGTGGAGACAAGAAGATCTTTCATGCCAACAGGAACAACTTTTTCATGGATCCCTAAAAACAAAGGAATCATTATGTATAAAGGTTTGATCCTCTTTTCCCATTTTGACAATCCTTTCCTTTTTCTCCCCAAGAAAGGTGAAATACGATGAAGTGGGGAATTAATAATAAGAGATTGAGATCGAAATGCCGCAGGGCTTCCTTCCAAGGTTAGCGTAATCCCCTTCCGGTACCCCAGATTCATCTCTTTCACCCTGTCGATTTCTTCAACCCTCCCTCCAGACCGCAAAAATTGGTTTAAAAGCTCTTTTTCTACCTTCTCTGAATCAATATCTGTATTCAATTCATTCATCCCATCGAATAAAACCTGGGTCACCAGAGAGAGAGGAAATCGATCCGAGTAAAAATTCCCTCGGGAGAGAAGTTGAAGTTGAATAAATTCTCTAAACTCTTTCGAAAATGGAAAGAGTCTCTGATCCAGCTTTTCTTTCGGAAACGGGTCGGAGAAAAAAATATTCTTGATGAGAGAGCGCCGTCGAAAGGGGAAAAATGCTGGAGTATGTTTCTTCCAATTCTCCTTTTCTAAGAGAGGCTGGATTTGATCCAGCTCATTATAAAATCCTTCAATCTGAACGACCTCTTTTGAAAATTCCCTCTTCCATTCCTTCCGGAAGAGGGAACGCTCA
>Ga0214474_1000382_pt1 | contig 22387 bp, 26 predicted proteins | sample RVTome_2_FD_187335 | JGI IMG/M metagenome (GOLD analysis project Ga0214474, IMG submission 187335) | Soil microbial communities from uranium-contaminated site in the Upper Colorado River Basin, Wyoming, United States - RVT95D214 HiSeq ...
ATTGTTGTTTGGATACTATTATACTTGATCCAAATTTAACGGAAGAGACTTCGCGGAGATGGAAATATATTTCGGGGGTAACTGTTTTTGAGGGGTTCGGGAGTTATCCAGTTACAACAGGATACTTAGCATCTTTTAGTTATGATAATTCATTATGTGTAAGGACCCCTATTGCGTGGATAAGCAGACCGGCAAGTACAGCACAAATTACGACTAGCCAGATATTAGATATACGTGATAGTACAAGTATATTAAAAATAAAAGCTAGTTTAGAGGCTTATTTTGATACTATGTATCCTAATTATGGGGCAGCTACAAAAGCAACTCCTGTTGATGCTGATACTTTTGGATTTTTTGATAGCGTTGTTTCTAATATTCCAAAAAATGCTACCTGGGCTGATATTAAATCTGTTTTAAAAACTTATTTTGATATTTATTATCCTAATTCTGGTTCATCTGCAAAAGCAACTCCTATTGATGCTGATAGTGTGGATATAATAGATAGTGCAGATGCAAATAAGCCTAAATTAACTACGTGGGCTAATATTAAATCTGTTTTGAAAACTTATTTTGATATTTATTATCCTAATTCTGGTTCATCTGCAAAAGCAACTCCTATTGATGCTGATAGTGTAGACATAATAGATAGTGCTGATTCAAGTAAACCTAAATTAACTACGTGGGCAAATATTAAATCTGTTTTGAAAACTTATTTTGATACTTATTATGGGGCTGGGTCCCCAGATGGGTGGATTCCAATTTCAGTAGCCTGTTCTTATGCGAGTACCGATTCTCCAATTTTTGTGATGAATATGAGTTCAGATATGACAACAGTTTTGAGTGAAGGAATGAAGATGAAATTAACTCAATCTACTGTTGAAAATTTTTTTGTTCATGTTGTTGGATCTTATGCAGGGGGTAGCACTCCCATTACATTGTACGGTGGAACAGATTATGCTCTTGTAGATAGTACAATATCTTCTGTTTACTATAGTTCTCAGAAAGCTCCTTTTGGATTTTCACTTGATCCTACTATATGGCAAGTTTTGGTTTCCAGTACAACTGTTGTCACTGTTGTAGTGGGGCAAGGTAATCTAGCTACTATTGGGAATATAAGTATTTCAGTTCCAATTGGTAAATGGAAGGGCAGGACAGAATCTTTTGTGTACGGGTCTGTTGGGGGGAATACTGCTCGTTTAGTTACAACACTAAGTACTCTTACGTTTGGAAGTACTCCGGGGGAACAGTTTATAGATTCATCTTCTTATGTTGCGGGGTACGAGGAGCCACAGGGAGACCTTATAAAAAGTTTTTATTTATCAGTAACATCAAAAACTAAGTATTATTTTTTAGTAGGCCTGGTAGGTTCAACCGCAACGCTGTCTTTACGGGGAAATATTAGACCAGTTAAAGTTGTTGTTGAGTGTGCTTATTTATAATTTGTTAAATTTTTATAAAAAGGTATAAGAATGAATGAAGAAATATTTTTAAATAAAATATCTGAGTTAATTAATGAAGTAAAAGTTATACTTAATGGGTTGGATAAAAAATTTGATAAAATTGACAAAAAATTTGATATTATAGATGAAAAATTTAGTCATACAGATGAAAAAATAAATAGAGACCATGATCGTGCAGGAGAAATTATGGCAAAAATAGGGATTATTGAACAATGTTTAACTTATGGGGAAGATAGAATGTGTGCCCAAGAAGATAAAATTGAAATATGTAAGAAAGAGCATTCGTCTATTATTGAAAATAAAATAGCTACGGCGGTAGGAAATTTAAAAAATTGGATTATTGGTGGGGTAGCTGTTATTTTAGTTATGGTTATTAGTTTTGTGGTGGTTAATTTTTTTATAAAACCAGTTCAAAAACATATTCAAGAACCGCCCTCAAAAGTTGGGTTAAAAAATAATTAGGGGGTTTTAATAGTGACAAAAGTTGTTCAAGCAGGACAACAAATTATTTCTCTTGTAAGATCAATTATAAATTTTTGGTTTACCGGAATTTTATTTGGCGGGGAATTAACTATTAATACTATATATAATAAAAAATTTGATTTTGTGGTGGGGATTGGGGGTTGTTGTAATTTGTATTTATTATAAAAATTTAAAAGTAGTAATTTTGGTGCTGAAATTTATGTATTGAGGTGGGCAGGGCAAAATGGAAACTGCGAATTTACAATCAAACTGTGATGCAGCGATTATACGTGGATTAGGAATGGTAGAAAAATCTGGCGTGAAAGGAATATATTTTGTTAAATGTTTCGGGCCGGATGGAAAAATAAAGTGGGATGATATTGCTGAAAATGTAGTCTGTTCTGTTGGGAAGAATGTACTGTTGGACAGCGCCTTAGCTGGTTCAGCTTATACGGTAACAGGGCCGTTTATGGGACTTATTAGTTCTGTTCTTTACAGCACTATTGTTGTCGGGGATACGATGAGTTCTCATGCTGGTTGGGTAGAAGCTGGTGCGGCTGCGGGTACATACTATCCAATTTATGAAGTTCCAAGAAAAACATGTGCGTGGAGTGCTGCATCTGGTGGATCAAAGGCTCTTTCTTCAGCGCTATCATTTACAATTGCTACTACTGGTGGGACCGTAAAGGGTTGTTTTATTGCTTATGGAGCAGGTGCTTCATATACAATTGGCGATACAGGAGGTATATTATATTCAGCAGGATTGTTTACAGGCGGGGATAAAGTGGTTGGTGTTGGGGATGTTTTGCAAGTAAGTTATTCTACAAGTTTATAATTTTATAGTTTAATTTTTTGTTAAATTTATTTATAATTTAGAAAGTGAAACATATTAAATAAAGTGGGATTAAGAAGTAAGCAGGTACTTTTTGAAGAAGTTTATTATAAATAGTCGTAATAAAAAGCATGTGTTTTTAATATTTATTTGATTAAATTTTTATGTTAGGGGGGAGGTTTTAGTATATATGAATACTGTAAATAAAATAAAGGAGAATATATATGGCTATATATGATGATTTTAGTGTATCCGCTACAGGCGATATTAGGCATGTTAGTGGTACAACAACATACACAGTGTTGGCATTTCATAGATGGTTGCAGGATTTGGCTGATAACGCTGTTGCAAGCGGTAATGATTTGGTTGATATTACCTCAACAACGCCGTCTGAAAGAAGTACCGACAATATTATATCTTTGTTAGGTGCATACAATATAGATGATACTGCTGCGGAATATTTGTATGATGGTTCAATATCTCAAGATGGTGGTAATGTTTTATATTCAGGGCTTGTGGTGGTGGGTTCGTTAGCATCGACTACCACACTGAAAATAGTTCAGGATAATTTATTCTATGATTCTCAATCTGCGCCATTTTGGGGGACCGGTTTAAACGCTGATGCAGCACAGAATATTCTGCTCCGCATCATGGTAAAAACGAGGACGGCGGGCGCTGATATTGATGGGAAAAGGATCAGGGTCCATGCTAGAACATATACTGACACTTACGCTGAATTTTCTGTCACGATGGGTTTAGGTAACTCAGTTGCTGCTATTTTTACCAATGACGACCTGAATAATCAGACAGCTTCGGGTACGGTTGCTGGATGGACAATAACCAATACAGAGGGCTATCAGGGAATTGATGTTGATAATAATGGTACTCCAGAATATTATTATTCTAAGTGGAACAGAGTCACATCTCCTGGCGGTATCAATGATATTTATGAGTGGGCGAAGTATATAACTAGGGATCAAACTGTTGCAACAATTCATAGCATGAATGGAGAATTATTCAGAGGCATTACCCATCAATGGAATTATGACGCTGAATCTGGGGGTCCTTTTGTTGAAGATGAAAATTTAAGTTGGGGAACTGGTGCCACTGCCGGAACAGGTAAATTATTAGCTTTGCTAGATTCAGGTACAACGGGGTCAATGTGGATTCAACTTCTGACAGGTGTTTCACCAACAGACGACATGACAATAACTGGGCTAACTTCTTCAGCAACGTGTCTTGTTAATGGTACCGTAACGACAAGAAGTTTGAGCCCATGTTTTCTTGGAACATCAACCGGTTCTGCTTTAATTGGTTCGTTTGGTATTGGTGTTGATACTAGCGATTTGTCAACGAATGATAAATTGTTTGACTTGACAAATACTCAACGTACTCCTCCAAACTTTCAGACATTTCAGATTGGGGGGCTTATTTCCAGTGAGGATCGAGTTTTAGTTGGTCCGAAAGATACTGGGAACAATTTTAAATTTGACCAATTTGCCACTAGCGGAGTACATACTAATGCTTCTACGACTGTGACTGTTGTATCTGCTATTCCATCTGATACTCCCAATACTGGAACTATTCGTATTGAAGATAACAATGGAATATATCAAAGGATGACTTACACAGGATGGACTGGAACAACATTTACAGGATGTACAGGAACTGGCTCATGGACTGCTGATAGCGGAAACAATTTGTTTATTAGCTATATTGATGATCTTGCTGATGCCGCGACAGAAAGTTTTACAGCAGTTTACTCGACAGATCGAGCATTGTGGGTGCGGGTACGTGATGGTGGTGGAACCCCTATCAAGACATTTGAAACTGCTGCCACGTTTGGTTCAGGCGGCGGTTCAGTTACAGCAATTAGAACAACAGATGCATAGGAGGATAAAAATATGGCTTGGTTTAACATTAGAGTTTGGAAAATAAACACTTCACAGATGCTTACAGGTGGTGCTGCGTTTGGGGCGATGCAAGCTTATGACCCAGAAAATCATATTCCGATGCGGCAGACAGTAAGACTTGATTCTAATTCAATTAATATCTATGAAGGTGATGTAGTGGATATGGAAGGCTGGGATAGGCCTGCTATAGTTTGGTATGAAGAGGAAGATTGGATGTTCTATGCAGGTCATCAAGAAGGTAATATGGGTGTAATGTTGACACAATTACATGATGGAGATGTTGAAATAATCGGCAACATATACGAAAATCCTGAATATAACGACTTAATGAAAAAAGTGAAAAAATAAAATGCCAGCAATTCGAGACATATCGCTTAACTATCAAACAGGCACAGGCACGACAGTAACTGTGCCTTTGCCTGTTTATGCACAATATGATTTGCTTATTGCTGTTATTTGTCACGATGGTTCTGCAACTATTTCAAGTTCTGGCTGGACATCAATAATTAATACGACCAATACCTGTACTTTATCAGTTTTGTGGAAAATTGCAGGAGCAAGCGAATCAAATCCGACATTTACGGCAACTGTCGGCGACAGTATGACGGCAAATGTTATATCAATTCGTGATGTTCATCAGACAACACCAATCAATATATATCGTTCAGATGCACAGGCGGCAGCATTTAGGTTTGCTTTTAATACAGTCACAACAACTGCGGCTAATTGTCTGGTATTGTATTGTACCGCAAATTCAGGTTCATCTGTTCCAAATATTATTGAGGGGCCGGTATCTGTGTTGTATGGGGGTGACGGTGCTGCTGAAAGTGCGGGTATTGGCTGGGGTATTAAAGCGTCGTCAGGGGTAACACCATCAGACGTATATGCGACAATGGTAGTAAGTGCTGTTGGTGTTCAAGGTGTTGTGGCTATTGCACCGCCCGCAAGTGGAGCAATAGTTATACCAACTTATGTTGCTGCTGATGCATCGGTTTATATTGACCCCATAAATGGTACAACAGCATTTAATGGGAATACTTCTCCGGCGCAAAATCCGACGACAATATTTGGTACTAGTTTAATGGGATTGACAATAACGAGTGACCCTGGAACCGCCATTGCTGACTTTGGACTTAATCCATATCATTCGGTCAACGAAGTTGGTGTTGATACAACTCTCCCGCAAGTATGGCGTGGCACTGGCCTTAATCTTTCCGCTGGAAACATAGTTAATATGACGGGAAAAGCTCTTTGCGTACATTGTGGCCCTAACTTGACTGGTGTTTATCGCATAACAAGTGCGGCTTCACAATATGGTATTGCTATTGGAATGGGAACATCTGCTGGCAACTGGAAAATTTGGCAGGTGCATGGTGGTGGTACTCCGTTCGGATGGCTAAGACATGTTCCCTTGATAATTCATCCTGATAACATCAGTAATATTGGATCTGCTGGATCATATAATAAAACATCTACTCAATATTTTTGCTTTCTTCTTTCTGCACGACCAACGGGAGCATCGACCACTACATTATGGGATTGGTATTCGATGTGGGCTTTGGACACAATAACTTTAGCTGGCGGTATTGCTGCTGAGCCGATGACTGTGGGTTCAATTGTTTCGTCGATCAGTTCGCCTGATGGACTGGGAAAAGAACATCGTGCGCTGATATTACAAGGGGCGAATCAAATGGTTTGCCACATGCCGGTGCAGATAGGTGATGGTGGAACAAATCAGGTCAATATGGACTTGAATAATACGGCCATTGAATTTCCAAAGCAATATGATTATGTAAACTCAATCGTTAATTTTTGTGCTATTGATAATTGGGCAGGATTGATCTACTATGCAGGTGCTTCTGATGTGATAAAGCATCGAAATTCTATTATATCTTCTAGCTCAAGGTATAAATGGGGATTGCATAGTTCATCATCAACAAGTGCAAGTTATGATTTTTCCGGTCTTGTTGTGATTGGCGCTGGAACAATAACTCTTGCTCGGGCGATAACGATAACCGGATTGACAATAAATAATTATTCAACGCTTGATATTAGTGGATTAACTCTGAACAATTCAAGTATTCTAAATGTTCCATCCAATAATGATTCTGTTACTGTTACTTCTGGAACGTCAATAAATAATTGCAGTATTGATGTGCGTGGTGTTACTGCTGGTAATAGGTGGTGTTCTACTGCTACTCCAAATATATTTCAAAACACAACTTTTACGGGGTCTGGCTCTACGGTTCATGCTATGCGTATTACAGCGACGGGGAGTTTTAATTTAACTAATGTTAAGTTTACTGGTTTCGGTGCTGATGGAACAAATTATGCGGCTATTTTTAATGATTCTGGTGGATTGGTTACATTGAATATTTTGAGTGGAGGGGATACGCCGACAGTGCGTAATGGTAGCGGAGCTTCGACAACTATTGTAAATGCACGAACAGTGCGGGTGACTGCCAAAGACGTTAATACCTTGGCAAATATTGAAGGATGCCGTGTTTTGTTATATAAAACGACAGGTTCAAGTGTAACAATTACTAGAAGTGGTTCTACGGCGACGGTGGCTCATACCGCACATGGATATGTTACCGGGGCTAAAGTGGTTATTATTGGGGCTAATCAAGGAGAATATAACGGGGTAAAAACCATAACATATATTGATGCTAATAGTTATAGTTACACGGTTTCTGGCACACCGACTACCCCAGCTACAGGGACTATTACTTCGCATAAATGTATTTTAGATGGAGATACAAATTCATCCGGGGTTGTGGAAAACACTAGTTATCCGTATGTTGGTGAAGAAGTGGTTTCTGGCAAAGTTCGCAAAGGAAGTGCTGTAACATATTATAAGAGTTCAACATTAGCCGGAACAATTACATCGGCGGCAGGGTTTGATACAATAGCATTTATGATTATTGATTTATAGGAGGAAAATATGCCTACTGATGTGTCGAAAGAACAACAAATTAAGGATTTGAAAACTCGACTTAATGTGCTTGGAGAAGTTGTTAAACAACTCGAAGAAAAAAATATGCACCTGGCTAATAAAATAATGCTGCTTAATATTGAAAAAAGTCAGTGGTCTATGGAAAAAATAAAACAAGGGAATATTATTTCACAAGCATTGCAAACCGTTAATGCCACCAACAACCAATATCTTGAGGAGAATGAAAAGCTAAAAACAAGAATTAGGGAATTGGGGGGATAGATAATGGCAATTTCAGTAAATTGGGACACAAAAGTTATCTATGTTCCTAGGGTTGATATGACACTGATACAATCAGTTCCAACAGAAATACGCTCACTGGATTTGAATTGGTTCAGACTAATTCTTAAAGATTTGGAAGATAATGTTGAGGGGATGCCATATCTTGATACACACAGACATAATACAGAAGTGTCAGTTGGCGGTGTTACGCTGGCTCGTGTAGTTGAAATTATAAATGGCTATACAGTCACGTTTGAAGATGGTCAATATGCGGTTAATCTTGTTGGTGCTAATAGCAATGTTGCTGATGTGGTAAATGTTAATCAGGTATCTGTACGTTCTGCTAATTCAGCAGGTCTTGTAACTAGTCAAGCCATTGAATTTTCTGAGTTTGGTGGTTGTGTTACCATTGATGTGTCTTCATCTAATTCTGGTACTATTTATCCAATAGGGACAGCAAGAAAACCCGTTAATAATTTAGCTGACGCAATTCTTATTGCTGAATATAGGGGACTCATTAAATTATTTATTGTCGGTGATTTTACTTTTGAAGCAACTGTAAATATTGAGGATTACGAAATACAGGGCCAAGGGATGCAGAAAACCACAATTACCTGTGCTGAAGGATCAAGTATGTTTGGGTGTGAAATATTTGATGCCACAGTTACAGGTGCTCAATTCGGGATCGCTGGTTTTGAAAGATGCCAATTATTAAATTTAACAGAAGACGATCAGGCAATAAATGATGCGGATTTTGTGGTGAAAGAGTGTATAATTTCTGGTGATATAAATGTACCTTCGGTCAGGATTGGTGTTCTAAAATTTATTGATTGCTGGTCAGGTTTTCCACCTCCGTTTTTTTATGCTAATGGTGCTAATCTAGCGTTGATGTTTTTGAATTATTCTGGTGCAATAAATTTTTTGAGTATAACCGGTGGAACTCTTGATGTCAATCTGACCTCTGGTAAAATTACTCTTGATACTTCTATTACTGGTGGGTCAATTACATTAAAAGGTGTTGGCATTTTAGTGAATGATTCTGTTATTGAGCCGGATGTAACTGGATTTATTAGTCAAGACACGATTGCCAAAGCAGTTCTTGATGAAGATATGACTGAACATAATGTGGAGGCAAGTTTTGGCCGCGTGTCAAGAATTTCTAGTTTTCAAGGCTCTGTTTGGATTGATACAATAGATGGTATTGCTGGGACTGAATATCCAATAGGAACGCCAGGAATGAAGTCAAATAACATAACTGACGCATATAATATTGCTGTTAGTAATGGTATAAAATATTTTAAAGTGCGTGGTTCGATTGCTCTGAGCCGTGATTTTGATGGGTATATATTTGAGGGTATAAATACGGTTATGGGTGATATTACAACATGCGGCGGATTCTCTCTTGCTAATACGAAATTTATTCACATGACTCTTTCTGGATCGGCGACCGGTGTAAATCAAGAATTTAATGAATGTATTTTATCTAATTTTTCTGGGATAAACGGAATTGTGTATAAGACGGCATTGAGTGGTTTGTGTACCATGGGTGCGGCTGGTTCATTGATACTTGGTAGTGATATTGGTTTTTCAGGGACTAGTAACATACTTGATATGGTTGGGGCAAACAGATATTTTATTGCTCATATTCATCTTGGAAAGGTAACTATTAAAAATGCGGCAGCGGGAAGCTCAATACAACTGACATTGAATTATGCCCAATTGACTTTGGATTCGTCCTGCACGGGGGGGAGTTTGTTTTTGCGGGGTCTTGGTCATGTTACCAATAATAGTACAATGACTATATATGAAGATAAAGTTATCAATGAAGATAGCATTGTTGATAATATTGAAAACACAATACTTGATGCAATTGATATTGCTGAAATAAAAGAAAGTGTAGAATTTATGCGGGCAATAGAAGAGGGTAACTGGGAAATTTTAGGTAATCAGATGATTTTTTACGATACTTTTTCTGTTGAAATTGCACGTTTTAATTTGTTCAATATATCCGGCTTACCAACAAACGGGGTCACTAACGGCGTTCCATTTAAGAGGGAGCGGGTTTAATGATTATTACTAAAGGGCTTGGTGGCATGGTTTTAATAACAAAGGGGTTCAGCGGAACTATTTTTGCTGAAAAAGTTATCCGGGAAGTTGTTAGATTAAGATCTTATATAACTACAGAAATTAAACAGATAAGTAAAATATGGCAGTAGCAGAAACAATTGAATTAAGATCATATATTACTCCAATTATTAGTGAAGATAGTGCTCTTAAGAAAGAATTTACTCTGGATTCTGGTTTTGAAATGAATGTAGTTTTGCAGTCTTATTTAACTTATTTAATTAATCAAAAATCTAAGCTTGATTTGGAGAGTATATAATGGCACAAAGTAAATCATACGTAGGAGACACAGGAACAATTATATTATTAGATTGTGGTACTAATATATCTATGGCTACTATTGTTCAAATAAAAGTTAAAAAGCCAGATACAACAGAAGTTATTCTAGCGGCAGTTACTTATAATACTAATTATATTAAAGGTATAATTGATTTTACACAAAAAGGAGATTATTTATTCCAGGCATACGTAAAAACTTCTGAGTGGGAGGGGAGGGGCGGTACAGTTAATTGGAAAGTATATGATTCCTTTAAATAAGTTAAAATAAAACAATTTAAGCTATTGACATATAAATACTTTATGGTATAATGTTAAAAATGCCTAAAAATAAAGAAAAAATACCCCCTATTCCGCAGGGAAAGACAGCTTGTATAGTATGGATGGCCACTTATCATACAAAAAAATTTTGCCTGGTAATTTTTATTATTGTTTTGGCAATAACTCTATTGTCAATTGGATACACGGGGGATAAAATATCGAAGGTTCCGCTTCAAAAAATGGGGCTAAGTAAATTTTCTAAAGCTGGTTTTTAGGCTATGGTAACGGTCGGAGGAGTTGATGGAAGGAAAAATTTACGGAATAGTGTACGAATGTTTTGAAGGATATAAATGGTTAGTTAGAGAAGAGTCGGCTTTTCATAAAGGGCATCCTTGGAAGGATGATATGATCGGTCCAATGGCGGATCGGGAAATGACAGAAATAAAATTTTTTAGAAGCTATTCTGGTTTGTTTCCTATTTTTATTGATGTTGGGGCGCATGTTGGTTATTTTACTATTCGTCTTGCAAAATATTTTGAACAAGTAATTGCTTTTGAACCAAATAATAAAATTAGAAATGTTCTAAAAATAAACCTTCAATTAAATAATATAAAAAATGTTTCTGTATTGCCGTATGCTCTGTCAGATCATTATGGAGAATCTGAGTTATTATGTCGTGGTGGTTGCGGCCAAGTTACTAATCTTGGCGAGCCCACCTCACCAGTATTTCAAAATTTAAAAGAAATGTCGTCAGAACGACAAAAGGTAAATTTAACGGAACTAAGTGATGTTCTTATCTCTGAATTTAGTTTTGATGAAAAGGAAAAGTTTGCGATAAAAATAGATACTGAAGGATATGAACCTGCGGTTATAAATGGAGCTTGGGGAATTATGGACAATCCGTTATTATGGATGGTTGAGCATCATGCAAATGTATATGATCTTCCAGAGCAAGTTAATAAAATAAAATGGCTTATGAAAAAAGGCGGCCAGAAATTTTTAGGGGTTATGGACGATAAAGGGCCGACAGAAGAAAAGCTTCTTTTTAGTAATATAGTGGATAGAATATGAAAAGAAAAAAGAAAGATAGTAAAAAAGCGGTTGGAGTTCATGTAACAATTCCTGTTCCTCCTCATAATGAAGGGAAATTTTTTGCAAGTAGAAAATTTAGAAGAAAACAACAAAGAGAAGCAATAAAAAAGAGCCTAAAATAAATAAATAATTTCTTGGGATTGTATAGTTATAGAATACATGTATTCTGTCAAAAGATTTCTTAAAGAATTGTTTTGAAAAAGGGGAAATAAATAATGAATGATTATGTTATATTGAAACCTACCCGGACTTCCTTTTTAGACATAGGAAGAATTTGCCAAGCTCAGTGTGCTTTTTGTTACTATATTTTTCAAGAAGATCATGGGAAAGGATACAAGAGTTTAAAAGAACTTCAATCTGAAATTAAACAATCTAAAGATAGAGGAAATACTCTTATAGATATTACTGGAGGAGAACCTACTATCCATCCAGATATTTTAGATGTTGTTGATTATATTCATACTCTTGATATGCGCGTATGTATAATAACAAACGGTTTATGTGGTGAAGAACGCCAACAGATGTTAATTAATCACGGCGTTGATTTATTCAGAATATCAATGCACGGACTTGGACCTACGCATGATAGACTTACTGGAAGAGAAAATGCGCGGAATGAACAGATGAAGTTTTTAGATCTTCTTGAAGAAGATGAAAGAGTAAAATTTTACCATATCAATTATGTTTTAGTTAAGGATACCCAAGAGGAATTAATAGGTTTTGCTGAAACTTACAGTACATTTAAAAAATTTAAAAAATTTTCTATAATAAATTTTTTACCCCATTATGAATGGGGAAGCCCAGAGAAAGCGGTAGGGATGATCGCTGATTTAAGGATTGCAGAAAAGCAGATAAATAAAGCATTTCCAATTTTAGAATCGCGGGGAATAGGATGTGATCTTCGATACTACCCAATGTGCAGAATAGATGAAAGTTTACGAAGAACTATATCAAACGATTACCAATGCATGTTTGATTTTTGGGAGTGGGATTATGGTGCTTTTCCTAAAACGAAAGAAAATTATCGGATTTTTGGGGAAAATATTTCAAGAAATAATGAAGAAAAAGGAGAGCCCTGTTGTCGGTGTAATTTGAGAAAAGTATGCGGCGGGATAAATAGAGCAATGAATAATGCGAAGCCTGGAATGGTTGATGCTATTTTAGAGGGGGAATTGATAAAAGATCCTTTTTATTATAGAAAATATAATATAATGACCCAAGTGTCCCCAGGGGGATGGAAATAAATTTTAGGAGAAAGTATATGTTAAATAAGTTAAGGGCAATTTGGATATTGTTTAAAGATAATAAGCAGTTGATTGCATTTATTACAGTAATTACTATTCTTATTTTTATTGGAGGTTACGCCGCTGGATTTGTAACAGGATATTTTGTTAAATAATATTTTAATGGATAGAAGGTAATGATTGGTATAATAAAACAGCATAAAAAAATTTTAATAACTGGCGGGGCAGGGTTTATTGGAAGCAATCTTGCAAAAAAATTACTTATACAAGGACATCAAGTATATATTCTTGATAATATGCTCAGTGGGAGCAGTAGAAATTTAAAGCAACTTCCAAAGGCACATTTTACTAAAGAAGATGTTGGGAATAAACTTTTGGTGGCTCAAAATTTTGATTTTGATGAAATATATCATCTTGCTTGTCCCGCTTCTCCGGTATTCTACCAAGCATACCCCTTGGAAACTATTGAGACTTGCGTAAATGGAGCTTTTGTAGTTTTAGAGATTGCTCGTAGAACTGGTTGCAAAGTATTGTTTTCTTCAACTTCTGAAATTTATGGAGATCCCGTAGTACATCCGCAAACTGAAGATTATTATGGAAATGTTAATTGTTTTGGGCCTAGAAGTTGTTTTTCTGGTGATACAGAAATATTGACAGAAGAAGGATGGAAATTTATTAAAGATTTAGAAAATTATAGGGGTACTGTACTTACTATAAATAAAAATCATAAAATTGAATATCAAAAGTCTACTGAGTTTATTAAACAACGATATAATGGTCAATTAATAAGGTTTAAAAATTTTCAATGTGATTTAGATGTTACTCCAAATCATAAAATGTATGCAAAAAAAAGAGGGGCTCTTAATTTTGAATTTAAGGAAGCTTTTGATGGTATAAATTGGAATAGAGCAAAAATGCTAAAAACAGCTTTGTATGAAGGAGATGAAAAAAAATGGTTTTATTTTCCTAAAGATATAGATACTAAAAATTCTAAGACTAAAGTTATAGAAAAAATTAAGATGGATGATTGGTTAGAATTTTTTGGTTATTTTGTATCTGAAGGGTGTGTTTACATGGGGAAGAAAAAAAGTATCTTAAAAGAAAAGACGTATATAGAACCTGTATTTAATATTTTAATTTCTCAATCAAAAGAAAAAAATAAAGAAAAATATGATAAAATAGAAAAATGTCTTAAAAAAATGCCTTTTCATTATTGTGTTTCAGGAAACCATCAGTTTTCTATCCATAATAAACAATTAGCTAATTATTTAATTAGGTTTGGAAAATCTAAGGAAAAATACATTCCGCAAGAATTATTAAATGTATCAAAAAGACAATTAAAAATTTTATTTGATGCTATGATTTTAGGAGATGGATCAATTTGTAGGGGAAAACGCGGAAAGGATGGATATTTTAGACAGGATAAAATGATTTATTATAGTTCTTCTTATAAATTAATGGGTTGTTTTCAAGAATTATTATTAAAATTAGGAATGTGCGGTAATTTTTCAGCCCATGATAAAAGACATAAAAATATTATATATCAATTACATATAGCTGGAAAAAAGTCGAGAGAATCAACTTATTGTAAAAGAGAAGTTATTGATTATGATGGGTATGTTTATTGTGTAACTGTTCCTAATCATATAATATATGTAAGAAGAAATGGAAAAGCATTATTTTGTGGTAATTGTTACGATGAAGGAAAAAGAATAGCGGAGACTATTTTTTATGAATATGAAAAACTTTATGGAGTAAATATTAGAATTGCAAGAATTTTTAATACCTATGGACCAAATATGAGAAAGGATGATGGAAGAGTTATAAGTAATTTTATTTATGCAGCATTAAAGGGAAATTCTGTTAAAGTTTATGGTAGCGGAACACAAACAAGAAGTTTTTGTTATATTTCTGATATGGTGGATGGGCTTATTGCACTTATGGATTCAGAATATAAAAAACCAATGAATTTAGGAAACCCAGAAGAATATTATATATATAAAATTGCAGATAAAATAATAGATTATATTGACTCATCTTCTTTCGTAGAACATGAAAAACTTCCAGTAGATGATCCAATAATGCGTTGCCCGGATATTTCCTTGGCTGGGGAAATTTTAGGGTGGGAACCAAAAGTATCTTTTGAAGAAGGAATCAAAAAAACAATAGAATATTTTAAAGAAATAGTGAGAGAAGAGGTTAATTAGGATGCAGAGTATTATTATACCAACGTATAGAAGTGAAAAAGAAATACAAAATCTTGTAGATGAGATTAATAAAAAATCAACGGGAGAATTTGAGCTTATTGTAACAAGTCAAAAAGGAAGCGCTGCGGTAAACAGAAATTATGGTTTGAAGAAAGCAAAATCAACGACTATAATAATGGTTGACGATGATGTAAAAGATTTTCCGTATGGATGGAATGAAGAACTTGTTCGACCTCTTATGGAAATGGAAAATGTAGTTTTAGTTTCTGCCCGGCTACTTTCTTCGGATGGGAAAACTTTGGGAATGACCATGAGCAGTAATTATAATGTAAAGGATGATGTGGTTATTATTGAAAATGGATATTCTCCTACTGCTTGTATTGCTTTTTTAATGAATGATATTTTATTTGACGAAAATTTTGTTGGGTCCGGATGGGAAGATACATCATTCAATAATGATATGATGATTAAATATCCAAAAGGACTTCACGTTATAAATAATCTTGTTAAGGTTGTTCATATTAATGAAATGAAAAATCAGCACGGAGAAAATTGGGAAAAAAATAAAGTTTATTATGAAAGTAAATGGAAGGGATTTACTGGAAGAAAACCAAGGATTAAATTTGAGGACAAAAAAATTTCTTTATGTATGATTGTAAGAAACGAGGAAAAGAATTTAGCTAGATGCTTGAATAGCGCAAAAGGAAAGGTGGATGAGATAATAATTGTAGATACTGGCTCCAAGGATGGAACAAAATCAATTGCTGAAAAATATGGGGCTAAAATTATTGATTTTGAATGGTGCGATGATTTTGCCGCTGCTCGTAATGTAGGAATTGAAGTAGCAACAGGGGATTGGATTTTAGTTCTTGATGCGGATGAGGAATTGTTAGGAGAAAAAGAGGATCTCTTGGAAATGGCTAATGTTCCTTTGAGTAATCGTTCAATTTCTTATATGGTTCGGATAGAAAATATAATGGATGGTGGGGCTCAAGTAGAACATCACATGGCCAGAATGTTTACAAATAAAAAATCAGTACGGTATCATGGAGCTATACATGAACACATGAAGGATGGAGAAAGCAATCTTTTATCTGTTGTTACGGATAGAATAAAAATACGCCATCATGGATATGGTGGGGTAGACATGAAGAATATAGATAAAAAAACAAGAAATGCTGATCTTCTTTTAGCTGAGTTGGAAAAATGTCCTGATAGTGCATTTTATAGATACCATCTTGGGATAACCTATCGTGTGGCAGGGGAAACGGATAAAGCACTTGAACAGCTTGAGAAATGGCATGAGCTTGTTTCAAAATTAAACGAACCGGTAGATTTATCTATGGGATACGCGGCTTTATTAGGAATATATATTACTTTGAATAAAACGGAGAAGGGGGCGGAAATAGGAAATTTAGTGGCTGGTAAATGTTCCCATAATCCAGACTTTTGTTTAAATTTTGGAATAAATCTTGAGCACCAGGGGAAATTGGACGAAGCAATAGCCTATTGTAAAAAAGCGATTGGGGCAAAGGCTTCAAAATTTCCTGCTCTTTCGTACGATAGGGATAGTATGGGATGGAAGGCACTGGCTGTTTTAGGAAATATATATGCTAAAAAGGGTGAATCGGCGCAGGCATTTGAAAAATGGGAAGCTGCTTTAAAATATGTTCCTGACAATATTGATATAACAAGGGCATTATTCGGGCTTCATTTAGCTATGGGGAATTTATTAAAAGCTGAGCCTTATCTTGTGAAGCTTATGTCATTAGATCCAATTGAAAATGAGCGGGAAGATAATAAAATAAATCTTGCTAATATTTGGTATAACAGCGGGAGAAGTAAAGATGCCCTGGAATTATTTTGGACTATGGATAAGAGGGTGGAATTTTTAGATCAGCTTCTTGTGAATTTAATTTCTCATCAGCAATTTAATCAAGTGAAGGAAATAGATGATTTTATAAAATCTAAAAAAGAAGGGGAAGAAAAATAATGTTTTTAGATATTATTAAAAATATAGCAAACGTAGTAATTTCTTTTTATATTAAGGGAGATAAACAGCCGGTAATGACTGTTCCTGCCAAAAACGGGGATGAGGATATTTTAGGACAAGGAGTAAGTATTTCTATTGATGAAGGAAATATAATTGTAGATTATTCTCCTACTGAAATGTGGCATAAAGGATGGAAAAGAAATCTTGAGGATATAATTGAAGTTGTTATCCACCATACAGAGAGTAATATGGATGAGAACCAGACTATCGAATGGATTAAGGGGGGGGAGCGGTCGGCGGAATATAAAAGAGGGGTGGCTTTGTTTTCGTTTCTGCTGGGGCAGACAGGACATTTGGTTAAACTTGGACCGCTTTCCCGGTGGTGGTATCATTCGAGTTCAAGGAACCATGACTCAGTAACGGTGGGTATCGAAGTATGTAATCGGTATGAATCTTTTACAGACGCACAGATTAAAATGCTATGGTGGTTTTTGTTTGATTATATTCCATATCATTGCCCTAATTTTAAACGAGTAGTTGGGCACTCTTATAATGAAAAAATTTATTCTGGAACGAATAAGCATTGCCCAGGTAAAGGTATGCCTTGGGGTATAATGGAACAGGAAATGACCCATAGAGGGATAGTATTTAAAAAAATATTTGATGAAGCATACGAAATAAATGTTTAAGGAGTAATTATGATAGCAGGGTATCCCACGAGAAAAACAAAACCGCAAGTATTTGAAGAGGAAATGGAAAAAGAACGGGAGGCTATTTTTTTTATTAAAAGTGCGTTTGCGGGAATGGTTATTGTTTTGTCATTAATATTTGCAAGTATCCTTTTTGTGGGTATTTCTATAGTTGAAAATCAAGAAGAAGAACTCCAGGTTTTAAATGAAATGAATGGCAATATATTAAATTTGGTTAATATAGAAGATGAACGATACAGAGACTCAGTTTCTTATAAATTAAGAAAGGCTTTTAAAATTAGAAAATGAAAAGATTACTTTTAGTAACTCTTGGAAGTCCCTTTCTTAACAATCAACTTGTGTTTCCCTATTTAGGTCCTTTATATATGCTTTCAACTGCAAAGGAATTGGGGGCACGGGTAGGAATTATTTTTAGTAAAGAATCAAAGAAAGAAAATATAAATAAGGACATTGTTTATCTTGATGAAGTAAATTTTTTATCAATGGAGGAAATACTTTCTTTTGATTATATTGGAATATCATGCATAACTCCGCAAGCTGTAGAAGCATATAATTTATTGCATAAAATAAAGTGCCAAGATCCTAAAAATCCAAAGATTATTATTGGTGGCCCCCACGCAAAATATTATTATGAAGAGTGCCGGGCGGAAGGGTTTGATTATGTTGTTGTAGGTGACGGGGAGCCTTTCATCAATGATTTTATTAAAAATGATTGTGTTACTACTTATTCAAAGATAGATAGCCTTAATACTTTTCCCGTCCCTTTTCGGGAAAAGGGACACCTTGAAAAATATAGGTATATTTTAGATGGTAAGCCAGCTACAACAATAATGACGGCAAGAGGTTGTCCGAATCATTGTGCTTTTTGCGAACATGGGGGAACAAAAGTACAGAGAATAAAAGTAAATAAATTTGCAAAGGAAGTAGAGGACATTATTTTTTTGGGGTTTAGGAGAATAATGATTTTCGATGATATTTATTCTTTGTCCCCGGATACATTAAAAGAATATTCAAATATTTTAAGAAAGTATTATTTAAAATATAATTTTAAATATAGATGTTTTACTCATGCAGGAATTGTATGGAAATATCCAGAAGTTATAGATATTTTAAAAGAGAGCGGGTGTATTTCTGTTGGATTTGGGGCTGAGTCAGCTTCTCAAAGAATTTTAGATTCTGTGAATAAGAATACTCAAGTTGAGTGGATGCATAATCTTGTTGAAAAATTTATTAAAAATGGAATAGATGTGAAAGCATTTTTTATGTTAAATTTTCCGGGAGAAACAGAAGAAGATGTTTCTAAAACCATACAGTTTATTAAATTTTATAGAAATAAATATCCGTATAATTTTTTCTTTGATTTGTGTTCTTTTTTTCCATACAAAGGATGCCGAATAGGGGATTCTTTAAGAAAGGATGAAAAATCGTATGGTTTAAAATTGAAAGATAAACTTACGTGGAAAAAAGTAGACATGGGTGAATTTGGAACTTATAAAGGAATCGGGGGAAGTTCTGATATTATTACAGAATCTTATGATTGGGAAAATGAAAAGGTTCTTCTCTCTGAAGAAAAGATAAAACAAATTCAAGAAGAATGTAGGAAAATTTGAGTAAAGGACTTTTTAAGGATATTCCTGGATACAAAAGATTATACCAAGTACTTTTTATTATATAAAAATGGTTATACTTGGAGAAATGTATGGATAAGCCAAAAATTTTTGATTGTTTTATATTTTTTAATGAAATTTCTTTACTGGAATTTAGGCTGGAATATCTTAATGATGTTGTAGATTATTTTGTAATTAATGAAGCAACTAAAACCCATTCCGGGAATCCAAAAGAATTAATATTTAAGAATAATGTAAGTAGATTTAAAAAATGGAATAATAAAATAATATATTCAGAAATATCTTTTCCAGATAGTATAACAAAACCTATGGATAGGGATATGTTTCAGAGAGCAATGTTATTCGCGGGATTGGAGGGGATACATCCAGAATCTATTCTTTTAGTTTCTGACTTGGATGAGATACCAAGAATAAATATTGTAGAGGATACGCCAGTATTTTCTATAGAGAACCCTGATTTTATCGCCGGATGTGTCCAGGAAATATTTTATTTTTATATTAATAGATTGGATACAAGTAGAAAGTGGATAGGTACTGCAATATCTAATATGAAAACTTTATGTAAGTATCAGATAGATGCAAATAAAATGAGGCAGGTTGTTCGGGGACAGCAAGCTTCTCATTATTTGCCAGAGGGTGGTTGGCATTTTGCGTGGTTGGGAAATGCTAAGGACGCAAAATATAAACTTGAATCTTATGCACATCAGGAATATAATACGCCGGAATACAACGATCTTTTTAGAATTGAGGAAATTGTAAAAGACCCGGGAAGAGATATTTTTAGGGAGGGAGTAAAGCATAAGATAATTCCCGTAACAAATGAATTTTATCCTGAGTTAATAGCAAATAATATAAGTAAATATAAAGATTTAGGGTGGATTGCGGAGGAAGTAAAATGATTGATTGGCATGGATTAAAAATATCCTTGTTTTATGATGGGGAGAGAGAACAATTAAGTAGGACTTTGGTTATGAGTTTTGTTTATTGGTTGTTATCAATTCCGACATGGGTTATTATTTTGGTAAGAATTTTATTAGAGGAGAAAATCAACAATCTTACTCTTGCCGCTTTTTTAACATGGACAACTACTCTCATAGGTTTTGCTTTTGCTCAATATACAGCGGGTAAGAAGATAGTAAAATCAGATTATAATAAAGAGGTATAAATATGGAAAAGATATTGGCGTTTCTGAAGGGATTTAAAGGGGTTTTAGTAATGGTTTCTGCATTTTTAGTTATTGCAGCAATTCTTTTTGGGGGTGGGTTTTATTGCGGAAGGAAAAGTTGCCCTGAAGTTGCAAAGAAAGTTGTTATTAAATCTGCGGATACTCCAAAGCCAAAAACAGTTTTTAAGAAAATAATTAAAATTGAACCAAAAAAAGATATGAAAGCTTGCGGGGATAGAATTGATATTAAGTTGGAAACTGCTGGAGATAAGAAAATTAAGGGTACTGCATCGGATACTTGTAAGTCAACAACTGCATATTTCGATGTTACTTATTTTTGTAAATATCCTTCGTGGCATATACAGATCAACCCTTTGATTTTTGTATCATATTCTGGTAAATATAAGACTCTCGATACGGGGCCGGGATTAGAGTTGGCATATATTCATAGTTACGGAAAAAATATCGGGGTAGGTGGATCTTTTGCTTATGCTCAAGGATTGATGGATTTAAAGAATCAATTATTTATAGGAAAATTTATTTTTCAATTTTAGTTATTTTGTGTAAACCTCCAAGTGTTTTTTGTAGTTTGGGGCGCTCGAAGCGACCGAGCGCCCTTTTTTCTATTCAGGTACTTGACAAATCAATAAGTATATATTATAATGCTTTTATATGAAAATACAAGTTCTTTCTGAGAATAGTTTTTTAATTAAATCAGATAATGATAATTTATACAAAGTGCAGCTTTCCGGTGAAAAGAAAAACTTAGTTACCTGCACATGCAGGGGATTCAAATTTAGAAGGGATTGCCAACATGCCAGGGCGGTTAAGGATATTTTAGCAAATAAAGGAAGAATGGTTAAAAGTAAACCAGCACCAAAAGATCCCCATACATTTATAGAACCATATAAAGAACAAATTATAAAACAATTGGGAATGAAATAAAGGAGGAATAAAGATGAAACTTTTTACAAGAGTTCTTGATTGGTATTTTAGAACACATAAAGGTAATGAGTACATAAAAAAAGAAACTTTACAAAATGAATTTCTTAAATTGATTCATAATACCGAAAAGCGTGTTAGTGATGAAAAAGCGAAAGAAATAGAGGACTTAAAAAGTGAGTATGAAACAGACAAGTTGATTACCGGGGAGGATTTTAGGGCAGAAATTACGCGGCTCAAGAGGCTTTTAGCAGATCAGGAAGAAAATGCGAAGAAGATAGAACAACTTCATTATACAACAGTACGAAGAGCAAAGATGAATGTACGAATAAGCGCTGATATGGCATACCAAGTAGGTCGGTTAAAGGACATTGTGGCGAGTATTGCGGGGATGTTGGAAGGGATAGAGGAAAGGGCTACGGAACATTTGGTTTCCATTGAAGATAGTGAATCTCAGGATAGAAGAAGAATTAGGGCTGCAAAAAGAATTGGAATGGAAAATAATGGAAGTGAAAAAAAGTACAAAAAGTAGTTTTGATAAAATTTTGAACCGTTGGGGGATCACAAAGGATTGCTTTTATTTTAATAGGGGAGAATAAAATGAAAAAACAAGTTATTAATGAAATAGAAAAGTTAATAAAAGAATTAAATTTAAATTGTTCTATAGAACAGTTTAAGAAAGAAGTTGATTTGAATTATATTTCTAAATACCAAAAATTATCAGAAGATTTTATACGGGAATTTAAGGAAAAAGTTAATTGGGATAATATTTCTGCCTACCAAAAATTATCAGAAGATTTTATACGGGAATGTAAGAAAGAAGTTGATTGGAATTATATTTCTATACACCAAAAATTATCA
>Ga0214474_1000385_pt1 | contig 22262 bp, 22 predicted proteins | sample RVTome_2_FD_187335 | JGI IMG/M metagenome (GOLD analysis project Ga0214474, IMG submission 187335) | Soil microbial communities from uranium-contaminated site in the Upper Colorado River Basin, Wyoming, United States - RVT95D214 HiSeq ...
GGGGCAACTTTTCGCTTGTCAGATGCTAATGAAATAGACATAACTCTCCCATCAGAAATTAAGACAATGTCTCAACTGCGGTTTTTTAACCAAGGTTAGATTTACTTAAGAGTAGCAATGGGGAAAGATTCGCTACGAAGTCTAAAAGGCACATCAATGCAGTAAACACATAGTTTACCACCAATTTATTCTCTTGTCAAGAGGTTTACCTGGGTATTGTTAAAATTTTTCTAAGCTATCCTGTCTCGGCATGGGCATTTAGATTGATTAAGCTCTAAATATCCACTACAATTACCCTGCCGTAAGCTTTAAATCGGAGGACAATAAGTATAATGCGTAATGACGGATTCGACAAATTTAAAGGCTCTCAGGATTATGTGACTTCGGAATCTTTAAGGAATGCCGTCAACGTAGCCATTGCCTTGAAGAGGCCGCTATTAGTTAGAGGTGAACCTGGAACGGGGAAAACGCTACTTTCGCACAGTGTGGCTAACGGGCTGAGCAAGAAATTAATTGTCTGGAACATCAAATCTACCACCAAGGCTCAGGAAGGTCTTTACGTATATGACACGGTGCAGAGGCTAAATGACAGCCGTTTCGGTGATAAAGATATAGCGGACATCCGTCAATATATAAAACTCGGCAAATTGGGCGAAGCTTTTGCCTCCAAAGAAGAGCTGGTACTGCTTATCGATGAAGTAGATAAGGCGGACCTGGAATTTCCCAACGACCTGCTGAATGAACTCGATGAGATGAGTTTCTACATACCGGAAACCGGGGATACGATAGTCGCCGAGCATAGGCCGATCGTAGTAATAACCAGCAATGCTGAAAAGGAGCTCCCGGACGCTTTTCTCAGACGTTGTATATTCCACTACATTGAGTTCCCTGACGCTGACCTCATGGAAGAAATAGTTAGAGTACATTTCCCTGACATAAAGAAAAACCTGCTTGAGCATGCCCTGGCCACATTCTACTCACTTCGGAAAATCGATGACTTTCGCAAGAAGCCTTCGACCAGCGAGCTTATAGATTGGATTCGCGTTCTCATGGCCAGCGGTACTCCCGATAAGGCAATATCCACCGACATCCCCTTCGCCGGCACTCTGCTTAAGAAAGAAACCGACTACGCGTACTTCGTGAATACCTTTATGAAGAAAAAACAGGCCACGAAGACGGTCGAACCCTAGTACTAATTTAGCCCAAAGTCAGGTGCACGCTTGTTTACCAGCTTTTTTTATACACTAAGAGAACGAAAGGTGCCAGTTTCCGTCACCGAGTGGATGACTCTCATGGAAGCCCTGTCCGGAGGTTATATTTCTAGCATCAACGATTTCTATTATCTGGCGCGGGCAATACTGGTTAAAAGTGAAGCCTACTTCGATCACTACGACGTTGCCTTTCAGGAATACTTCCAAGGCATCAAAGGGCCACCCATGATCACGGAGGAAATACTCGATTGGTTAAAGGACCCGATTAACAGGCTGTTACTGACGGAAGAGGAAAGAGTCTTGCTGAACAGTATGGATCTTGATGAACTGCTGCGGGAGCTTGAAAAGAGGTTGCGCGAGCAGACAGAACAGCATGACGGTGGCGATTACTGGATCGGTAGGGCCGGCACTTCACCCTTCGGACATTCGGGGCAGAATCCAGCAGGCTTCAGTATAGGAGGCGGAGGCGGCAGAAGTGCCATACAGATCGCCGAACAGCGACAGTTTCGCAACTACCGCCATGATTTGACACTGGATATTCGCCAAATCGAAGTCGCTCTGAAAGGCTTGCGACAATTCAAAAGGACCGGGCCTGAGGACGAGCTGGATTTGGATAAAACAATCGATGCCACGGCCAAGAACGCCGGAGATATAGAGCTTATTTGGCGAAGAAGCAGAAAGAACAAGGTAAAATTGCTGCTCCTAATGGACGTTGGAGGTTCGATGGAACCATTCGCCCGTCTATGCAGCCTGCTCTTTTCCGCAGCGCATCGCAGTAGTCACTTCAAGGATTTTCAGTATTACTACTTTCACAATTGCCCCTACGACTATGTTTACAGGGACATTGAGTGGCGTAAAGCCGAGACCGTCGAGCACCTGCTAAAGGACATAGATTCGGATTACAAAGTGATTCTCATAGGAGATGCCTGGATGGCTCCATCCGAGCTAAACAGCGTATACGGGGCTATCTACTACTACGAGAGAAATCGTAAGCCCGGTATAATGCGTCTCAAGCAAATCGCAGACCACTTTGACCATTGTGTTTGGTTGAACCCTGAGCCGGGAACCTACTGGAATGAACCCACAATTGCCATGATAAGAAAAGTCTTCCCAATGTACGAACTAACCATAGAAGGTCTGCAACAGGCAGTCAAGAAACTTATAGTCAAGCGCTGAGCTATGCCGCTTCACGTATCTTAACTCAGATTAACAACCACCGTGGATCCTCAGGGACTTGTAGACATTAACAAAAGCAGCGGGTATAATCACGCCGTGTCCCGGCAGCCCAAAATATTGATAACCGAGGAAAAAATCAGTGAGGCTATAGCCAAACTGGCGGCTGAAATCAGGCGGGATTATCACGGAAAGCAACCACTGCTCATCGGTATTCTAAAGGGGGCGTTCGTTTTCCTGGCCGACCTCGCCCGTGAGCTTGACCTGCCTGTGGAGATAGACTTCGTTAAACTGTCAAGTTATGGCTCTGGCACCAGGACCTCCGGCAAAGTAAAAGTTGTTCAAGGGCTAAAGGCTCCCATAAAAGACAGAGACATAATCGTTGTGGAAGACATAGTCGATACCGGGCTAACGGTCTCCTTTATCATGGATTACTTAAGGAAGAGAAAACCGACTTCGCTAAAGCTGTGCGCACTGGTCGATAAGCCGTCACAGCACAAAGTTCCAGTGATCATTGATTACCTGGGCTTTACAGTACCCGACAAATTCGTTGTTGGTTACGGAATAGACTGGAACGAGAAATTTCGTCAACTTCGAACAATCGGTTTCATCGACTAAGAAATTATCATCAAATCGTACATCGGGATGAGAAAAATACATGAGTCTAGCTGACCTGATAGCGGTCGCCCGCGGAGATGCCCCGGCGGACCTGCTGATTAAAAACGCTAAGATTATTAATACCTTCGTTGGCATCATTGAGGAAGGTAATGTGGCAATTTTCGGTGACAGAATTGCGGGAATAGGCAGCTGCTATGTTAAGGCCAAAGAGACGATTGATATCAAAGGTAATTATCTGGCTCCCGGATTTATCGATGGCCACACTCATATTGAAAGCTCCATGCTACATCCTGCCCATTACGCGCACGCAGTTGTCCCCAGAGGAACTACAACGGTAGTGACGGACCTTCATGAAATCACGAATGTAGCAGGATTTCACGGTATTATATTTGTAATCGACTGGGCGAAGAAGTTACCTCTCGATATGTTCTTTATGGCACCTTCCTGTGTACCCGCAACGCACATGGAAACAAGCGGTGCCGAAATGAGGTCAGAGGAGATAGCAAAAGCTCTTACGCTCCACAACGTCATCGGTCTCGGAGAAATGATGAACTTCCCAGGTGTTATCAACGGTGATAGAGAGGTATTAAAAAAGATAACGGCTGCTCAAGATAAGGTGATTGACGGGCACGCTCCGCGAGTTACCAACAAACATTTGAATGCCTATATCGCCGCTGGAATTTATTCGGACCACGAATCAACCTCGACGGAGGAGGGTAGAGAAAAGCTACGTCGGGGTATGCACCTAATGATACGAGAAGGTTCCTCCGCGAAAAATTTAGACGCCCTTTTACCTCTGGTCAATGATAAAACTTATAAGCGTTGCTTTTTCGTGGTCGATGACCGCAGTTGTTCCGACTTGCTTCGTGAAGGCGATATAGATGACATCGTTAGAAAGGCAATTCAGAAAGGCCTCGAACCCATACGCGCTATACAGATGGCAACCATAAATGCGGCTGAATACTTTCGCCTTTACGACCGTGGAGGAATCGCTCCGGGTTATGTGGCTAATTTGATAACGTTCGCCGATCTACCTTCACTTAATATAGATATGGTTTTTTACCGGGGGCGCCTGGTAGCCAAAAGAGGCAAATACCAGGGTCCAGTGTTTAAAACAGCCGAGCCAGATTTAACGGATACCGTCCGCATTAAACCTTTTGACATAGAAGCGCTGAAATTAACTACGAGGAACACCAGCCTTCCGATTATAGAGATCGTTCCTGACCAGATACTGACCAAGAAAAGAATCGAAAGTGTGAAAACCAAAGATGGAACGGTGATGTGCGACCTGGACGAGGACATATTAAAACTAGTAGTCGTGGAGAGGCATAAGGCAAGCGGTCGTATCGGTTTATGTATGGCTAAGGGATTTGGGCTGAAAAGAGGGGCATTGGCCTCTTCAATAGCTCACGATTCCCACAATATAGTTGCGGTTGGTACAAATGACGTTGATATTTTCGCTGCGATAAAAGGTATAGAAAAACTAAAAGGAGGTCTGGTGGTGTGTATCGATGGCAAATTAGCAGCGGCCTTACCTTTGCCTATAGCTGGTTTGTTGTCGCCAGAACCGCTGGAGGCTGTCGTAAAAAAATTCGAGAAAGTGGAAAAAATGGCTTCTCGACTAGGCAACCTTCCTCCGGCTGTTTTTTCTCTTCTCTCCTTTATCGCCCTACCAGTTATACCCGACCTTAGATTGACCGACAGAGGGTTGGTAGATGTGCTGCAGTTTAAATTAATCAAATAGAACGTGACTCTCTCCGGACATCGGCATTAATTGGTCAAAAAAAAGCATAAGTATGGAACGAAGGAGATTGAGCTGATGAAAAAGACAAGACTCTGCGATTTACTTGGTATTCAATATCCTATAATTCAAGGTGGTATGGTATGGATCGCAGGAACGGAGCTGGCGGCAGCCGTTTCTAACGCCGGTGGTTTAGGTTTAATCAGCCCTAATGCAGGTATGAGCCGCGGGGGCGACCAGGTAGAAAATCTTAAGAAACAGATCGAAATGGCCAAAGGTTTGACCTCAAAACCTTTTGGAGTCAACCTGCCTATAATGAACAATCCCGATATTGAGTCTCTCGTCGATGTAGTCATCAAAGCCAAGGTCAAAGTGGCAGTAACAGCCGCTGGTAATCCGGCTCTATATACCAGCCGCTTCAAAGAGGCCGGAGTGAAAGTCCTTCACCTGGTAGCAGCGGTGAGACATGCCCAGAGCGCAGAAAAACGAGGGGTCGACGCCGTTATTGCAGAGGGCTACGAGGCTGGCGGACACAATGGCCTTGATGAACTGACAACCATGACTCTAGTTCCTCAGGTCGCTGACGCGGTATTAATTCCAGTAGTGGCGGCCGGCGGTATTGCTGATGCCAGAGGAGTAGTTGCTGCGCTAGCATTGGGTGCCGAAGGCGTCCAGATGGGAACACGCTTCGTGGCAGCACGCGAGTCTGCCGCGCATCAGAATTTTAAAGACGGTGTCGTGAACGCAGCCGATACCGATACTGCGATTACTGGTAGAAAGCTGGGACCAACGAGAATCCTGAAAAATCCAATATCAGCCAAACTGCTCGAAATGGAGGCTGCGGGGGCTTCAGCGGAAGACCTGCAAACGTTCCTGGGCAGCGGTCGTTCAAGGTCAGGTCAGTTCGACGGAGATCTGGTCAATGGTGAAGCTTACTGCGGCGCTATTGCCGGAATGATAAAGGAAATAAAGAGCGCGGCGGAGATAATTCAGGGTATCGTAACTGAATACGATAAAGTCGTGGCAAATCTAAGATAGACCGGGATTAACCGGTCAGGCTGTTTTTTCCGCCCTGGCCCTGGTACTGCGTGCTAAAACTCGTATTGCCTCCATCAAGTCTTGACGGCGGCAGTCCTTAGTTAAATACCAACTGGCGCCAGCATCTAGCGCTGCACCAACGTAATCACCATAGACCGTTAGAAACAGAATTTTCACGTCAGGTAAGCTTCGCTTAATTCGTCTGGTCGCTTCAGTGCCATCCATGCCCGGCATATGAGCATCCATTAATATAACATCAGGACTCAGCTTCTCCGCCTTAGCTACCCCCTCCAGTCCATCAGCTGCCTCCCCGATAACATCTATGTCAACCTGCGGTTCGAGTATACTTTTCAGTCCCTCTCTCACCACTTCATTATCGTCTACTATTAATACAGAAATCTTATCCATTCTCTCTCCTATTGCTAATCCAGTATTACCGGCATGAATATATGCCTAAATTATCTGTTAGCATAAGTTTACAGCCTCAACTTCGATATACCATCAGGAGACTGGCTGGTTTCACCTGGTTAAAAAGTCGGAATGTTTAACTACGACCTTATGCTGATATGTACTAGTACTTTTGGATGATTTTTAATTAAAGACGAATTATGCCCCTCTTAAGGGCCTGGGTGACCGCTTCTGTGCGGTCATTTACTCCCAGCTTCTGGAAAATGTTCGTAATATGTGTTTTTACCGTACTTTGTGCAATTTTAAGCTCAGCGCTTATTTCTTTATTCGCCGCGCCCTTAGACATCAGGCACAGTACTTCAAGTTCCCTTTCAGACAATTCCTCACCCGATGGCGTCCGGCGTGATAGTTGCGAGAACCGGTCGAGCAGCTTTGATGCTACTACTGGCTGGATAAGTGATTCACCCCGATAAACCGACCGGATAGCTTTGAATAAGTCCTCCCTTGGCGCATCCTTAAGCAAGTAGGCCCTGGCTCCAGCCTCTATGCCGCTGAAAATATAATCGTCATCGCTGTACGTTGTCAGGATAATGAATCTTACCTGGGTATCATTCGCTCGAATCTGGCGCATGGCCTCAACTCCATCCATCTCGGGCATTCTAAGGTCCATAAGCACTACATCAGGTCTCAATTCCGCAACTTTATTAACCGCGTCTACCCCATCTTTAGCCTCACCTACGACCTTAAAATCTACTTCACGACTAAGCATTGCATTCAACCCTTCTCTCACCACTGGATGATCATCGGCAATAAGAATCTTAATCGCTTCCACTACAAAACCTCCTTGACCATAGGAATTACGATCTTCACCAGGGTTCCTTTACCCATCTGGCTCTGCACCTCAAACGTGCCACCTAACCCCCGGGCTCGTTCTCGCATGCTAATTAGTCCAAAAGTATCGCTTTTCTTGCGTTCATCTCCATCTGGGGTTACCTTCGCTTTAAAACCAACACCGTTATCTCTAACTGTCAGCTCCGCCGCCGAATCATCGAATCTCAAATTAACTTCAACCTCGGTAGCCTTGGCATGCTTTCTCACGTTTGTCATCGATTCCTGGAATATACGGAGAATACCCGCCTCTACTTCCGGCGGCAAGTCTTTCTTTTCACCTGAAACGTTAAATGTCACCCGCACTCCCGTGCCCTGACTGAACTTATCCACCTCCTGTTTAATGGCATCAGACAAGGGCTTCTGTTCCAGCGCCTGAGGACGCAAGTTCCAAACTGAGCGCCTGGCTTCGGCAAGGCTCTTCCTGGCAAGATTCCTGGCCTGATTCAGGTGACGCTGTAAGCCGGGCACATCACTGGCCAAGGCCTGTTCGGCTGCCTCTAGCTGCAAAATAATACCACTGAATCCCTGGGCCAGTGTATCATGTATCTCTCTGGCCATGCGGTTACGTTCTTCCATCACCGCCATTTGACGCGTCTCATCGTAGAGCCGTGCATTCTCAATAGCCACAGCCAGTTGGTCAGCCAGCGTCTGTGCGGTGTACAAATCCGCTTCGCCAAAAGCATCTACATCCGTGCTTTCTATATCAAGCACTCCGATTACATTGTTTCCGATTTTAACCGGCACCGCCAATTCTGATTTTGTATCTCTAAGCGCCTCCACGGCACGATATCTTGGGTCCTCGCTAACATCGTTGGCTAAAATTGGTTCGCCTGTCTGGGCAACCCAGCCTACTATACTTTCTTCATCTACTTGTAGCGGTACTCCCACTGGTATAACACTCTTCTGACCGCTTAAACATAGCGCTTTTAGAGCTAGAGCCCCGGAGGAAGGTTCTAACAAATATATATTAACGTTATAGTAATGAAACGTTTCACGGAGCAAGTTACCTACGTAGGGAAGTAGTTCATCCAGTTTCACAATAGAACTGATTTTGCGGCCGACTTCGTTAACCGTACGCAATTGCTCGGCTCGTTGACGTTCCTGCTTGGTCCTTTCCTCCACTTTCTGCTCCAGGCCGGTATAGGATTCTTTCAGCGCTTTCGCCATATCATTGAACTGCTCGGCAAGCAATTGTATTTCATCACCGGTCTCAGCCTTGATATTATAGTCTAGCTCCCCCTTGGCGATGACTTCAGCACCTTTGGTTAGCGCCAGTATAGGCCGGGTAATCGCACCCGAGAGTAAAAATATGACCGCAGTGGCCAGTAATATCATGCCACCGAATACGCCGGTGAAAATCCATTGTGTTCTTTGAACCTGTTCATCTATATACTGGGTGGTGGCATTAACCGTGGCATTAATGTGAGTCTCCAATTCCCCAGCGGGAGCGGAATATTCGTCTATGTAAGTGGACGCTGCCCCCACTAAATTGGTACCTTCGATGGGAATTGCATACATGTACTTTATTCTCTCATCACCGTTGGCATCAATCCAGTCGTAGTAACCGGATGCATCACCTTTAAAACTTCTTTCCACAATCGAAGCATAGGAGACCGGTTCCCCTCCAACCTTAAGCAAATTTACGCCAACCAACTTCGGATCTGCATCAAAATATACGGAACCGGTGTTATCGTACACGAAGGTAGAACCGGTCTGACCTACCCGCTGCACTGCTATAGCCTGCAGCTCAGCATCTGACTTCAACTCAGATGGCCCCATGTAGGGATGGTACTGGATGAAAAGCCCTATTTCGGCACCGATGAATTGCGCCCGCCGTTGTATCAATGTCCGTCCCATGTCCTCCAGGGCTGCTACACTCTGGCGGGCGACCTGCTCCCCCATAGCAATGCTGTTCTGCTTGACCAGAGAGCTGACATCAGATATGGTTTTAAATGCAATCAAGCTTATGACACCCAGCGACAGCAAAGATAAAGCCAGAAAGAAGATGAGAATTTTAGACCTGATACCGAGTCTAATTTTGATTCTGTTATCGAGATTCCACTGTTTCATATCTTCCGTGCTCCGCTTGCCTTATCAATTTTTCACCGTATTCGAGTAAAACCTTTTGCTTTTCGTCGCTCATCTTTTTAGTCTCCAGATATTTCTCCAAGGCCTCCAACGGGCTCAAACTTTGACTGGTCAACTCGCCCAGCCGAAGACGTGCGCTTTGTTTTAGTTCTTTGGCAATTACTGCATAATAAGCAACTTTAAGAGCTCTGTTTATTTCCCCTTCACGAATGGATGAATCCAGCGCACCCGGAAGACTGATTTGAATCCTGACTACTGCATTTTCGATAGCCGAGCGGTGCTGTTCAATTGCTTTCATTACCATCCCGGTCGGGTCCGATTCGTCAGCAGCAATATCTACAGTAAGAGTAATAAAACGACGTGCAGTTACCTTATGGAATCTATGACTTACTCGCTTTTCTTTACCGATCTTTTCTATTTCAACCACGCAAAACCCCTTATCTTCGTTTTCATCACCAAAGTCGAAACGTTCCAGACTACCCGCATACACCACCGGCGGCTTATCCATCAGAACTTGATGCCGATGTATATGTCCTAAAGCCACATAGTCAAAAACCGGCAAGGCTACGTTGCCAAGCAGTAATACGGGGTCTCTCCCCACTATCATGCTCCGCTCGGATCCAGGTTTGGCCGTTGATACAGCCACATGGCCAACCAGCAATGCTGGCAGAGCCGGATCGATATCGGACATTAGGTCTGACAAACGGCGAGTCATCATCTCCTGAAGCAGGTCATTCGCCTGCTCTATACTTAGATTCTTCGATTCTTCTCGACTAAGTAAGGCACTTCGTTTTAACCAGGGCAAAGCAACCAGTTGCACCATACCGCCTCTGGTAGGTATCTTGTATAGGTCCGGCCGATTGCCAACATATATTTTGTCGACAGATAAAGTATCAAAAATCTCAACTGCATTAGCTCGTCCGATTGCATTAGGCAGGTCATGATTGCCTACTAACAGGAAAACAGGAATTTCATTTTCAGATAAACGCCTGAGGCGCCTGGCAAATTCCCGTTGTTGAGTCTGGGAAGGGTCGCGGTTCTTGTAAGCGTCCCCGCAAAAAACAACCAGGTCGATTTTATTCTTAACCGCATAATCGACCACTTCATCCAGGGCTTTCAGGACATCAACCAGCCTGGTCGATAATCCTGTATCCGGATCCACACCACCATAGGTCTCCATACCTAGATGGAGGTCGGCAAAATGCAGAATCTTCATTGTTCCCCGGCGGTAGAGGTTCTCGTTGCCCATAATGGCTGGGCATCAAAGGCTTCGCCACTAAGCTTAGCCTGTAGAGTATTTACCAGCTCTTTTACAGGGACTCTAATCTGTGCCAGGCTGTCACGGTCACGAACTGTAACCTGGGTGTCTTCCAGCGATTTGAAATCGATAGTTACGCAGAAGGGAGTCCCTATTTCGTCCTGCCTTCTGTAACGCCGGCCTATGCTCTGGGCATCGTCATACTGCGTCACAAAGTGGTGCCGGAGTTCAGTGTGGACCTCCTTGGCCAATGGCTGCAGTTTCTCATTTCTACTCAGCGGCAAAACTGCCACTTTAACGGGAGCCAGCCGCCGGTCAAGTCGTAACACCACTCTGGGTTCGCCGTCAGCTACATCCTCATCGTAAGCGTCAACCAAAAATGCCAGCAGTGATCGGTCCACACCGGCCGACGGTTCTATAACAAACGGGACGTAACGTTCGCCAGATTCCTCATCGAAATAGGTCAAGTTCTTACCGCTATGTTTAGCATGTTGTACCAGGTCGAAGTCGCCCCGATTCGCTATGCCTTCCAATTCAGCCCATCCCATCGGGAAAAGATATTCCACATCGTAACAACCTTTGGCATAATGGGCCAGTTCCTCATCGCAATGTTGGCGTAGATGTAGATTATCCGATTTGATTCCGAGATTCAGGTACCAGTTGAATCTTTCCTTTACCCAGTAATTGAACCACTCCTCATCGGTCCCAGGTTTAACAAAATATTCGAGCTCCATCTGTTCGAACTCTCTCGTCCTGAAAATAAAATTGCCAGTAGTGATTTCGTTGCGAAACGACTTACCTATCTGGGCTATACCGAAAGGCAGCTTTTTCCGGGACGTAGCTAGTATGTTATCGAAATTCACAAATATGCCCTGAGCCGTTTCCGGACGCAGGTAAACTACGCTGGCCTCATCTTCAATAGGCCCCATAAAAGTCTTGAACATTAGATTAAACTGCTTTGGTTCTGTCAAAACGCCCCCGCAGTCAGGACATACATTCCCAACTAAATCAGTGGCGCGCTGTCTGAGGTGGCAAGATTTACATTCTACCAGTGGATCTGAAAAGCTCTCCACGTGTCCACTGGCAATCCAGGTCTGTGGATGCATAATTATACTGGCGTCAAGACCAACTACGTCGTCGCGTTCCTGTACCACTGCCCGCCACCAGGCATCCTTGACATTCCTTTTGAGCTCTGCCCCCAGAGGGCCGTAGTCCCAGCTGCTGCCCAAGCCACCATAAATCTCGCTGCTGGGAAAAATAAAACCGCGTCGCTTGCAAAGCGAAACGATTTTTTCCATATCAATTTTACCTTTTTCCTCGGCCAAATATAACCTCCTCAGGGCTTAACCAAGCTTAGCAACTTTATGTCCGAGTGTCAAAAACTCCAAAGTGACGTTTCTATAGCTTTGTGTTAGAATCGAAAACGTATCAAAATTAAAGAATGTGCTTTATGGACACGATAAGAAATCGCCCACTGATTTTTACACTGGTAATGGGGCTGCTTATTCTGGCAGTTAGCAGTTGTCTAACACCCCCAGCCAGAAATACAGTACCTTTGCAACCGGATGGGGCAACCGCTACAGCTCCCGATACTACACCACCCCAAGTCGCAATTACCGTGGCTCCCCCCAAAACTGTTACTTCCGATAATGTTACATTCGAGTGGACTGGAAGTGATGATCGGACTCCGTCAGACAAATTGACGTATTCATACTATCTCAAAGGTCGTGACCAAGACTACTCGTCATTTACATCAGATACAACCAAGACTTATAGCAATCTTTCAGATGGGACTTATACTTTCCTTGTTAAGTCTCACGACGAGGCTGACAATGTTTCCACAACGTCCTCCGTTACGTTCACTGTATCCGTTCCAAAACCGCAGAAAACCGAGATTATGATACCGGTGATAAGTCCTATTGTCAGCACCTTACTCATAGTTCCGGATAGTGACGTGAGCTATATCTCGGTGGGTTACGATAATACGGTCTATGCAGTCGATTCTCCGCATGCCAGACTCTATAAGTCAGAACACGGCGGTTACGGCTGGACTGAAATATCAAGGAACCTTGGGGCTTCTGGACCCTGGACGGGACTGGCTATAGCACCGGACGATCCCAGAGTAGTTGCAGTAGTTACTAACGCCGGGACCGAAGTGTTCTTGTCCACCGATGGAGGCAACAACTTCGGCTCTACAGGACTTGGTAGCAGACTGGCTGGAACTGAGCGAGTGGAATGCATCGCTATTTCTTCAGGCTACAGCAGCCGGGATATTGCGGTGGGGACTTCTCGTGGCAACGGTAACGGGAAGGTATGGGTAAATATAATGGAAGGCTTCCCCAGCGGATGGCAAGATATGAGCACAGGCGCTGCAGGCTGGATAGACGCAGACATATTCGCCATCGACTACTCCCCGTCATTTGATTCGGATGGTACTATTGTAGCTGTAGCAGCTACGGGCCCATCTCCGGGCACAGAAAATACCTATCTCTATATGGGCATCAGAGATGTCGGAGGGAATACCACCGTATGGAACAATTCATCCGGTTATCCGGTGCAAATTTCACAGTCGGGCCAGGATACACCGGGTACACCGCTTCGCTACGCCGACCTGGCACTACCCGCAGATTATAATGGTGCTTCTCCTGCAAACCGGCATGTCTACGCTTGCTGGACCGATAATCCTCCCGGACTAAGCTCCGCTGGAAATCCCAATGACGATGTTTATCGTATTGATGATACTGTATGCTACAGACTGTACGTCCGTTCCGATGTACCATGCAGCCTGGCACATTACGGAATATACAGCCGGGGCAAACTGCTGGCCGGTGCAGTAGCCGCGTCCACAGTCTCCCTTTTCCGGGGACCCCAGGTCTATTTTACAGCTAATCCCATGTCTCAGTATCCTACCTGGCAAAACAGCCAGAAGCCGCCAACAGGCCCAGGACAGGCACGGGTGGCGTGGTCGGCCGATGGTAGGGTAGCTTATTGTGGCACAAGTGCCTTTGGTGGAGGCAACGGTGATCAGAGCGCTTTCTCCATAACCACCAACAACGGCTTTACCTGGAACCAGATAGGCCTGATTGACCTTTAGTATTGACATGGGTGGGCTCTATCTTCTAGAATTTTTGTGAATAATGATAAAGGCCGTCTTCTTCGACTTCTACAACACCTTAGCCAGTTACTCCCCACCCAGAGAAGACATATATTTGAATTCCGCTCGTGAGTTCGGCATAGATATTGAAGCCAAAGCCCTGTTCAGCTCTTTATCGATGGCCGATATTTACTATCGCAACGAAAACTTGCGGTCGCCCATAGATAAAAAAGGTCCGGAAGAGCAAATAAAATTCTACATTGAATACGTAAGCAGAATAATAGGCGGGGCCGGTGCAGAAATTAGCCGTGAACAGGCAATAAAAATACTGGCTCAAATAAAGGAAGTTAAATGGGAATTCATAGCCTACAATGATGCTTTGCCGGCTTTAGACACATTAAAAAAACGGGGCCTAATTATAGGTTTGATTTCTAATGTAGCGCAGGACATGGAGTCAACGTTTACCAGGCTGGGACTGCAGCCGTATCTCAACTTCAAGGTGACTTCGGCCGAAGTCGGCTACGACAAGCCGCGTCCCGAGATATTTCAGGCAGCACTGAAAAAAGCTGAAGTCAAGCCGAAAGAAGCCCTATACATCGGTGACCAGTACCAGATTGACATTGTTGGCGCCCGCGGCGTCGGCATAAAGGCCATTCTAATCGACCGCAACGAATATTTCTCTGACATTACCGATTGCCCCCGAATCCATAGCCTGGCTGAAATCACGGATTACATTTAGATCCCATTCTGTAGAACAAACTGCGCGTTTGATAATCCGACATTTTGGTACTAACATTAGTCCTAGGGATTTATAGCAATGCAACCTGCGGTTGTCATTAAACAGGACAAGCTATGACTCAACATACGCATGGTAAAGCTTTGCCTGCCAGCAGTAAATTAAAGCTCAGCATAATATTTACCTGTGTCATTCTGGCAGCTGAGGTTATTGGCGGCTTCATATCTAATAGTCTGGCTTTACTGAGCGACGCCGGCCATGTTGTCACCGATATCATGGCTCTGTCTCTTAGCTGGTATGCATTGAAGCAGGCGGAACGTCCACCGAGCAGCCGCATGACCTACGGGTATCACAGGATTGGCGTGATAGTAGCCATTATCAATGCGGTCAGCATCTTAGCCATTGCCGCAATCATCCTGTATGAAGCTTATCGCCGCTTTCAGCATCCGCTGGCGATTAACTCGGTTCTGATGATGTCCGTAGCCTTAGTTGGTTTGGCTGTTAATCTTTTCGTTACATTCTGGCTGCGCCGGGAACAGAGTGTCAATATCAATATACGAAGTGCTTTCTGGCACGCTTTCGGGGACGCCTTAGCCTCCATCGGAGTGATCGTTGGCGGTGCCGTAATACTGCTCACGGGATTCTACTGGGTAGACCCATTAATAAGCGTACTTATCAGCCTTATTATTGGTTTTGCCGCCTATCGCATACTCAGAGAAGGCCTGAGGGTGCTTTTAGAAGCTTCTCCGTCGAATATCGACACTGAGGAAATGATCAAGGCTTTGCGAGGAGTTCCCGGAGTAAAGGATATACACGACGTCCATGTTTGGGTTATCTCGCCTCAGTTACATGCCATGAGCAGTCACGTATTGGTTGATGATTTGCTGGTTAGCCAGGCAGCTGAAATCCGCAGGCACCTGGAAGACGTGCTTAAAAATCGGTTTTCCATACAGCACACTATGCTGCAGATGGAGTGCCAGCAATGCAATCCGAGCGATACGTTCTGCATTTTGGACTCGCAGTCGCACGATAAATGCGATACTAGCGGAGCATAGCTACATAACTGTTCAGCGGTACCTTCAGTGAATCTGCTACTGGCTGGCATTTTGCCCGAAGACAGTAGAAAATCCTGCCTTCCGCCGGCAGTTCCGACAGAGACTCATAGTAACCCATACCCTTGGCAAAGATAAGGTCAGCGGAACTGAATTCCCGTATAAATTCCGGTGACGCCAGAGAAAAATCTATACCCGGGGTAGCTGTACCGGTGGTTAATAACTCCCCCAGCTCTTTCTCCAATCCCGCAAGCCTGACATCCTCTAGCGTAATATCGTTTTGTACCGGTGCCGACTTCACCACATAGGCAACAGATGACTTTTTTCTCAGCCATCTCAAAAGAGGTAAATCGAAAAACGCCTCCCCGGCATTATCAGCCAGATACAGCATCCTTTTGGCGTGACCGACCTTGGCTTCAAAATATAAGGCGTCGTTTATTACGAAACTTACCGGTTCCTTCATGCCATTTAAAATCACGTCCAGCGATCTGAAAAAATCTATTGTGTTCCCCAGGGCAGCGAACTTGAGACAGGTCATGAAGTCGCCGTTATCGATAGCCATTTCATGTGATAACCGTCGACCGATCTCGATCTCCTTATCTTTCATTGACCGATAAGGGTCGGGATTACCGGTTATCTCCTTTACGGCATTGTGCATTTTCGTGGCCACAACAATGGACACGCAATCCGTAGAGAAATTGTCCTCCAGTATCTGCAGGCTTTTACTCAGAGCCTTGTCCCTGACCGACTGACTATCCACCCCCAGTTCAACGGCCTGTAAAGCCAGCTTGCTCAGGCACTCATAGCAATAGTTTACAGCTTTCATTTTAGTTATCCGAGTGAGGCAACTCAGTCCAGAAGGCTAGCGGTTTAGCAGCCATATAGAGCCATTCAAAACACTGGCAAAACTGACCCAAAGTAGGTAGGGCCAGAGGAGCACACTAGCTACACGGGACACTCTGTAAAAAAGTATAGTCGTGGCCAATATAGCCAACCATAAGACTGATATTATAGTCAGTCCGCAGAGCGGACACTGTAATCCGAAGAAGGCAATCGACCACAAGGCATTTAATATTAGTTGTACTAGAAAGACTATAAGTGCTATTCTGACCTGCTTGTTCTCCAGTCCTTTTCGCCATACCAGAAATGCGGCGACTCCCATTAGTATGTAAAGTGACGTCCATACAGGGGCGAATAGCCAGTCAGGTGGAGAAAAAGAAGGTTTGGCCAGCGTGGCATACCAGGTCGGAATGGCACTTCTAGTAAATATAGAGCCAATGGCACCAGCTGCTAGACAGGCGATAACACTGACTATCAGCTTCAAGACATTCCTGAGACTCACGCGCCATATTTTACCAGATGCAGCACACCTTTTACTAACGGTCGGCAATCTCCTTTTGGTTGTTGCAAGCCAGGTCGGAACGAGCTTAATGAGGCAACAGCCGTTGTGATAAAATTATATCGCCAAACGAGTCAGTACTATTATGCCTGCAAATCTGCCGCCGCAGTATTACGACGCCGAAAAAAGATATCGGGCCGCCAGAACGCCCGAGGATAAAATCGAGGCGCTTGAGACCATGCTGGCGATCATGCCCAGACATAAGGGCACCGATCACCTGTACGGTGACTTAAGACGAAGGATCGCCAAGCTTACAGAAGAGGCAGAACGGAAAGCCGCTACCAGCCGTGCTAGCTATTATATAAGGAGGGAGGGCGCGGGCCAGGTAGCCCTGGTGGGACTACCAAATTCGGGCAAATCACAACTGCTGGCTTCAGTTACTGATGCCTTACCAGACATCGGCGACTATCCTTTTACCACCAAAACTCCAAATATAGGCATGATGAGATTCGAAAACGTACAAATCCAAATCGTGGATACGCCTCCGATTACCGGTAAAGACTCTCGCGTCTGGCTAAATAACCTCGCCCGAAACGCTGACCTTATAGCCATTGTGTCAGATTTAAGCAAGAATCCCGTAGAGCAAGTAGAATCAACCCTTCAGGAACTTGATACTGTAGGTATAGTACCGACAGATACTTCCGCTGAAAACTTAATTGGTAAACGACCTAAAAAAATGATGATTATCGGTAATAAAAGCGACCTTGACGAATCACAAGCAGGGTGGAAGCAGTTAGAAGTGCGATATTCTGCGCGATTCCCCATAGCCAGAGTGTCCGCAGCTATAGGCAGGGAACTGGCAGATTTAAGGAAAAATGTCTTTCAAGCACTTGGTATTATCAGGGTCCACACCAAGAGCCCGGGAAAGAAACCTGACCTGACCGATCCTATAATACTAAAGGCAGGCAGCACGATAAAGGATGCGGCCGAAGACGTTCATAAAGACTTCAAAGCAAAACTGAAGTACGCTGTTGTCTGGGGCTCCGGAAAATTCGACGGCCAGCGGGTGAGTCAGGACCACGTACTGAGGGACAACGATATCATTGAACTGCATATCTAGGCAGATTTCCTACGCCGCCGCAACAACCACAGCCCGAATTGAGATTTTTAGTTGACCGTTATTATATACTAATGACTTGAGGGATGCGATGAACTCCAGCGTAGCAGAAGAAATCAACCAATTGAAAAGCGATGATATACATGGCGCCAGTTGGATGGCTTTACACGCCATAAACACGTTAAACCTGGCAGTGAACCAGAGCCAAGCTGTGACCATGGAAAAATTCATAGAAGAGACAAGGCAGGTGGCAGAGCAGCTGGCCAGCGCCAGGCCTAATATTACACCCATAGCCTACTACGCCAACCAGTTTCTTTACCAGGTTCTGACCAGGGCTAAAATTGAGACTGACGTTAATGCGGTGAGAAGGTTTGCAGAATCAAAAGGCAAGGAGCTTTTAAAGACAGCAACTAAAGCCTTTTCCAAAACCGTTGAGTACGCCAGCAGCATAATAGGCGATCTGGAGAGTGTGATCACCTGCAGTTACAGTTCCACGGTTTGCCAGGTCCTGGAACAAGCGCATCAAAGGGAAACTCGGTTTCGCGTCCTGATAGCCGAATCTAAATTTGGTGATAAAGCTTACGGAGAGCTGGCCGCCACAGAGCTTATGAAGCATCAGATTCTGGCAGAAATAATACCCGATGCCAGCATAAATTTCCGGATATCTAAGGCTGATAAGGCCCTGGTAGGAGCCGATAGCATAACGGGAGACGGTTACCTTATTAACGGCAAACCAACGCTTCTACTGGCACAGGCGGCTAAATCCAAAAACATACCATTTTTTGTGGCTTGCGAGAGCTCGAAATTTACCATCCGAGGCTATGTTTCAAAATCGGCCGAACTTGAGCCAGGTTTCGATAGGATTCCGCTGAACCTGATAACAGGTATAATCACTGAGAAGGGTACCATGCTTCCCAGCTTGGTCATGTCCTATATTGAGGAGAAAACTGAAGAAATGGCACATGTCTCCGATACTAGAGGAGAATGATTGCTGGAAGTCGTTGACACCCATTCCCACCTGGACGAGGTGAAAGACCTCGAGAATGCCTTGAATCGAGCCAAAGGAACCGGTGTTACCGCCATCATCGCGGTTGGTTCAAACCACCAGTCAAACCAGAGGGTAATGGAAATCTCTCAGAATTATCCCGGACTCGTGTATCCAGCTCTCGGTTTGCATCCATGGGAACTGGGCAAGCTGAGCCCCGACGAGATTGAGATCACGTTGACTTTTATAGAAAAGCGAGTTTCGCGCATTGCAGCCATCGGAGAAATAGGACTGGACTACGATAAAAGGGTAACCAAAGTCTCTCCAAAGGACATACAAAAGGCTATTTTTACACGCCTTCTGGCTCTGGCAAATAAATACGCTAAACCAGTAAGCGTTCACAGCCGTTATGCCTGGAAAGATGCTTTTGATCTTGTTAAAGAAGCAGGTATAGAAAAGGCGGTTTTTCACTGGTTCACTGGATTTTCCAGCGTGCTTAAAGAGATCCTTAAAGCTGACTACTTTATTTCAGCTACGCCAGCCCTCGAATATCACGAGGAACACCGCCGCGCCGTCAAAGAGACCCCAATAGAAAGACTTCTTTTGGAAACGGACTGCCCTGTAATGTATGGGCGCGAAAACAGATATCGTGCTCAACCCGCCGATGTACTGAGAAGTCTAAAGGCTGCGGCTGAGCTAAAAAATATGGACGAACTGGTACTGGCCCGTCTAACTACAAGTAACGCGGTTGAACTTTTCGGTTTATAATACTTCCTGCTCTTGATTTTGCCTGTCCATTTTAAATGGAGTAAAATAGCGACCTAAGAATTGAGGATAACTTTAAGAGGAGCAAACTAAACACTCAGTGAAAGCTATAGTCCTCGTCGGAGGCGAAGGCACTAGGCTACGGCCATTGACCTATATCACTGTAAAAGCTATGGTGCCGGTCCTGAACAAACCTTTTATTGAATATATCATTAGACATCTTAACAACCACAACATTAGAGACATCGTTTTAGCCATAGGTTACAAGCCGGACAGCATCACCGAATACTTCACCAATGACAAACAAATCGAAGCCAGGCTCGTTTACAGTATTGAAATCAGGCCGATGGGCACGGCTGGGGCGCTTAAGAACGCCGAAAAGTATATAGATGAACCCGTCATAGCTATGAACGGCGATATATTTAGCGATATAGACTACACGGATATGATACGTTTTCATCGTAAAAAAGGCGCCAGGGTTACGATAGCCTTGACCCCCGTGGAAGACCCCACGCGGTTCGGTGTTGTCGAGACCGACCGCAACTACAAGGTAACTCGATTCGTAGAAAAACCTCGACGCGAGGCAGTAACCAGCAATATGATAAATGCCGGCGTATATATCATCGAAAAAGAAGTGCTGAAACGCATACCTGAAGGTCAACACTGCATGTTCGAGAACGCTATTTTCCCGGCATTGATAAAGGATCAAGAACCTATCTACGGCTATGTCACCGATACTTACTGGATGGACATGGGTACTCCCGAAAAGTATTTACAGCTAAACGGTGACCTTCTTTGCGGTAAGAGTTCTCAGGTAGATTTTAAGAAAACGGATATTTCTATCGACCAACAAAGCAGCATTCACCCTAAATCTAAGTTGGCCGGTCCTGTACTGGTCGATAAATACTGTAAAATTGGGGCAGGTGTGGAGCTGAAAGGACCGGTGGTAGTAGGACAGGGGTGCGAGATAGGGAACGATGCCTTTATTGAAAACTCGGTTCTTTGGCAAAATGTTACAATTGGTAGAAAGGCAGTCTTAAAAGATTCTATTGTAGCTAGCTGTAGTTGCATTGATAATAACGAAGTCATAACAGGCGCGGTCATCGCCAGGACCGCGAAGTAATACTTTAGGAGGTTTCATGTCCGAGAACATAATTAATATTGACCACAATAGCTTTGAAAAAGCTGTTTTACAGGCGCCAATACCCGTACTCGTTGACTTCTGGGCGCCCTGGTGCGGCCCCTGCAAAGCGGTGGCACCGGTGATTGATGAACTATCCAAGGAATATAAGGGTAAAATCGAATTCACCAAAGTGAATGTCGACGATTCTCCATTCATAGCCTCAAAGTATGGGGTTATGAGCATTCCGACTATCATGATTTTTAAAGGCGGGAAACCGATGCAGCATGCCATCGGCTACCAGCCCAAGGAGCAGTTGAAGAAATTACTGGAGAATGTACTGGCAAAACAGGCTAATCCATGAATGATATTTCATATGTCATAGCACTTACGGGCGGAGTGCTCTCTTTCTTTTCACCCTGCGTCCTGCCCCTGGTGCCGGCATATCTGGCCAATCTGGCTGGCGTTACGGCCATCGACCCCAATAGCAGAAAAAGCTATTTGCCGGCTTTGTTTCACTCCCTTGCCTTTGTAGTCGGCTTCTCCATAATCTTTATTGGGCTCGGTGCTTCGGTTGGCCTAATCGGTACCACCATAACTGCTCATTCAACACTGTTGCGCTATATTGCCGGCGCGGTAATTATCGTCTTTGGTATATTCCTTATCGCCGCCTATAAATTACCCTGGCTTAACTATGAAAAGCGTTTGAAAACCACCGGCAATAGCAGTCCCGGTTACCTGCGCTCGATAGGTATCGGTGCTGCTTTTGCACTCGGATGGACTCCCTGCATCGGTCCTATACTCGGCGCAATATTAATGTTAGCCTGTAACACTCAGACCGTAGCCCAGGGCGCTCTGCTGCTGTCCGTCTATTCGCTGGGGCTGGGCATACCTTTCATAATAATCGGCCTGGCCTGGGGAGCCATTATGCCTCTATGGAAAAGCGTAAACCGATACCTGGGAATTATTTCGATTGTAAGCGGCGCCCTGCTCATAGTGGTCGGTATACTTATGCTCACCGGTAACCTTGCCTGGCTCGGACAACTCGTTCCATCTACAATGGGTGAATGAAAGGAGCATTAATAAATTGCGCACAAAAACACTGATAGCACTGGCCATCGTTATCCTGGCTTTGACGTTCTTTGCGAGCTGCGGGTCGACTGACATGCCCCAAATAGGGGACAAAGCTCCTGCCTTTACACTTGAAAGTATCGAAGGTGAAAACGTCAGCCTGAATGATTATCAAGGCAAAACGGTGTTGATCGTATTTACCAGCGTTAATTGTAAAGAGTGTGAGTCGCAAATGCCTTATTTAGTCGGTGCTTATCAAAACGCAGCTGGCAATTTAGTCGTTTTGGATATTTATCACATGATTTATGATCCGAGGCTCGTTAGGGACTATATAACAAGCAAGCAGTTCACTACTTTCCCTTCACTTCCAGATCCGAACAATAAAGTAGCCAATGCCTACGGGGCCACCCGCTATCCTCCAACAAATTTCGTCATAGATGCTAGTGGAACAATCAAATACAAAAAGATAGGGCCTTTTCAGAGTCAGCAGGAAATTGAAGACATAATCAAAACCCTATAGCTTGTTACCTAAGTAGCCTGATTGAAGAAAGTGATAA
>Ga0214474_1000386_pt1 | contig 22225 bp, 16 predicted proteins | sample RVTome_2_FD_187335 | JGI IMG/M metagenome (GOLD analysis project Ga0214474, IMG submission 187335) | Soil microbial communities from uranium-contaminated site in the Upper Colorado River Basin, Wyoming, United States - RVT95D214 HiSeq ...
GGATCCAGCGATAAGCCCCATCCTTGTGGCGGAAGCGGTATTGCGCATCGAAGGGGGTCAAATATTCTTCCGCGATCTTTAACATCCGAAGGACCTTTTCCCGATCCTCCGGATGAATCATCTCCTCCCATTGGGCAATTCCTCCACGCATCTCATCGGGCGAATATCCCAATACCTGCTCGAGGCGGGCGCCCCAGATCATGTTGCCCGCGCTGACATGATACTCGTACGCAAGCTGTCCAGAGGCTGCAATCAGCAACTCATAGCGGTTCTTCCAGGCGGCGATTTCCACTTCGGCTTTCTTGAATTCGCTAATGCCGGTATCCATGCTGACAGCTGTGGGGGATGAGTTTTCATTCATGCCATTTATTACCTTTCCATTACGTTCAGAAACCGGTACAACTCGGCTTGGTGTACCCTCCAGCCGTTCCCGGCCTTGACGGCCTTGATCCTTCCAAGGCGGATATACTTTAGGTAAGTGGGTTTGGAAATCTTAAGATATTGGATAGCTTCGTTGGTTGTTAGGACGATGTCTTTGTCCATTAAAGGCATTATCTTGACTCCCTTTTTCCGTATTTTCTGGGGTTTAACTGCAAAATAGATGCCAAGGCCCAAATTTGTGTATTTCGGTTAAATAAGTGATGGAATTTTAAGGCTAATTTAATTTTCTTAAGGGTTTGTAATTGGAAGAATGCATCTGCCAGGTGCGACTTCTTGGCAAAAAATGTAAAAATTTTGTTGATGGAGGATCGTCTTTCAACTCCTATGGCCCCGCCAATACCCCGTTAAACATCGGTTAGAAAAATCCCTCTAAGTCTCCCTTCCTGCCTGCCGGTAGGAAGGTAAAAAGGGAGACTCTCAGTTTTCCCCCTTTGAAAAAAGGAAGGTGAGAAAAAATCTCTGAAATTATATTTATCAATTTTTTCACACCCCCTGAGCTAATATGGTCGGCAACCAAGCGTCCCCACCACGGTGAATATTCATACCATATTACATCTTCTAAGAAAGGCACGATTTCCCCCAGTTTTTCCTTAGGGAGGCAGAATCGAGTTGCCATTTTGATAGCCTGATTTAGGGGTTCTGGATTCAGGGTAGTGGTTGTGAGCATGGCGACCGGGAAATTACGCACCAGCGCCCAGTTCAATAGGTCGAAGTGGGTACCCATGCCGTCTAAGATGACCGCATCATAAGTCCAAGACATCATCTTCTCGACCGCTTCTTGATAGGTGGTGGCGGTTTCAAACCTGCATTCTGGACATGACTCCAAAATTTCTCTTTCCAAAACTGCCAAAACATCTGGTTTGTCATCCACAGCCAAAATCCTCTTGCCCATCAGAATAGATTCTTTCATGACTACCCTCCTTGCATAATGTGGAACCCAAAGCGAAAAACGCTAAGCATATCACTCTTGGCCAAATTAGGCTTTCAAAAGTGTACATTTAAGAAAGAAACCAAACCTAACAGCCGCCGTAGCCAATAATTTGGATTTTATGTCCTTTTCTAAAAAGATAGCTGCATAGACTGTACCAAACCTAAGATTAGTGTAAGCATCAAAAATGTTTAATGTAAAATACAAATAGAATATTAATAAGTTATGATTCAACGGGATCAAAAATCGACGAAAAAGGAGAAGGTAAATCTGGTTTTGAAAACATCCAAAATTTGTCAAAAGTCTCAATAATTTCGATGTACTTTTAAGAATTCTCGGTTGATTTGGAGAACAGTATAAAGTGCGTATTTCGACGCGACCCCCCAAACGACGCTGTGATTGAATTCTTTTACAACTTCGGGGGGGGGTCCGACCAGGCTATTTTCGGAATCAATTTATAGGTAGGGCTGACCAGCAAATGCCCTGTCCCGCCAAAGCGGGATAGGCGAAGTTCCTGCCTGCCGGCAGGCAGGAAGGAGGGGGCACAATTAAAACGATATTTCCTTTACTCGCATTCCTCTCGCCACTGCGTGCCCGGGAAGCCCCGGCCTGTGGCCGGGGAGCTTCACTTTGAAGTTGACGTAATCAGCATTCAAAATGGTGAGTTGACTTAATAGATTACAGAAACATATAATAAATTGAAATGGCTGAATTTAATTCAATCAGGTTTCAATGTCTCGAGAGGTAATTGAAATGCTTGATTTCATTTTGATCATGGTGGTTTTGGTCTTTTTTGGATTCTCATTCTGGTATGTCCTCGTCTGTGATCGATTGTGACAAAGGGGGTAGAACGTGAATTGGGAATATATCATCAGCGGGGTCATTGGTCTGGGGCTGCTTGTCTATCTCACGTATGCGCTCCTCAAACCTGAAAAGTTTTGAGTCGGATGGCAGTATTGAGGTCTCTTAGGGAGAGAAAATAAGATGACACTTAACGGATTTTTGCAGCTCGGAATATACTGTTTGGTTTTGCTTGGGGTAATCAAACCGCTTGGGACCTACATGGCTAGGATATTTTCTGGAGAAAAGACGTTCCTGGGTAGGGTGCTCGGTCCTTTAGAACGATTGATTTATCGCATATGCCGCATTGATGAGCACGAGGAGCAGCACTGGACAGCCTACACCGCGGCTATGCTGATGTTCAGCCTGGTAGGCTTGCTTGTCCTTTATGGGTTCCAGAGACTTCAGTATTATCTGCCGCTCAACCCGCAAGGGTTCTCTGGCGTGGCACCGGATCTGGCATTCAACACGGCCTCGAGTTTCACCACCAATACGAATTGGCAGGCCTACTCAGGTGAGTCGACATTGAGCTATTTCGTACAGATGGCAGGGCTGGCCTTCCATAATTTCGTTTCCGCAGCCACCGGAATTGTACTTGCAATCGCTTTCATTCGGGGCATTGCACGGCGTGAAGCAAAGACTCTTGGTAATTTCTGGGTTGATCTCACCCGCACAACGCTTTATGTGTTGCTTCCGTTTTGTATTATTGGGGCACTTCTACTGGTCTCTCAAGGAGTGGTCCAGAACTTCAGCCCATACACAAAAGCCACACTCGTCGAGCCGCAGCAGGTGGAAAAGACAGATGATCGTGGCCAAAAGACTGTTGAAACCGTGACCGTTCAGACAATCGCTCAAGGACCAGTTGCATCACAAGAGATCATCAAGGAGTTAGGGACGAATGGCGGCGGCTTCTTCAACGCCAACTCAGCTCATCCCTTTGAGAACCCGACCCCGTTTTCGAATTTCTTGGAGGTGATCGCCATCTTCGCCATTTCATCGGGTTTGACGTATACGCTTGGCCGGATGACCGGCAATCAGAAGCATGGCTGGGCCGTCTTTTCTGCCATGGCGATACTTTTCCTGGCGGGTTTTTTCGCTGCCTATTACTTCGAAACCCGCGGAAATCCGATTTTTAACCAACATGAAGTGACGCAGGCTGCAAACAACACGGATGGCCGACAGCAGGCCGGCGGCAACATGGAAGGGAAAGAGGTTCGCTTCGGCATCCTCAATTCTGCGCTTTTTGCGACCATCACCACAGGCGCCTCATGCGGGGCGGTCAACTCCATGCACGATTCATTTACGCCGTTGGGAGGGATGATACCGCTCCTGAACATCATGCTTGGCGAGATTATTTTTGGCGGTGTGGGCGCGGGAATGTACGGCATGCTGGTGATGATTGTGCTAACGGTCTTCATTGCAGGGTTGATGGTGGGACGGACTCCGGAGTACCTGGGCAAAAAGATCGAAGCGAAAGATGTCAAGATGGCCATGCTCTACGTTCTTGTCTTTGCATTTTCGATTTTAGTTTTTTCTGCATGGTCAAGCGTTGCAGGCTACGGCGCATCGAAGGTCAACAACGCTGGGCCGCATGGGCTCTCGGAGATCGTTTATGCTTTCGTGTCAGCCACAGGAAACAACGGGTCTGCTTTCGCCGGACTCAACGCCAATACCCTCTGGTATAACACCATGACAGCACTGGCCATGTTGATCGGGCGGTTTCTGATGATCATTCCGATGATGGCCATCGCAGGCAATCTGGCGACCAAAAAGATCGTTCCCCCTTCAGCGGGCACGTTCCCAGTTCATACGCCCCTGTTTGTGGTGTTGCTGATCGGTGTCATACTCATCGTTGGGGCGCTCACTTTTTTCCCGATGCTTTCACTCGGTCCGATTGTGGAGCATTTCCTGATGGAGATGGGAACATTGTTTTGATTTCCAGAATCTGCCCCCCTCACCCTAACCCTCTCCCCGACGGGGAGAGGGGAGGGTGAGGGGCGTTTGAGACCTACAGTACGAGAACGACATGGCAAGAAAAAAACAGAGAAGACCTCTCTTCGATCCGCCCATCGTGAAGCGGGCCATTAAGGATGCGATAAGAAAGCTTGCCCCACGACAGGTTGCCCGCAATCCGGTGATGTTCGTCGTTGAGATAGGCAGCGTGCTCACAACGTTACTCATTTTGCGGGACATTGCTATCGGCAATACTGGCCACCTGCTTTTCACGATACAGGTAACGCTGTGGCTCTGGTTCACCGTGCTTTTTGCCAATTTTGCGGAAGCCATGGCCGAAGGTCGCGGAAAGGCGCAGGCTGATACGCTTCGCAAAGCGAAGACTGAAATCCTGGCTAATCTTATTATAGGAGATATTCGTAAAGGTTTAGAACGGGTTAAGACCGAACGCGTTCCTGCGACGAACCTACGAAAGGGCGATGTTGTACTGGTCCGAACTGGAGAAGTAATCCCGGGGGATGGAGACGTCATTGAGGGTGTTGCATCGGTAGATGAATCGGCCATCACCGGCGAGAGTGCGCCTGTCATTCGCGAAGCAGGGGGAGACCGCTCTGCAGTCACGGGCGGAACAACAGTGATTTCAGATTGGATCAAGGTGCGGATCCGATCGAATCCCGGAGACACCTTCCTGGATCGGATGATCGCGCTGGTGGAGGGTGCAGAACGGCAAAAGACGCCAAACGAGATCGCACTTAATATATTGCTGGCCGGGCTCACGATCATTTTTCTCCTGGCAGTCGCAACCTTGCTGCCTTATGCCATTTACAGCGTTCGAGCCTCAGATGCGGCGGGTAGTTTTGTACGGGCTTTGCCGCCTTCGATTACAGTGCTGGTGGCATTGCTCGTTTGCTTGATCCCGACCACAATTGGAGGGCTGCTTTCGGCCATCGGCATCGCAGGGATGGATCGACTGATTCAACACAATGTGCTCGCCATGTCAGGTCGGTCAGTTGAGGCCGCGGGCGATGTAAACACCTTGCTTCTGGATAAGACTGGCACGATTACCCTTGGCAACCGGCAGGCCACTGAATTCATTCCGCTTCCCGGAGTGACAGAGAAGGAAATGGCTGACGCCACACAGCTGTCAAGTTTGTCGGACGAAACCCCGGAAGGCCGCTCGATCGTGGTTCTGGCAAAGACAAAGTATGGGTTGCGAGGACGGGAGCTGTCGTCCACAGAGGCGCAGTTCATCCCCTTCAGCGCGCACACCCGGATGTCAGGAGTTGATATCGGGGGGCGATCGATCAGGAAGGGTGCCCCTGATGCGATTATCTCCTTTGTCAGCTCTAAAGGAGGCACCGAACCGTCTGAACTGAGAGAAATTGTTGGACGTATTTCGAAGTCCGGTGGGACACCTCTGGTTGTTGCTGATCGCAATCGCGTGCTTGGCGTTATTCATCTGAAAGATATTGTAAAGGGAGGGATGCGGGAAAGGTTCGTGCAACTGAGGAAAATGGGGATTAAAACCATTATGATTACAGGGGATAATCCGTTGACCGCAGCGGCCATCGCCGGAGAAGCTGGGGTGGATGATTTTCTCGCGGAGGCGAAGCCGCAAGACAAAATGGATCTCATCCGTCGCGAACAGGCTCAAGGGAAACTGGTGGCGATGACCGGCGATGGCACGAATGATGCTCCGGCTCTTGCTCAGGCTGATGTTGGCGTGGCGATGAACACCGGTACGATGGCGGCTAAAGAAGCCGGGAACATGGTGGATCTCGATTCGAACCCCACCAAGCTCATTGAGATCGTTGAGATTGGCAAGCAACTTCTGATGACACGTGGTGCACTTACGACGTTTTCCATTGCCAATGATGTGTCTAAGTACTTTGCCATCATCCCGGCCATGTTTTCGACATTATACATGGTGATGGGCGCCAAGAGTGGACCCCTTAGCGCGCTTAACATAATGCAGTTAGCCACACCGGAGTCGGCCATTTTGTCAGCGGTGATTTTCAATGCCCTGATCATTGTTGCATTGATTCCTCTGGCTTTACGGGGCATCAAATATCGCCCCTTGGGGGCGGCGATGGTGCTCAGGCGCAACCTGCTCATCTACGGATTTGGCGGCATTGTGATTCCCTTCATAGGAATTAAGATGATCGATGTTATTGTTACCTTGTTTGGCTTGGTGTGATGGGGGAAATCAAATGAATTTGTCCAGGCAAATCTATCCAGCTGTAGCATTAACGATAGTACTCACAGTGCTTGTGGGAATCATTTACCCGTTCTTTATGACTGGGTTATCAGACTTACTCTTTAAGGAAAAAGCTCGCGGGAGTTTTATTGAGAGAGAAGGGAAGGTGGTTGGGTCTCGTTTGATCGGGCAGCCTTTCAAAGGTGCAGGTTATTTCCACTCGAGGCCTTCTGCAGCTGGTTCTGGTTACGATGCGACCGCTTCGGGTGGCACAAATCTCGGCCCGACAAGCAAGCGGCTTTTTGAGGAGCAGGTGAGAGAGCGTTCAAAGCAATTGCGCACTGAAAACCCCAACGTAGAGATCCCGATCGATCTGATCACTTCTTCCGGATCCGGACTTGACCCGCACATCAGCCCGGCAGCGGCTGATTTCCAGATTCCACGGGTTGCCCGTGAACGCCGAATGAGCGAAGACAAAGTGAAACAACTTGTACAAGAACACACCGAGGGAAGACAATTCGGCGTCTTGGGTGAGCCACGGGTCAACGTTCTCGAATTGAACTTGGCACTGGATGAGGCAGGAAGAAAAGAAAATAGATCGTGAGTCGCAAGTCGAGAGTCGTAAGTGGAAAACCCCTTGCCCGTTACATAAGGTCATCGAGGGGAGAGGAGAGAAGATCGAAGGCCCGGCCCGTTCGGTGAGCGGGCCCTACGTGTTCAAGACAGTACCTGTAGGGTCCGCTTCCCAAGCGGAGCGTTTGGGGTCTATTTTCTGAGCAATTTTGTTGGAAGTGCGCACACGAGACGAAGGAAGGCGGACCTAAAGCATGGGAACGGAAAATAGTCTTAAAGATCATTCAAGGCCAGATCCGGAGGCCCTCTTGAAGGAGGTTCAACGGGAGGAGGAGAAAAGAGGGAGACTAAAGATATTTCTGGGCTATGCGCCCGGCGTTGGAAAAACCTATGCCATGCTCAATGAAGCTCACGTATTGAAGAAGCGCGGCGAGGATGTGGTGGTGGGCATTGTAGAGACTCACGGGCGGATGGAAACAGAGGCATTACTCAAAGATCTCGAAATGATTCCTCGGAGGCGTGTGGAATATCAAGGCATCATCCTTGAAGAATTGGACCTCGATGCAATTCTTTCCCGGCGGCCTGCGGTGGTCCTGGTCGATGAACTTGCACACACCAATGCCCCGGGTAGCCGCCATCCGAAACGATATCGGGATGTTGAAGAATTGCTCGACAGCGGCATTGATGTTTATACAACGATGAACGTCCAGCACTTTGAAAGCCTGAATGATGTTCTGGAAAAGATCACAGGAATCCGAATGCACGAGACACTGCCGGATACCTTTCTGGATAGGGCAGATGAAGTTCAGGTCATTGATGTCCCCCTGGAAGAACTTTTTGAGCGGCTAAAAGAGGGAAAGGTGTACATCCCAAAACAGGCCGAACGAGCGATGGCCAATTTCTTCCTGCGGGGCAATCTGGTTGCCCTTCGGGAACTCATGCTCACCCATGTAGCCCGCAAGATAGATACCGAACTTTTGAACTATATGAGGGCGAAGGCCATTTCTGGTCCCTGGCCGGCAGGCGAAAGGTTGATGGTATGTATTGCGCCGAGTCCGTATGCAAAACAGCTTCTCCGCAAAGGGTACACCATTGCCAAAGATGCCCATGCGGAATGGTATGCGGTATATGTCTCCACACCCGCCCTGAAAGAGATGTCGGATAAAAATAAGGCCTATATCGCCGAGGCATTGAATCTTGCCGAGGAACTAGGTGCAAAAATTGTGACTCTTTCCGGAACAGACGTAGCGAGTGAGATCCTTCGCTTTGCCCGTGAGTATAACATTAACCATATCGTGATCGGGAAGCCCCTCCATTCAATGCTATTGGGATTTTGGAAAGGCTCACCCGCATCGCGCCTTCTGCACACCCCAAGCGAATTTGAGTTGCATCTCATCACGCCAACGATTGAAAAAAAGGAGATAGATATAAAACCAACTCCTGAACGACTTGTGCTCAACCCCAAAGGCTATGTGACTACCGCTCTTATGGTTGTCGCCGTCACTTTTTTGAATTTATTTCTTGAGGGATTCATCCATCCTATGTCGCTGGTTTTTGTCTACTTGATTGCAACGATTGCCAGTGCACTCCTCTTCGGCACATGGCCCTCGCTTTTTTCTTCGGTCTTCAGTTTGCTCACCTTCGATTTTTTCTTTACCGAACCAAGATATAGCTTCAGCATGCATTATCCCCATGACATCATCAATGTCATCGTCTTTTTTCTCACCTCGATCATCATTGGGCAACTTGTCAAGATCACAAAACGACAAAACCTTCTTCTGCAAGTGCGCGTCAGGCGGATTACGCTTATTGAAGAGATGAGTAAGGAATTCTTGACGCTTCCCCCGGTTGAACAATTCGTAGGGGGGCTTGTCAAGGATTCGGGTGAATGGGAAAATGTCTTAGGTTTGTTTCGTACCACCGTACTGGATCACATCAGTCATATTGCGATCAAGTACCTCTCAAAGATCATTGAAGCACCGTCTTTTGTGTTTTTCAGCGGGAAGGACGGGAGACTCCGGGTCTGGGCTCGGAGCAAGCCTGATATTGACCTTACTCCAAATGAGATGGCCGTCGCCGAGTGGACCTATTCGCATGGTGAGCCTGCGGGTGCGGGAACGCAAACACTGACAAACATCAGGGTATTCTTCACACCGATGAAATCGATTGAAGAGACCATCGGAGTCATAGGCATTGAGTACGATTTCAAAAATCTTCTGCTCGATCAACGCCGCCTTCTGGGGGTTATCTCGAATCTCTCGGCGCTCGCGGCAGCAAGATGGGTGAAGATATGGTCTGCCAAATGACTGACTTTTTTTCTTCTTTTCTGACCTCTTAAGAATGATGCCTACTGACGGTCTCTCTAAAAATGAAACCTCCCCAGTTTGAATAGAAGTGGTTAGCCATCGCAGCAGTATTTGATTTTTAAGGCGTTTCATGTAATATGGTGGGACTAATACAAACGCATTTGGTCTTTTTGGCAGAAGGCCCCTCATCCTCCCCTCTCCCCTTGGGGGAGAGGGGAGGATGAGGGGCGGTGACATCGGGTGTAAAGATAATTAATGCGTTTGTATTAATCCGGCTTAAGCGGGGCAGATGATGACGACACCGCAGTGGATGGCTTTAGGAATTTTCGTTCTGTCTTACGGACTGATCATTTCGGAGAAGGTGAGCAGGACGATTGCTTCGATCTTCGGTGCTATTCTGGCTTTCCTCTTCATCCTAACCCCTCAGGATCTCCTCCATTATGAAAACTGGGAGACCATCCTCTTTGTCTTTGGCATGATGACGGTGATCGAGACCATGAACGAATCGGGTTTCTTTCGATGGTTGGGCCTTCACAGTGCAAGATGGGTAAAGCTTGATCCTCTAAAGCTATTCATCTTCTTTCCATTTATTGCGGGATTTCTATCGGCCTTTGTGGACAGTATCACCGTAATGCTATTCATGTCGACCCTCACCATTGAAGTGGCGCGTATTATCGGGATCAATCCTCTCCCCCTTATTCTCTCTGAAATTTGTGCAGCCAATATCGGTGGAGCCTCGACCATGGTAGGGGACCCTCCGAATGTCATTTTAGGGACCTATTTTCAGCTAACTTTTATGGATTTTGTGGAGAATACTGGTCTCATTGCATGGATAGGTTTTGGAGTGAATACCCCCTTCTTCATCTGGTTTTATCGGAAGGAGATCTTTTCAGCACGAAAAAGGCTTCATCAGGACCCACAATGGTTGCAACAGCAGGTCGATACCCTGAATCCGAAAGAGGCCATTAAGGATAAGTGGCTTTTTGCGGTGGGCCTGATTGCATTCTTTTATGTCGTAACAGTTCTGGTCACCCATCATCTTACCCATCTTTCAGTCGCCACCTGTGCCCTGACTGCGGCATTGATTGCCATGCTTCTCGGGGGTCACAAAATGAGTAGGGTTTTAATGAATATTGATTACCCTACGATTATTTTCTTTGCAGGGCTTTTTATTATTGTGGGCGCTATGGAGCATGTAGGACTCCTGAAAATGGTGGCAGCGGCGGTTACGGATATTTCTGGAGGAAACTTCTTTATTGCTCTTTCAATCATCCTTTGGATAAGCGCTTTTGGATCTTCGATTGTGGATAACGTGCCTTTTGCAGCCACCATGGCCCCAATCCTTAAGCATATGAGCGAGACCTTTGGTTTTTCTCTCCTGCCATTGGTCTGGTCAACCGCTCTCGGGACCGATATCGGAGGGAATGGAACACCGATAGGTGCTTCGGCGAATGTTGTGGCTGTGGCGAATTATGAGCGGACGACGGACAAAAAGATCTCTTGGGCATATTATTGCAAGGCGTGCTATCCTGCCATGATGCTGGTGGTTGCGGTTTGCAATTTACTCCTCTATTTTTTCTATGTCTAAGTCAAAGGTCGGTTCATGCCGGTTAGGGTCTACTTAAAGATAAAAACCTTCTTTTCGAGACATCTTTCGCCTGCGAGGATTTTTGTCTTGAGCTTTGCGGGAGTGATCTTGGTCGGTGGGATTCTCCTCTGGTTCCCTTTTTCAGCGACCAAAGGACCTCTGCGTTTTGTCGATGCTCTTTTCACCTCCACCTCTGGAGTCTGTGTCACGGGTCTTTTTGTGATTGAAGTCGGAAAAGATCTTTCCACACTAGGCCAGGTGATCACAATTTTTCTCTTTCAGATCGGGGGATTGGGAATCATTACTTTTTCAACGGTTTTTTTCGTCTTGATGGGTCGTGGGCTCTCTTTCAAGGGAAGAGAGATTGTGCAATCAACCTTTCTTCATACACCTCGGAGAGATTTTGTCGTGATTGCCAAGATGGTCCTTTGGTTTACATTCGTCACGGAGGCCCTTGGAACCTTCTTTCTCTTCATCCGGTTTTCCATGGATTTTCCGCCTGGGACGGCCCTTTATCATGCTGTCTACAACGCGATTTCTGCTTTTAATAACTGCGGGTACTCTCTCTTTTCCGACAATCTCATGGGGTATCAGGGGGATCTCATTGTCAACCTGACGATTATGGGCTTGATCGTTCATGGTGGCATTGGGTTCATTGTGCAATATGAAGTGCTTTCTTGGGCTAGGGGGTTACAAAAAAGATTATCTGCGCACACAAAAATCGTGCTCATCACCACCACCACCCTCATTCTTTCTGGTGCGTTCTTGTTTTATCTCTTCGAAAGAAACCATATCATTAAGGATGTCCCACCCCTGACCAAAATCCTGGCTTCTTTCTTTCAGGCGGTCACTCCCCGGACAGCCGGTTTCAACACAGTCGATATCGGAGCCCTGACCAATGCAACCATTCTCCTGATGCTCGTCCTGATGTTTATTGGAGCCTCTCCGGGGTCAACGGGTGGCGGTGTGAAGACAACCAGTGCCGCTCTTCTTGTCATGCTCATGTGGAACCGGCTCAAGGGAAATCTAGATTTGAATATCTTTAACCGAACCATTCCAAGAGAGATCGTCAGCCGATCCATTTCGATCATTTTCGCATCAGCTTTTTCAATCGCTATCATTACCTCTGTTCTTTTGATCGCGGGGGGAGGCCACCCTGCGGAAAGCCGCCATTTTTTTGTAGAGTATCTTTTTGATACTGTCTCCGCTTTTGGTACGGTGGGATTGTCCATGGGAGTCACTCCAAAACTAAATGATATCCAGAAATATTCACTTATATTGATGATGTTTGTAGGAAGGGTAGGGCCTCTGACCCTCGCGTTTTCTCTTTCCCGAAGCATGGGAGGAAAAGGTTTGACCTATGCAGAAGAGGGGGTCATGGTAGGATAGGAATGATATTTTTGAATTTGGAATGCGGATTGCGGAATACGGAATAGGGGAGAGAAGAATGAGAATATTTTTGGACTATGCCATTCCTGAGGAGGAAGTCTGATGAAACGAGTCGTGGTGATTGGATTGGGGATTTTTGGTTTCAACATTGTCAAAGACCTTTATGAAAATGGGCTTGAAGTCGTTGCCATTGACAAGAATAAAGAGATCGTTCAAAAGATCAGGGATTTTTCAACGAAGGCGATTCTGGCGGATGGAATGGATAAAGAGGTACTGGAATCCATTGGAATCCAAGAGGATGACGTGGTCATCGTCTCTTTTGGTGAGGATCTGGCTGCTGCTACCCTGATCACCCTTCATCTCAAGGAGATGAAGGTGAAGACGATTATCGTCAAGGCGCCCAATGAGGATCATAAGCGTGTCTTAGAAAAGGTGGGGGCAACAGAAGTAGTCATTCCAGAAAGGGCAATGGCAGATAAAGTGGCCAAAAGCCTGATTTCCCCGAATGTTCTCGATTATATTCCTCTCTCAGAGGATTACACGATCAGTGAATTAGTGCCTCCCGCCAGTTTTTTTGGGAAGACCATTGGTGAACTCCACCTGAGAAGCAAACATCATATTGAAGTCATTGCGATAAGGGAGATGATGCCGGAACGACTGACCATGGTGCCCCGCGCCGAATTTGTGATAAAGGATAGCGATGTCTTGGTCGTCATCGGAAAAGAGAAGGATATTCAAAAGATTAAATAAGTTTCACCCCCTCTCCTTATCTCCCTATCACCGCATCAGGTTTTTTGCGTGTTTTTCCAGAGATGACCAAGGTGATTTCTCCCTTTAACTTTCTTTCTCCAATCTGACTTTGGATGTCACTCACTTTTCCCCTGAGAACCTCTTCGTAAATCTTTGTCAATTCGCGGGTGAGGACGATCTCTCGATCCCCCAAAACTTCGTAGATATCTTTTAGTGTTTCGGAAATGCGATGGGGAGATTCGTAAAAGATCAGGGTTTCCCTTACGTCCTCCAATTCCTTCAGCAGATCCCTCCGCTTCTTCATTTTATGAGGAAGGAAGCCCCTAAAAATGAAGGCATCTGTTGGGAGGCCTGAAACGCTGAGGGCGGTAATCACTGCCGACGGGCCAGGGATGGGCACGATAGGGATTTCATCTTCAATGGCTGTTTGAATAAGTCGGAATCCCGGGTCAGAAATGCCGGGTGTGCCAGCATCCGAGACCAGGGCGATTCGATGGCCCTGCTTCAATTTAGAGAGGATGAATTCCTTTTTTTTAAATTCATTTCCTTCAAAGTAGCTGGTGAGCGGGGTATGAATTCCAAAGTGCCTGAGGAGGAAGCTGGTATGTCGAGTATCCTCGGCAGCGATTAGGTCCACCTCTTTTAAGATGCGGAGAGCCCTGAGGGTAATGTCCTCTCTGTTCCCGATGGGAGTGGAGACAATATAGAGCATGCCTTTCGTTGAGTTGAGAGAAGGAGACGTCATAATTCTCTAAAATCATTAACTATTTAAAAAAAATATCATTTATTGATGAATTGATCAAGAGGGAAAAGACAAAAAAAGATTTCTGGAAAAATCCAGAAATCGGGGGTCTCTGATAGAGATTTTGAGGGTTTTCAGGGACCCCCAAAAAATTTATTGACAAATGGTGTCAAAAGCCATAAAAATATAGTCATCTCAAAAAGTTGCCCTCCTACGCCAAAGCTTCAGAGGGTTCCGTCCCACGCAGCATCAGGACCAAGATTTTGGCCTTGGGGCTTTGCCATAAAGGAATTTATGCCCGAAGAGGTCTCAATAGATAAAAAGGCTTTTGAGCTCGGTTCAGAGATACCGTTGATCGAGGGAGCGGAATCGGACGAGGAGTTCATCCTCGTCAGAGATTTAACGAGTGCCTTCGTCAAGGCGATCAAGGCCTTTCGTTTTTATCCACCAGACAACCCCGCCCTCAAGGGATTCCGAGACCAGCTTCTTAAAAGATTCCATTTTTTCTTAAATAAGTTTCAGTCTTTCGTGATTCAGGTTGGAGAATACGACCTCTCCTTTAAAGGGAGGATCATCTATGAAAATAAAGATGTGAAAACGAGTCTTGCCTTTCTCCTTTACAAGGATGGGTTAAGGGAAGTCCGTTTCATGAAGGGGTTGGAAGAATGGGAGGTCCAGGGGATCATTGATGTCATCAAGCAGAGCGATACGATCAATCAATTAGAGGATGATATCGTCACCTTGATGTGGGAAAAAGATTTCGAACACATCAGTCATTTGGCAACAGATGATTTTTTGGAGGAGACGCCTGTTGTCATTCCGGATAATGTTGACCAGTTCAGGAAGAATCTGGTTTTCAAACCCCTTGCCCACCATGTGGAGGTGGAGCTTGCAGAAGAGGGTTCGGAGGAAGGAGCCGATTTGGATGAAATCCTCTCTAAGCTGACTGAAGAACCCGCTCCATTTGTTTCAGATCGAAGCGTCTATTTCCTCACCTCGGAGGAACTCGAAAGATTGAAAAAAGATGTCGAAGCGGAGCTCGACCCCATTTTTGTATTCACGGTCATGGACATTCTCTTCGAAATATTGGCGTTGGAAAAAGAGCCTGATCCCTATCAGGATGCGGTGAATGGTCTGATCAAAGTATTAGACGCTTTTTTGACTTTCGGCGAGTTCAGCAAAGCGACCGGACTTTTGAACCGGGTAAATATCATTCTCAAGACTTTTGACCTGCAAGATTGGCAGATCGAAAACATCCGAAAAATCATCGTGGAAGCCGGTGACGGGGTTCGGATCGAACGGATCGGGAAGGTTCTGGAGAGAGAAGAGGTTCGTTTGGAAGATGTCAACGCCTATCTCTTGCTCCTTCAAAAAAACTCCGTGGCACCCCTCATTAAGTTGTTGGGGGAACTTAAGAACTCTAAGACAAGGAGAATGTTCTGTGATGCCCTCTCGGTCATCGGAAAGGATGCGATTGAACTGATCACTCCTTTTATTGATGACCGACGATGGTTTCTCGTTCGAAATATCACCTATATCTTAGGCCGCATTGGAAAGGAACAGTCCTTCCCTTACCTCCTCAAGGCGTTCAATCATGAAGAAAATCGAGTAAGGAGGGAAGCCATACAGGCACTGGGACTGATCGGCGGCCCCAAGGCCGTTGGATTATTGGTGAGGGCTCTCACGGACAATGATGTTCGAATTCGTTGTATGGCCGCCATTAATTTAGGGAAGGTGGGCAAAGAAATAGGCCTGATTTCTCTTTTAGAAGTTGTGCAAACAAAAGATTTTTACAAAAGAGAACCGGTGGAAATTAAGGCCTTCTTTAATGCGATCGGAATGGTGGGCTCCAATGAAGCGATCCCTGTGCTGCAGCAACTCTTGGAACGAAAGAGTTGGTTCGTTCGAGGGAAAACAGATGAAATCCGCGTTGGAGCAGCCAACGCGATAGCCATGATTGGAACTCCTGAGGCAAAGGCCATCTTGGAGGTAGGGGAGGATTCAAAGGACGAATCCATCCGGGAGGCTTGTGTACAAGCATTGAAGAGCCAATTTCCCTAAGGAGTCTATGGTTTGATGCCAGAAGAAAAACCCACCCGTGATCATGAACATCGACCGACGAAATTAGGAACAGAATTTATCACAAAATTCTACCGACTTTTAAAAGGGACGGCGATCTATGACCGGAAGAACGTCAACATCGATCGCCTCACCCAGGAATGTGTTCAGGTGATCAATAACATCGTCCGATCAGAAGGAAATCTCTTCTTAAAAATCGTTCGCGATAATTTCTTCTTCAACAATATCCGAATCATCGTGAGAGCTGACAAGTTTCCGATTTTCAAAGCTTTTTGGCAGGACATGAGAAAGAGGTGGATCGGGGAAGTGGAGTTTTCAGAAGAGGTAAAAGGGGAGCACCTCAGAGATTTAATTTATCTTCTCTCAGGGCTGGAGGAAAATAACGAGAGCAATTATCTTTATGTTAAGAAGCAATTGGAATACCGAGGCATCGAATCTATCGAAGTCGGGAAATTGGAGTTTTATAGAGATGAGGAGATCCATATCGATTCCGAGGAGCAGAAGAAATATTCGAAAGAGGTCTATTTCAAATCCATTAGTTTAGTCAAAGAAGTCGTGGACGGCATTAATCAACAAAAAGCCCTCAACATCCGAAAAGCCAAACGACTGATGCAGAACGCGGTCAACGCGATCATGCAGGATGATTCCACTTTGTTGGGTTTGGCGAATATTAAGAATTATGACGAATACAGCTTCAATCATTCTGTGAATGTAGCCATCTATGCCATCGCTTTGGGCCAGAGAATCGGGATTCCCAAAAAACACCTTTCCCATCTGGGCATGGCGGGTTTATTCCATGATATGGGAAAGACGAAGATTCCGAGAGAGATTCTTAACAAAACAGGGAAGTTGTCACCCGAGGAGTGGTCGCTCATGCGATCCCATCCTGTCATCGGGACGGAGCTCATCATGAGGATGAAGGAATGGGGAGAACTCTCCACCCGGATGATTGAAGGCGCTTTTGAACATCACCTTCGATATGATTTGACGGGATATCCGAGGCTCACCCGAAAAAGGAAGATCAGCCTGTTCGGCAGGATCATTAGCATTGCTGATTTCTACGATGCTTTGGTAAGACCGAGGGTCTATAATCGATTTCCTTATGTTTCCGAAAAAATCCTTGGAATCATGCTGGAACGAAGTGGAAAAGACTTTGACCCTGCTGTCGTCAAAGTCCTCATTAACATGATCGGGATCTTTCCCCTCGGAACCCTGGTTTTATTAAACACCAATGAGATGGGGATTGTCACGCAGATCCAGGAGGAAGCAGAACTGATCGATCGGCCCAAGGTCTGCCTTCTTTATTATAGTGATGGAGCATATCGGAAAGGGAAAGCGGTGGATCTGAGAGAGATGGATGAAGCCACCAGGAATTTCAAGAGAAGCGTCGTTAAGACCCTCGATCCGAATGAATACAATATTAACGTCGCTGAATTTTTCCTCTAAACAATTGGGGAACTTAAGATGTAGCTATCTCGAAACCATAGGAAACATTTTATGCCCGAGGATTTGGTTGAAGAGAAAAAAGCTCTCGATCTAAGCGAAGAGATCCCATCCGTCGAAGGGGTGGAGACCGATGAAGAACTCATCTTGGCCAGAGATTTAACAACGTCTCTTCTTAAGACGATTAAAGCCTTTCGATTTTACCCACCTGATCACCCCAGCATCAAGGGGTTTCAACAGCAGTTGCCCAAGAAATTCCAATTCTTCTTGAATAAACACAATTCTTTCGGCTTCCAGATCGGGGAATTCACCTTCTCCTATAAAGGAAAGGCCTTATACGAAAACAGAGATGTGAAGACAAGCCTGGCATTTCTTTTTTACAGAGACGGGGTGAGAGAACTCCGGTTCATAAAGGGGTTGGAGGAATGGGAAATCGAAGGGTTGATCGACATCATTATCCGGTGTGAAAATATCAATCAGATGGAGGACGATGTGGTCACGTTGATGTGGGGGAAGGATTTTCCTCACATCAGTTATTTGGCGACGGATGATTTTCTGCAGGATTCGCCGGCCCTCATTCCTGACAATATCGAGCAATTCAGAAGAGGTTTAGTTTTCGAACCTGTCGGCCACGCCGTTGAGGTCGATTTCTTAGAGGATGAATTTGGTGAAGGAGCCGATTTGGATCAAGCCCTTTCCAAGCTGATTGAGGAGATTCAGTCGTTTGTATCGAATCGAAGTGCCTATTCCCTTAACCCCGACGAAACGGAAAGATTGCGGAGGGAGGTCGAGGGGGAGATCGAACCGACCTCTGTATTCAATGTCGCGGACACCCTGCTCGATATCTTGGCTTGGGAGAAAGATCCCGAGCCTTACCAAATGGCGCTCAATATCCTGGGCAAAATATTGGACGCCATGTTGACCATTGGCAATTTCCAGAGAGGGGCCGATCTGTTAAAGCGCCTTCACATCTTTCTGAAGACCTACAAGCTGCAGGATTGGCAGATCGAGTTGGTACGGAAATTGATGGTTGAGGCTGGTGAGGACCCACGGATCGAACGGATCGGGAAGGTTCTGGAGCAGAAAGAAGGAGTTCGATTGGAGGATGTTCACAATTTTCTCGTTCTTCTTCAACGGAATGCGATCACACCTTTGGTCAAAATATTGGGGGAACGCACAAAGTCGAAGACAAGAAGGATGCTCTGCGACGCCCTCTCCGAAATCGGAAAGAACGCCGTAGATATGCTTACTCCTTATCTCGATGATCCGAGATGGTATCTTGTGCGGAATATCGTCTATATTCTGGGTCGGATTGGAAAAGAGGAGTCTGTCCCCTATATCCAGAAGGCATTCTATCATGAGGAACCCCGAGTGAGGAGAGAGGCAGTCCAGGCACTGGGACTCATCGGAGGGTCCAAGGCCGCCGGATTGCTGTCAAAGGCCCTCAAGGACGGAAATGTTCGCGTCCGTTCAATGGCTGCCACCAGCCTTGGAAAGGCGGGCAAAAAGGCTGGTTTGGGACCTCTCTTAGAAGTTGTCCAATCTAAGGAATTTCAGAGAAAGGGTTCTACGGAGATCAAAGCCTTTTTCAATGCGGTCGGATTGCTGGGGGAATCCAGGGAGTGCATCCTTGTTCTTCAGCAATTGTTGGAACGGAAGAGCTGGTTCGTCAGAGGAAAGGTGGATGAGATTCTTATCGGAGCAGCCAACGCATTAGCCATGATCGGAACTCCGGAAGCAAAAGCCATTTTGGATGGTGGGAGGCACTCGAAGGATGAGGCCATCCGGGAGGCTTGCCTTCAAGCATTGAAGCGCACACCTACAAAGGAGTCGGTCGTTTGATAGCGGAGAAACAACCCTCTTCGAAGGAAGGCTATATCCCGGATTTACTGCGAACAGAATTCATTTTAGGGTTCTATCGCCTCTTCAAAGGAACGACCCTTTACAATCGAAACAATGCGATTATTGACCGTCTCACCCAGGAATGCCTCCAGACGATCCAGAATGCCCTCCGATCAGAAGGCCGTCTTTCCTTAAAGATCATTGAAGATGGCCTCTATTTTAACAACATCGCCGTTCAGATCAAAGCCGACCGATACTCCATTCTAAGAGCTTTTCTCCAGGAGATGAAAAATCGATGGATCGGGGAGCTGGAGTTTACAGAGTCGGTGGGAGGAGAGGATCTTAAAGATTTTGTCTACCTTCTTTCAACAGTGGAGGTAAATAATGAAGGCAATTATCTCTACATTATGAAACAATTGGGATCCCGCGGCATCGATTCGATCCATGTGGGCAAATTGGAGTTCTACAAAAGAGGACAAGAGGCCTATGCCGTTTCCGCCGATTTTAAGGATCCGAAGCAATTTTCGAAGGAGACCTACTTCAATACCATCCAGCTTGCCAAGGAAATGGTGGATAGTGTTAAGAACCAAAAGGTGCTCAATGTCCGAAAAGCCAAGCGTCTCATGCAAAACACGGTTGATATCCTTATGCAGGATGAGTCCACTTTGCTGGGATTGGCCCACATCAAGAATTATGATGAGTATACCTTCAACCATTCGGTCAATGTGGCCATCTATTCCATTGCCATAGGACAGAGAATTGGGATCCCAAAGCATCATCTCACCCATCTCGGCCTCGCCGCCCTTTTCCATGATATTGGCAAGGCGAGAATTCCAAGGGAACTGCTTGCCAAAGTCGGGAAATTGTCACCAGAGGAAATGGCGCTCCTGCGGGCCCATCCCCTCTTCGGAGCCGAGACCGTGATGAGGATGAAGGAGTGGGGAGAACTGGCCAGCCGGATGATAGAGGCTGCTTTTGAACACCATTTAAAATACGATTTGAGCGGCTATCCCAAAGCTTCTTGGAAAAGAAAACTTACCCTGTTCGGGAAGATCGTCGCCATCGCTGATTTTTACGATACCTTGGTCAGACCTAGGTTGAGAAACCGATTCCCATATACCTCAGAAAAGATCATCGGAATCATGCTGAAACGGAGCGGAAAAGACTTAGATCCAGCTCTGGTGAAAGTCTTTGTCACCATGATCGGGGTCTTTCCCCTTGGTACGTTGGTCTTATTAAATACCAATGAGATTGGGATTGTGATTCAGACCCCAGAGGATTCCGAACAGATCGATCGTCCAATGGTAAAGCTCCTTTATTACAGGGATGGAGAGTACCTCGTGGGCGAGACAGTGGATCTGAGAGAGGTCGATGAAGTGACATTAGATTATAAAAGGAGCATTGTGAAGACCTTAGACCCGAATCAATATCATATCAATGTCGCCGAATTTCTCCTTTAATCTGCCGAAACCCGAGTTCAAAATCTCAGATTGCCATTTTATAAATCATCTCATGATGATGGTTTGACAAAAGGGAAACCCGTTCAGGCAGGCGTCAAGGGAGAGGGGGTATTTTTGACTTTTTGCGAGTTCATCGATTATCTTATTTTTTGGATATTGGAAATTTGGATTTATTTTGAGCCTTGATATTGGGATTTTGGACTTTCAAATGACTCTTGAGTTTCGATTCCTCCCATAATTGGTCCATTTCGATTAGGTCAGACTGACAGAAGGATTTTCCTTCCCTGTGGAGGGAAGTCTCAATATAATTAAAACGAGATACAAATTTGTCTAAAGTTTGTTTCAATGCCTCCTCCGGGTGGATGTGGAGATAACGGGAAATATTTGCCATGACAAAAAGGAGGTCTCCGATTTCTTCACGGATCTTTCGTCTGTTTTGAAGGAAAAGGGCTTCTCGAAATTCCCGCATTTCTTCGTCCAATTTATTCAGTACCCCTTCGATATTTGGCCAATCAAACCCCACCCGGGAGACCTTTTGTGTCAACTGATAGGCTTGGGAAAGGGAAGGAGAATCTTTCGATACCCCTTCTAAAATGGATCTCCATTCTCTTGTAGGTTCTCTTCTCTTTAGCCGGCGAGGGATATCTCTCCCTCTCTTTTTCCTCATCTTCATCAACCCTCCCAATTTTATAAGATTGCTAAGTTCCTGTTTTTATGTTATTTAAATACCTCTAAAATAATGGATTTTGGGTTTTTGTTCAATGAAAAGAAATATCTCATAAGAGATGATTGCGAGTAGGAAGGAAGGGCAATGGATTACCGTCATACCTTGAATCTCCCCAAGACCGAATTCCCCATGAAAGCCAATCTTCCTAAGAGGGAACCCGAGATATTGGCGTTATGGGAGGCAAAGGGAATCTACCGTCAAATTACCGAAGTAGCGAAAGGAAGGATGAAATACATTCTCCACGATGGCCCGCCTTATGCCAATGGACACATTCACCTCGGGACTGCTTTGAATAAAATCTTGAAGGATTTTGTTGTGAAATCGAAGTTTATGGCTGGCTTCGACAGCCGGTACGTTCCAGGCTGGGATTGTCACGGATTGCCCGTTGAACATGAAGTGGAGAAAAGCCTTGGTTCTAAAAAAGGAGATCTTCCCATTGTTGAAATCCGGAAACGATGCCGGGATTACGCCAGCAAATTTGTGGGGATTCAAAGAGAGGAATTCAAACGCCTTGGAGTCTTTGGTGAGTGGGAAGATTCCTATCTGACCATGAATTTTGAATACCAGGCAACGATTGTCCGAGAGTTCGGGAAGTTCCTACTGAACGGTTCGGTTTACAAAGGGAAGAAACCAGTTCACTGGTGTCCCACCTGCAAGACAGCATTGGCTGAGGCAGAGGTGAAATATGAGGACCACCGTTCTCCCTCCATCTATGTAAAATTCAAAATGGTATCCGCCCCCTCCCACCTTGAGGGGAAGGGTAAGGGTGGAAGGGATATCGGGGATATATTCCCCAGCCTCAAAGGGAAACCTGTCTCTGTCATCATCTGGACCACCACGCCCTGGACGATCCCGGCCAATTTAGCGATTGCCCTCCATCCAGACTTCACTTATGTGGCAGTGGACGTAGGTGGTGAAGTTTATATCTTAGCAGAGGAACTGCTGGAAAGCGTGATGGGGAAATTTG
>Ga0214474_1000387_pt1 | contig 22168 bp, 13 predicted proteins | sample RVTome_2_FD_187335 | JGI IMG/M metagenome (GOLD analysis project Ga0214474, IMG submission 187335) | Soil microbial communities from uranium-contaminated site in the Upper Colorado River Basin, Wyoming, United States - RVT95D214 HiSeq ...
CTGCCTAGAAAATAACTTTCTTTCCTCTCCCCGAGGGGAGAGGATGAAGTCCCGCTCCGCTATGCATAAATTAGGGAAACCGGGATGTCGCAAAGCGGCAGTGAGGGGGAAAGTTATAATCATATCCACTGGCCAAAGGGCTACCTTCGGCCTCACCCCAACCCTCTCCCGCCAGCGTGAGAGGGGGGTTGATGATATTTTTCCCGCCACGCCAAGGTGTAGCGGGATGCGTGGGTGGCAAACCCGTTATGAGACATTGCTCTAGAAATAGTAGGAAAGGCTGCAATAGATAAATAGCCCCTTTAAAAAAAGGAGCCCTCACATGCCGAAGACACAGGCAAACGGCATCGACATAGCATACGAGACCTTCGGTAACGCCGGCAATCGCCCCCTCGTGTTGATCATGGGCATCGGCGGCCAAATGGTCGGCTGGCCAACGGAATTCTGCGAAAAGCTGGCGGCAACAGGCCACTTCGTGGTCCGGTTTGACAATCGCGACGTCGGGCTCTCCACCAAGCTGGAGGATGCCGGAACCCCTGACATCTGGGAGGTTCTTACCGCTGTCGAAGCAGGGGGTAGCGTAGACGTGCCATACCGGCTTTCCGATATGGCCGCGGATACGGTGGGGCTGATGGACTCCTTACACCTTACTAAGGCGCATATCTGCGGGGTGTCCATGGGGGGCATGATCGCCCAGACCATAGCCATCGCGCATCAGCACCGTGTTATAAGCCTTATCTCCATGGAATCGACAACCGGCGAGCCCGGCTTGCCAAGCGCGAAACCCGAGGTTGGGGAGGCCTTCTTAAAACAGCCTCCGGAGAAGCGGGAGGCCTACATTCAACACATGGTTCAGGTCTTCCGGCTGCTTGCCGGCGGCTCGGAAAAGTTCGACGAGGCTACCCAGCGAGAGATCTCCGGGCTCTCATATGACCGCTCATTTTATCCCGCCGGATTCGCTCGCCAGCTTGCCGCCATCCTGGCATCCGCAAGCCGGAGAAAGGCATTGGCATCCGTTCATGTTCCCACACTGGTCATACACGGCGCCGATGACGCCCTCTTCCCGAGGGAGCACGGGCAAGATACCGCAGATGCTATTAAGGGAGCAAAATTTCTGCTGATACAAGGGCTTGGCCACGGAACGGCCTATCCCGGCCTCTGGGACGAGATCGTGGCGGCGATAGCAGCCCATACAAAGGCAACCGAGACTTAACTCCATCTATCCGCGCGCGATTCGAAAGACGAGGATCAGGCGTGTGCCTTTCCCCTGATAATCTCTAAGAAGACCTGGATCTGTTTTTCCACCTGCTTCGGCGCGTAGCTCCGCGAATCGGTGTGGTCCGCCTCGATGATCAGCCCGGGCTTGCCGGTGGCTTTTGAAACCTCCCGTTTGATATCGTATTGGCCGATGGAGTAGGATTTACAACTCCGGTTGGAATGCATGATAAAGCCGTGGGCCCCATACCCTTCCACCAATTCGATCATCTTCTTTATCTTATACGCCAACCCCAAATTGAGGTGGATCGTGACGTGTGATCGGGCAAAGCCCTCCAACGATGGGGTTCCATCCATCTGATCGTGCGCCCAGGCCGATGTGTAGGTATCTCCCACCAGCACTGCCCCCTGGGAGGAAAGGATCTTTGAAAGGTTCCTGATATCGTACCACACAGGGATGTTATCCCAGATAAGGCGGATCTCCTCCCGGGCAAACGCCCCTTTCCCTTCCGCCACCCTCTGCTCAATCTCCCTCTTCAGTTTCCGGTAATACCGCACTGCCCAGCGCGTTCCCCGCAAGGTGACGATGGGGGCCATGTGGATAAAGGCATCAAACGCGGGAAAAGGGGCAGGACGGTTTTTTGACAGCTCGATGATCTCCTTCCACAGCCTGATGGCCGCCAGGGACCGGGCGCCGACCCGGTAAAAGCGTTTTTCTGAAAAAGGGCGTTTGAGCTGTTGTTCGAGAAACGCGATATATCCCTTCATCTGCTTTTCCACGTAGCGGAGGGTATGATCATGGATCTCATCATGGATAAACGGCGTGTCCAGGAAAAAGACCGGCACGTTCAAAGCGCGGGCCTGGATTTCATACCATTTGATGACCGTCCCGCAAATATTATTGGCACAGACGAGAAAATCCGGTTTGGGCAGTACCCCGAGGGGGCCTTTGCCGGTGAGGTTCGAACCGATATCCGTCAAGGCATAGGAGCAGAGATCCCGGGAGTATCCCTTCTGCTCGGCAGCCTCACTGAGTGCAACCGACATGCGGCTGGCCCCGCACATGGCCCCGTAATTTTCCGGATAAAAAGGGAGAACCCCCATGGCATAGAGGGGTTCCACCGGCCCCCCGCTGGTGATCCACGCCACCTTTTTCCCGAACCATCTTGCATGTTTGACCATGAAGTAATATGCCGTCATCAAACGACGATAAGCAGCAGTGGCATGTATCTCCCGATACGGGTTGGCTATAATCTGATCTTCCATCGGCCTCTACCTCACGCTTGTCATCAGACGCTTTTTTAAAGCGGGCTCAGCATCTCCACAAAGGCCTGGATTCTGATCTTGAGCTGCTCCATGGCTTGAGAAGGATCCTCCACCTCCAAGAGCAAGGTGGAAATCCCTCTCGCTTCAAGTGCGGATTTGAGGTCCGGATAATCAAAAAAACAGGCCTCGCAGTATTTGTACAGCAAAAAGATGACCCCTTTTGCCTTGGAATCCTCAACCTCCTTCAAAAGGGTATTGATATGGGCCTGCGGGCCCATATACTTCGTCGGGCAGAAAAAGGATTGGAAGTAACGCTCAATCAATGCCTCAAGGGGATCACGGCCTTCCGCAACCATCAGGCGAAACGTCCGTGCCCCGCTGCAGAGATCGTCCTGAACCACGATGGCGCCCGCATCTTCGATCAACGAGAAATAGGTGTCGGCATGGATCATATTCCCCGTTAGATAGATGGGTACAAGGGAATCGCCCGCTTCGGTTTGAGTGGGTAAGCTATCTATCAACCCTTCAAGGAGCTCAAGATAACGGACGCGATCCATCCAGTATCCTGCGCGGATGATCCGTGCAAAGTAGTCGCCGGGAATCTGCGCCATCGATGTTCTTCTCAGTTGATAGATCTCGCCGAGCCTCTTCCGTATACGATTGAAAAGCCGAATGGAGGCCTTCAGCTCCCGGGAAGAAATCTTTCCAACATTGGATTCTAAAAAATCCTTGAACCGTTTCATCTCCGCCCGAAGGTATGGACGGGCATATTCTGAATCCAAATGGGTTGGGATCATCAGGTTAAAGTGCAAGGGGACAATCCCCTGACGGGCCCAGATATCCGAGAGACCCTGCATGGAGTCGCACGTTTGGCAGAATACAATCCCCTTCAGAAAATGGAGCTCCCCTTGCAGCAGGCTTTCCAGCGATGCCTTTACCAGGTGGCAGCAATACGGAGGGAGATGGGCCTGGGCGTGCGTTATCTGTACCGACGTTCCCATGAGACGGAAAGGCAGGGCGCCGGCGGCATGAATAAGCTCTTCCGGCACTAAGGGGCAGAAGAATCCGATAGGCATACGATCCTTGGGGAGCAAGGAGACAATATCTCGATAACTACGGGAGGTAATACTTTCGATCTCTTTCCGTATCGCGTTAGAGGAGGTCTGCTTGGTCATAATATTGAGGATACCACATTAAAACAAACTATTGCCCATATGGCAACAGGGAAAATGAGACGCCTGATCACCACAACGTCTGTTTTAACGAACCCAAGCACAAAAAAAGGGCCTTTCCCATAAGGCCCTTCTCCTCTGACCCTTTTCTCTCTATACAATTTAAAAACGCCAGGTAACGATGCCGTGTGAGGTATCATAGGGCGAGACACTTATCTGCACCCGGTCGCCTTCCATCACCCGAATCTTTCTCTTCTTCATCCGTCCGCAGAGCACGCCTCTTACAATGGTATTATTGTTGCACTCTATCTCCAGGGTCCCGCGGCCCATAACCTTGGTCACCACCCCTTCCAGTTTGATCAAGTCATCTCGACTCACTATACCTCCTTTAAAGGCGCTATTCTTCTGTTGTACTGTACCGTTACCTGTTTAGCATAATAAAACTATTCTGACAAGCAAAAACAAAGATTTCTAAGGTGTTTCAGCGGATTTGTCGCCGTAAGAACCTGTTTAGCGGGTTAGGGCCGGGGGCTATAGAAAATTCGGTTGCGGTTATCTTGGATGAGGTTTTTGAATCTCTTTTGTTACTCGAACTTAAACCCTTTATCCTTAAATACCCCCAGGCAGGCTTCGACAGCATCAGGATCATAGAGGATGCCGCTGTTCCTGGCAATCTCATCCAGGGCAATATCAATGCCGTGAGCGTCTCGGTAAGGCCGGTGAGAGGACATAGACTCAACCACATCAGCTACTGCCAAGAGCCTCGCCTCCGCAAGGATCTCCGTACCAGAAATCCCCTGGGGATATCCTGATCCATCCATGCGTTCGTGATGCTGCAGCACGATTTGCGCGATCGGCCAGGGGAATTGTATCTCTTTCACTATGTCGTAACCGCTTTGAGGGTGAATCTTGATTGCCTCATATTCGATCTCTGTTAATCGACGGGGTTTAAGGAGTAGTTCGGCAGGCACATTCATCTTGCCGATATCGTGAATCAGGCCGGCCAGACGCAGCCCCTCAATCTGCTCCTGAGCGAGGTCCATCTCGCCGGCGATGGCGCACGCCAGACGGGTAACCCAGCGTTGATGTGCGGCAGTGTAAGGATCTTTCATTTCGATTGTTGTTGCCAGGGCATTGATCGTTGCAGCAAAGGTTTCTTCCAGGTGGTCGTTTTTTCTTTGAAGCTCTTCCCAAACGCGCTTGCGCTCACCCAGCTCGTGTTGGACCTGAGCACACATGGTTTCATTGAGCAGCACAACGGAAGCCAGCGCGGCGAAGCGGCTAAACACGGCCATATCCTCTTTCCCGAATGTTTTCCCTTCTTCTGTATGGGCAAGGCCAAGCGCACCCATCACCTGCCCATCGAATGTGAGCGGTAGTGCAATGACAGCTCGAATTTGGCTACAGCGGGGATCAAGGTGACGCCCCTCCCAGGACTGGTAATCGTTCACTATCATCGGCTTGCCGGTTCTCAAAACCTTGCCAATCACCCCCGCACCCTGCTCCATCCGATACCCTACTTTGCTGGAGCACCCGAGAGCCCTTTTCAGCTCAAGGGCGTCTGCGTCGGGATTGTACACGTAAAAAAACGCGTGATCGGCATTCACCAGGTCTGCGGCGCTCGTCAGGATGACCTCCATAAGATCATCCACGCCTAACTTGCTGCCCTGATCGATCATGGTATCGTAGAGGGTGGGAAAACTATAAATGTATGTTTCAGAAATTTCACCTAAAGGTCTTCGCTTGATCGGTGTCGTCTGCCCTGCGGCGACCTTCTGGCGAAGGTGCACCAGCCCATTGATGAGTTGACCCGTGGTCTTCGATCGTGCTGACATCTCATTCACCTCTTGGAACGAGAATCAGTTCTCATAACCTATCCCACGAGACTACAATAAAAAACTAACCTCTTCTCGGTACTACCTTCGCGGGCCAGGGCACAGAAGCTAAGAAAAAAAACGGGGGGGGGAGGGCTCTGTGGCTGCCTTGACAAAATGTGTCAAAAACATAACGCAAAAATATTGGCATTGTCAAGCAAAATATTAATAATATCGGGATCTTGATATCTTAATAAGTGAAAATTTATAAAAAACAGGCTTCAGCACATTGAAAATACTGATATCCGGTCAATATTGCGAGATACCGCGCTCAGGATAAGGTGCACACCCACATCCTTACGTAACTCGGGTCAAGAGGCAAAAGAAAAGCGGCACACCGCCTCATAGTCACAATACCGGCAGGCATCCTCTTCAGTAGCTGGGAAAAAGCGCGGGGCCTCCACCATATGGTCTATGAGGTAGCCCAGCAAAGCGGGAAAGGAGCGGGAGAACCAGGCGATAGAGGAGGCCTTGAGCCCATCAATCCTCTCCAAGGGGATAAAATAGCTCTCGCCCCCTCCCCTACCCAGCTCCACATAGGCCGACAGGGTGCTGCCCAACACCTCCGCGTTCCCCGATCCCACGAGAAGGCAATAGAGGGGGAGTTGGAGGTCTTTTATCGCTCCTTTGACGGCCTTGAGGCCTTCATAGTCCAGTTCATGAGGGATAGAAAAAGGAAGGATGCGCTTTTCGAAGTGTCCCTTGCCAAAGGCCTCTGTCCTCCCCGTCTTATAATCCAGGATAATCCAATGCCCTCCCCTCTTGTCGATCCTGTCCACCTTCCCATAGAAGGTAAACTCACCATGACCCAGGGAAAGCAGGAGGCGATATTCCTCCTCCAACGCCTCGATGAAGGTAGCCTCCGGCATCTGTAAAAGATAGCCCTGCAGGCGATAGGCAGCGACGTATTCCAGAAAAAACCGTTTCTCCGGGGGCAAACAGCGGTATATAGCCGATCCCGTGAAGCGCTCTTGGAATATGGAGATCAGTCTCTCGGAATCGTTGTCCGCGGCCTTGCGATACAGCCGCTTTCGATACGGCGCGAAATATGCCTCCAGGGTCTGGTGAATGATCTCGCCCAGGGCAGCGGAGTCCACATCCTCCGTGACGGCAATCGCGGGCTTGAGACCCAGGAGATAACGATAGTAAAACTTCAGAGGGCACAAGAGATAGGTGTTCAAGAACGAGGCCGAGAGCCCATACCTGTTGCTCCATTCAGAGAGAAACCCCTTGACCTGTCGGTGATCCCTCCCCTTTTTTGACAATCCTTCTTCCCTGAGCAACGATCGCCCGGAGATCTTAAGAGGGGCCTTCACCACAGCCGACTCCAGCAAGGTACCCCTGCGCTTCTCCTCCTGCCAGAGAAGCCCTTCGATAAAGCGGCTTCTCACCTTTTTCCCTTCCAGGCCGCCGGAACCCGGCATGGTGGATTCCTGCCAAAACAGGTGGGCCTCCTTTGCGCTGGAAATGAGGCGCTCAAAGTGGTAGCGGACAATGGCCTCTTCGCGCTCACGCCCTTTCAGGCCCAAGATTCCCTTGAGGGGCTCGGGCAGCAGCGGATTGACTTCCTCATGGGCCGGGATGATATCTTCATTGACATCGATCACGATCACCCGATCGAAGGAAAGGAGCCTGGTCTCCAGCAGGCCTAAGACCTGGAGCCCCACCAGGGGGTGACCTTCAAAGGGGGTGCGCGCCATGTGTATCACCTCCCGCAGCAGGGAGAAGAGGAGCTTGGCGTCCATGGGATGATGGGCAAAGAGGGCATCCTCCAGGCTGGGGATCACACTGCCTTCCAGCGTGTAGACAAATTCGTTGTCAAGGGGGTGATCGTGCAGGGAGTCCTCTGTGCCCACAAAAGGGGAGAAGAGGAAGCGCACCAGTCCCCTGAGGGCTTCTGCCAGCCCTCCAGGTGTCTCAACTGCCTCCCACGGTTCCAAAAGCTGCTGGTGGAGCCCCTGAACAAATCTCTGGGCCTCGGCGAGGTCCAGACCCTCGGTGGCGAGAAATCTTCTATCCCTCTCCTCATCCTCGGATATGGCGATGCACTCCACCAGCCCCTCCCGCGTCAAAAAGGGCTTGCCGTAGAGCCGAATCTTTTCTTCGAGAAAGTGAAGCACGATGCGCCCCTCCTTGCCTGAAGAAGTGGGGAGTCTCCGCAAATAGGGATGCCGCATCAGGGTGAGGTAGTCCTGGTGGTAGTAGGCCCCCTCCTCATCGCGCCCCTCCTGCAACCTCATCAGCTGTTCTAGAAGTGCTGAGATGGCCGTCCGTTCCAACGGATAACCGAGGGAGATGTTCACCGGCAGCCTGGGCGGCAGGCTGTAGAGCGCGGGGATCAGGGCCGAGGGGTCGGGCAACACCAGGGCGCACTGGTCGGGCCGTTGGATCCCTTCGGGGATGGTCGCCTGCATGTGGAGGAGCTCGGCGTGGAGGTCATACGCCTCATAATAATGAAGGTGAGGCGGGCGAGGGATATCCCCACCTTTTGTCTCGATCTGTATGCCCCACTCATCCTTCCAGCGCCTGTACAAAGGCGGCAGACAATCAGGATCGGCGTGCCACAGGATTCGTGCGCCTTGAGAGAAAAGATGCCGGAAGATCCGCTCTTCGGCATTGGTGAGGGCGTAGAAGCCGGCGAGAAAGATCGGCCCTTCGCCGAGGGGTATTCTTTCTATCCCCTCGGCCAGCAGCCGCATGCGTTTTCCCCCGGTAGTGAGGCCCTTTGCCTGGAGAAGGCGATCAAAGGCCGCATAGATGGCCCCGAGCCCCTCCAAGAGGGCTATGGCTTCAGCAGGGACATCCTCCGGATAGGGAATGTCCTGGGGCGTAACCAGCTCCCGGTCGATCTCCTCCAGCAGCGCCGCCAGCCGTATCCCCCACGGGAAAAATCGGTCCCAGGTGTCGGCCACCCTGCCATAGGCCGAACTATCTCTTACAACGCCGAAGAGGATCCATGCCTGATCAGGGGGAGAAAGGGGGCGACAAGGAGGATCCTCCAGTTGTATTGCCGCCTCCTCTACCAGGTCCTTGATGGCGACGATCCGCGGCAAGAGAAAGGGCCTTTGCTTCCGGGCCCCGATAAGGTGAAAAAGGTAGTCCCGCAGATAGACAATCCCCCGGCGATGAGGGAGTACCACGGTGACCTGAGCCAAGGCCAGGGGATCGTCGGGTTGGTAATGTCGGGCGAAGAGCTCCTCGGCCAGCTGCTTGAGAAAGTTCTCTCTCAGGGGAATGACAGTGACCTTGTTCACGGCACGGCTACCACAGCGGGCTCATCGACATAGAGGAGATACCCCTTGGCAGGCCGGTGAAAGATGGCCTCCACGAGCCCCTGATAGAGTGCCACCTGGGTCCAATGCCCCTGCTCACGACGTGCCACCTTGAAATCGATCACCGTGAGCGCCTCCTCGTCGATGATCAGCCGATCGATGCGAAGGAGCTCGCCCTGGGCATCCATCACCTCTGCCTCCCGCAAGTTTCTAACCCCCCTCGCAAACCATGGCCTTACCTCGGGCAGGGAAAGGGCAGCCCAGAGGGGGCCGAGAAAGTCCTTCTCCATATCCCAGCGCACTTGCTCTATTCCATGGAAAGCAAAGGCCCTGAGGATTGCTTGCTCGATATCCTCTCTGCCGACGCCGTGATCCAGGAAGAAGAGGGCGCTGTGCATGAGCTCTCCCCGTTGGGCCCCTCTGACCCTGTCCGGGTCCTGGACCAGAGCGAGGGGATGGGTATGGATCTTTATCTCCAAAGGTCTCTCAGCCATAACCAGGGCACCCCTTCTGGATGAGCATCTCCCGCAGCCAGGCCGCCAGGTAGGACCGGTCCGTCCCCGTGCCGCGCGCAGGCACGGGGCTGGTCTCGTAGAGATAGAGTTCCGCCTCGGCCCTGGTGGTTGCAACATAGAGGAGGTTGAGGGCCTCCAAGGCGTCGTTGATCATCATCATGGTCCTCTCTTTTTCCAGCTGAGAAGGGAGGGGCCTTTTCAGACTCGCAAAGCACCCCTCAGCAAGCTTGGCCAAGCGCGGAGGCTCCAGCCGCCAGTTGGTAAAGGGGATAAAGACGACGGGGAACTCCAAACCCTTCGCCTTATGTACGGTGAGAACCCTGACAGCCGAGATCTCCTCAGGCAGGCCGATCTTTTCCTCCATGCCCCCCTCCTCCCAGAACTTAAGAAAGTGCGAGAGGCTTCGCTGCCCCCTGGTCTCCGTTTGAAAGATGAGCTCAAAAAAGCGATGGATAAAGACCTGCTCCTCAGGGAAGCGATCCAAGAGGTGAAACCGCTCAACTACCTCCCTGGCGAGGTCATAGGGGGTGACAAACCCCACCCGGGCCAGCAGGGGTCTGATAAAGGCTTCGGTGGCCTCGGGTAGCCTCCTCTCAAAGGCCCTGTAGAGCGGCAACTGCCACCTCCCTTCTGTTAGAAAGTCATCGAGGACCCCAGGGGAGATGCCGGGCAGACCTTGAAACAGGCGGCTGGCAATTGCCCCCCAGAAGGCGGGATCATCCAAGGGGTAATCCAGGAATCTCAAAAACGCGACCACTCCTTTGATGAGATCGGAGCTGCGCAGGCGCAGGGAGTTCTCGGTAACCACCGGGACCCCCTCGGCCATGAGCCAAGCAGCGATATCCTCGGCATCCCGGTTGCGACGCACCAGAACGGCAATCCCTCTGCCCTTTCTCCGATCCCATACCTCTTTCAGCTGCTCGATGAACCGTACCTTTACCGCCTGACGCAGCTCTGCACCCGAAGCCGCAAAGGAGGCAACCTCGACCCGGCCCCGTTCTCGGCCTTGCTGCAGAACAGGGGCGATCTCCTGCTCCACATCCTCAAAGTTGCGCTTTATCGACTGAGCCAGGAGGGCCTGTGCCCATCCCTGGGCCTTCTCCCCGAGTATGACACCGGCAATCTTTTGAGCGAATTCTTCGTCGGCAAAGAGGCGATAGAGTCCGTTGTTGAACTCGACGATCGCGGGCAGCGAGCGATAGTTCATCACGAGGGTCTCATCCCGCCTGCCCTGGGAAGGGACGCTGGGAAAAGAAGCGGCTGCCTCTTCCTTGAACAGGCGCCAGTCTCCCCCGCGCCACCCATAGATGGCCTGCTTGACATCGCCCACGTAAAAAAGGCTCCCGCCCGTAGCCAGGCTCTCCTCGAGCAAGGGAAAGAGGGCCTCCCACTGGGGGCGGCTGGTATCCTGGAATTCGTCGATGAGGAAATGACGTACCCGCGATCCGAGCTTCATAAAGGCATAGGCGCCCATCTCCGGGTTTCCCTGGAGATACCCCCTGATTAAGGAGTGCCATCCCGTGCCGAGGATCACCCCTTCACGCTCGGACAACCATCTCATCTCGTGCTGCAACTCCTCCAGCGCCCTCATATAGGCGTGGACCCGCGCCCTAGCCAGCATAACGAGGTAATGCTCCCGCGCCTGCTTGAGACCCTGATAGAGGTCATCCAGAAGGGCACGGGCGGCCTCATCGAGCCCCTTAGCCTTGCCCGTCAGCAACTCGGAAAAGGACGCCTTCTCGAAAAACCCCTTCTCCACATGGGAGAGCGGCTCCTGGAGAAACGCTGCCTGGAAGCTCCTCTTATGGAGCCAATCCTCAACACCTGCCTTACGTATCTCCCCCAGGAGCTTCTCGGCCGAGCGTTGGAGATCCTCCTCTGCCCTGCCCAGATCCGGTGCGGGACCGGCCAAGCAGGGGATATCGGCCTTCTTATAGAGTTCCCAGAGCCTCTTTCTTATCCCTCTCTCCACCACGAGCCCGCGTGCCTCCTCGATCCTGAGATAGGTCTCGAGGAGCTCGATGAAGAGCAGACAGAGCCGGTCCTCCGCCTCTTCCCACCTGACACGAGCCAGGAGCCGGTCGAAGCAGAGATCGAGCACGGCATCTTGCTCAAAGACCACCTCGAGCTCCGGCTTAAGCCCCATCTCCAAGGAAAAGGCCCGTAGCAGGGCATAGACCAGGCTGTCGATGGTGCGGACATGAAAATCGCTGAAATGCGCGAGGATGATATCGAGCCAGGCCGCGGCTTCTGAGGGCTTGAGACCTGTCTCGCAAGAGAGCCTGGGGCCATCCTGCTTCCCCAACGCAATCCGTTTGAGGGCGTGGATGATGCGTTCCTTCATCTCCGCAGCTGCCCGATTGGTGAAGGTAATGGCGACAATCTGACGGATGGCATCGGGCGAAGGCTCCATTCCCGCTAGGATGGAGAGATACCTGATGGTGAGCTGGTAGGTCTTGCCCGCACCAGCCGAGGCCCGCAGGTAATGGATTTGGGGGAATGCGGTTTTCTGTAAATCAGTCATACAAGATCATACAGCTGGACGAGTTACGCTTAATCACTGAGGTTATTGGGGGTAGCGGGGTTTTGACAATAAATTAAGGACTAATTCAACCTGACCGAGACGACCTTGGATACCCCGGGGTTTTCCATGGTGATGCCATAGAGGGCATCGGCTATCTCCATAGTCCCTTTATTGTGACTGATGAGGATGAACTGGGATTGCCCGCTCAGCTCCTTTAAGACGTTCGCGAAACGACCTATATTAGCGTCGTCCAAGGCAGAATCGACCTCATCCAAGAGGCAGAAGGGGGTGGGACGCAACAGAAAGAGCGCGAAGATAAAGGCGATGGCAGCCAGGGCCTTCTCCCCGCCCGAGAGGAGGTCGACGTCCTTAAGCCTCTTTCCCCCCGGCTGGATGAAGATATTGACCCCGGGCTCAGGGGATGCATCGTCGAGGACCAATTCACCCCTTCCGCCGCCGAACAATCGGGGGATAAGCCCCTGAAATTCCTTGTTCGCCTTGGCAAAGGTCTCTTGGAAGCGCGCGGTTGAGGTGCGGTTTATCTCGGCGATGGTCTTGTCTAAGTTGGCCATAGACTGCTGTAGATCCTCTCTTTGAGCCTCGAGAAATTCATATCTCTTTCTGAGATCTTCATACTCCTCCACAGCCCCGGGGTTGACCTCACCCAGCCGCTCCACCTTCTGCTTGAGATCAACGAGCCTCTTCCCGGCCCCTTCCACATCAGCAAGGGGGGCGTAATCCACCTGCTCCATCAGCGAGGAGAGGGTTAGGCCGTAACGCTCCTGTATCCTCTCCGTCAGGTGCCGCATCTCCATCTCTATCTGGGAAAGGGTAATCCCCTGCTGCGCTATGGATTCTTGGATCGCCTTCAATTCTCCACGCAGGCCCTTGAGCGAGGCTTCGTGCGCGGCGATCTCCTCCCTAAGCCCTTTGACCCCCTCCCCCTCCTGATCAAGGGCCTTCACCCGCTGTTCCCGCGCGGCGATCAGCCCTGCCAACGATTCCCTATCTTCCTTTGCCGCCTCAACGGCAGCAAGGATGCGGCCCTGCGCCTCCTGCAGCTGTCCCTCTTTCCTTTGTTGCTGTGCGCTGAGGGATGCCTCCGCCCTATCCATCTCCTCGAGGTTTCGCTCCAGGTTGCGCTCCCGCTCCTGAAAAGAGGCCAGCTGCACCTGGAGCTCGGTTACCCTGTGCCGCAGCTGATCTCGCTCCTCCCTCAGTTTCAACAACCCGCCCTTAAACGCTTCGATGTGGCCTTCCTTTTCCTCCTTGCTCTTTTTGCCGTCGGAGATGTGGGCGGAGGCCTGCTTGACCTCATCGCGCAGCTGCTCCGCCTCCATATCGATCTGGGCCGACTCAAAGGTTACCAGCTCTTCCTTGCGCTTGAGGATTGCGAGGGTTCGCTTGGCGTCATCGAGCTCCCCTCCCGTCCTCAGTGCCTCCCGCTCCATCTCGTATCCATCCTCCCGCAAGGTCTCCAGCTCCTTCTTGATCACCAGGGCCTTCTCCCTCAGCTCCTCGAGCCTTACCGATAGCTTTTTCTGCTCCTCCTCCTGTTTGAGGATGGCCCGCTCCGTCTCCTTGATCTCCCTCTTTCTGGCAAGAATCCCGGTGGGGGAGGGATCCCAACTCCCGCCGGTCAGCACCCCATGACTGTCCCAGAGATCACCCTCCAGGGTCACCAAGATCTCCGTCCCGGCCTTGTGCTCCTCCGTGATCCCCGTGAGATCCTTGACCAGCCATACCCCGTTGAGCAGGGTCTCGAGCAGGGGGCGATATTCCTCCCTGGTCCGCACGAATGCGGCAAGCGGGCCGAGAAAGTTCGGATCACCGATGCTCTGGCCGGCGGCCACAGGCCGTCCCCCCCGGGGACTGCCCAGGGGAACAAAGCTCCCCCGCCCCATGCGCCCCTCCTTGAGATATCCGATGGCCTTGAGGGCCTCCTCCCGATCCTTGACGATGAGGGATTGAAGCGTATGTCCCAGAACCGCCTCCAAAGGGGCCTCATACGGGGGGTCTACCTCCACCATCTCCGCCAAGACCCCGATGATGCCCTGTCTCAACGAAGCGCCTTCAGAGGTCATGATGGCCTTCACCCCTTCTGCATACCCTTCGAACCGCTTCTGCATGTCCGAGAGGGAATTGAGATGAAAGCGAAGCCTGTGGAGCTCACCCTCTGCCTGCTTGAGCTCCACCTCCTTATGGGAAAGCTCCTCCTGGAGGCGCTGCAGCTCTGTCTCGTGCCTGCGGAACGCCTCTTCCAAGGCCTCCTTGCGCTTGGCCAACCCCTTGGCAGCTTCCTCACACCTTTTGATCGCCGCCTCCAGATCCCGTTCCTCTTTGTGGATGTCCGCCTGCTCCCGCTCGAGCCGTGCCTTCTTGTCCAGATATTCCCGCTCTCTCTTGCGGCCATTTTCAACAACGTTCTGAGAATGGGCGATGCGGGCAGAGGCCTGTAAGACCTCATCTTTTAAGGCATCGAGCGCCCCTTCACGCTCCGCACAGCTGCCCTCAAATTCCGCGAGCTTTCCCTCTTCTTGCCCTAAGAGCTCCTTTGTCTCCGCGGATTTCAGATTGACGTCACCCAGCTCCGTGCGATAGCCGGCTCTTCTCTCCAGCACACCCCCTTGCTCCCTGCCTAACCCCTCTATCTCCTCCCGGTATTGGCCCTCGAGGGCGTGCAGGCTGTTCAGCTCGCGCTCCAGGGCCTTAACCCGCTCCTCCTCCCGTTGTATCTCACCTTCGATGCGGTAGATCTCCTCCTGGGCGCGGGATAAGACCTCCTCTTCTTCGAGAAGCCTGCGCTTCAGCTCCTCCAGCTCCCCCTCGGTCCGGGAGGCATGGGCGATCCTCTTCTGCTCCTCGTCTCGTACCCCTTGGAGGGCAATCTTCACTTCCGCGAGTCTGCCCGACTCCTCGCCGAACTCCACCAGGGCCAGCCCCACCTCCAGCTCCCCGATCTCCTTCTGGAATTCCCGGTACCTGCGCGCCCGAGCCGCCTGCCTTCGCAACGCATTCATCTGCCTGCGCACCTCGGCGATGACATCCTGAACCCGGAGGAGGTTTTGTTTGGTCAGCTCCATCTTCTGGAGGGTCTCTTTCTTCCGCTCTTTATATTTGGTAACCCCTGCCGCCTCTTCGATGAGATACCTTCGGTCCTGAGGACGGGCGTTGAGCAACATATCCACCTGGCCCTGCTCGATAATGGAATAGGCGTGTACCCCTACGCCTGTCCCGAGAAAAAGGTCCCTGACGTCTTTGAGCCTGCAGGGGACCTTGTTGATCAGGTACTCGCTCTCCCCGGAACGGAAGAGGCGCCTGGCCACCATGATCTCGTTGTAGTCCCCGTATCCCTCTACGGGGACTACCCCGTCGTTTTCAAAGATCAAGGATACCTCGGCCATGCCCAGGGGCTTCAAGGATTCGGTGCCGTTAAAGATGACATCCTCCATCGAGCTGCTCCGCAGGTGGGTGGGTCGCATCTCCCCCATAGCCCACAGCACGGCGTCGGCGACATTGGTCTTACCGCAGCCGTTGGGCCCCACAATGCCGGTGATGCGGGAGGGGAAGGTGAAGACCGTCCGCTCCATGAAGGACTTGAACCCGACAATCTCGATACGCCTCAATCTCATCGGCTCGCTTCTCCTTGCCGCTGTGACCCGATATATCCGAGGGCACGCTCCAGTCTCTTGATCACTTGTTCCTTTCCAATGCCCTCCATGACCTCAAAGAGCCCGGGGCTGGTCGTCCTGCCGGTGAGGGCAATCCTCACCCCCTGGGCTGCCTGGTTCAGTTTCAGCCCCTGCTGCTCAATCACTTGCCGGAAGAACCGCTCCAGATTGGCCTCGGCAAAATCATCGCTACCCCGTAGTCCCTCGATGAGAGAGGTCAAAAAGGGGGACAGCTCCGGTCGGAGAAACTTACGAGACCCCTTCTCATCATAAGGAAAATCATCCTTGAAGTAGAACTCGGCCATCTCCGCCATCTCCACCAAGGTCTTGGCCCTGGGCTGAAGGCTTTTGACTACCTTCAGAAGCCTGTTATCAAGCTCAGCCTGTATCCCCTGCTGATGCAAAAAGGGGATGAGCTGCTCGGCGATCCGGCCTGGGTCGCCCTCCTTTATGTAGTGGGCGTTGAGCCAGAGGAGCTTTTCCGGGTTGAAGATGCCGGCCGAGCGCCCTGCTGCCTCCAAGGAGAATTTCTGGATCAGCTCCTCTTGGGAAAAAATCTCCTGGTCGCCTGAAGACCACCCGAGCCTGGCCAGGTAGTTGACCAGGGCTGGCGGCACGTAGCCCATCTCCTGATAGGCGGTGATGGAGGTAGCGCCATGCCTCTTGCTGAGCCTGGCGCGGTCCTGCCCGAGGATCAGGGGGAGGTGACCAAAGGCCGGGGGGAAATACCCCAGGGCTTGATAGAGCTGGATCTGCCGGGGGGTGTTGTTGAGGTGGTCATCCCCCCGGATAACGTGGGTGATCCCCATCAGGGCATCGTCCACCACGACCACAAAGTTATAGGTGGGGGTGCCGTCGCTGCGCAGGATGATGAGGTCGTCCATCTCCTCGTTTTCAAATGTCACCCGTCCCTTGACCAGGTCATCCACGATGGTCGTCCCCGCCTGGGGGGCTTTGAATCTGATGACTGAAGGACGATCATCAGGATGGTCCGTGCGCTGCCGGCACCTGCCATCGTATTTTGGTTTCTGCCCCGCAGCCAGCGCCTGCTGACGCCGCTCTTCCAGCTCCTCGGGGGTGCAGTAGCAGCGAAAGGCCTTTCCCGCCTCCACGAGTCGCTCAACATGCTCAAGATACAGTTGCATTCGCTGGCTCTGAAAATAGGGGCCTTCATCCCAATCCAGCCCCAACCATCTCAGGCTTGCCAGGATGGCATGAAGATACTCCTCCGTGGAGCGGGCTTGATCGGTGTCCTCGATGCGCAGAACAAAGATGCCGCCGTGATGGCGGGCGAAGAGCCAGTTAAACAGGGCAGTCCTCACCCCCCCGATGTGCAGATACCCCGTCGGGCTTGGGGCAAATCTGGTCTTAACCAATATACTCCCTTCTAGAAGCGGATGCCGAAGAAAACCCCGCCGACCACAAGGCCGAAGATGAGATAGATGGCAAAGGCTATCAAGACGGTGACCACTGCCTGGCCTGCGGTGATCTTGTGCACCTTTTCCAACCCCAGGATCTGGAGGTAGAGCCCATACAGTCCGGCCAGGAACCCCACCACGGGTATCCAGGTCAGGAGATTCACGACACCGGCATAGGCCACCGTGCGGTACACCCCTTCATACGCCCCCTTGCCCTCGAAGAACTGCTGGGCGATCAGATGCAGGATCCCTGCCCCGATAAAGGAGAAGATCACGCCGAAGATGACGAGTTTCAGGAAAAGCAAGACATCCACCCCCGCGATTATCGCGGCCAAGATACCGGAGACCCCCAGGCAGATTGCCAAGAAGACGAACGGAGGTGAAAACCCGCCGGTCGTGGGCATGTGCTGATAAAAATCGTTCGGCTTGACAAGCACCGTCTTCATCACCCCGATAAAGCTGTTCAGAAAATCCTTGCTGTTGAACTCATAGCTGTTCCCCGTTGTCCTTTGCTCTTCCATGGCATATCCTCCTTTGTGAAATTACGCCCCCTCTCCCCTTTATGCATTGTAGCATAAACCAGGGGGGCAAAAAACCTCGCTTTTTAAGCCCATACCATCACTATATTTTGTCCTTTTGGAACTCAATACCACAACATATAGTATTTGTCAAGGGCATTTGAAAAGTCCTTAACAACAAACAGGAAGTCGAGGAGCGTCAATATGGCTGTATTGTATGGCATTTTTCGATTGCACCATAATTCGGTTTAGCTTATAATCCAAGCCGCAAAAAAAGTCCTATGGCATATCGTAGACCACCTCAATTAGATCCTGACCACCTCAATTAGATCCTGAAAGGAGGGTCTCTACATGAAACTGATCCGAGTATCGGTATCTTTCCTGCTGGCCGGGCTGTTTATCATCGGCGCCAGCGCCACTGCCTGGACAACGCCGACGCAGTCCTGGGTGACTGATCCGGCAACGGGCTGCAAAATAGGCTGGGTTCACGAAACGTCTACGCTGATTTCGGCAAGCTGGTCCGGTCCCATGGTTGCCGGCAAGGCCCAGGGAAAAGGCAACCTTTCCCTGACTGTTAAGGGTACTGACGGCAAAGAGCTTCAAGGCCAGGGCCAGGCCGAGATGCTCGCCGGGCTGCTGCATGGCAAGGCCGCGCTAAAGTGGTCGAGTGGCGATTCTTACGACGGCTATTATAAAGCCAGCCTAAAAGAAGGCAAAGGTATCTACAAATTTGCCGATGGCAGGATTCAGGACGGGGAATGGAAGAACAACAAGATGGAAGGCCACGGCGTGTTCAAGGACGCCGCAGGCAAGATAATCTATGAAGGGGAATGGAAAGCCGGCCTACAAGAAGGCAAAGGTATCGGCAAATTTGCCGACGGCAGGATTTATGACGGGCAATGGAAAGCCGGCCTAAAAGAAGGCAAAGGTATCGGCAAATTTGCCGACGGCAGAATTTATGACGGGCAATGGAAGAACGACATGCCGGAAGGCAGGGGTACCTTCAAATGGCCGGATGGGAACGTATACACAGGAGCTTATAAAAATGGTGTGCGTGACGGCCACGGCGTGCTCAAGGACGCCGCAGACAAGATCATCTACGCAGGGGAATGGAAAGACGATAAGCCTGTTACCCAGCCAGCCCAACCTAAAGTCATTAGCGACAACGTCACTGCCGGGGCAACGCAGTCATGGGTGGCTGATCCGGCAACGGGCTGTAAGATAGGCTGGGTTCACGAACAGTCTACCCTGATTTCGGCAAGCTGGTCCGGTCCCATGGTGGCTGGCAAGGCCCAGGGAAAAGGCAACCTTTCCCTGACCATTAAGGGTACTGACGGCAAAGAGCTTCAAGGCCAGGGTGAGGCCGAGATGATCGCCGGGCTGCTCGATGGCAAGGCTACGATAAAGTGGTCGGATGGCAATTCTTACGACGGCTATTATAAAGCCGGCCTAAAAGAAGGCAAAGGTATCTACAAATTTGCCGACGGCAGGATTTATGACGGGCAATGGAAAGCCGGCCTCAGAGAAGGCAAAGGTATCTACAAATGGGCCGACGGCAGCAGTTATGACGGGGAATGGAAGAACGACAAGAGGGAAGGCCACGGCGTGCTCAAGGACGCCGCAGGCAAGATCACCAACGAAGGGGAATGGAGAAACGATAGGCTTATTACCTGGGTGGCTGATCCGGCGAGGGGGTGCAAGATAGGCTGGTTTTCCGGAAACTTTACCCTGATTTCGGCACGGTGGTCCGGTCCCATGGTGGCGGGCAAGGCCCAGGGAAAAGGCAACCTTTCCCTGACCATGAGGGATAAGGACGGCAAAGAGCTTCAATACCAGGGGCAGGCCGAGATGCTTGCCGGGCTGCTCGATGGCAAGGTCGCGATGAAGTGGTCGGATGGCGAGTCTTACGATGGGTATTATAAAGCCGGCCTCAGACAAGGCAGAGGTATCTTCAAATTTGCCGACGGCAGGATTTATAACGGGGCATGGAAAGCTGACCTGCAAGAAGGAACAGGTACCTTTAAATGGCCGGATGGGACCGTATATGACGGGGAATGGAAAAACAGCAGGCCAGAAGGAACTGGTACCTTTAAATGGCCGAATGGGAACGTATACACAGGAGCTTATAAAAATGGTGTGCGTGAAGGCCACGGCGTGCTCAAGGACGCCGCAGGCAAGATAATCTACGCCGGGGAATGGAAAGATGATAAGAGTCTTAGCCAGCCTAAAACTGATAAGGTTCTCGACATCCCCTGGGGCGCGTCGGAAGACGAGGCCAAGCGTATCATGCGGCAGCGGCCCCAGACGTCGTTTTTCGCAGCTGACACCGACAAAGACATAAAGTTGCACACCTGGTACACCTATCTTGGTTATTTCAACGACAATAAAGCCAAGCTGCAGGTCCATTTCTACCAGGGGAAAATGTTTGGCGTGTATGCCGGTGTGTATACGAGCGAAGATCAACTCCTGGATAAATTCAATTCCGTTAAACAAGGTCTAACGCAGCGTTATGGCCCCCCTCTGGGAGAGCAAGGCAAATATCTTGACGCCTATGCTTGGTGGGATTTAGGAGGAGATTATCGTGTAGTTATATGGATAAGTAAAAGCACAAATTATGAGAACCTGCCGTTTGAGATAGCGATCTCGTACCGGAATCAAGTGACGCAGGACGTGATTAACAAAGCAGGAGCCCCGGCATCCGGCAAAGACTTCTGATACATGGTTTTCTGTATCTCGTCGTGCTTCTGATGTACAGGCAGATGGAGGCGGAGGACTACGGTTGCGAAAAATTTCCTCAATTAGATCCTGAAAGGAGAATATACACATGAAACTGTTCCGAGTATCGGTATTTATCCTGCTGGTTGGCCTGCTCATCATCGGCGCCAGCGCCACTGCCTGGTCAACGCCGACGCAGTCCTGGGTAACTGATCCGGCAACGGGGTGCAAAATAGGCTGGGTTCATGACGAGTCTACGCTAATTTCAGCAAGCTGGTCCGGTCCCATGGTGGCTGGCAAGGCCCAGGGAAAAGGCAACCTTTCCCTAACCCTTAAGGTTAATGACGGCAAAGAGAAGAAGGGCCAGGGGGAAGTCGAGATGCTCGCCGGGCTGCTGCACGGCAAGGCTACGATAAAGTGGTCGGATGGCAATTCTTACGACGGCTATTATAAAGCCGGCCTAAAAGAAGGCAAAGGTATCTACAAATGGGCCGACGGCAGCAGTTATGCCGGGGAATGGAAGAACAGCAATATGGAAGGCAGGGGTACCTATAAATGGCCGAATGGGGATGTATATGAAGGGGAAATAAAAGCTGGCAATAGAGAAGGCAAAGGTATCATGAAATGGGCCGATGGCGAAATGTATGACGGGCAATGGAAAGCAGACAAAAGAGAAGGCAAAGGTATCTACAAGGCTGCCGACGGCGACATGTATGACGGTGAATGGAAAGCAGACAAAAGAGAAGGCAAAGGTATCTACAAATATGCCGACGGCAGGATTTATGACGGTGAATGGAAGAACGGCAAGATTGAAGGCCACGGCGTGGGCAAGGACGCCGCAGGCAAGATAATCTATGAAGGGGAATGGAAAGACAATAAGCCTGTTACCCAGTCAGCCCAACCTAAAACCGATAAGGTTCTCGACATCCCCTGGGGCGCTTCAGTAGACGAGGCCAAGCGTATCATGCAGCAGCGGCCCAAGACGTCGTCTTTCGGCGCTTCCACCAACGCAAAGGTGAAGTTGCACACCTGGCACACGTATATTGGTTATTTCAACGACGATGTGGCCAGGCTGCAGGTCCATTTTTACGAGGGGAAAATGTTTGGCGTGGATGCCTGTGTGTATACGAGCGAAGATCAACTCCTGGATAAATTCAATTCCATTAAGCAAGGTCTAACGCAGCGTTATGGCCCCCCTGCGATAACCGCAGGCAAATATCTTGACACCCACGTTTGGTGGGATTTAGGAGGAGGTTATGGTGTAACTATGTCGATAAAAAAAAGCACGATGTTTAAAGACACGCCATTTGAGATAATTATCTCGTATCGGAATCGGGCGACGCAGAACGCGATTAACAAGGCGGGGGGGCCGACATCCGGCAATGACTACTGACAATGATTTCTTTCTCTCGTATTGCGCGGAATTGACAGGCAGAGTGATGAGGAGAACTATGGTTGCGATAAATTTCCGCAGAATCTTTTTTACAGCATTGCTGCTTATGGCGGTTTTTTCTGCTCAAGCCTTTGCCGCAACCTGGGCAGAGGTTTCTTATGACCGGGAGGTGCCGCCCCAAACGCGGCAGAACATCGAAAAAGCAGTCGACACGGTAGCCGACCTGCTCACCAAACACAAGATTGTCCTTTCGTACAAGATATCCATTGTAGTGACGGCAGATACGGAAAGCTACATCCAGGCCCGTATGTTATACGGCAAAGAGCCCCGGGCCAAGGCGGAAGAACAAGCGAAATATTCAGCCGGTGTAAGCCTCGGAGATAAGACCATCATCATTCTGAAAGGCACGCCGCGGCTTAACACATCGCCGGTAGAATCTTTCCGGGTATTGCCCCATGAAATCTTCCACCAGGTGCAAAATCAATATGGAAAAACAGGCACCGTCAACTGGCTGCTGGAAGGTACTCCTGAGGTCTTTCAATGTGTGGCGCGCGAAGCCGCCGGCTTCAATACAGTGAATGATTGTGTCCGTCAAGCTGAGCAGCGAATTTGTCA
>Ga0214474_1000388_pt1 | contig 22119 bp, 31 predicted proteins | sample RVTome_2_FD_187335 | JGI IMG/M metagenome (GOLD analysis project Ga0214474, IMG submission 187335) | Soil microbial communities from uranium-contaminated site in the Upper Colorado River Basin, Wyoming, United States - RVT95D214 HiSeq ...
GGACCTTCAAACTCGTCATGCTGTCTGATGGGGCCGTTTTGAATGGCGGGCCTGGTTTCGGGATCCTCTTCAGACCGTACAATATCATTTTCAAGGGCAACACGGCTGTCTCTGGTGATTGGGTCCGGGCAGCGGTCTATATGGAGATCTATGCAGGGAAGACCGTGACTGTTGCTCTAGGCTCTCATCTGGTCCTAGATACATGGGCCACGTTCGCGTGGTACAATTACGGAGTTATCGCTGGCCCTGGCGAGTTCGTGCTTCAGGCGTTTCAGACGGTGAACATGCCGTCATTGGGGACAATCAACGCTCCAACTGAAATGACATTGGAACCCACAACCTCTTCCGATCCGACAGTTACATTGGTCAGCGACATGAGCCTGGGTAGTTCCTTTTCCATCATCGGATACAATAGCCATGTCAATACGTTGACTTTGGGAGGATACAACCTCATCGCCAACGGAATCACGATAGGCGCGTTGGGGCAAATCGTTGCGACTTCCTCCGACATCACAGACTCCGGCGATTGGGATTCCTCGGCTGGTTATTTTGTCCAGGGGTCCGGTATCCTTTACATGACGGGTGGCAGATCTGGGCACACGCTCGCTGCATGGTCGGCGGCTGCTAGCGGTTCGTTGACATTCAGCGTTCCGGATCTGGTCAATGGAACGACTTACGTCCTCTTCATAGACGGTGATCGAGAATATAGCTTGATCGCGGATGGTTCGGGCGTTGTCCAATTCACCTATTCGGGTCCTTGGAGCGAACATGACTTCAAAGTCATCTGGACAAGCATCCCTGAGAACATCTATCCTCTGGTCAACATGGTCCTCATTTTCTTCGCCTTGGCAATAGCCATGTCAGCGATCGGATTCGCTCTCAAAGCGAAAGACAAGGGCGCATCGAAGAACGAATTCATTGAGATGGTCGTCTTCGTGCTGATCAGCGTGATAATGATGGGGATCCTGGTGGTCGTGCTCGGCTCCATCTGACGGGCGAGGGATCAAATCGCAAGTTGGGAGAGAAGTAATAAATGATGTCAGAAAGCAAGCACAGATTCAGGATCACTAGTATCATCATAGCGACAGTCATGTTGGCCGGTGCTTTCGGCGCACTCATCGGCCCGTTCACGATAAATGTTTCCGCTGCACCAGACACTCATGTTTGGGATGGAGATGAAGGAGACCAACTTGCATCTACTGGAACGAATTGGGTTTCAGATATTGCGCCAGAATCCGGAGATAGCCTTGTATTCAATGCTGGGGCCTTGAGTTGTAACATGGATTTCGAAGCCACATTCAATACTCTCAGTATGAATTCCGGATTCACTGGTTATGTATCATGTGTATCAGCTACGAATTGGGGAACAACTGGCGATATTGTTGTCGAATCTGGCACACTAGCTGGAAAAACAACTGCAACAATCACCTGTGGTGGCTCAGTCCTACACACCGGAGGAACATTAGCAGGTTCTCCGACTATGCTTCTAAATTTCAATATGGTTACGGACGAAACGATTTTCAGTAGTTATACCAATGTGAGCATCCGACATCTTCGAATCATGGCGAATGTGAGTATCATCTGCGGCACTCTCTTCAGAACTGATTACAGATTGACGGTTGATGCCGGGAAGATATTGACGGTCGATAACCCGACGGTCATAGTCTTGTGGGGGCAAGCAGTCACCGGAGCGTGTATCTGGAATTCTGGAACGATTGCCGGAACGGGCGTAATTCGCTCTGAGACTGCCGCCGCCACTGTGACCATTTCTCCAGGTTCGTTGGGAACAATTACGACCAAGTTCGAGGTAGCTTTACGAACGGGAGCCACGCAGAACACGAAACTTGTTCTATCATCGAATACGGTCATAGGGAATTCTATCACGGTCTTTTCTGACCACGCCATTTACACCGCGACTCTAGACCTCTCCTCCAGCAACTACTCTCTTTCCGCAACCGACATTATGGTAGGGCCAGGAGGGATTTTGGACGGACGCGGGAGCGTTATCTCATGCGCGGGCAATTGGGATTCTTCAGATGGGTCATTCACTCAGGGTTCGAGCAAGCTGTACATGACGGGCGGTAGGTCTGGGAACACGCTTGCCGTGTGGTCGGCGGCTGCTAGCGGTTCGTTGACATTCAGCGTTCCGAATCTGGTCAATGGAACGACTTATGTCGTCTTCATAGATGGCGCTCGAGAACACAGCCTGGTCGCGGATGGTTCGGGCATTGTCCAATTCACCTATTCAGGTCCTTGGAGCGAGCATCAATTCAAAGTCATCAGGACAAGCATTCCTGAGAACATCTTTCCGTTGGTCAACATGGTCCTTGTCTTCTTCGCTTTGGCGATAGCCATGTCCGTGATCGGATTCGCTCTCAGTTCGAAAGACAAGGGCGTATCGAAGAACGAATTCATTGAGATGGTCGTCTTCGTGCTGATCAGCGTGATAATGATGGGGGCCCTGGAGGTCGTGCTCGGCTCCTTCTGAGGGGTGAGGCGTTCCATGATGAAGAGAGTTCGTAAGCTCAAGGTCATAGAAGTGAAGCCCAGGAGGCGGTATTTCTGGGCGGGACCAGTGGTAGCGGTTTTTCTGGCGTTGATATTCATACTGAACGCTCCTATCAGTGTTTTGGCCCAGGATGACTATACGTTTGGGACTGAGCTGGTGAACAAAGGAACTTCCACAAGTCCTACTGAGAAGAACACGGAGAACGCAGTCTACAACTCACTTCAAGAGGCGGATCAATATGCGGATACGATCTTCACAGCAACCACAGAGAATGTCGTGGTAGGCACTGGAGGCGGGGCGGCGTTCCCAGGCGCACTCACTACAGATGACGCCAGCCGTAGAACTTACACGGAAGCCAACACAGGGACTGCGCCTACATATCAGATTCTCAGGCCGACATCGGACGGTTCCCCTATCACCTTTGTCAACTTCCCGGTTTCGCCCACAACCAACTACGACAAGGTCGATGAGACTACAGTAGACGGCAACGGTGATACGGACTACAACGAGGGCACGACCAACGCTCAGGAAGATACCTATGGGATGTCTGATGCGAGCGACCCTGGTGGGACTCCCAACATAGATGTCACGATATGGCACATCTCAGACGATGAGGGTGCGGTGAGCAATCTTCAGGTCGGTGTGGACATCGGAGGGACAAATTACATCGGTTGGCAGGGAGACCTCAACAGTGGGGTATACACGAACTACTCCTACGAATGGGTCTTGAACCCTTCGACCAGCGCGGAGTGGACGCTCACTCAAGTCAACGCCCTCAACACGTTCCTGCTCGTCACGGATGCTAATCCCGACACCAGGACCACTCAGGTGGCTCTGCTCATTGAATTTAATCCGAGTGTCACCTATCAGCTGGATGCCCAGATAACCTATTCAGGAGTCACGTCGACGGCCCAGACCATAAGCTACAATGTCCTCTGCCAAGGGTACAGGAATGGAGATACGGAGAATGTCGGCGTCTATGCATGGAACTACATCACATCCGGTTGGGACCTGAAAACCACGATCTCAGCGGGGAGCGATACAGATTACAACTTCGACCTCACAAGTCAGCAGAGGGACAGTGGAACAAACGAGGTAAAACTCAGATTGGTCGACGCCTCTAACGGGGATGCTACTCAGACGGTCGCATATCTGGATGTGCTCAAGGTCAGTCGTCTCGAGCTGGGCTACGCCCTCGATGTGGAGTTGACGGCCACCACTGTAGCTCAATATGGAGACATTACGCTTAGGATCAAGGGATACACTTCTGCCGAGACATTCAAGGCCAATGTCTGGAACTATACGAGCTCGGCTTATGACTTGAATAAGCTCTCCATCACTTCGGGTTCGAATGCATGGCAGACGACGGTCGATCTATGCGATGACCATCACAGGTCTGGTACGACGGTCAAGATACAATTCGTGGATGGCACAGCATCGACCTCTGATTTTGTCCAGGACACCCTCTACCTGGATGTTGTCTGGGTGACAAGGTATCATACGGCCCCCACGATTACTCTGTACGGGGCCACTCCTACTGAAATCAATCTCGGAACGAGCATCACCTTTTGGGCGACATATTCAGACTATGACAACGAGGCCCCTACCTATGTCTATGCTCACATCGGGTCCAGCGACTACTCGATGACCGAGAACGGCTCTGATACAGTCTACTACGACGGGAAATTCTACGGATTCTCCAAGGCCGACATCCCTGCTGGGAACATCACCTATTACTTCAAGGTCAAGGACGCCAACTCGATAGATGTCACGACTTCTCCAGTCGCTCTTTCGGTGAACACGAAGCCCACTCTAACCTTGGACGGAGTGACGCCAACTGGAGGCAATCCTGGGACTTACACATTCTTCGTCACCTACACCGACGCCGATTCCAACAGCCCAGCCAATGTCAAGGCCACGATCGGCGGAGCGGATTACATCATGACCTACAACGGCTCTGGCGGAGGCTACCATTACGATAAGGCGATGAGCGGAGGCACGACTGTCTATAGCTTCAAGACAGAGGATTATCGCTCAGGCGTGGTCTCCACGACCCCCAAGAACCTCGTCGTCAACAATCCTCCCACCTTGAGCGGATTCGGCAGAGCACCCGGAGATCCAGTCTATGTGACAACGGAACTCAACTTCACCATGACGTTCACGGACCTGGACGACGACCTTCCGACGGACATCAAGTGGAGGAGTGGGGCAGACAACCTCACCATGTCCGAGGTTGACCCAGCCGATACCACGACAAGCGACGGGAAGGAATACTATCTCGAGATGTACCTCACGACTCACGGACTCCATAACTATGACTTCGGAGCTTCAGATGGTCAATACTGGACAACTGGAGGTTCTAGCTCGGTAACTATCGACAATCGAGCCCCAGACATCTCCAACGGCCCTGGAGCGCACATCGATCAATACCGGAATGCCGGATGGTATTATGTCTTCACAGCGACAGACGACGACTCGGATACTGTCGATTGGACGGTAGGCGGTCCAGCATGGCTCTCGATAGACAGCAACGGCAATCTTTCAGGGACGACAGACGATGCCCCAGCAGAATATGGCTTCACAGTCTATGCCAACGACAGCTATTCTGGGAGTGATTCCTATGCCTTTATCCTTCATATCAACAATCGGGATTCCAGCATCTCGAGCAATGGGAACACGACTCAGATAGAAGGCACATTCCTAGCCTATGAGATAGTGGCTTCCGATCCTGATGGAGATTCCCTTTCATATGCCTTGAGTTCGAATGCTTCATGGGCCTCGATCTCTGGAGCATGGGTCAACGGGACGGCAACAGATCTCGGATGGTATGAGTTCACTGTCTGGGCGAACGATTCCTACGGAGGGTCTGATTTTCAGCATTGGTATTTGACAGTGAATGCCCCGCTCGAAAACAGTCCTCCCTCATTCACTTCGAGCCCGTTCACTCAATGGCAGCACGGCCAAACTTACGAATATGCTGCTGCTTGTGAGGACGCTGAGTTAGATCTGATGGATTGGACTCTTCAGGGAAATTGTACTGCATTCCTAGTTATCACGCCAGATGGATTTATGGCGATCGTCTCTGGCCTGATTCCATCGATGGGTTATTGGGAAGTCCAAATCTCGATAGATGATGGGACCAACCCACTCATCTGGCAGAACTTCACGCTCAGCGCTCTGAACCAGGGGCCATACTTCACGAACATGCCGGAGAATAAGAGCTACGTCAACGAATCCTATGAGTATATCCCAACGGTCCAGGATAACAATACGGACGAACTGATCTTCGGTCTCGAAGACTCACCATCATGGTTATCAATCAATGTCACGACCGGGAGGATTAACGGAACCCCCACTTTGAATGGGAGCTATCCCGTGCATCTCTGGGTCTCTGACGGACTGATGACAGGATGGGTGAACTTCACGATAGAAATCGATCTCAATGACCCAAATGTTATGGACCTTCTCACGCTGATTGTCGGGCTCGTTTTCGGGTTCGGCCTGATTGCGCTGAGCATACTCGATAAGCGTCATGGAATCTGGCCGACTTATACTGGCCTCGCATGGATCATAATCAGCGTGGTCGCTTTGTATCCCGTAGGTATAGGCTGGATGATACTCGGCCTCGGCATCGGACTGATCATGTGGATCGAGGGGGCAATGGAATATGCCGCCTCGAGGGGGCAGAAGACGTGACTCTGCCCATTACTTTCTTAAGTCGCGGGATCGAGTGCGTAATCATGGAGGGGACGTAAACGGGCTTCCTTCAAGATCTTCCCCTGATGCTCGGGCAAGCACTCGGATTCTCAAGCACTACTGCTCAGTACACCGGAGGCATGATCCTCTCTATGGCCACCCTCTGCATGGTCGGACTGGCCTTCTCAGCGATCTTAGGGAAACGTCATGGCACTGAGAATGCGAACATGATGGTCACGGGTATCACGATATTCGTCACCATGGGAACGCTCTTCTTGATCGGTTGGATGCCCTTCGCATTCATGATCATCGCGGCTGTCGTAGTCGGTGTTCTCTTCGCAAGTAAAGTGAGAACTGGGATGGTGGGTTAAATGGGGGGCGGAGGAGACCGGATCATCCCAACTGCTGTCTACATTGTGACATTCGTTGCGATGAGTGCTTTCATAATTGCTAGCTTCAACGAAATGCTTACCAAAGCTGAACAGAATTCGGAGAGTCCCTTGCCCCCATCCCCTGCGACTCAACTAGCTTTCGACCTGGATCTCGAACTCTATGATCCCGGCACTCAATTCACCAATGGAACAACCCTTCATGGAACTAATCGGCATCAATCTTTTTCGTTCACCAAAAGTGGCCAGACGGATGTAGGATGCGCCGTCTTCAGAAATGTCACTGATGATTACTTTTGGAATGTGGCTAACGGGATCACGTCCTTCTCTGAGACTGGCCTCAAGATGGTTCTACAGAGGATCAATCACGATACCCCGCATTTTAAGCCACAGGATTTCGTTGTCTTCTGGCAGAGTTGGATGGCCGGCACCCTGTCTCTGGAAAGGCGAATCCGATATGATGTAACGACTTTCTCCGAAATGGCCAAGGACCACGAACCCGATACGAATTTCACCGTCATCCAGACACATCTGCGCTATTGGACAACGGACATCATCGGATGGGAGCGTCATGTCAATCTGGGGCTGGCATCGCAGGACTATCTCCTCTGGGCCAATCAGTTCAATGTCTCAGTGGCAACAGGATTCAATGCGACCTATGGCAGCATCAGCGCCGGAACGGTTATCGGGCAATTACTCACTATGGAATTGCCTGACGTCCCTTTCTTCATCCAGGCCATGATCGCGATCCCTTGCTATCTGGCGATCATTCTGGTCTGTGTGCTGGCCGTCTCGTACTTCGTACCGTAGGTGAACTATGAGACCGATGATGAAAGGTTTTGTTGTTGTCCTGGCTTCGTTCTTCTTCCTATCGATTCTATGCATTCCTGGCCATGTTGAAGCCACGCCTTACGGGATCTTCGATGTGTTCGCGCCCACCGCTCTAAGCACGCTGCCACTCGGTTATTCGTATGGCGCGAATGAGGCCATGCGGCTGGATGGGACTGCAATCTGTCTTACCAGCGGTTCACCAGGTACCTCTGGGGTTTCTACCCAAAACTTCACATCTTCGAGCTACAGCGCGTTCTGGGCACCCTATTCGAACCGGTCTGCATTCCCAGCCTCGAACGCGACTATCCTCACTGTTTCCATGATCGCGATTGCCTACATTCCAGCTGGACCGCACATAGAAATGTGGGCCATGCACGACGTCGACGGCACATATTACAGTTTTCATACTGGCGGTGCGATGTATGGTAGCTACTGGACTTATCAGAAATTCGAGATTGATCTGACTGATGATTATTCTTGGAATGCTTCGATGCTAACCAGCACCACGTTCTTAAGAATCGTGGTCATGGCCTTCGGGTCGGGCACTCCAGTCTATGTCGATTATGTCGGGCTGAGCTATACCTGGCAATACGGTCCAGAACCTCCTCCTCCGAGTGGAAATCCGTTCGGATTTGGTACTTACGGGATGAGTGACATCTTCATAGCTACCCTTGGAGGAGTGGGCTTCATCGGGATGATAGCATATCCCGGACTCGCGGTCTACTCTTACAAGTCGAAGGATGAGAAGCTGAGTGCCGTTGTAGGTTTCATCACCGGGGAGACTCTCTTCGTTGGGATGCTCTGGTTCGCTCTTTCTGTAATCACTGGCAACATATAGCGCAGCGACTGAAGGACAACGATTACTCGTCATCAAATATTGTCCAGTCTTTAGGTTTTTTCCTCTTCTCGGACGGAGCGATCCCGATGATGAGGATGACCAGACCGATTGTTGCGAACACGGCAAGGACGGCGACAACTCCAGGACTACTCGACGGATCTTCCGGGTCCGAAGGTGGTGAATCGTTTAGCGCCAGCGCATAGAGAGTGAAGGGTACGAAGAACAATGTCAACACTGCGCCAATTGCAACTATGCCCTTCCTCATCATGTCCCCATGGACGAATCAGGGTCGAGCATATTATTTGTTGCCCAATCTTCCGTCAAGAAGCTTCTGGATCTCGCGCAGGTGCTCGAGGACCTTGGATCCTTTTGGCGTCATACGATAGATCTTCTTCACGTTCTCGCCGAGACCCCCCTCGACAGTGCAAGTCAGCAGCCCTTCTTTCACGAGGAGCTTTAGGGATGTAGTCGCCGTCATCGCGTTCCAGCCCATTCTCATCAGTTGAGCGATGTAGACAGTCTTCTCCGTCTCGACGATTCCCAACAGCTCGAATAACCGTCTCTTGCCGATAAGCGCATCCAACAGCACCACAACCTCGCCATATCATTTTTCAATGCAAATCCTGCTATCCTCGCATCTAGCAAGCCTTATTACCATCCAAATCCTTGTATGTCCGAGGACAATGAGCGGGGAAATGGATCTTGTTCGAATCCAGGGATGCGAGTCTACTTTAGTCCCGAACACTGTGGGGGAAGCGGCGCATGTACGACAACTCCCGGATGCGTCGGGAGATTGGGCGATACATCCAGCATCTGCGGGACAGCAACCTGAGTCGAGGATATGTACTCCAGGTGGAAGAGCTTCTCGGCAAGTTCTTGGAGTATTGCAGGGGGAGAGGCGTGAGATCGGTCAAAGGCGTCAGCGTGGACGAGGTACGCGAGTTCATGGGCAAATACAACACCATGAGCGCTGGGTATCAGAGGTTCACGTACACGCGATTGAGGGGCTTCCTGGCCCATTGGGAGAACCCATCTGTGTTGACGTTCAAGCTGAGGGTTCGAGGGGCAGGGCGCACTCGAGTGGATTGGCTCTCACCCGAAGAGACGGAGAGAGTGATGGAGACCCCGATGACTCCAAGAGAGGCGGTGCTCATAACCGGTGGATTGACGGAGGGCCTCAGACAGATAGAGCTTCTTCGCATGACCGTGAGAGACGCTCAGAGGGCGTTGGCAGAGAAGAGGATCAGGGTGAAGGGCAAAGGCGGCAAGGAACGCCCGGTGCCTCTCCAGGAGGACTTCGCCTATGCTCTGAGAGCCTATCTGCAGAGTACGGACAACGCCCAGGACGATCTCCTCCTCGGGATCAAGGAGACTCAGACCTACCGGACCTTGAGGCAGTTCTGCGAGCGGCATGGACGGAGGTTCACACACCACACACTGAGGCGGTCCTTCGGCCGCAATCTGTGGCTCAAGGGCGTCCCGATCGAGACGATCGCAGAGCTTATGGGCCACGCGAGCACCGACATGACAAGGTTGTACCTGGGGTTGAACATCACGGACATGGAGAAGGCGATGTCGTGCTACAAACTAGCACGGCACTGTACGATAATCTCCAGGCCAGTTCCCTAGACAACGAATTTAAAGAGATTCCGCGCCCGAGATGCTGGATAGCCTTCCCGACGTACGAAAACCCGTTAGATCGTTACGAGTCGTTCATAGCGGAGCTGCCATCACTTCTTCACTCTGACAGCTGGAAACAGCGCTCTGTCGTTGGGCCCCATCCCGACGTCGAACACCTTACACCCTTCCTCCCCCAAGAAAAGAAGGGAACGCATAGCTCGGGACCTGGAGGGAACTGCACTCTGGTCCCGGGCCTTTTTTACCCGGAGGCCTCCCGATGAGCGACGAGAAGGTGGCTAAGTTCCGGCCGAATGCACAGGCAATCGTCGACAATGTTCGGCGTGGTGATCGCACTCCCTCAGATCTGCGTCAATGTGGGTGCCTCGATTGTCAGGCAGCACTCCAGATACTGGAGGCCAAGCGTTGCCCATATGAGCACGGAACGGTTTGCACTTTTGATGTACTGAAGTTGGAGGATTGCCAGCGAACATTGAAATGCCTTCCAAGGAGAGCTCACCAATGAGGCAGCTCAACTACACTCTGCTGATCATCCGCTGCAGGGGCTGTCTCGAGTATAAGAAGCGCACATGCGCCGGGGCGAGTTCCTTCGCGGAGTCCTGCAAGTCGGCCAACTCAGGAAGGTGCTGATGATGCCCGGGGAGATCCTCGAGCGGTGCGCCTACCTGATTTCCCCGGGTCTTCTCAACTATTGCCGGCTCTATCATCGCAAGGAGAACAGAGCTCCGGAGAAATGCTGGGACGGCTCGGCTCGTCCGAATCTCCCTGAGAGCGCTCGGCAGATCTGCCCCAACAACACGGCAGCACGCGCTCCATTGCGTTTTACGGAGCAACAGTTTGCCGACTCCTATCCTGTCTTCGGGAAGCTGAGGTCGCACGCGAAGATGCCCTGGGACCACGAAGGCGGGGATGATGACCAGCCCATGGAGGCTGAGATTGCAGACTCTGAGGAAGAGGCCCAATCATGAGGCATAAGAAGGTCCGCGTCAAGAAGATCTGCGAGCATGTCGTGATCAGGAACGTCCTCGATGGCAGGGGACGCCCGGACTATCAGGATTGGAGCTGCCGAGTTGCCCGTTGCACGTGCAAGAAGGATCTGACGGTCTTCTGCGTCATCAGGGACGCAATCCTCGATCAGGAGGCCTGAGAATGGGTTTCCAGGTTTCCGACGCTTCTTTTGACCATGCTGGCAGTATTATTGGAAACCTGAGATGGAAACCTGATGGAAACTGTACGGGGTGGGCCGCGTGATCCCGATCCGGTTGACCGATGGGCAGCAGCGGGTCTACATTCTCCTCCGGGAGGGGAACGCTCAGTCCCTTGTCGCCAGGAAGATAGGGTACCGCAAGGGCACTGTGTCTAAGATGGCCAGTAGGCTCACGGAGCAGGGCTTTCTCACCAGGGTTACGGACAAGCAGCCCTACCTCTACGGTGACGGTCCTCGGTCCAAGGAGCTCGACAAGGTCATCGACTTCAAGAGGGTTTCCAAATCGGCTTCTGACGAGGTTTCCGCTCACGATACGAGCGTCGGAAACCTTTCCCCGGAAACCCAAGCCGTCCGGACCGTTCTCTCGCATCATGTCAAGATCCGTTTCAAGGTCGAGAAGCTCGGCGACACGGACGTCATCAGAGTAAAGGACCTCGAGACGGGGGCCTTCCTTGAGGCGCCCTTCCTCAACCATGCTCCCTACCTCGATCACAACAATGTCCGCAAGACGAAGGGCAAGCTCCTGTTCTCGGGCTCGGAGCTCTCGGTGGAGCTCGAGGAGACTCCGTCCTGTACTTGGTTCTATGTCCATCTTCCGAAGATCTCCCTGACCAGGGATGAGCTCAAGTCGGGCAAGTGGGAGGAGATCTACAAGCGCATCGGACAGGAGACCGGCAACTACCTACAGAAGTGGGCCGGATGGAAGCTCGGGCTGATGGAGCTCTGTCCGAATTGGAAGCCGCACTTCGCGAGTGAGGACCCCCGGATCCTGAACAACATCGTGAGCAGGGCCTCGGCCAAGAACCACAACGGATCCGTGTGGACCTCCGACTCGGAGGGGAGGCGCGAGCTCGAGACTTCGGATCCTGAATACGCGCAGATCATCGTCTCCATCCCCGAGGCCCTCTACGAGCTCAAGCTGGAGATGAAGGACCTCGTCGAAATCACGAGCATGATCAAGGCGGCAGTTGAGAATCTTGCGAGGGCGGAAGCTCTCGAGATAGAGGAGAGAGCCATGGCCGAAGGCCTTGGGAAATGAACAGGAGGACATGAAAATGGAATCAACGGAGAAGACTGTGAGCAACGAGACCGGACAGTTCAGGAAGTGCGTCTACCCGTACTGCAGGAACATGGCCATGGCGACAGATGACTACTGCGCGCTCCACCAGCACTCGAAGCTGCTGGTCAAGCACGCGAACAAGAAGAACCCACCGAAGAAGGTGATCAAGGTCGCTGCCAAGGTCATGGCGAAGGCGCTCAAGACACGAGCAGGGGCGCCAGTCGCAGCCCAATTGCCTTTCGTCGTGAAAGTCGAGGCGGCGACGAGGAGATACGGCAACTATCCCGCGGCCAAGGAGTTCGTCGAGGACCTCATGCGGATCGGCATGATCGGGATCAGCCTCACCAAGGAGGCGAGCTGATGGACGGCCCTCGAGCTTTTCTCACCGACGATGCGCCGGTCGAGAGCGTGCCCCTTGAATCTCTCGTGCCGATCAGGGAGGAGCGGGTCCGAGCGGTCGCGATGGATCTCCGGAGCGTGCTCTGATGGAGGCCTCCGCGCAGCTCAAGCATGTGGAGCTCTCCCTGATCGAGGTCTCGGGAGCGAACCCGAGGAAGGATCTCAAGGGTGAGACCTTCAAGGAGCTCAAGCAGAGCATCGACGAGCACGGGATCCTCGAGCCTCTCCTGGTCCGGCCGAAGGGCAAGGGCTACGAGCTCGTCGCCGGTGAGAGGCGTCTCACCGCCGCGAGAGAGCTCAAGCTCGAGACGGTGCCTGTTGCGATCAGGGACCTCGACGATCACACGGCCCGGATCCTGATGCTCCTCGAGAACCTGCAGCGTGAGGACCTCGCCCCGCTCGAGGAGGCATCCGCGCTCGCGGAGCTGCTCATACCCTATGGCACGCCGATTGGAACGCCACACATGACGCAGGAGACCCTCGCGAAGCAAATCTCGAAGAGTCAGCCATGGATCGCCAATAGACTCAGGCTCAACAAAGCGCCCCCTGAGGTCAAGAAGCTCCTGGAGAAGCAGAAGATCTCTGCTCAGCATGTCATGATCCTGCTGCCGTTCGTCGAGTGGCCGATCTATGAGAAGGTCCTCAAGGCCGAGCTCGAGGATCAGGTCCAATATGATGAGTTCGAACCGTTCACGGTCGAGGCGTGTCGCAACATGGTCGACCGGATCCTCGATAATGATGACAAGGGGGAGAATTGTTTCAAGATAGACCGCCTCCCCTGGAAGCTCGAGAAGTACAGACCCTACCTCGACCTCGAGGCATGCAAGAGCTGCAAGGTCCCGATCAACTTCAAGGACTTCAATGGCGCGAAGGATGATCGGAGGCGCGTCTGTCTCAAGATCGACTGCTTCAGGCCGAAGTTCAAGGCCGCAGCGAAGGCGTACAAGGAGGCCGAGGCCAAGAAGCTGGAGAAGCTCGAGAAGACTGATGCGGTCGCGATGAATCAGCTCTCTCGCGAGTCCTACGAGATTCTCGACTATGCGGGCTTCCCGAAGGAGGACTGCAAGAACTGTCCTCACAAGAAGCTCTCAAAGGAAGCGATCTCTTCCATCGACGAGGGGAGCAACAAGAAGAGGGCCCTCTGTTTGGACAGGACCTGCTTCCATGACAAAAGGCGAGAGTGGAGCGAGCTCATGGACGGCTACGGTGATAAGGTCCAGGATGCGGTCCTGAAGGCCTCCAAGCAGTATCTCGCATCGAGGTCAGCGGGCCTCAAGAAGCCCGAGCTCATGCTGCTCGCCGAGAGATGGGTCCTGGATTTTGAGCGTCTCAAGAAGGGCAAGCTGGACAAGTTCTCGGAGAAGGACATCGAGGCAGAGCTCCTCAATAGTGCCATCACTGAGATCTGCGAGTACGGATCTGTCGATGACCTGATCAAGACCGCGAAGGCCCTCCCGTTCAAGGTGGAGCTCCCGGAGATGCCGAGGCTCGAGCCTAAGGAGCTCGAAGTACCCGAGCCCCCGCCTGCAGAGAAGAAGGTCCAGGAGAAGCGGAAGAAGAAGGGGGTGCCTGCATGACCGCGAAAGAGATGACAGTCAAGGAGAGAGCCGATGGCCTCATGGTCGAGCTACATACTCACGAAGGTTGGTCAATAGATGAGGTTTGGGACATCACCGAAGAGCTGAGAGAGCGGGTCATCCCGAAGATTGACCCTTCATATGATGAGAACTACGACGGGGATGTCTGCTTCGGTGCGGGTTATCGAAAGATGGCTCCCTGTCTGGAATGTCCTCGAAGAGGGATCTGCAAGAGCATCATAGACCGAAGAAAGAAGAAGAACAAGAAGGGGGCGAGGCCATGAAGCTCGATCTATCGACTAAGATAATCATCTGGGGATGGATTTTCTTGGGCGGAGGTCTTTTCCTCGGGTTAGTCCTCCACAGCGAAGCTCCAGCCCTGATCATGATGGCAGGCGCAGCAATCCTGATGTTCACATCGATAGCAATGAGCGCCCAAAAGATTTGGAGACGATGCAAGACTAAGAAGGGGGCCTCGTGACGCAATGCTGGTACGAGCACACGGCGCGATGCAGCGATGTCCCGGTCCCAAAGTGCAAGAACTCTCTCTGCCGGAAGGCTCTGTATTCCACGGAGTCCAGGCGCACCGGCTACTGCATTGACTGCGAACCGACGAAGCGCTGCCGACACAGAGGGCCAAACCGCTCGAGGGGCGTTGAGGCGGGCACATGAAGCACGAACCGATGATCTTCGGAGACTTCCCGTTGTCGATCAAGATCTGCATGATCGGCGGGGCCATCTTCCTCGGCCCCTACCTGATCATCCGGGCGTGGCTCGAGGAGAGACGGGAGGCCTCGAGATGACCTCAGGGATCCAGACCAAGCGGTGCGCGAACTCCGATTGCGCAGTCATTCTCGAGGACGACGAGGTCGACTTCAGAGACGGACTCTGCAACGATTGCTGGCTGAAGAAATGCAGGGAGGTCCCCGAGTGAAGTTCACTCGCGAGTACACGAAGCTCCAGGACCGAGTCTTCACGACGGTCAGGAGCGGCTCGTACTACGAGGAAGGCCAGGTCATCGACTGCCAGACGCCCATGCAGGTCTTTCGGGTCCGGGTCCTCCTCAAGTTCTCGATGCCGTTCGGGGAGATCCCCGAGCGTCTTCTGCAGTACGACACGGACAGTCCCGAGCTCTCCGCAGCGCAGATCCGGGACGAGATCAGGGCGCTCTATCGCGGGAATCCGCCCGACGACAACGCCAACATGACAATCTATTGGCTCGAGAAGGTGAAGTAGATGGCAGAACAAGAAAAGATGGAAAAGTACGAAGTGAAGGAAAAGCCAATGACCCCAGAGGTCCAGAGAGAACCAATGTCGATAGAGGTCAAGAATCTCATAGTGGCCTCCATGCCTAAGCAAGAGGTCGTGATAGGTTCGCCAGCAGACATTGTGGCTATCAGCAAGACCCGGTCAGATGTCAAGGCAATAATCTGGAGTGAAGAAGAGCTGTCCTTGATGTTGGACGATCGTTCGATGGCGATTCGGTTCGAGCCTGAGATTGATCCCATGACAAAGGAGTTCTTCAAAAGAGAGAAGAAATCCCACTACAATGACTTCGCAGATATTGGCGTCGTCGTTTGGGAAGGGGATTATCGGCCAGTCCGATACACGAAAGCCAATCTTCTCAAGTTCATTGCTACGTACGAGGCGGATGTTCCTCAAGAAGTCAAGGATGCAATCAAGGCCCTCAAGATCAAGCAGACAAACAAGACTGATAGCATCCTCATCAGTGACGAGGATGGAGAGGGCGAACGCATAATGGACGAGGAGAAGGTCGTTACGAATCTCCCCAAGAAATTCGCGCTCACGATGCCTATCGCGCATGGTGTCTCCGCAAATCTGGAGTTCGATGCCAAGGTGGTGAGGGACAATTACGGAAAAGGTCGTCCCACAATCGAACTCAGATGCACAAACGGTCGCCAGGTACTCCAGGACCTGATGCAAGGAATAGTCGGCCAATTCCCTGCGGATCTCCCACGATACTATGGCCGGTTGAACCCTGGGTATCCGAAGTGAGGTCAAGATGCCCACTAAAATCGAGCAGCTAGAGATCGACATTGCCAAGATCCAGGAAGACCAGAAGACGCTCCAGATGGAGGTCCAGGATGTCAAGTGGAGGATCAAGGAGCTGAAGGCTGGAAAGTGCGAAAGAGATAAGCACAGTCCAGATGATGTCTCCAGGGGGAAATGCGGTGCCAACTAAAGTTGTGACAGATGGAACGGGTCTAGTAGACGTGATCGAAAGGGCCGAGGAACCGGAGAAGCATATCGACACGGAGGGGATCCTGCTGAGTCTAGCAGGTATCGGATGTCTCGTCACTGGATGTGCATTCATCTTCTTCACCGAGTTTTGGTACAGTGGGCTCGCTCTGTACTTTGCTACGTCAATCATCGCCCTCGAGTTGTATCTTGACAGCGACTCGCAGAATAGGGCAAAGTGCGAAAACAATCCAGGGGAGAAGACATGAATCCACCCATCCAGGAGCCAGCCAGCTTATATTCTCCGGCAAATACGAAGGTCCTGAAGGTCGCTCTGTACGCTCGAGTCTCTCTTGAGACGGACGACAAAGAGAACCCTCGATTTCAAGATCCCGAAAACCAGCTCTTGCCTCTACGACGATATGCAGCAGATCGAGCCTACACTGTGCATGCAGAGTACATTGACAAGATCTCGGGCGCCTCACGATCGCGCCCTCAGCTCAACAATCTATTGAAAGATGCGCGAGCTAATCGGTTCTCCCTGGTCCTCACAACAAAGGTCGATCGGCTTGCGCGTTCGCTCTTGGACCTCTGCACTCTGCTGAAGGAGCTCCAAGACTTTCGAGTAGGGGTGAGATTCATCGACATGCCGGAGGCCTCCACGGATACGCCTCATGGAGCTTTCACCCTGCAAGTTCTCGGAGCGGCCGCTGAGTTCGAGAGGACCCTCATCTCCTCAAGAACGAAGGCAGGCATCGCCCGCCATCGTTTAGAGGGTAAGCCCTGGGGGCGCCGACCAAAGACCACCGTCGACGAGGTCGTGCGTCTACGGGCAAGCGGGCTCTCTGTGAAGCAGATCATGAATCAGCTCAATGTCTCGAAATGGGCGGTGCAGGAGCGTTTTCGGCAGCAGGCTAGGAAAAGGGATGCTCTTTCGGCCGAAGGAGAACTCTCTGCTGAAGAGGGGGCTAGGTAAGGGGGCGTATTCCTCGCATTGTCGCGGCCCATAGCTTTTAGATAGTCCCAGCGTAATGCACTTTGCCGATGGGATCTAGACCTCGGCACTTGATTCTAGGGATCCAACCCAGAGTTCATGTCCTCGTCGAGGTCGAGCTCTCCCGTCACGGTGAATCGTTTTGACCAAAGGGATCTTACTTAGCTACTCTGGGCATGCATACGCCGAGGACGTCAACACCTACAAGCGCTACATCCAGTTCGAGGGCGGGGATTTCCTCGTTTCCAAGAACTCCGTCCAGTGCGATGTCGACCATATGCACGATCCGATCATGATCGTCAAGCAGGGCCTCTCTGCTCCTGAGGGCGACACGCTGCTTGCCAGTGCCATCCACGAGAGCGACCGGATCAAGCTGCATGGCCAGGCAGTCCAGCGCGACAAGATGTGGGTAAGGCGTTTGTTCTCAAGCCTCTGGAAGTTACTCTATGTCATGACAGTCTTCGTGTTCACGGTCACGATCTACCTGCTCATCTGGGTATTCACATGGGCTTGGTTCCACGTATGGCTCCCGATCTAGGAGGTCTCGATGAGAAAGAAGCAGACTGAATATGTCAACGATTACACGTTGCTCCTAATCCCGTTCGGGATTCTCTGGATACAAATCGCACAGTTGTTGGTGATATTCTGGAACGGATAAAGGACTTCAGGCACTACGTCGTGCTCGTGAAGCTATGGAAGAGTGGATACTGGATGAGGTCGATGACCGCAGATCAGCTCAATGGCTCAGCACTTCTAAGGCGCCCGATGCATCCATTGAGGGCTCTCGGAAGAATCTTTTCCGTCAATGCTTCTGTGCCCGACAAGAGGCCAAAGACTGCCCATCCGCTGGGTGCGCTAAACACGATTTCATGCAATGGCCACAAGTACGGCATCGACCGCAATAGCGTTTTCACTCTGCATGGCTGGTACCCGTTCCTGAAGGAGAACAGGTGGAACGCCTGGAGGCAAGTCTACAACATGCTCTACCGCTATTTCATCGCGACCGGGCTTCTCTACTACGAGGAGCCCGAGGACCCTCTGCACGGTGTCGAGCTGCCGATCCCTCCGATGACCTGGAACGTGGCTCAGGAGAAGTGGACCCCCGGGCTCGTCCAGGCGGTGAATCTCTCGCGCCTCGAGGAGCGATACAACAAGCACATCAACTTCGGGTCCTTCGCAATCAGTTGGAAGGTGGCCCTTGTCCTCGGCGTCGTCGCGGTCGTCATCCTGCTCTTCCTCACGGGGAGGCTTCCGCTATGAGCGGCGAGGCAGAACTCTATTACGGGATCATCATCACGGGGCTCTGCGTCCCGGTCTTCGTCCACTATGCATTGAAGTTCATTCGAGACGGGCTACCTGGAGCTCGCCGGGATCTCGCCGCGATGAGGACAGCTGCGAGGGCAGACCTTGAGCGCACAAAGGAGATACTCAGGAGGGATCGAAATGCCGGAAGACCCTAAACAGAAATTGACAGCGTGGTTGACTCAGGGACTCGACAAGACCAAGGATGGAACTGTCGACGTTGATAGGACCAGGCTCATGTTCCCAGGACAGAAGGAGTGGTATCACGCCGCCCTCTCCCTGGACGATGAATACTTCCGCAGCAGGGTCGAGCTCGACATGAAGATGATGATGTCCTACAAGGGGCGCCGGTCAGATGACGTCGTCACATCGCTCGCGAGCCTCGAGACTGATGACAAGATCAACGAAGGCCTCCAGCCTGTGAAGGATTACATGAAAGAGAAGCGGCTTCAGAAGAAGCGCAGGGTGAGCGACTGATGGACGAGGTCCTCCTTGAGGCCAATGACAAGAAGATCCCTGTCGGCCGCATCACGAAGAGTTATGAGATCGGTCGGATGAAGTCTCACAAGCAGGTGGTCCCTGTCTACGACATGAGGATCCACGATTGGCTCGCGGAGAAGGCGAAGCAACGTGTCAAGCATAAGTGGGATTGTCCGATCCTGATCGTCGGCCGGAGGAGGACAGGCAAGAGTCTGAATGCCGCCTGCATCGCCCGGAAGGTGGACCCCGACTTCCCTATCGAGAATGTTGCCTTTCGTTTGGAGGATTTCCGGAATATACTGAATAACCTCGCACCTGCCGACCCAGCCAACGAGTTCTATCCAGTCGCCGTGTACGATGAGAGTGGGGTAGACCTCTATAGCAAGGACTGGCAGCGCCGGTCGGTGAAGGAGATGGTCAAGATATTCGAGATCATCGGCATGAAGCGGATCACGATGATCTTCAACCTCCCTCATCGTAACCTACTCGTCGGAGATCTCCGGGAGTGCATGCAATACTGGATCGCTGTCAAGACGATCGATGAAGAGCGCGGCTTCGCGGAGCTCCGTGAGGCAGCAGAGAACGAGAACATCTGGCAGCTCAAGAGTTTCTGGAAGCCGCTCTGCGGATACCACTTCGAGGAAGTCGCGGACAAATGGTGGGCTGAATATGAGCGCACTAAGCATGACTTCATACAGGACTACACTCAGCGGGATCCCGATGCGGATCTCTCCAGGTCGAGCAAGGTGACGGGGCAGCGGGACGCGCTGCTCCGGTGGATCTGCGCGCAGCCCAAATCTCCAACACAGGATGAACTCTCCGACATGATCGACTTGAACCGGACAACGATCTCTCACATTCTCAACCCGGCGAAGACAGCCAAGGCCTAGTGACCGACCCGGACTCGGTGTTCCCCCACACCCCTTCTATAATAGATAAAATCAGCACACACCACACAATCGCACGTTATCGCACCACTCAGAAGAGGCTCGGCGCACTCGCACAATTACACTGGAGCTTTCTTAAACAGCCGGGTTGAGTCGACACCCCATGCAGCCCGTCTGTCATACGGAGGGGGTGAGCGAATTGAAGAATGACACCCTCCGGAATGACGAGAGAGGAGAGGCGATGGCCAACAAGATCATCGAGCTCGTGGTCACGATCGTCCTCGCGGCCGTCCTTTACGCCGGGCTACTTGTCACATACCTCGCAGACCTGCAGGATCCCAACAGCACGATGTATGCAGGCAGCACCGCAGCGCCCATCGTCGGCATCATCTCGATATTCTACTGGCTAGGCGTCGCTCTCCTGGCAGTCGGCATGGTCAAGTTCGGACAGCACGAGTGAGCAACTCCTCCGATCTGTGGCAGCTCAAACCCTCCTTTCTTTTCCCCCCAGGGACGGGCGCCATTTTCTGGCCCGTCCCAGCAAAGCGCCCACAGGAGAACCAAGTATGAGATCCAAAGTCAGAATCATAGTCGGTTGCGTGTTGATAGCGATAGCATTCCTCATCAGTTCCACTCTTCCCTTCCTTGCATCTGATTCCTCCAGCGATAGCCAGCCAGCTCACATCGAGGCATATCCACCTTGGGCAGACTTCCTGGTCAACATGACTTTTACCAGAGAGCCACGGAACCCATTGATGCAAGCAACAGAAGTCTGGGAGGGAGTTGAGATCGGAGACTATTCGATCGTTGAAGAAGCGGCCAACTACACGATGTACTATTCAGGCTTGATCTACACCGCCGTCGCGAACGGCATAGGGCGAGCCACTTCTCCATTGGAATATCCTCCGGTCAGCTGGACAAAAGTCGACAAAGTCTTCGCAGGTAACGCAACTCCTGGTCAATGGGACTCCGGTTCTGTTCGATTGGGGACGGTCCTCAAGGACAATGGAACGTACTACATGTACTACGGAGCTACGCCAGCAGTAGGCTTTGGTGGTGGGCCAGTCAAGATCGGACTAGCCACTTCTCCGAACGGAGTCACTTGGACAAGACAGAGCAATGCCGCTCCCGTACTGATCCCTGAAGATGATGAGATACAAGTCGAGGATCCCGCAGTGCTTCGAGTGGATGCGACACATTGGTACATGTATTACTCCTATCGAACTTCGCTCTCGATTCTGCCAGGGATAAGAGTGGCCACTTCACCGAATGGAGTTGTCTGGACCAAGATCGGGGACGTGGTCTCGAAAGGGTCTGCTGGTCAATGGGATGATACTTACATCGAGCATTCGAATGTCTACTACATCGGCGCGCATTTCGTTCTTTTGTTCGAGGCCTACGGGGGCTCCGGGTCAGAGCCTTGGCAGATCGGTCTAGCGTACAGTACGAGCCCGACGACAGGCTGGGTGAAATATGCCAGCAACCCCATCTTTGGGCCAAGTCATACGCCAGGAGCGTTTGACGAGTACCATGTGGACACTCCCTTCTTGCTCAACCACGACGAGGATTGGTATCTGTTCTTCGGAGGAGCAGACGCCTATGCCTATGGGCCGGCAAATTGGATGATGGGCATAGCATATTCTCCTGGGACAAGTGCTTCGACACCCCCCCCTGGGATCAAGCTATGGACTGCAGGCGGGGCTTCTACTGCTAGTACTTCTGGCAGCTGGACTCCTGCTGGTGTTCCCAAGAACAGGGACACGGTGATCTTCAATTCAACCAGCATCCAAAATTGCAGTTGGGATCTCCCTTATGTTCGACCAGATAGCGTTCTGATGAACACAGGCTATCTTGGGACGGTTTCAATCAGCGTCACTCTCAGAGTCGACCATTTCATACTGGCCAATGGGACATTGACGAGCGCTGGGAATCCCTTGTTGGAGGTCGCGCAGGAGTTCACCCGGACCAACGGAGCCGTCACTACCGGGACCTTCAAACTCGTCATGCTGTCTGATGGGGCCGTTTTGAATGGCGGGCCTGGTTTCGGGATCCTCTTCAGACCGTACAATATCATTTTCAAGGGCAACACGGCTGTCTCTGGTGATTGGGTCCG
>Ga0214474_1000390_pt1 | contig 22000 bp, 15 predicted proteins | sample RVTome_2_FD_187335 | JGI IMG/M metagenome (GOLD analysis project Ga0214474, IMG submission 187335) | Soil microbial communities from uranium-contaminated site in the Upper Colorado River Basin, Wyoming, United States - RVT95D214 HiSeq ...
AATAGCGCCATCGGGGGGGACGCTTGTATCAAGGCGATAATAAACCTGCATATCAGCCACACAGTCAAGAAGAGGAAGCTCGGTAATCCCTCCATCAGTATGATTAACAGTACCCTTATAAAGAATTCCCGTGCCTGTTGCGCACCTTGCCGGCATGGAATTAGCGGTAGTAGGAGTTCTGACATAGAAATCTGCCCTGTTAAAAGGCATCCTCAGCGGTGTGCCTGCTGCCGGAGCTACACCGTACACTATCCTTGTGTCTGTGGTATCAGCAGGTGCAAAGCCGGCGCTCAGAGTATCTGGACTAGCATCCAAATAGGTACCATTGCGCGCATATGTTGCTGTAAAACTTCCTCCATTTAATACCAAAGTTCTGAGGGTAGGGGTAGTATTCCCAAGTGAAATAACGATCACCCTGTCGCCTATTCCAAGCCTTTCTGTTTCTCCCGGAATATCCCATTCCTTAACCTGACTGGTTGTATTAACATAAGTCCATTTCTGGGATGCATCATTTTGCGCGACATTTGTTGCTTTAATTACAAGCACATCTGAACCAGCTGGGCATGTAGCAGGAGTCGTGCATGCCCCATCTCCGCTCCGAATGGCACCGGGAGGGTTACACGCACCAGCAGAGTCTGTTCCCCTTGCAGGATTATCAGGAGGGCCGTCGTTAAAATCACGGTCAACCCAGGGGGTTTCTGCCACGACAACGGCTTCTTGATAACCGGTGCATGGACTAGTCGCCCAAGCAGTAGGAAGTACCCAGGGCAATCCGTATCCTGCGTTTTCTATATCACGCCTCATGATATCAAGCCCTACAATGCCTTCTATATTGGTCTCTGCTATCTTGGACTGCTGTTTGAATTGGGTTATAAGACCAACAAATACCTGAGAGGCAGCGGCTATTACAAACACAAAAATAACCATTGTTATCATCAGCTCTGCCAGAGTGAATCCTGCTTCACGCCTGATCATGATGGTCTCCTCAACACAGCATTGATACTGTGAGTAAAAGTCTCACCCTTCCAATCCCAGCTTACCCTGATATCCACCTGTTTATTATCAATACCCAGGTCAGTGACCTGTCTTTCCGGTCTAAAAGTAATGGAAAAACTTCTAAAGTCCCGTGTGTCGTTTATTCCCTCTATTCCCGCTACTGTCGGTCTTGGATCATCAACAAAACCTGTGACGTAGACATCATCAAATTTCATATTTCTTATAAAAATCATATGCTGTTCAGCTATGCTCGCTGCCTCATCTCTGAAGAGATTAGTTATGTTAGAGTTAATGCTAAGCAACGCAGTCTGCATCAGGGCGAGAAAAACCAGAAGGAGTATCACAAGCGCGATCATCATCTCAACAAGGGTAAGACCTTTTTTGTTTATCTTATTTTTTAACGCAATGAGCACTATCACAATCTCCTGCAGCCTGAGAATTTAATTTACCCATAATTATTCTTGTCTGAGATATTACAATACAGTCATAATCCGGATCAGTTGTGGTAAATACGCATATAGTTCCACCTAAAGGTGTTGCAGATGGCTGAACAATCCCCTTTTTATCAAACTGGATTGTTCCGCCTGCCCAGGTTACAGCATATTCGACTGTTTTAGGATATGTCGGAAGAATGGTATCACCAGCGACGACAAGTGGAAGGTTATCCTCATTTGTATCCACTCTGATTCTATATGACGTGGTGGTCGGAAAATCTGCTAAATAAAAACGGTTTCTTGTCATCGCCATTGCCCTTGCATTCATCAGATCAACATGTATAGTTTTTATTTGACTCTCAACCCTATATCTTCCCATCCAGCCCTGGAATGAAAAACTGAGGGCAATAACAAGAATGCCGACAACAGCGATAACGACGAGCAGTTCAGTTAATGTTATGCCCCTGTTATTCATCACAATCCATTATATCAATTCCCCAATTTTTTCCACTACTAAATAGAGAGATTTATTATTTCTCCATCATATGTATTGTCCTTTTTACCGGTGAAGGAGAAGTCATTAAGGACAACCCCTGCGCAGTAGGAGGAACACCTTCCATGCTGCCTGACCTTCTTCCCCCTTCTTCTACAAATTGTCCTGCAAGGTTAACTTCTTCAATTTTACCTGTTGATACCTGCAGTATAGCCTTGCCTTTTAATAGAGCGCCCGCAGAGCCGCCTGTATTATATTTAGTTGCCCATATATAACTCTTTCCTCCCGGGTTGCAGTTATCATCTTTTGGTTTAAATGTAGTTAAGAACACAACCCCAAGAGTAGTAGACAGCGGGTCTGTAATCATTCTCTCAGTCCTGTAGGCAACAGATGAGCTTGAACAATCAGAAAGTGCGGTTCCTGATGAATCAGAGCATGAATTCAGGTTTATTTTCCAGCCATTCATCGCAGCAATATCGTCAGGAGTATTAGGAACGTCATTAATGTCAGTAACGTCTTCCAATGAACCAACACTCGGGCAGGAGGTTAAGTTGAAATTAGGATCAAGAAGACCATAACAAGGGTCCTTTATGCCATAAATAGCGTTCTGCCCTTCTCTGTCATCAGCAGTCTCCTGTTCAAAGTAATATCTTCCCGTGCCAAAATAAAGCCAGAGTTGTCCTCTTCTTTTGTCCTGAAGTTTAGCGATAGCAGATGTTACAGGACCGATACCGTCAATCACCCTGCTCCATGACCAGTTAGCAGGATTAACATCTTCTCTTGTTAAAAGCCTGCCAATGCCTCCGTCTGTCCATGTGGCACCGGTCTTTTTTACATAAGGGACATAAACAACATCATCCTGATAGTCAGCATCAAGATCAAATGTTGAATTAATCATTGAACCAGCAAATCCATTTGTTTCTGAAGTGGTCAAAGTCCAAATACTTCCAGGACCGTTTTTAAGGTCAATGATAAAAAGCTTAAGAGGCTGATCAGATCCACCTATAAACTGATGGTCAGAAGTACTCATAGGACCTGTAGGGCCTGAGCCAAACACAACAAACCATTTGCCGTTCTTGGTTTTGTCTGACGTATCATAAACATCGAGCTTTCCATCAGGCGTTCCTGAAGGGCAGCAATTGTCTCCTGTCTTCATGTTTATCTTCACAACAGAAGGTCCAGTTGTTGTAAAGCCGAGATCAGGACGTGAAAACTCCCATAGCAGCTGGGGCGGATAGGCAGCCGGATTATCAGGGTGTTGAAGCGTATCAGTAATATCAAGCGCAAAATATGAGGACAGGCCAAACTCTGTCTCAGCAGTCCCGCTTACCGTACCATTCCCATCTAAATCAACACCCGGCGCCTTTACACAATCAGTGCATGATGCATCAGAAGCCCTGCATGCACCGCCAAGCCTCATGCCGCCTATGAGAATGGTACGCCAACTATTTACATCCTTTGTGTTATTGGAAATATCGCCTGAACCCGGGGCGCCGATACTCGCATCAAAAACATAAGGAGAGAGGTCTACAGAATAAATATGGCAGTAATTGGGATCAGCAATGTATTTGAGATAAGGGAGAACATTACTGGGAATAAAAGCCCAAACTTCTTTTCCACGACCTACAGATAATGGGTCGGTGAGTTTTGCCTTTTGATATTGATCAGTCTTCCAGACCCCGTTCATTTCAAGTTTCCCCAAATAAAATGCGTGAAGCATTCCGTCGTTAGCACCGGTAAAGACCATGCCCCTGTCTCTGTAGCTTACAGGGGATGAATCACCTATAAAATTTTGGTAGGTTGTATCATTATATACCGTGTCATATGAGTTTAACGCGAAGCGTGAAGCAATCCTTGGAGTAGACTGTATAATGTCCCCGAGTCTCCATACCCTTGCAGGAGTTTCTCCCGCATCCAGATAATCACCATCTTTAGTCAAATCAACCTTTACTGTTCTCGGCCTGTAACCATAATCACCAGTGCCATGTGTGTAATTGATGATATTGTCAGCTTCTGTAGTGTCAGATGCCTGCAAGTATCTCATCAATGTGGCTGAGTTTGCAGTTGAAAAATCAATCAGACCGCTTCCAATTGTTGTTTTGATATTTCTTGCTGTTGATCTTTTCCATAATTCCACCCCTGCATCCCATAGGCTCGCCATATTTTCAAATGGTATATCAGGGCTGATACTTGTATCTGCCAGACCGTCACCGTCTGTGTCTTTAGAACGCTGCGCAGTAGTTACTTTATTGACAGGATCATATGAGAAAGATACTCTATTATCATCCGTAGGGTTAAGTATGTAATCATTTGGATTAGTGTAAGGAGGGCCGGTAGCACCTGAATTATCCTCATATATACCGCTGGTTACAAATAAAGGATCAACAAAATACCACAAATTAGTAAGCCTGCCGACCCATTTTATCTCATCAGTATCGAATGTCTTTATAGGATAGAAAACAGCCTGCACAAGGTTTGCGCCGCTTCCTTCACCTGATGCAAGAACTGAAGCCGCAGTCCCTGAAGCAGCCTTCCTTGAAAGTCCTGTTAATATTTCGTTCAGGGCGGTCGCCAATTCAGAGGGGCTCTCAGCAAGATAATAATTCGGAATTGGAGTGGCTGGTATATCCAAGTCAGGATCGCGGCCATTCTTTGCGGTCTCTATCATCAGCTTTTCAGGAATGGTCTCATTAGAAGGACCACAGTTTGGGTCTGTTCCGTGCTCAGGGCAGGGAATACCTGTATATACGACATAATTAGAGACTGCTGCTTTTGGGAACTTAATCGGTTGGGTTGCATCAAAAATATTGGTATGTCTTGCATAGTATGCTATATCATCAATGTTAATGCTCCCTTGGTATTTCGGGACTACAGAGCCGATTGTTGTTGAAGTTGTAATACTACCATCTCCATCATTATGGCCGCTGACAAACGAACGCACAGTACTATTCTGGTCTGCTGTTGACATTCCATCTGTTATCAGAAGCACGTTATTTGACTGGCACGAGCTCTGTACCGGGTTCTTTGTTGCATCAAAATCGGATGTATTCAGACGGTACGGCCTTGTTGAACTGGATGTTGTATTATTCGTAAAATACGCAACAGCTTCATAGTATGTCTCCGCATACGGCGTCCATGCTTGTGCCGGTATGATGTCTATAGTCCTGATGAGGCCTCCATTGTGGTCCCCAACAGGGTCACCTATATAACTTTTTATATAGCCTGCATCAAGATTATTAACAGGAGATGTCGAGGAGGTTACTGCGTTGCATGTCGCAGCAGGAGATGCATAAGCACAGTCCGCAGCTGTTCTGCATGACCTGTTTTTGTCATTAGAGCAGTTCCTCGGACACTTTAGTATGTCACTGTCATCGGTAACACATTCTGAGACAGATCCATTATAATTGAATGTCATTGCGCCAAAACGTAACATATCCTTGAAGTCCTGAATTTTCCCGGTGGGAGCAGCCGGAGCGTTCACTCTGACAGCGATCTGCTTGTATTTAGTCAGGGGGTCGCCAAGCTGTCCCTGCATGCTTGCGCCGCCGAGAATAGCCGGAAGATTGTCATAAGTCTCTGTTGCAGAAGGGTCATCAGTAGGGTCTACTACAGGTGAGACTGACATCTCTCCACAATATTTGTTATGTTGGGCGATTATACAATTATCCCCGCAATCGGCCCCTACACATCCTGTAAAATTAAACTGGCTGTAAGGTGCAAGCCCGACATAACATGCCCCGGTATAAGTACTGCTGCAGAGAAGCGCAGGATTGCCCGGGAAGATCGCACGCGGGCCGGTTACACAGAATGAGCCTGCTCCGCAGGAATCCGTTGTGCAGGTGCCGGTTACACATAAGTTGTTCTCACAGGCATAACCAGCGCCGAATAAAGCTGTGCACTCTGAAGTTATTGCGCATGTTGTACCGGTTTTTGCGCACTTCCCGGGAGAATAACCATCATATACCTCAGTGCATTGATTTTTGACAGTATTAGCAGCATCACCTCCTACAGTGCCATCCTTTGTATACTGCCAGCATTCCTGAACTGACTGCACATAAACATTACTTGTCTTGCCGGGAAGTCCGGGGTCATTGCAGTTTTTATCAGAACAGCCTATGCAGACTGCAGTTGCTGTTCGCTGGTCCTGCTGGCCGGAAGTTGGATCTGTATATACCTGAATAGCATTCTGGCAGGCAGCTTCATTATAATTACCGCCGTAAATTTCTATAAATGTTTCGCCGCCGGGTGAAGGCAGTGTAGGGTTGACAGGGTCATTAGGTCCTCTTATGCCGAAGGTTATCCCTAAATCAGTATTCGTACCACCTTCAGTATAACTGCTTTCCTGAATGGGTTCTTTTATAAACATCCTCCCCACACATCCTCTGGATTCAGCAAGAAGCGCTCCTAATGCATTATCATATCTCCCGCCTGTCAGGATCTTCTTCAGGTTGTCGAACTTTGATGCTGTAAGCCAGTTCAGATAATTCCCTCTTGCATAAAAATCTGTGAGACTCTTGGGGGCAGTCGTGAAACTGCCTGTAAGACAGAGTTCAGATGCTGATCCGGACGCCGGTATCTTCAAGTCACAACTGCCAGGGAAGGCCGATATCTCAAACTTGTTGGAAGTCCAGTTATATTTATATATCAAGTTAGTTTGAAAATACCCGACATAGGGATTGGTACTGACATATGTCTTGTCATAACAGTAGTAAGGATTACGGCTTGTTGTTCCCTTATCAGCATATTGGAGGTCATACATGCTTGATGAATTATCTATCATCAGAAGAAGGTTCGGCTTTATATCCTGTGTAATAAAGGGCGGAGCTGAGCAAAAGCTGTTCATAACCGATGATACTGGCGTTGCAGCCGGATTAATTAAGAGTGAGAAGACATCCCCATCAGAACCACCAGCACTGTCAGTCAGGGTCACATTTACATTGCTGGTGCCGGCAGTAGTAGGGGTGCCTGAAATCGAGCCTGAAGTGCTCATGCTCAGGCCTGCCGGAAGGCCTGTCGCAGACCAGGAATAAGGCGCAGTACCGCCCGCTCCGCTCATTGTATATGTGTATGCCATACCAACAGTCCCGCTGATAAGCCCGACTGTTGTGATATTAAGGGCAACAGGCACTGCGTTTACAATGAGTGAGAATGTCTTGCTTGTCTGAAATGGTGTTCCTGAGCTGTCTTTAAGTGTTACGGTGATCGAGTAGGTTGCTGCAGACCCTAAAGGCGGTGTACCTGAAAGGTTAGCTGTCAATCCGCCGGAATGAGTAAGGCTTAACCAGGCCGGAAGGCCTGTTGCGGTCCAGACATACGGAGTAGTGCAGGTGCCTGTGCAGCTTCCAAGGATATCTTTGGTATATGGTGATAACTCTGTGGCAACAGGGAGGGTAGTTGTATCTATGCTTACAGAAGTAGCAGGATAGATTGTAACAGGGAATGTCTTTGTTACACTGGTACACTTCACAGGCGAAGATGTATCCATTGTCACGCTAATTGTGTAGGAAGCGGCAGTCGTTGGAGTCCCTGAATATTTAAGACTTTTCTGGTAGGAGCTAAGCCAGGTTAAAGTATCAACTCCTGCAGGTCTGCCCGTAACATTCCAGTCATATGTTGGATTGCCCGTATAATTTCCAGTCTGAGCACATGTGAATTCATAAGCGATCCCCACAGTACCGCTGCCCGGAACTGTACAGTCAAATGCGCATGGCGGATTTGCAGCATAAAGTGCAACAGGTGTAAACATTAAAAAGATGACTACAAGGACCAGAGATGTCACCATGCATGGCATTATATTCCTGCAACATAAGAAATTAAGAATTACATTAGAATTGTTTCTCTTTCCGGACAATCTCTTTCTTGTTTTCATGACGCTTTTACCTCTCAATTGATTTCATAAATGATTTCAGTGTTAATATTACACCTTCCCCATTGTTTTTTTCTATTGATTAAAATCTTAACCATTCTGAAGATACTTTTAATTAGCAATTCCTGTGCCATTTTGTAACTATTTGAAAAAATTGAATTTATTTTGAAAAAGACGTGAAATCATGTTAAGGGTTTATGTAATTGATTACATATGAGGCTCTTGTAAAAGTCCAATTCGGTAGCCGCAGGCTTTAGCCTGCGTTTTGTAACATATTGAAAACAAAGAAAACACGCAAACTAAAGTTTGCGGCTACATTTTAATTTCAAGACTTTTGCAAGAGCCTCATATGTTCTCATTAATAGTCAGGTAGTCAGATAGTCGACTAACGGTCCAATCCGCTAACTGGTTATCAAGCCTTAATTAACTCATCCAGAAACCCGAGAAACTTTTTTAAATCCTTTTTAAAAGAAGATCTTAATAGATTGGTTTTATGAGCAATAATCCTGAATTTCTCTTTGTCGATATCTGTATCATAGGCGTGTCTGAAGAAATGTCTGAATGCCCGTAATTCGTCCAGATATTCCAGAGTCTTTTCAGAGACCACATTGGGTCTTATACCTTTAATATCAAGGGCCATTCGATCCAGCAGGGATTTATGCCACAGGTCTTGCTCTATGTTATTTTCGAATGACTTTGCAATATTTTTAAAAATCCTTTCACAACCGGAATAAATCTGGTTTACATAAAAGGCTGATTCTACAAGTTTAGAGTAGTCACCTGTGCCTGAAAAGCCATCATAGGCCTTCTCAGACTTCTTGAAAAGATTGTCTAATCTTTCCTGATCTTTTAAAATCTCGCTTTTTAGTATGAGTATCTTTTCTTTCATAGATTAAAATGCCCTCTTTTACAACTTCCTCTTTAAATGGAAGTTCGCTTAATAATCTTACATCGACTTCCCTCCTGAAATGCCTGTTAAGTTCAGAAAATAACCTTAAAAACTCTTCATAACCCATATCGGTTTCAATAGCAATATCGATATCAGAATATTCATGAAAGCCCAGATCACTAAACCCGCCATATAAGTAAACCTTCTGGATTTTATATTTTTGCCAGATACTTGTTAATGACTTGAGACCTGATTTTACCTCCTCCCTTTCTTTTAACTTCAAGGCCCTCTTTGTCTGTTCTTTATTTATAAGAAAATTTTTTATATCTCTTATGTTTGTCGGCATGCGTAAGATTCAACCCCTTTTCTTCTTTCCGACCAGGCGGTCTATTTCCCGCAGAATACTCTCTTCGACAACGACATGTGCTCTTGTTTTCACACTCATATTTAAACTCCTTTTTAACAATTAAATCACATATATAATTAACAACATTTTTGATTTTATGTCAATAATTAGTGTCTGTCTATAAACTACAGCAGTCAGTGTTTCTCTGTCATTCCGGCTTGTCCGGAATCTTTTTTTAATCCCGAAAGCTTTCGGGATTGCGGGAATGACATACTTCTGAGTGGTTACGATAATTTATAAACGGACTCTATCTAAGTACACGCAGGCTGAAGCCTGCGGCTACCCACGACACAATAATGTCTGAAGAATCATAATTTTTTATTTTTTCCAATACTTAAGATAACCTATTAGGAAAGCCTTGGCCTTATCTGCCCACCTTCAGCACTCCCTCCATCTGTGCAATCTTATGGGTCAGTCCTGAAAGCTGCTTTTTATCCTTCACCTCAAGGATAAACGTGATATAAGCCCTTTTGTCCTCTGTTGAACTCGCTGTTATCTGGCTTATGTTTACATTAACCGTTGATATAAGAGCACTGAGGTTTGCGAGTATGCCCGGCCTGTCAACCGTTTCTATCAATAACCTTACAGGTGATGTTGCATCACCCTCTGTCTTCCATTCAACATCAACAAGCCTTGCATTATCTACAGCCAGCCTATCGAGATTCGGACAGTCTTTTCGATGTATCGTAACGCCCTTTCCCCTTGTTACAAAACCTACAAGACCATCACCCGGTATGGGGAAACAACATTTGGCAGTATGATATAAAACATTATCTACTCCTTTTATGGTTATACCCTTCTGTTCTTTCTGCGGCATTATAATCTTTGTGACAGGAACCTCTTCTTCTGGTTCCTCTGGAACAAACTTATTGACGACTTGATGGGCTGATAATTTTCCATGACCTACAGACGCATAAAGGTCCTCAAGAGACGGGATACTGAAAAATTTCAAAACCTTTTGCATATCTTCTGATTTAAGGATGGATGTGCTCAGGTCATGCCTTTTCAGTTCTCCTTCAAGGAGCCTGATACCAAGTTCTATACTCTGTTTCCGCTCTTCAGCCTTTATCCACTGTTTTATCCTGCTTTTTGCGCGCTGTGTAACAACAAATTTTAGCCAGTCCCTGCTCGGTCCATGTGTTTGAGAGGTTGTTATCTCAACAGTGTCACCGCTTTTCAGGATATATTTAAGAGGTACTATCCTGTCATTAACCTTTGCACCAATACACCTGTGCCCTACCTGTGTATGTACGCTGTAAGCAAAATCCACCGGAGTTGAACCTAAAGGCATCTCTTTTATCTCTCCCTTTGGTGTAAAGATATAGATGACTTCAGGAACAACCTCGCCTTTTACAGCCTCAAGGAAGTCCTTTGCATCACTAAGCTCTCTCTGAGCCGTTATCAGGTCCCTCAGCCATGAGATATATCTGTTGCTCTTTTCGTCTACCTCGCCTTTTTCCTTGTATCTCCAGTGGGATGCTACGCCATGCTCTGCAAGCATATTCATCTCAGTGGTCCTTATCTGAAACTCGACCCTTTCTCCTTTGGGCCCTATTACAGTTGTGTGCAGGGATTGATACATGTTTGATTTCGGTACGCCTATATAGTCTTTGAATCTGCCGGGAATAGGTGTCCATAGGGAATGGATAAGCCCGAGGATTGCATAGCAGTTAGCTTTTGTGTCTGTGATTATTCTAAGGCCGAGGACGTCGTGAACCTCTTCAAATGTAATCTTCTGTTTCTGCATTTTTTGATAAATGCCATAATGATGCTTTATTCTCCATGATACCTTTCCAGGTATACCCTCCTCTTTCAGTTTGCTGGTTATTATTTCGGTAACCTCTTCTAAATATCCCTCCTGCTCCTCTCTCCTCTTTGCAACCTTCCTGACGAGTTCATCATAGAGATCAGGCATGATGATTTTAAAGCTCGAGTCTTCAAGTTCGATTTTTAACCACCCGATACCGAGTCTGTTAGCTATCGGTGCATATATATCGAGCGTTTCCGATGCAATCCTCTGTTGCTTATTCTCCGGCAGGTGCTGCAATGTGCGTATATTGTGGAGCCTGTCTGCAAATTTTATTAATATTACCCTGACATCCTCTGACATGGCCAAAAGCATCTTCCTGAAGTTTTCCGCCTGTGCCTCCTCTTTTGTCATGAACTCCATTTTGGAGAGCTTTGTCAATGCCTCTACTAAGAAAGCGATTTCCTCGCCAAACAGACCCTTTATGTCTTTTATTGTTGTAACCGTATCTTCAATTGTGTCGTGAAGAAGGCCTGCTGCAATGGTTGCGACATCCATCTTCATATCAGCAAGGATTGATGCAACAGCAACAGGATGCCCTATATAAGGTGAGCCTCCAACCCTTTTCTGACTGGAGTGGGCTTCACTCGAAAAATGATAGGCGCGTCTCAACACTTCAACATCTGCGTCAGGATTATAGGAAAGGACCTTTCTAATCAGGTCTTCAATGGTTATTGGTTCTTCTGTCATAGTTTATTATACAACTTTAGAACAGTGGGTTAGTGAACAGTTACTGACGACTATTTACTAAATACCATTCACTGCTGTTAAAGGCTTGGTCTTAAAGCCTTCAGGTTTAGCTGTAGGCTTCTGGCTCCTTCCCATTCGTTTATGAATGGCGTAAATACAGCATCAACTATAGTTGATGCTTCGAGTTTGTCAAAAAAAACTGCCATATCAAACCCTATTGCATCAATAGACAGGTTATTCTGCCTGAGTTTCATCTTCAAGTGATTGTTCTTGACTATCCTCGGGTAAAGAACCTCGAGTTTTTTTGAGCCCAGGAGCGGCTCAGAGTTACCAAACCCAAAAGGTTCAAGCATCTCGAGTTCCTTTGTGAGGTTAAAATTTATGTCAGAAAAGTCCACATCTGCGTCTATCTCGAGTGAGGAAATAAAATCTTTACCGGTAAAAGTCTCATTTACAATCGTGTTAATACGTTCCTCAAATGACGGAATATCTTTGGAGTTTAATTCCAGCCCCGCAGCCTGTTTGTGCCCGCCAAAACCTGCAAGGAATTCCTGGCAGCCTATAAGAGTCTTGTATATATCAACTGACGGTATGCTCCTTGCTGAACCTCTGGCAACGCTACCTTCTACAGAAATAATAATTGTAGGTCTATAAAAAGCCTCTGCAATCCTTGATGCTACAATACCAATAACACCCTGATGCCATCCCTCTGAGGAAAGCACTATAACAGGGCTTACACCCTTGCTATTAAGCTTATAGAGGGCCGCCTGATAAACCTCCTCCTCTATCTGCTGCCTCTCTAAATTAAGTTTATCCAGCCATAATGATATGTCAAGCGCCTCATCCTCAGAATCGGTAAGCAGGAGCTTTACAACATCATTAGAGTCAGAAACCCTCCCGGCTGCATTGATTCTCGGGATTATTGTAAATGAGAACAGTCCCGCTCTAAGTCCTTTACCCTCAATGCCCGAAACCTTCTTCAGTGCCTTTAGTCCCGGCCTTGTCCCATCTTCAATCAGCCTCAATCCTTCTTTTGTAATAAGCCTGTTTTCACCCGTAAGTGGTACAACATCAGCCATTGTGCCAAGGGCAGCAAGGTCTAAAAAACCGTGAATCGTGAACTGTGAATCGTTTCCGCCATAGGCGGATGTGGCTAAGGCTTGGGCAAGTTTAAATGCGACACCAGCACCGGAGAGATTGGAGATTGAAGACTCTTGATTGGAGATTTTAGGATTTATAACAGCAACTGCCTCTGGAAGCAAAAACTCCTGAATCCTGTCACCCCCTCCCTTGCCCTCCCCCCTCGAGGGGGAGGGGTGGGTGGGGGGGCCTTCTGACTCTTGACTAATAACTGATGACTGGTGACTAACAACTGGCTCATGGTGGTCGGTTATAATGACATCAATACCTTCTTTCTTACTTAGAGCCGCTGCCTCAAATGATGTTATGCCGCAGTCAACAGTTATTATCAGAGTGGCGCCTGTCTGTTTTGCCTTTTTTACTGATGACAGGTTAAAACCATAGCCGTGCTTTATCCTGTTAGGTATAAAATAATGGCTGTCTATTCCTATCATCTTCAATGCCTTGATGATTATTGCAGTAGCTGAAAGGCCGTCCACATCATAATCGCCATGAACGAGTATCTTCTCGCCATTCGTTTTTGCAGCCATTATTCTGTCAACAGCTATTTTCATTCCTTGTATAGCAAACGGGTCGGATAGTTGCGAGATGTGAGGGTTAAGGAAGGAGTTTATTTCCCCTGGAGTTTTTATCCCTCTGTTTATAAATATCTGGGCAAGAACAGGAGAAACAGATGCGGTTTTTGACAAATACGTTATATATTCAGGATTGGTCTTGTTGACAAGCCAGCGTCTATGCATAATCACTATTTAAAATGGTCTAAGATTTGTAAGGATGGGGATTGCCTCTGAGCGGCTTTGAATTCCGATTTTATCGGAATTCACCTCGGAGGTCACGAAAGCTTTCGGGACCGAGAATGAGCGAAGGGGTCATCCCAATCCTTACACCTTATGTCTAATTTATTATTTTTTTGCAAACGGCCTTTTACCTCCCCATATCAGCACTACCGGGCTTGCAACAAATACGGAAGAATATGTCCCAACAATAACCCCCATTATCATGGCAAGAGAGAAGTCATGTAAGACCTCGCCGCCAAAGAAAAACAGAGCTATTGATGTGATTAGGACAGTTGCAGAGGTTATTATTGTCCTTGACAGGACCTCATTAACACTACTGTTCATAACCGTTTCGATGTTTTCCTTTTGCTTTAGCTTCAGGTTTTCTCTAATCCTGTCAAAGACAACCACTGTATCTGTGAGGGAATAACCGGCAATCGTGAGAAGGGCTGTGACAAGGATGAGATTAATTTCTTTACCCATTATATAGAATAACCCGAGCACAGCAAGGACATCGTGAAATGTAGCAATAGTTGCACCAACGCCAAACTTGAACTGAAATCTGAATGCAACATATACTAATATCCCTATAACTGCAAATGCGACCGCCTTTGCTGCATCTGCCTTCAGTCTTCCCCCAACCTTCGGCCCTATAACAGTAGTTGAATCAACCACATATTTGTTTTCCGGAAATTTCTGGCTGAGTATGCTTGTTATCGTCTCTGAACCCTTACCGAGTTCTTGCTCGCTTTTCTTAACCCTTATGAGTATCTTATTCACGCTCGGCAGGTCCTGGAGGTCAAAGTCCTTAACCCCTCCGCTTTCAAGAGCAAGCCTGACATTATGCAGTGCAACAGGGTTTTCAAACTTGAACTGTATAGCAGTTCCTCCTGCAAAATCTATCCCCAGGTTTGCACGGCCTGTTGCTATCTGTACTATCGCTATAATGCCGATAATAGATAGAATTCCCGAGAAGACAAAGGCTATATACCTTTTGCCGAGAAAATCTATATTTGGGTTCTTAATCAGTTCTATCATTTATTCTCCTTACAGGTCATTGATCTATATGCTCAGCTTCTTTAATTCGCGTTTGCTGTTTATTATGTCGAAGATTGACTTTGTGCCAACAAGAGCTGTAAAAAGGTTTATAGCAACGCCAAGACTCAGTGTCACAGCAAAACCCTTTATCGGTCCTGTGCCAAATTGAAACAATACCGCTGCTGTAATCAGAGTTGTAACATGAGAGTCGAAGATTGTCCAGAATGCCTTGTCATAACCTGAATCAACTGCTGCGCGTGGAGTTTTACCTGCCCTGAGTTCATCTCTCATCCGCTCGAACATAAGGACATTCGAGTCAACTGCCATACCAATAGCAAGTATAACCCCTGCAATACCAGGAAGTGTAAGTGTCGCATTAAGTGATGCCATGGCACCGAGGAGGAGTATTATGTTTAAAAGCAGTGCGAAGTCAGCAATTACACCTGAAAGCCTGTAGTAGAATATCATAAATAGTACGACTGCTATAGTGCCAATAATGCCTGCCATCTTGCCGGCCTCTATAGAATCCCTGCCGAGTGAAGGCCCCACCGTCACATTCTGGAGCATCTTCAGAGGTGCAGGAAGCGCACCGGCCCTTAATACAATGCTTAGGTCCTTTGCCTCTTCCATCGTGAAGTTTCCGGTTATCTGAGCATTCCCTCCCGATATCTTCTCCTGTATAACAGGTGCTGAATAAACAGCATTGTCAAGGATTATCGCAAGCCTCTTTTTAACATTTGCCCCTGTTATCTCTTCAAATTTTTTAGCACCATCGGCATTGAATGATATAGAGACATAGGGCTCATTGAACCTTGAGTCTATATTTACCTTTGCCTCACTCAAAAGGTCTCCTGTAAGGGCAGCCTGTTTCTTCAGAAGGATTGGTATTTTTCTAACCGCACCCGTCTCTTTGTTAATCTTTTTCTCGAAAAGTATCGTATTACCTTCAGGGATTTTTTCAGCAAATTGTTTTAAAAGATTTTCTTCCTCGCCGGGTTCTATTGATTGAGGAATCTCTGCTGCAACCTTAGCTTCATCATCCACAAGCTTAAATTCAAGCTGGGCAGTCTTTCCGATCAGGTCAATAGCACGCTTCGGGTCTTTTACCCCCGGAAGCTGGATAACAATCTCGTTTTCACCCTGTCTGAGGATAGTCGGTTCTGCAACACCAAACTGATCAATCCTGTTACGAATCGTTTCGAGTGCCTGGTCAGCAGCGCCTTCCTTTATCCTGAGTGCTTCTTTGTCAGATATTTTGTAAACAAGCCTGGTTCCTGTCTCAAGAGGTTTAAGTGCGGGATAGTTATCCTCAACCACCTTTCTTGTTTCAACATTTGATGGACTTACTGTGATATTAAGTCCGCTCACGTTGACATCGGCCGTTAACTTTTTCTTTGCAAACAAGTCCCTTAACCTTGATGCGTACCTATCTGTGGTTATCTCAACAGCCTTGTCTCCCTCAACCTCGAATACGAGGTGCAGTCCTCCCTGGAGGTCAAGGCCGAGAACAATACCTTTATTAGGCATATTTTTTACCCACCATTCAGGCATATACCTGAAGGCAGGGGTATTGGGGAGAAAAAATACAACTGCAAGTATGAGTGTGATACCTATAAGGATTAACTTCCAGAGAACCTTTTTCTTCATTAAACCTCCGTAAAACAAAAAGGTTAAGATTAAGGTTAAGAAAAAATTACTTAACCTTAGCCTTAACCTCAGCCTTTTAGTTAATCTTCGTCCGAAGTTGCTCTGAGCGCTGCAATATATGCCTTGCCAAATTTTACCTTCACGTTTTCAGCAATTTTTAATGTAACAGTACTTGTACCGACAGCCTCGATAATACCATAAACGCCGCCTGATGTGATAACCTTATCTCCTTTTTTGAGTTCCTCTATCATTTTTCTATGTTCCTTAGCCTTCTTCTGCTGCGGTCGTATGAGCAAGAAATAAAAGATAACAAATATAAGAACAAAGGGGATAATACTCGTAAACATCCCTGCACCACCCTGCCCAGCGCCTCCCTGCTGGCCTGGAGCCATTGCATGAGCTATATCTATCATATCTGTAAGCATCTGACACCTCCGGAAATTTCAGATAATATACCTGCTTTTTATACTTTTTATCAACCCAAATAGCATAGAGCGAAGAGCAAAGCGCATAGGGTAAAGAAAATCCATGCATCGTACCCTTTGCTCTTTGCTAACAGTGGTTTATTTATTTTACAATAAATATTCAGATGCCAAAAATATTTTTTTCGGGGATCGGTGGAAGCGGGATGTCAGCTATAGCAAGTTTTATGGCAGACCGGGGACATATTGTTGTTGGCTCTGACCGCTTATTTGACAGGGACCCTGACCATCCAATCTATAGGATACTAAAGGCAAAAGGTGTGATAATTGTCCCTCAGAACGGTTCAGGGATTGACACATCATTTGATCTTGCTGTTTTCAGTACTGCTGTTGAAGATAATCAACCCGAGGTAATTAAGGCCAGGGAGTCGGGGATTACGATGAAGACCCGCCCCCAGTATTTATGCGATATTGTATCTGAATTCAGGACAGTTGCTGTTACCGGGACGAGCGGGAAATCAACTATATCAGGTATGCTCGCATTTTTGATGGATAAACTTGGGATGAACCCGAACTTCATAGGCGGGGGCAGGGTAAAACAATTTAAGACCGAGAATAATCCCGGGAATTCTATAGTTGGCAGTTCAGCTCTTTTGATAATAGAGGCATGCGAATCTGACGGCTCTATTATTTATTACCACCCTTTCTATTCAATTATTGCCAGCCTGAGTCTTGACCATAATTTAATTGAGAAGACCGCAGAGATGTTCGAGACCCTCAGCAGGAATACAAAAGGAATGACTATTATCAGCGGTGACGACGATAATTTAAGACACTGTCGTTTTGATAAACCAATAAAGTTTTCTATAGATACAAAGTCGGAATATCAGGCAAAGGCAATCGAATATCAGTCGTTTAAAACAATCTTTAAACTGCACGGTGTAAACTTTAAAATTTCACTCCCGGGAAAATACAATCTATATAATGCCCTATCGTGCATTGCCTTGCTTTCAGAAATGGGAATTAACCTCAAGGATATCGCAGAAGTCCTTCCAGATTTTTCAGGGCTTGACCGCCGTTTTGATATTTATCTTAATAATGGAAAATATCTAGTAATAGATGATTATGCGCACAATTCGCATAAAATCTCGTGCCTGATGGAATCTATTAGAAAAATCCGTCATAGAGTCTGCTATATATTTCAGCCTCATGGATTTGGACCAACAAGGTTGATGAAACAGGGTTATATTGAGACATTTATAGAAAATCTCCGAGATGAAGACCACCTGATTTTACTCCCGATATATTATGCCGGCGGCACATCTGTAAAGGATATCTCAAGTGAAGACCTGTTAAATGAAATTAAGGCAGCGGGTAAATCAATTGAGGTTTTGCATGAGCGGTCGTTACTCTTCAATCGCCTGAAAGAATGGAATAACTATGTAGTTTTCGGAGCGCGTGACGAATCTCTCGCCACATTCGCAAGGGAGATCGCCTTGAGGCTGAAATGAAAAAATATTATCTCCGTAGGGAATCCTCTGGTCTTAAATTAAACTACGAAAAGGAACTAAATAAAGAGCAGTATGCTGTTGTTATGCATTCCGGGGGCCCTATGCTTGTACTCGCAGGCGCAGGTACAGGTAAAACAAGGACTGTTACATACCGCGTTGCAAGGTTGATAGAGACGGACATCAGACCTGAAAGCTTACTGCTCCTGACATTCACCAATAAGGCTGCAAAGGAGATGATGCGGAGGGCAGAGTTTTTGATAGGCAGAAATATTCAGGGGCTCTGGGGAGGCACATTCCATCATATAGGAAATATGATTTTAAGGCGGCACCATCTGCTTATCGGATACAAAGAGGGATTTTCTATTCTTGACAGGGAGGACTCAAAAGACCTGTTCGATATATGCCTTGCCGAGATAAAAAAGAGAGAAACTTTAGTCCCTAAAGGCTCTGTGCTATGTGAGATGTATAGCCTGACGAAGAATACAGAAATCAGCATTGATGAACTCATTCCTTTAAGGTTCCCACATTTTAATAATGCGGCAGATGAAATAAAACAGATGATCACGCTTTATGATAAAAAGAAATATACCCTGAATCTGATGGATTTTGATGACCTGCTTACAAACTGGAAAAAGATACTGCTGGAGAATGAGAATATCAGAGAATATTATTCATCAAAGTTCATGCATGTTCTCGTTGACGAATATCAGGACACCAATAAACTGCAGGCTGAGATCATTGATTTAATATCATCCACAAATAGGAACCTGATGGCAGTCGGTGATGATGCCCAGTCAATCTATTCTTTCAGAGGAGCAGATTTTGAAAATATCCTGAAATTTCCTGAGAGATACCCTGATGCAACTATCTTCAACTTAACCATTAATTACAGGTCCACACCCGACATCCTTAATCTTGCTAACAAGAGCATAATACATAATGTCAGGCAGTTCCAAAAGAAACTTCTTTCTGTAAAAGGCTCTGGCACGATGCCCACACTCCTTTCGTTAAGGGATGTATTCCAGCAGGCTGATTTTGTAGCTCAGAGACTGCTCGATATTAACGCAGGGGGCATACCCCTTAATGAGATAGCAGTGCTTTACCGTTCACACTATCAGTCAATGGAGCTTCAAATGGAGCTTCAGCGGAGGGGTATACCCTTTGAGGTAAGGTCAGGTTTGAAGTTTTTTGAGCAGGCACATATCAAAGATATACTCTCTTTTCTCCGGGTTGTGATAAACCCTTATGATGAACTCAGTTGGAAAAGGATAGTCAAATTGATACCGGGGGTCGGCAATATGACTGTAGGAAGGCTCTGGGACTCGATGTGTAAGTCAGAAAGCCCGCTTGATGCAATATTTGAGCTGGCCAGACTTGTGCCCAAAAAGGCCCTTGATGCCTTTCACCTTTTCCTCGACCTTTTAAAAAGATTAAAGGGAGAGGGATATGACAATACGCTTTTGCAACCTTCTGTTGCTATAGAATATATACTCAGACATGGTTATGAGGACTATCTATACAGCCATTACCCGAATGCAGAGGATAGGCTACAAGACATCGAGCAGATGATGAGGTTTGCACTAAAATATACTTCGCTTGAAACCTTGATAAGTGAATTAAGCCTTCAGAGTGTATCAGGCGGAGAGGTTGAGGAAGGGGATGGAGACAGAGAATGTGTTATACTCTCTACAGTGCACCAGGCAAAGGGACTTGAGTGGAATACGGTCTTTGTTATAGGTTTAAATGATGGCAGGTTTCCATCAGCCAGGTCATTGAAAACAGAGTATGAGGAAGAGGAAAGAAGACTTTTTTATGTTGCCGTAACAAGGGCAAAGGATGAACTGTATCTCTGTTATCCCATCACATCAGAGGACTGGCATGGGTTGGGTTTTTTGAGACAGTCGCGTTTTATAAAGGAATTATCCGAGGATGTGTATGAGGAGGTTGTTGTTGAGGACGACTCGTAGAGAGGGTGTATAATTAAAATGACTTACATTGAGGCTGTAAAGGACGGTTTCAGGTTAGTTCACAGGAACTGGCAGCTTGTGCTTGTCCAGCTTGGTATGTTGATCGTAAGCAGTATCGGATTTTTCGTCATAGTCGGGATACCACTTGCGATAGCATTCATCATTTTCGGAGTTGACCTTACAGGGCTTACAGACGTAAAAGATATCTTCAGAACTATTAAAGAACCTTCCGATGTTATATCGAGATACCTCGGACTTATCCTCATAGTTATTGCGAGCCTTTTGTTATACATTATCATGGTTGCAATGCTCGGTATCTATGTATTTGGAGGTTCTATTGGTGTTATCGGAAAATCACTTATGGAAAGATCTTTGAAGTTCAGCATGCACACATTCTTTGTTGAGGCAAAAAGGCTTTTTCTCCGTCTGCTTGGTTTTACCTGCATAATAGGCATCATAGTGATTGCTGTTGCCTTTGTCCTTGGCGTTCTCGGAGGAGGCGTAGCAACTTTAGTATCATTTGCACAGAGTCAGGATTCGACTCTCGCTCTCTTTTTAGGTACCTTTTTTTCTCTGATTTTAATAATAATTTCAATCATCATTATCCTCGGGATACTATCAGTAACACTTTATGGAATTGCTTCGCTTTCCCTTAAAGACACGGGGACTTTAAAATCCCTCTGGGAGGCAATACATTATTTAGCCAGACATCCGGCTGCATTCTGGCTTTATACCATTCTTTTTGCAGGATATATACTTGCAAGCTTTCTCCTGATACTCCTAAGCTATTCCTTTATTCTTATACCTGTAATAGGCACAATCCTTTCCTTCCCATATCAGATGATTTCTTATGCTTTTCAGACCTATCTCGGTCTTGCTGTTATTGCTGCTATACTTAGCTATTACTACTCAACAGAAATTTCAAGTGAGCCTATTATTGAGAGTCCGATATCTCAACCTTCTGCCGAAGAGGAAGCAACGATACAAGATACAGATGTAAAAGACACGATGCATGATTCATGATGCATGATATTTTGTTGGATAAGCTTATGATAATTTTGAGTATGGTTGTTACCGCTTTCCTGTATACTTTACGCCTTCTAAATCTTTAAAATCAGCATCTTGTGTCCAGATGATTGCATTATACATTTGAGCGGTTGCTAATATAACACCATCAGCAAGCGGCAGATCGAATTTGAAACTCGACTTTGCAGCAGCTAAGGCTATAGCAGTACTTAATTCTACTATGTGCCCTTGCTGCATTATTGCAACTGCCTGCAATGCCGCATCCTCTCCCCGCTGCTGAAGGATTCTTTTGAATACTTCCAGAATACAAATTGTAGGAACAATAAGATTACTGATATCCTCAAGTGGAGCTGCAAAAAATTTTGTATTTGGACCGTCAGCAAAATACTCAAGCCACCCGCAGGAATCTACCAGATTCATACCCTGTCCTTTTCACGCCTAACTGTTGTGTCTATCCCCTTAAGAAAACCCCTCATTTTTTTTATGCTTCTAACAGGAATCAGTTCCAGGCGGTTTTCATACTGCAATACCTGCACTTTTTCACCCGGTTTTATTTGTAATAAATCCCTTAATTCCCTGGGAATCACAACCTGGTATTTCGGAGAAACAGTTACAGTTTTCATATTTGAAACCTCCATCGATCGATTATTGGTAGTATTATAACATTATCGATAACCAAAGCTGCAGCGGTTTTTTAAATCTGCCCTTCTGTTCTTTTGCTATTTTTTGGTAACAAGCGAGGGCAAGGGGGGATTAATATCCTCGTTTAACCCAAAAAGTGCAGTTGACCTAAAATAATATCCCCGAATAAATTCTCCTTTCGTATTAGAATCAATAGGTTTAAGCGACCATCAACTCTAAACGAAAGGAGAATAGAAAAATGCACTCAAAA
>Ga0214474_1000391_pt1 | contig 21975 bp, 19 predicted proteins | sample RVTome_2_FD_187335 | JGI IMG/M metagenome (GOLD analysis project Ga0214474, IMG submission 187335) | Soil microbial communities from uranium-contaminated site in the Upper Colorado River Basin, Wyoming, United States - RVT95D214 HiSeq ...
AACCCCGAGCCCAGTATGTTTTCTCCAAGCAGGCCTAGCTGCTGTGCTTGATCTAAAGCCAGTCTTGAATTTTCTACAGCCAATGGGTATTCATGGCGGACGTAGACATAACCCTCGCGACAACCGATAGCATAAGCACCGATGATCAGTCCTTCAAGAACGCTGTGAGGATTACCTTCGAGCAGGCTTCTATTAGCATAGGCTCCCGGGTCACCTTCATCGGCATTCACGATGACGTACTTGATGTCTCCAGGGGCATGACGGCAGGACTCCCATTTTCCCCCGGTTGGAAAGCCACCACCTCCTCGCCCTCTCAGGCCAGAATGCTTAACCTCCTCAATTATCTGCTCCGGAGCCATTTCGAAGATGGCTTTGGCTAAAGCTGCGTAACCACCTATTGCAATGTAATCTTCAATGCTCGTTGGATCTATCTCGCCGTTACTGCCAAATATGATTCTCTCTTGCTTCTGGTAAAAGGGCACTTCGTTCTGGTGTCTGACCTTCTTGCCAGTAACAGCGTCGATGTACAGTAACCTCTCAACAATGCTATTCTTTGCAATTGTCTCACCCAGTATCTCGAGCACATCCTCAGGCCTTACTCTCTGATAGAAGATATCTCCAGGTTGAATAACCACAATGGGACCTTTCTCGCAGAAACCGTGACAACCAGTGGCTTTTATGTCAACTTTATCTTCCATCCCCTGCTTCGCTACTTCATTCTTGAAAGCATCAGTAACTTTCACGCATCCGTAGGCATGGCAACCAGTACCACCGCAGATGGTAATGCGTGGCTTATCTGGTTGCCGTCTTTTCATCAACTCTTTTCGCAGAGCCTCTAGGTCTTTTCTTGAGTGAAGTCTAGTCAACATTTTAGAAATATTTGGTTACTCGAATTGATTCAATAAATTGTCAACTTTGTCAGTGCTCATCTGCCCGAAGTATTCCCCATCAATCTTCACCACCGGTCCTAGAGCGCATGCCCCCATACAATTGACTGTTTCCAGCGTGAATTTGCGCTCCTTAGTAGTCGCCCCCCGCTTGATGGCTAGACTTCGTTCAACCTTCTCAAGCACTCTGACAGCACCTCTGACATGGCAGGCAGTGCCCAGACAAACGTTGATTAAATGCTTGCCTCTAGGTTCAAGGCTGAAGGCTCTGAAAAAGGTAGCCACGTTGTACACCTGGCTTGCAGGAATAGCCATAGATTCGCTTACCTGAATCAAAGCTTCTTCGGGAAGGTAATAGTATTCAGTTTGGATATCCTGAAGTATGGAAACTAGCTGTCCTCTGTCACCATTGTATTTGTTGACGATAGCGGTAACTTTTTCATTCATAGTCAATACTTATTTCCCGTAGTCTTCTCTTTAAGTTTGGCATATTTAGCAGTTACCCTTTCCTGGATTTGGGCAATTGTCTCTTTTGAAAGGTGACGGAATCTGCCCTGCAGCTTGAAGTAGTCTTCTATCGGCCTTAGCTGTGGAAAATCAAAATTCAGCGTATATTCGCCCTTTTCTATTTCATACAGAGGGAAAATGCCTGTTTGCACAGCCAGCCGACCAGCCCTGACAGTTAATTCCGGGGCGAGTCGCCAGCCGGTGGGACACACCGACAATACATGGATGTACGATGGACCTTCGACTGCCATAGCTTTACTGATTTTAGTCATAAGGTCAAAGGGGTAACTATGACATGCTGTTGCCACATAAGGTATGTCGTGAGCAGCGGCGATAGCCGGCATGTTTTTCTTCCAGGTTGTCTGTCCGATGCTGTGCTTACCTGCAGGTGAGGTAGTGGTGGAAGCGCCAAAGGGAGTTGCGCTCGAGCGCTGTATGCCGGTGTTCATATAAGCCTCATTATCGAAACAGACGTATATAAAGTTGTGACCCCTTTCCAGAGCACCTGAAAGCGCCTGGAAACCGATATCGGCGGTGCCGCCGTCTCCGCCCATAGCCACCACCTTTGTTTTCCTGGTATATTTTCCTTTGCGGCTCAGGACTTTTATTCCGGCCTCTATTCCGGAGGCCACGGCAGCCGTGTTCTCAAACAAAGTATGAATCCAGGGTACCTCCCAGGAAGTATAAGGCAGCGGCGAGGAAACGATTTCCATGCACCCGGTAGCGTTGGCGATGATGACATTTCTGCCTAAAGCCTTGCATACCAGCCTCACCGCCAAGGCTTCGCCGCAGCCCATACAGGCCCGGTGTCCCGGAGCGAAATATTCCTTGGTAGTTGTTAGTCTCGGGACATAAATAGCTAAACTTTCCACTATTCTCTGACTCCTATCATCTCGAACTCATCGATTTTGCCGCCTTTTGCTTTGTCCACTCCTTGCTTGATGAGCTCTTCAAAACCCTGGGCAGAAATCTCCCTGCCGCCGAGGGTGCCGACATAGCTGATAACCTTTGGTCTGGCCTTCAAAGGATAAAGCGCCGCCTGGATTTCGGAAGCTACTGGAGGCATGGCACCAAGCGAAAGAGCTCGGTCAAGGACGATAAGAACCTTCGCCTTGTTTACGGCCTTGCGAAGTTCATCAAAGGGGAATGGACGCCACAGGCGTAACCTTATTAGCCCTACCTTGTGTCCCTCTGCCTGCATTTTGTCTACAGCCATCATGGCTGTCTCACTGAAACTTCCCATACACAGCAGCAAAACATCAGCATCTTCTGTCTTGTAACTCTCTACTGGTGAATAATGACGTCCCGACATCTTGCCGAACTGCTTCCAAACCTGGAGAATCAACTTTTTAGACCCTTCCAATGCGACCTCATGTGCTTTTTTGGCTTCGGTGTAAATGAATGGAGGACCGAAAGCGCCCATGGTCACCGGCTTATCCGGGTTAAGGGGATAAGGGTAATGGAATTCGGGAAGGAACTTATCCACCGCCTCTTGTTCCAGGAACTGAACAGGTTCTATGGTGTGTGAAACGTAAAAACCATCGATGTTGACCATGGTTGGTAGCAAGACGTTCAGGTCTTCAGCAATACGAAAAGCACATAACGTCAAATCAAAGGCTTGCTGGGCATTTTCTGCGAATATTTGAATCCAGCCGCAATCCCGGGCTGCCATTACATCCGAATGGTCCGTCCAGATGCTCAGTGGCGCTGAGAGCGCCCGGTTAGCAACTGCCATGACTATCGGCAGCCGTAGACCCGAGGCGACATATAGTACCTCGTGCATCAGTTCCAGTCCCTGACTGGCAGTGGCAGTAAACGTTCTGGCACCTACCGCTGAAGTCCCCAGACAGGCGCTTAACGCTGAATGTTCAGATTCTACGGGTATATATTCGGCATCCATCTCGCCGTTGGCTACGAATTCAGCCAGCCGCTCGACAATATGCGTTTGAGGCGTAATGGGATAGGCCGCTATAGCTTCAACACGGGCTAATTTAACCGCCTCAGCCAAAGCGAAGGAACCTTCCATCCCAATTCGTTTCGTTGCCATATTTATTCTTCCTGTACCATCGTTATAGCTTCTGTCCAGCATTCCCGCGCACAAATACCGCACCCCTTACAATAATATAAATCGGCTTCGAAATAACCGTCTTCTTTTTCCCTGATACATCCTTCCGGACAAAACAAATAACAAATTCCGCATTTGATGCATTTCTCATTGTTCCATACCGGATGCGCAGATTTCCAATCGCCCGTACGATATTGTTTGGCATTTCCCGGCTCAGTAATAACACAACCCGGCAGCAACTCCCGCCACGAAGGCAGTACTTCCGCCGGTATTGCCTGACGCGTCTTCTGGACAACAACACCAGGCTCAGCTATTTCAGTTTCGTCAAAAGCCCTGCGGCAAGCCTCTATATTAGCCTTAGCTCTAGCCCCAAAACGCTCCTTTATCGGCTCTGTCAGTGATTCTAGCTGGATTATCCCTGTAGCCTTAACCAGAGCTCCAAGCATGGTGGTATTGACGATTGTAACTCCAAGTAACTCTCGCGCAATAACGTTGGCATTGACCACAGCCAGCTTCCATGGACCGCCAAATTCCGACTTTATGTCAATTAATGTCTTCGGGCTGTTTATGACCAGCGTACCGTCTTTCTTTAGCCCGGAGGTAGCATCGGTAATATAAAGCAAGCCCGGGTCCAAGATTACCACAATATCGGGGTTGGTTACTGAGACGCGAGCGCGGATTGGAGCGGTGTCGCTTAGGCGATTAAAAACGAGCACCGGGGCTCCTCTTCTTTCGGGGCCAAAGCTGGGAAACGCCTGTGCAAATTTGCCTTCCTCTATGGCCGCCAATGCCAGCAGTTCAGCCGATGTTACTGCTCCTTGCCCACCCCTCCCATGCCAACGGATCTCAATTGTCTCGCTTCTTTCTTTCAAATTCCTGAATTCCTTGGAAGCGCCCCTGGAGGGACTTGAACCCTCGCACCCGGCTCCGGAGGCCGGCGCTCTATCCCCTGAGCTACAGGGGCTTCACGTAATTTTATACGTTATCTCTTGATTTGGCAAACTCATTCTGAGTGTGATTAGCATAACTATCCATTAGCTTTTGAAAATAGGTCTTGGCCTTCTCTTGGAAATAATTAGCTTGTAGATTTCGGCGCCGATAAAGATGGTTGAGGCTGAAAGTACAGCTATTATCCAGTCTGCCAGAGTCAAAGCATAAGTATTGAATGGGCCTTGTAGAATGGGGAGATAGACAACCAGACCTAGCATTATGCATTCCCAAAGTATTGCCAATAATAACCACCTATTAGCCAAGGGTCCAATCTTGAATAACGAATATTCTAACGACCGGCAGTTAAAGGCATTAAAGAACTCAATTAATATTAAGGTAACGAAGCACATACTCTGGGCTTCGAGGAAATTCTTCCCTGAGTTTACAGCCCACAGAAACACTCCCAAAGTCACTACAGCTGTCCATATTCCAGTACCAGCCAGGTACCTCATGACAGGCATTGTAAAAATAGTCTGATTGCGGGGACGGGGTTTTTGCTTCATGATATCAAGGTCAGGTGGGTCAACAGATAAAGCTATAGCCGGCAGACCGTCAGTAGCTAAGTTGACATATAAGAGTTGAATGGCAATTAAAGGTATGGTCCCAGCAGGTAAACCGAAAAGCGGGCCGAACAAAATAACGATTGCCATAAGCAGTATTTCTCCCAAATTACAGGACAAGAGATAAACCAGATACTTCTTGATATTATTGAAAATGCCTCTTCCTTCCTCGACTGCAGCCACGATGGAGGCGAAATTGTCATCAGTCAATATCATGTCAGCCGCTTCTTTGGTAACATCGGTGCCGGTAATGCCCATAGCCACCCCGATATCAGCTTTCTTTAGTGCCGGTGCATCGTTCACTCCGTCCCCTGTCATGGCCACCACATGCCCCCTCTTAGTTAGAGCCTCGACGACACGCAGTTTGTGAGCTGGAGAGACCCGTGCATAAACTTCAATTTTCTCCACCAGGTCGTCAAATTGCTCGTCGCTCAAGTTATCAATTTCAGCCCCTGTTAAGGCCACACCTTCTTTGAGTATGCCTAATTCTCTGGCGATGGCAACGGCGGTTAACTTATGGTCGCCGGTTATCATTACCGATTTGATACCAGCCCGGTCACATGTCTTTATCGCCTCTTTGACTTCTTCTCGAGGTGGGTCAATCATGCCGACAAGACCGACAAAAACCATGTCTTTTTCTGTGTCGTCAGTGCTTACAGCGGCATTATCAAGCTGTTTATATGCCAGTCCGAGGACACGGAGAGCATCCTCCGCCATTTCATGAGCCACAGCCATTATAGTTTTTCTATCTTCTGAAGTTAGTGCCTTTTCTTCTCCGTTACGGAAAAAACGGTTACAAGAGCTCAAGATTACCTCAGGTGCTCCTTTGGCATAAGCAGTTTTACCTTGGCTCGTTTGATGGGTGGTGGTCATTCTCTTCGTCTCTGAGGAAAACGGAATCTCGCTGATACGGGGAAATTGAATTTGAAGTTCTTCTTGCCATAAACTGGCCTTAGCTGCTGTTACCACCAAAGCACCCTCGGTAGGGTCGCCTTTGATTAACCAAACACCATTGACTGAATTAAGCGTTGTATCATTGCACAGGCTTCCGATGTGGAGCAGCCTCTGTAAGGCAGCGTCATCTTCGGGTTTCAGGGCTTTGCCGCCAACATGAAATTCACCTTTGGGTTCATACCCAACACCGGTGACATCGATCAGTTTACCATCCGCATATATACGGCGAACCGTCATCTGATCCTGGGTAAGTGTGCCGGTCTTATCTGAGCAAATATAGGTAGTGGAGCCAAGTGTCTCCACGGCCGGCAATTTTCTGATTAGCGCATGGCGTTGTACCATCCTCTGAACGCCGAGAGCCAGCGAGATAGTGACTACGGCTGGCAAGGCTTCGGGCACAGCAGCTACGGCGAGACTTACACCCCAGATTAACATCTCGAGAATTCCGTGACCTCGGAGTACACCGATTCCGGCCAGAATGAAACATAGGGCTAAGGCGCCGATGGCAATCCACTTTCCCAGCTGGTCGAGGTTAACCTGCAGCGGTGTACGCTCTTTCTCGACTTCTTGCAGCATAGTCGCAATCTTGCCGAACTCCGTAGCCATGCCGGTGGCAGTGACTACTGCCAGGCCCCTGCCATAAACGGCTGCCGTTCCCGTAAAGACCATATTCTTCCTGTCACCAATGCTTGCCTCTCCCATTACTGCCTTTCCCGTTTTTTCTAGCGGGATTGATTCGCCCGTCAGGGAAGCCTCATCCGTCTTTAAGTTGACAGCGTCTATGAGCCGGGCGTCTGCCGGTATTTTATCGCCCGTCCTGAGCAGAATTATGTCTCCTGGCACCAGCTCCGTGGCGGAGATTTCTATTTCCATTCTGTCTCTAAGAACCGATGCCGAAGGCGCCGCCATTCTCTTCAGAGCTTCCATGGCTCGTTCAGCCCTATATTCCTGGATAAAGCTCAGGCCGGCAGCAAACAGTACAATTGCGAAAATGACAATGGCATCGGCTACTTCGCCCATAACGGCTGATAAGGCTACGGCAACAAGTAGGATAATGATGAGAAAATTCTTAAATTGCTCGAAGAAGATTACCCACGGGGATATTTTTTTCTTTTCAGCCAGCTCGTTAGGGCCAAATTGAGCCAGGCGGCGCTGGGCTTCTCCCTGGCTTAAACCTTCACGCTTTGAATCCAGAGAGGTTAAGACTTCGGATATCTCTAAATTATGCCAGTTCTTGTTAGCGTCCATAGGTAGATTCCGTCTTCAGACTAACTAAAAAGAGGTACCAACATCAGCATGGCTCCTCCGGCTACAACCGAAGCTATTTGACCGGCTGTGTTGGCCCCAACTGCATGCATGAGCAGATGGTTTTGGGGATTTTCCTGAAGACCCATTTTTTGGACCACCCTGGCTGACATAGGAAAAGCCGATATACCGGCAGCACCGATTAATGGATTGACCTTTTTGCCAGATAGAAGGTACATTATCTTTCCGAATGTAACGCCGGCAGCAGTATCCAGCGCGAAGGCAACTATTCCCATAACAAAAATAATAATTGTCTCGGTATTGAGGAACTCAGAAGCCACCATCATTCCGCCTACAGTTAGACCTAACAGAATTGTAACAATGTCAGCCAGTTCCTCCTGAGCCGTTGCCGAAAGCCGCTCAACCACACCGCACTCTCGTAGTAAATTGCCGAACATAAGAAAGCCTATAAGCGGTGTGGCTTTCGGAGCTATCAAGCCTACGACAAGTACAGTAGCTATGGGGAAGATAATCTTTGTTTTTTGTGATACTGCCTTGACTTTAATGGGCATTTCTACGCGTCTTTCCTCTTTGGTAGTCAGCCATCTCATTATCGGCGGCTGTATAATGGGTACCAGAGCCATATACGAGTAGGCTGCTACCACTATGGCTGCCGCGTATTTGGAGCCAAGCATCGAAGACACATAAATTGAAGTTGGACCATCGGCAGAGCCGATTATGCCGATAGAAGCTGCATCTACCAGGCTGAAATCCATGACATGAAGCCAGCCGTCACCGAGCAGGTAAACCAAGAAAAAGGTGCCGAAGATGCCAAATTGGGCCGCCGCACCAAGGAGGACGGTATATGGCCTTTCTAGAAAAGGCCCGAAATCTATCATAGCCCCTATGCCGATAAAAATAAGGAGAGGAAAGAGCTCTGTTTGAATTCCCGCCTGCCTCAAAACGGCAAAAATTCCCCCTTCATCAACCAATCCGGCAAGCGGTATGTTAGCCAGCAGTATTCCGGTGCCAATGGGTATCAGCAGAACCGGCTCTACGTTTCTGGCGGTGCCCAGATAGATGAGAAGTCCACCGACAGCCAGCATAACGACTATTTGCCAGCTAAGATTGAGGAATCCTAAAAATTCACTTACAGGTATATCCATCTATCTATCCGTCTTGTTTGGTTTAATTAATTTGTTGAGCAGAATCATCATGCCGAGTAATATTCCCAGCACAGTAAATATAAGTGCCATACCCAGAAGGACTATCCACAAAGCTTCTAGCATTTCAATACCTTAGATTTTAGTATGTTGATCTTACTTTAAACGATGCGAAATAGGTGGATTGTAAAGTGCAATCATATCATAGCTTGTTTTTCATTGTAAATATCACCTGCCTTCAGCAACGACTATATATATCAAGCTTTGCCTCCTGACGCAAGCATTGTATAATGTTACCGGCCTGGAGAGGTGTCCGAGTGGTTGATGGAGCCGCTCTCGAAAAGCGGTGGGCGATGAGCCTCGTGGGTTCGAATCCCACCCTCTCCGCCAGACCCGGAGAGGTGCTGGAGTGGTCTAACAGGCGCGCCTGGAGAGCGCGTGTCGCCTTTGGCGACCGTGGGTTCGAATCCCACCCTCTCCGCCACTTCGATGTATCTTTGTTTGCCTTTCCCGCCTATGCTACAATGTTTCAACTCAGATGACGAATGAGAACGAGCTGAAATACTGGGTAGGCTTTTCCAAGATGCCCGGCATCGGTCGGGTGAAAATATCACAGCTGCTGGACCATTTCAACACACTGGAGCATGCCTGGAAAGCCTCAACCGGAGAGCTGAAAAATTCCGGCCTTGATTCTAAAACTGTGGAGAATATCGTCAACCTGCGAACGAGAATCGCTCCCGACGAAGAAATAGACAACCTCAATAAGTATAAAATAAAGGTACTTCCTTGTGATTCTCCCGCCTATCCACAAAGGCTTAAGGAAATTTACGATTATCCACCGGTACTCTATATCCGAGGCAATTTGCTGACAGAAGATGAATGTTGCCTGGCCGTAGTCGGCACCCGTCGAGCTACAGTCTACGGACGTCAAGTGACCGAAGAGATTGTCACTGACCTGGCCAGAAACGGAATTACCATCGTTAGCGGCCTGGCTAGAGGAATTGACTCTGTGGCTCACCATGCCGCGCTGGAAGCCGGCGCTCGAACTATGGCTGTCTTCGCCTGCGGTCTTGACATCGTCTACCCGGCAGAGAACGCCAAGCTGGCACGGGAGATTATGGAGCACGGCGCCCTGATTAGCGAATATCCCCCAGGCACCAAACCCAAAGCTGATAATTTCCCGAGGCGTAATCGAATTATGAGCGGCCTCAGCCTTGGTGTACTGGTTATTGAGGCCGGCGAAAGCAGCGGGGCTTTGATCACCGCCAATCAGGCACTGGAACAAAACCGCGAAGTCTTTGCCGTCCCGGGCAGCATCTTATCACCGGCCAGCAGAGGGACTAATCATCTCATTCAAGAAGGCGCGAAACTGGTCAGGAATTATGTAGACATTTTAGAAGAGCTTAATCTGACCATCATGGCACAGCAACTGGAGATGAAGGAGCTTCTGCCCGTCGATGAGACTGAATCTTTACTGTTAAAGCAGCTGAGCCGTGAGCCGATTCATATAGACGATATTTGTCGTCACAGCGGCCTGGCGGCGGCTTCGGTTGGCAGTGTTCTAACTATGATGGAACTAAAGGGAATGGTAAAGCAGGTTGGCAGCATGAACTATGTGCTGGCCAGAGAAATGAAAGAGGAGTATCAAACGGCAGGATAATCATGGCAACGAAACTCGTTGTTGTCGAATCACCGGCTAAAGCCAGGACAATAAGCCGTATACTGGGCAAAGGTTATGAGATCAAGGCGACTCTGGGGCATGTGCGCGACCTGCCTAAGAGTGAGTTAGGCATAGATGTAGATAATGATTTTGCTCCACGTTATATCATCATCAGACAGAGAAGAAGCGTGATTAATGAGCTGAAAAAGTCGGCTGCAGTTGCCGCCGAGGTCTATCTGGCAACTGACCCCGACCGTGAGGGAGAGGCAATTTCCTGGCATCTAATCGCAGCTGCCAAAATGGATAACGATAAAATACCCATCCGCCGGGTCGTCTTTCACGAGATAACCAAGGAAGCGGTGGAGAAGGCTTTTCGTCATCCCCGCTCCGTTGATATGAACCTGGTTGACGCCCAACAAGCGCGCCGCCTGCTGGACAGACTGGTTGGTTATAAGCTTAGCCCATTGCTGTGGCGCAAGGTTCAGAGAGGACTTTCTGCTGGCAGAGTCCAATCGGCAGCCTTGAGAATGATTGTCGACCGCGAGCGCGAGATACAAAATTTCGTTGCTTTGGAGTACTGGACTATTGAGGCCGAATTAGCCAAGAGTTTGCCAGCCCCTTCGAAGACCAGTTTCAGAGCACTGCTGTCAAGCCTAGCCGACGGCACGAAAATTACCATATCGAACCAGCAGGAAGCCGAGAGAATCCAGGACGCGCTGAAGAAGGCCGACTATGCCGTCAAAAAGGTAACGGTAAAAGAAGTGGCTCGCCACCCAGCGCCGCCATTCATTACCAGCACGCTGCAGCAAGAAGCCTGGCGCAAGCTGCGGTTCAGCGCGCAGCGTACCATGCTAATCGCTCAGCAGCTTTACGAAGGAGTCTCTCTGGGCGAGGAGGGCTCAGTGGGGTTGATTACTTATATGCGCACCGATTCCACGCATGTAGCTGCCAGCGCCATAGCTGAGACCAGAGATTTTATTGCCGGCAAATACGGTGACCGCTTTGTGCCTCAGAATCCACGTCATTTTGCTAAAAAGGTCAAATGGGCACAGGAAGCGCATGAAGCTATTCGGCCAACCAGAGTTCATCGAGAGCCTGACCAGCTTCGCTCTTACCTGAAACCGGAACAGCTCAAACTATATGACCTTATCTGGAAGAGGATGGTCGCAAGCCAGATGGCAGCAGCCTTAATGGATGCTACCACAGTCGAAATAGACGCCAAATGTTCAGAACCGCACAGGAGCTATCTGCTAAAGGCCAGCAGTTCCGTAGTGAAGTTCCCCGGCTTTATAACTATTTACAGTGAGGGCAAAGACGAGGAGGGAGAGGATGAAAAGGCGGTTGTCCTGCCCGAATTGAAAGCCGGTGACAACTTAGTCTTGTTGAACCTATTCCCCGAGCAGCGTTTTACTCAGCCGCCGTTTCGTTATAATGAGGCTACTTTAATAAAAGCGCTGGAACAAAAAGGAATCGGACGACCCAGCACCTACGCCCCCATTCTATCCACTATCCAGGGAAGGGGCTATATATATAAAGAAAATGGCAGGCTTTGTCCTGATGAGATAGGCTTTATCGTCAGCGACCTCTTAACCCAGCACTTCCCTGAAATAGTCGACCTGGATTTCACGGCTCAGCTTGAAGAAGAGCTGGATGAGATTGCACGTGGTGAGAGGAATTGGGTTTCGGTTCTCAAAGATTTTTATACTCCCTTTAAAGAGCTGCTTAGTCAGGCATCCGATAAGATAGAAAAAGTCAGTATTGCCAAGCCCACAGAGGAAATTTGCCCTGAGTGCAGTCGACCTATGGTTTTGAAGACCGGGCGTTTCGGCAAATTCCTGGCTTGCAGCGGTTATCCGGAATGCAAGAAGACCATGCCTTATATGGTCAAAACTGGTGTCCTCTGCCCAAAATGCGGGAAGGAGATTGTGGAGAGAACAACCAAGAAAAGACGTATTTTCTACGGTTGCAGCGGCTACCCACAATGCCAGTTTGCAGTCAATCGTCGCCCGGTTGCACAACCCTGCCCGCAGTGCGGCAAGATGCTCATTATATATCGGGACGGTTGGGTGAAATGTACCGCCTGTGAATATAAAGATAAACTGGAAGAAGTAGAAAAGATAGGAGCGGCAGCATGAAAATCTTGGTTATCAACGGACCAAACCTTAATCTGTTGGGCAAGCGAGATAAAGCCTACTATGGTGATAAAACATTGCCACAGATTGATACCCTTTTAAAAAAGCAGGGGAAGAGCCTGGGTGCCGACGTAGTTAGTTTTCAGTCTAATAGTGAGGGAGCGCTTATTGACTTTATTCAGAAAAATGCGTCTCAAGCCGCCGGTATAATCATAAATCCCGGAGCGCTTACGCATTACGGTCTCTCCCTGCGGGATGCTCTTGTTGACAGCCGATTGCCGGTTATCGAGGTTCATCTATCTAATATCTACGCTCGCGAAGACTGGCGGGCAAAATCGGTAATTGCTCCAATTGCCAGAGGCCAAATAACTGGATTCGGCTGGTGGAGCTATATCGCCGCACTGCAAATTCTAGTCAGTGAACTGAAAGTAGAAAAATAAGAGTGAGCCGGCTGGAAAAGCTACGCTATATATTAGCCCAAAAGGAATTGGATGTGCTTGTAGTCTCCCAGCCGGAAAACCGACGCTATCTCTCTGGCTTTACTGGCTCCGCAGGCTGGCTGATTATTTCGAACAGTATCGCTTACCTAGCCGTTGACTTCAGATACGTTGAGCAAGCCAAAAAGGAAGCCCCGGACTTCGACGTTATCCACATAAAAGGCGACGTGGTCGGCTGGCTACCCAAATTCCTCTTAGATTTTGGAATCAAAAAGGCAGGCTTTGAAGCCGACCAGATTCCGTTTGCCACTTATGAAAAACTTTTCAAAACCATAAACGATGACGGCTACCAGCTTCATCTTATTCCGGCTTCCGGCCTGGTGGAGTCGATTCGTGCGGTAAAAGAACCTGAGGAACTAAAATTCATAACGGAAGCGGTTGAGCTGGCCGATGCTGCCTTCGACCAGGCCAAGTCGATACTCCGCCCGGGTATGACCGAAAAGGAAGTGGCCTGGGGATTGGAAAAGTTTCTGCGCGAGAAAGGTAGTCAAGCCGTGCCATTCGACATCATTGTGGCTTCCGGTCAAAACGCGGCTTTGCCCCACGCCAAGCCATCCGAACAACTACTTCTGAAAAATGTACCGGTGGTAATTGATTTGGGAGCCCGGGTGAATGGCTACTGCTCCGACCTGACCCGCACCTTCGTAATAGGTGACGGAGACAAGACTTTTTTTAAAATTTATGATATTGTTTTGGGTGCGCAATTAACGGCCCTGGCCACCATTACAGCTGGTATCAATGGTGACCAGGCAGACAGGTTAGCCCGGACAGTTATTGAGCAGGCGAAGTATGGCGATGCCTTTGGTCACGGTCTGGGGCACGGCGTCGGTTTGGAGACTCATGAATCGCCAAGGCTTGGACCAAATTCTTCGGACTTGCTGGTTGACGGTATGGTTTTTACCATCGAGCCCGGAATATATGTCGCCGCCTGGGGTGGAGTCAGAATTGAAGATACGGTTGTCATGGAGAACGGTAAGGTGAGAAGCCTGACCCGAGCCGATAAAATGGCAAACATTTGTTAGGAGGTTGATTACCCTATGATTGACGCCGGAGAATTAAAAAGAGGGATAACCATCGTGCTGGACGGACAGCTATATCAGGTGCTTGATTACCAGCACATCAAGATGGGACGAGGCTCAGCGCAGGTCCGTCTAAAGCTTCGCGATGTCATTGCCGGCCATACCACTGAGCGCTCCTTCCAGGCCAGCGAAACTTTCACCAGAGCTTTCCTTGAGCGCCGTCCGGTACAGTATTTATATAATGAAGGCGGCCTTTACTATTTCATGGATACCAAGACTTTCGAGCAGGTACCGCTTGATAAATCGATGCTCGGCGATACGCTGAACTATTTGAAAGACGAGGCAAACCTGGAAATGTTGACGCATAAAGGCAAACCGGTGGGAATACAACTACCCGTTTCGGTGGAGCTTAAAGTAACGGAGACAGGACCCGGCTTCAAGGGTGATACCGCTTCGGCCGGTAGCAAACCGGCCAAGCTGGAGACGGGAATTACGATTAAAGTACCCTTTTTCATAAATACCGGCGATACCATTAAGGTTGATACCCGCACCGGGGAATATCTGGAAAGGGTAAGCTGAATCTTTGATTAAAGCTGACCTCCATATTCATACTGAATATTCTATGGATTGTACCATGTCGCTCAAGGAGATAATTGCCCGCTGCCTCGAAGTCGGCATCAACTGTCTCGGTATAGCCGACCATAATACACTGACCGGAGCCCTGAAGATGAAAGAAATAGCTCCCTTTCCCATTATCCCCGGTGAGGAAATACTGACTTCAGATGGCGAGGTCATCGGGTTTTTTCTCAGCCAGGAAATACCCAGTAATCTGTCCATGAAAGAAACCGTAGCCCAGATAAAAGCCCAGGATGGACTGGTGTGTATTCCCCATCCATACGACAGGTTACGTTTTTCGGTGTTTAGAGACCAGGCTTTCGACGATATAATGCCGGACGTTGATATTATCGAAGCTTTTAATGCGCGAAGCCTTTCGCCAGGTAGTTCCACCAGAGCCTGGGAACTGGCTAGAAAATATGGCAAACCGGCCAGCGCCGGCAGCGATGCGCATACGCTTCCCGAAATAGGCAACGCTTACGTTGAAATGCCGGACTTCAATGATAAAGATGAATTCCTGGCGTCTCTGGCTAAGGGAAAAATTTGCGGCAATAGGTCAAACCCAACAGCTCGTTTAGTCAGCACCTGGAATAGATTAAAGAAGCGCTGGTCTTAGGAGAGGTTCACTTGTTGACCATCGGTTGGTTTTCCACCGGCAGAGACGAGGCAGCAAGACAGCTTCTACAAGTCGTATACCATAAAATTCAAAGCGGTGAAATTGACTGTCAGATTGACTTTATTTTCAGTAATCGAGAGCCCGGTGAGGACAGAGAGAGCGACTCATTCTTTGAGCTGGTTCGAAGCTATAAAATTCCGCTGATTTGCTTTTCTTCCCAGAAATTCAAAGATTTAAAAGGTATAACAGGCGAGGTAGAAGGCAATAAATTACACGGCTGGCGCCTTGAATATGACCGGCAGGTTATGGAAAGACTGGCTGCTTGTCATCCAGACCTATGTGTGCTTGCCGGCTATATGCTTATCGTCGGTGAAGAAATGTGCCGCCGATATAATATGATCAACCTGCATCCGGCAGTGCCCGGCGGGCCTAAAGGCAGCTGGCAGGAAGTAATCTGGGCGTTGATTGAGAATAAGGCCACCGAATCAGGTGTAATGATGCATCTGGTAACGCCCGAACTGGACAGCGGGCCGGTAATAACTTATTGTACTTATCCCATTACAGGTAAACCTTTTGATAACTACTGGCGAAAACTAAACGGTCGCTCAATAGCTGAGATAAAAAAGGAGGGCGAAAAAAACGCGCTGTTTCAGCTCATCCGCTGGCATGGGCTGGCCAGAGAATTCCCGCTTATCGTGTCAACCTTGAAAGCCTTCAGCAAAGGTGAAGTTAAGATAGAAGCCGGCAGCCTACTTAACCGTAAGGGAAGCCCGATATCAGGATACAACCTGAACGATGAAGTAAATAAAGCCATAGGATCATTATGAGCACAATCTGCTTTGACCTCGAAGGTCCGCTAGCCACTCAGGATAATGCCTATGAGCTGATGAAGCTTTTCCCCGAGGGAGGTCGGATTTTTGAGGTTATCAGCCGTTACGATGACTTGCTCACATTGGTAGCCAGGTTCGACTACGAACCCGGCGATACGCTGGCTCTTATTGCACCCTTCCTGGTCTGTCACGGGATAAAGGAAGACGATATCTCCGCCCTGGCCGGAAAGGCGACCTTGACTCCCGGAGCTACAAGTCTAATATCCAGACTCAGCGCTCAGGGATGGAAGATATTCTGCATCAGCACCAGCTATGAGCAGTACGCTAAACGCGTCGCTCACAGGCTCGGAATTTTCTCCCAGAATGTTGCTTCCACATCATTCCCGCTGGATAAATTTTCTAAAGAACTATCTAAAGAAGATTTCAGTTTATTAGACGCACTGGAAAAGGATATTTTGGATAGACAGCCCTTGGATGATAATTGGATAAAGAGAAGGCTTGACCGCTTTTATTGGAAGGACTTGCCCAAGACCGACCTGGGCCGACTCGTACATCAGGTTCAGCCCGTTGGTGGTCGGCGTAAGGTGGAAGCCCTGCGGCATTTCGCCGATGCTAAAAAGCAGCCTTTCTCCGACTTGGTGGTGGTCGGCGACAGCATCACCGATTTTAAGATGCTCCAGGCTGTTGACCAGGCCGGCGGCCTGGCCATTGCCTTCAATGCCAACGAGTATGCCCTACCCTACGCCACTCTGGGCCTGGCCTCTACAAATCTTGACGACCTGAGGCCGGTACTGGAGGCGTGGAATAAAGGCAAACGTTCGGATGTAGAAAAACTAGTCAGGGATAAGGAGAAAGTCGGTGGCAACGGCGACAGGAGTTATTTCCACTGGCTCGCCGGGATTAAAAATATGGCAGCTCCTCTCGAAGTCCATAAGCGAATCCGCCGTGTTGTTCGAGAAGAGGCAGCTAAGCTGGGCTGAGTTCAAATGGCTAAGATTGATGTAGTGGGATTTGGAGCCATGAACATCGACCACCTGTGTCAGGTTGATGAGCTTGTCGTTGACGGCGAGCACTCGGTGAAAGACTTTGAATCTATCCCCGGCGGCTCGGCAGCTAACACGATTTACGGCTTAGCCAGACTGGGCCTCAAGACAGGCTTCGTCGGAGCTGTAGGCGCGGATAAGTATGGGAAAGCATTGATTGATGATCTCAAAACCGTCGCTGTTGACACCAGTCAAATCAGTATTAAAAAAACAGAAACAGGCTCGACGATATGCATCAGCGATAAGCTGGGTAGGCGAGCTATATATGTCTCCCCCGGTGCTAACAATTTATTGAACCCGAAGGACATAGACCTGGCTTATTTGAACCAGGCTCGGATAGTTCACCTGTCTTCCTTTGCCGATGACAGGCAGCTCAAACTTCAAGTCGCCTCGGTAAAAAAGCTGAAGGACTCGGTTAGAGTCAGCCTGGCTCCAGGTATGATCTATGTCACTAAAGGATTGAAAGCTTTGTCCCCCTTGTTCAAAAGAACTTACGTCGTCTTTATGAACCGTGAGGAGATTGAGAGGCTTACGGGCAAAGACTTCAGCGCTGGAGCCAGTGAGCTTGTGAAATCAGGTTGCCGGATTATCGTCGTAACTCTGGGCCAAGGTCTGGCTAAGGGCAAGGCCGGGATGGTTACGGCCTACATACGCGATGTGGAAAAGGAATATGAGGTTGTATCCCAAAAAGCAGTCCGAAAATCCCCGCTGGAGACGACCGGTGCCGGCGATGCCTTCGCTGCCGGCTTTCTCTTCGGTCTACTAAAAGGCAAAAGAATCGAGGAATGCGGCTTACTGGGGGATATAGCGGCTGGCTTCGCCATTAAGAAACTCGGAGCCAGGTCCGGGCTGCCGACCTTATCTCAGCTGTCACAGGAATACCTAAAACGTTCAGGCCACCGCCCGTAGATGTTTATGCCTTTTTTGGCCCCTTAACCTGCGGCCCGCTTAAAATCTGGTCGACGATGCCGTATTCCACAGCCTGGTCAGCATTAAGGTAGAAATCTCGGTCGGTATCATGCGCAATCTTATCCATCGGCTGGCCGGTATGCTTGGCCAGTATGGTGCGAATCAAGTCCTGGAGCCTCATTATTTCGCGAGCCGCGATTTCAATATCGGCTGCCTGCCCCTGGGCGCCGCCAACTGCCTGGTGCATGTGAATCGTAGAGTGGGGCAAAGCGTAGCGTTTGCCTTTAGTTCCGGCAGTAAGTATGACCGTCGCCATGCTGGCCGTTAGGCCAACACAGATTGTAGACACTTCCGGCCTCACCAGCTGCATGGTATCATAAATGGCCAGTCCGGCAGCGATAATACCACCCGGCGAATGTATGTAAAGGTTTATGTCCTTTTCCGGGTCTTCGTGCTCCAGGTAAAGAAGCTGGGCGATAATCAAGCTGGCTATCTGGTCGTTAATAGGCGTCCCCAAAAAGATAATGCGCTCTTTCAACAGCAGTGAGTAAATATCATACATTCGCTCACCACGAGAGCCACTTTCAGTGACGAATGGAATTATGTTTTGGGGTAAATCTTTCATCTTTCCTTTTCCTCCCTAAATTAAATACTATAACATTTGCTGGCGCTATTGTCATTTTGAGCCCTTAGCTATCTCCACCAGCCGTTCCATTGCCTTCCGCCCTATCAGGAACTGCTTAATTGACTCACGCGCTTGCGGTAGGCTGAACAACTTTCTCACGTCTTCGGCCTGCTTGTCGGCATCCTGGGCCATCTTTTCCACTTCGGCATCTATTTCTGAATCAGGCACCTCGATTTTTTCGGACTCGGCCAGCTTGCCCATGACCAGAGACCGGACGACACGCTTGCCGGCCATCGGCCGCAACTCTTCCCGGTGGCCGTCCATTGTCTTGTTAAGCGTCTTTAAATAATTCTCCAGCCCGGCAACGCCTTCGGCAAAATGCCTCGCCTCCTCGTTAAGCAATCGGTCGATTTCTTTCTCCACGAGTACCGGCGGATATTCAATTTCACCTAGCTCGACAAGCTTATCCACCGCCGTCTGCTCTAGCTCAACACGGGCCCTTTCCTCAGCCCTGGTTTTTAAATTAGACTCTATTTGTTTTCGGAGCGAAGCCACATCATCTTTGCCCAGGCTTTTGGCGAATTCGTCGTCAACCTCAGCCAGCTTTTTCTCTTTTATCTCTTTGACGGTAACCTTGAAGGCATGGCTCTTTCCCGCCAGTTCCTTCATTTCGTAGTCCGGCGGGTAGGACAGGGTAAAGCTCTTTTCTTCGCCCTTGGTCATTCCCTCCAGCTTCTCCGCGAATCCGGGCAGAGGTAAACGCGCTTCCTTGGTGACCTCATAAACAACGTCCTTTCGGATTGGGAACGGCTCCCCTTCTCTCTCGCCCTCGACGTCGATAGTAACTACGTCGCCGAACTGTACGGGCCGGTCAACCGGCAGCAGTATGGCCTGTTGCTCACGCAGTTGTTCGATAGTGTCATCGATATCCTTCTTGCTGATTTTAACCGGCTTGGATTCAACTCTAATCTTCGTATAATCCCCAAGCTTGACCGTCGGCTTGAGCGGCACCACGGCTTTAAAAATCAATGGCTCGGTTTTTATAAGTTCGAACTGAGGCTGAGCAATGGGGTCTATTTTTTGCTCATCCAGTGCTTCCTTATATGCCCTTGGAATAAGGTCTTCCAGAGCTTCCTGGAATAAGGCATCCTTGCCGATGTGCCTTTCCAGAATATCTCTCGGCGCTTTGCCTTTACGGAAACCTGGTACGGAGACCCTTTTGACCAGCCGGTTATAGGCTGTGTCGAGATATTTATCAATCTCGACCGGCTCCATCTCGATATTCAGCGCTACCTGGCTGTTCTCAAGCGGTTCTGTAGATACTTTCATTTTTACCTGCCTATATTATACCTTACGATATTCACTTTCTGCGAAAAAATAATCCCTCCCTTTGGCGGGAGGGAGGTAGAGGGGGTAGAATCTTGCAGCTCAAGCCTTCCTGGTCTCCTCATCCGAAAGCTTCAGATGCAACTCATCAAGTTGAGCCTGAGAGACCGCAGACGGTGAATCGCTCATCACATCGATGGCGCTCTGGTTCTTAGGAAAGGCAATTACCTCCCTGATGTTGTCGGCGCCAGCCAGCAGCATCACTACGCGGTCGATGCCCGGTGCAATGCCGCCGTGGGGAGGCGCTCCATAATCGAAAGCTTCCAGCATATGCCCGAACCGGGCCTCTATTTCCTCATCGCTGTAGCCCAACAGGTGGAATATCTTCTGCTGCAGCTCGCGGGTATGAATCCTGATGCTGCCGCTGGATAGCTCATAGCCGTTGCACACGATATCGTAGTGGCGTGCCCGTACCCTGGCCGGGTCTTTATCAAGCAGCGGTATATCCTCTTCACGAGGCGAAGTAAAGGGATGATGCATCGGTTCCCACAGCTTCGTTTCCTCATTCCAATCCAGCAGCGGAAAGTCAACCACGAAGAAGAAGACCAGCTTGTTCGGGTCGATTAGTCCCAGCCGGCGTCCCATCTCACGCCGCAGCTCATCCAGCACCTTATCTACCATCTTGCCCTGGCCGGCTACGATTAGTATCAGGTCGCCCTGTTTAGCCTCAAACTTGCTGATTATCTCCTTTAGCTGTTCGGCAGTCAGATACTTGGCGGCTACTGATTTGACCTTGTCAGGTGTCAGTTGCTCTAGCTTGTCAAAACTGCCGGCGGGCAGCGCCAGTGTTATCAGGCCTTTGGCACCGGAAGACTTTGCCAGCTCCGTCAGCTCTTCCGTCTGCTTGTGAGAATAATCGGCGCAGCCCGGCAGGCATATTCCCTTCACCCTGCCACCACCCTGTATAGTCGAGCGAAAAACCGCGAACTCGGATTCGGCAACGATTGCCGACAGGTCTTTTAGCTCCAGCCCGAAGCGTATATCCGGCTTATCTGTGCCGTACCGCTCCATCGTCTCTGCAAAGGAAAGCCGGGGGAACGGTTTCAGCATTTTCATTTCCGGCTTCACCGTCTCCACCAGCGAGGTGAACATTTCTTCCAGCAGGCTGAGTATGTCCTCCTCGTCGATAAAGCTCATCTCCATATCGAGCTGCGCAAACTCGGGCTGGCGGTCGGCGCGCAAATCTTCATCACGGAAGCAGCGGGCTATCTGGTAGTATTTCTCGAATCCGGCCACCATCAATAGCTGCTTGAGCTGCTGCGGCGACTGAGGCAGCGCGTAGAACTTGCCGGGGTGTATGCGGCTGGGCACCAGGTAGTCGCGAGCGCCTTCCGGCGTGCTCTTGAATAATATGGGCGTCTCGATTTCCACAAACCCCTTAGCGTCAAGGAAATCGCGCATGAATTTCTCCACCCTATGGCGGAGTATGATGTTGTCTTTCATTCGAGGACGTCTGAGGTAGAGATAGCGATACTTTAGACTCAGGTTTTCGTCGACTTCCACGTCCTCATTTATATAGAACGGCGGCGTCTTGGCTGTATTAAGGATTTCAATTTCGCTGGCAATGACTTCGATTTTGCCCGTGGGCAGCTTCAAATTCTCCGTGCCCTTAGGACGTTTCTCTACTTTGCCAGTTATCTTAGCCACATATTCATTGCGTAGCTCGTTGGCTGTTTTGTGTGCCTTTTTCGACGTTTCCGGGTTGAAGACCACCTGGGCTATACCCTCTTTATCTCTCAGGTCGATGAATATCAGCCCGCCGTGGTCACGCCGTCGATGTACCCATCCGGCCAGAGTTACTTCGTGTCCGATATGTTTTTCTGTTAGTGCGCCGCAGCTGTGGCTTTTAAGCAAGTAGACCTCCCGACGTGTCCGAACATTATAACCCAAGGCAGCCTCATGTTCAATGTAATTACATTTTGAGGGTTACGCATAGACAATGACCTCAAGCTATTGCCTTTCTGTTTCTTTAACGAATAAAAAACGGCCTCCAGGTATGTGACCCTGAGGCCATTGAGCTAAGAACCCACATATGCTTAGCAGACTTTGTACTAAGCGAGATTCTTCAGCCGCTCCGCCTCAAAATTACCTTAGCCGACTGGTTGGACTCGACAGGGTAGCAGCTTGTGCTCGGCTAACTTTTACTGGCCGCGTTTCGCCTTGATTGTATTCATGAACAGGTCGCAGGCTTCAGTATAAAGACCCGATTTGACCTGTGCCGTATCGCCCAAATCCATATATTGTCCGGCACTGGCATCGTAGGCTGGCCATT
>Ga0214474_1000393_pt1 | contig 21950 bp, 18 predicted proteins | sample RVTome_2_FD_187335 | JGI IMG/M metagenome (GOLD analysis project Ga0214474, IMG submission 187335) | Soil microbial communities from uranium-contaminated site in the Upper Colorado River Basin, Wyoming, United States - RVT95D214 HiSeq ...
GGCCGATTAACTGGCCCAAGGGGGCGTGGGCACGGGGGTCTTCTCATTCGCTCGATATGCCTTCGAGTCTGTCCTGAGGAACAGAAGGCGTTCTCTGTTCTCCATGATGGGCATAGTCCTCGCGATATCCCTCATCGCGGGCTCGTCCATAGCCGTTGACTCCTCCGCGTACGGCGTGCTGAGGGCGACGCTGGATTCCATCGCTGTCGACTTCCTCGTCGGATCATACACGAGCCCGGGCGAATGGGACTACACCGAGTCTTACTTCTCGCCTCAGGTGAGCGCGTTCGAATCCATCAGATACGTCGAGACCGCGAGCCCCATGGTGTCCAGTAACTATCAATGGGACCTGCATCGGAGCGACGTGCCGGCCAGCGTCTGGGACATCTACGACGCCGTTGTATGGCTCCCTGCGGATAGCAGCAGGTTGATCGAGTCTCACAAGATAACCGGGCAGCTGCCCGACCCTGGGACCGTGGCAATCTCTGAGACAACCGCGACCAACCTGGGAGTTGAAGTGGGCGACAACGTCACTTTGACGCATGTCAGATCCAAGTGGGATTCGGGAGCTAGCACCTACACTCTTACCAACTTTACGCTCAACGTGTCGCAGATATGGACCCAGGATCCGGACATGGCGGATCCGTACAGCGGTGGCGACACGAACTACCCTCTGGGTGACGTCCGCTTGGGGGACAGCCTCAACCCGGTCATCATTAACATGGCGGACGCGGAATCAATCCTGTCCGTGGTAACTGATGAAGACCCGTATTCGATGTACGTCCAGGTGACGATCATGATCTGGGTAGACCGAGACCAGGTGATCAACCTCGGGAACATCGGGGCCTCCGTCGACAGACTGAGGCAGGTGTACACAAGGATCAGCTACTTCACGATGTCGGGAGGGTACTACATCCAATATGGTGGTTTGCTGAACGCCCTCGAGAGGCTTCAGAGCGACTTCGAGTCTAAGAAGCTCCTGTTCTTCGGGCTGTCGCTTCCGGTCGTGGCCCTGGGGACATATCTCTCCCTAGTTGGGGTAGACCTTGGGGTGACTGAGAGGAGAAGAGAGGTGGGCATACTCAAGTCCAGGGGGGCTAGCAGGCGCCAGGTCTTCGGGACTATGATCACCGAGTCGATTATCCTGGGCATTGCATCGGGAATCAGCGGGCTCATACTGGGAGTGCTTGTGAGCAGGTTCATCCTCGGCAGCGCAGCGACCCTTTGGGAGGAGCGGAGCGTTCCCACGCAGCTGACGGATGTGCTCGTGTCCGAGTGGACGATCTGGGTAGTCATCCTGTTCTCCATATTCCTCATGGTAGCCTCATCGTTCAGGGCGATGAGGCGCGCAGCCCGCATGGATATCGCGGAAGCCCTTCACCAGTTCACGTCGAAGACGACCAAGATCGAGTACAAGCCCAGGTGGGACATCGCCGCCTTGATCCTCGTCGCCAACAGCATCCTCAGCATACTGTGGACCCCATCGGGCGGGTTCGAGTACTCGGGAAGCTTCATAGTCACGATAGCCCTGGGAGTCCTGTGGATTGTCGGCCTCAGCCTCCTGCCCGCAGTCCCGTTCCTTCTAGCTGTGAGTTCCGTAAGACTGATCACCAGGGGCTCCCGGAAGGTGTACGCGAAGTTCACGTGGCTCTTCAGAAGGTGGACGGCGGAGCTTCACTACCTCGTCGACAGGAACATAGTGAGGAACCCGAAACGAGCATCGAACGTGTGCATCATTGTCGCCCTGGCGCTCGCCTTCGGGCTGTTCATCTCCATCACGATGGAATCATACATGGAGTATCAGGTCAACCTGGTGAAGTATGAGGTCGGTGCCGACGTGAAGGTTGAAGGTTACTCGAGCTGGAACGGCTCCGCCTACATCTCTGAGCTGCACGAGCTCAGCTCGATTGGCTCGATCGAGGGAGTGGACGATCACACGGTGTACTATGGTACGTATCTCTCGTTCACTTGGCAACTCGGTGGAACTGCCATCTTGATGAACGCGCTCGAGTACAAGGATGTCGTCAACCCAGGCGATGGCTTCTTCCCCGGGGAGGGCGCCCGCGTCCTCGAGCAATTGCATCAACAGAACGGCACGATGCTAGTTCACGAGAACTATCACGAATACCAGTACCTTGAGGTGGGCGACACCCTGCACGCTAGCCTGGAGAGGTACGACCCGCCATCGACGGTCACCTTCGACCTCACGATCATCGGCTTCTTCACAGGCACACCAGGCATGTACGCCGACTTCCTGATTGACAAGAACACAGTGGCTTGGCTCGGGGATTCGCTGTTCCAGGGGGGCGCGGGAGCGTTCGTCAATGTCGCTCGAGGCGCGGACCACACCGAGGTCGGGAGGGCGGTCCAGAGCGTGTTCCAGGATGCGGACTTCAGCGCGACCATCTACGTCGCGGAGGACTTGTTGAATGAGATGGGTGACAACCCGGAGTTCGGCCCACTCAGGGACTTCCTGTACATGGAGTACGCCCTTTCGTTCGTGATCATGACCGTCGGGGTCGGACTCATCATCTTCGTGACCGTGTGGGACAGGGAGAGGGAGCTCGCGTGTATCATGGCCAGAGGCGCATCCTCGTCCCAGATGCGCAAGATCCTGATGGGCGAGTCGTTCACGCTCATGGTGATCGGACTCCTGGTCGGAGTTGCCGTAGGAGTTCTCACGGCTGCCATATTCACATCGCTCCTTGACGAGCAGTTCACCGAGGGCGTGGGCTACGCGATGGTAGTGTCGAAAGTAACGCTCATTATCTTCCTCTCGTCCATCGCCGCGTTCGTGATCGCGACTCTGCTCGCGACATTCAGGGCGGGGAAGATCAAGCTTGCCGAGGTTTTGAGAGTGAGAGGTGGTTGATACGCAGGACATAGTCATAAAGGACCTGATCAAGGTCTACAAGACGGGGAAGTCGGAGGTAATCGCGCTCAGAGGGCTCGACTGCACGATCGATGCCGGCCGAGTTCTTGCCATCATGGGGCCCTCGGGCTGCGGCAAGACGACCCTGCTGAACATCATCGGCGGCCTGGATAGGCCCACAGCGGGCTCTGTAACCATTGATGGGGAGAACCTCGTGAACCTGTCAGATGCAGACCTGGTGACGCACCGGAGGGAACGCGTCGGCATCGTGTTCCAGTTCTTCAACCTCGTGCCCACGCTGACCGCGCGAGAGAACATAGATCTCCCGATGAGGCTCGCGGGCAAGAACGGCGGCGAGATGAAGGAGCGCACGGACACGCTGCTGAAACTCGTGGGCATGGAGGACCGGCAGAAGCACAAGCCCGACGCTCTGTCAGGCGGGGAGCAGCAGAGGATAGGCATCGCGACCGCGCTCGCGAACGATCCTCCCATAATACTCGCTGACGAGCCCACGGGGGAGTTGGACTCAGACACTGGCCATCAGATACTGCTTCTCTTCAAGAAGCTCCGGGACGACTACAAGAAGACGGTCGTCATCGTGACCCACGACCACAGGATCGGGCAGATCGCAGACAAGGTCATGACCATAGTGGACGGAAGAATCACGAGCGAGATGACAGGTCCGGAGTTCCTAGCTGGGAAGGCTTGAGGGCAGCTCTCCTTTGCCCAGCCTTTCGAGTATGAACGCATACGTGAAAGCCAATTCCTTGAGCGCGTCGTATCTCCCGGAAGCCCCAGAATGTCCCTGGACGAGCTTCGCGCTCAGCAGGACCATGTTGTCGTCCGTCTTCAGCGCTCTCAGCTTCGCGACGAACTTGAGCGGCTCCCAGTATGACACACGTGGATCGTTCAGTCCCGTGGTGAGGAGCATGTTCGGGTAGTCCATACTCCTCAGATTGTCGTACGGTGAGTACGAAGCCCAGTAGTCGTAGATGCCCTTGTCGTTGGGTCCGCCCCACTCCTCGTACTCGCCAACGGTGAGCGGGATTGTGGGGTCCAACATCGAGTTGATGACGTCCATGAAAGGCACCTCGGCGACAACAACCTTGAACAGATCTGGACGCATGGTCACGACCGCGCCTATCAGTAGCCCGCCCGCTGACCTGCCGTTGATCGCGAGCATGTTCTTCGCGGTGTATCCCTGGGCGATTATGTGCTCTGCGCACGCGACGAAATCGAAGAACGTGTTTTTCTTCTTGAAGACCGCACCGTCCTTGTGCCATCTCCTTCCGAGGTCGCCGCCGCCCCTGACCTGCGCGAGGGCAAACACGAACCCCCTGTCTACCAGGCTGAGCACGTTCTTCCTGAAGGTCGGTGCGGAGCCTTCGAAGTCGCTGTACGCCCCGTAACCGTACATCAGGCACGGGTTCTTCCAGTTCTTCTCCAGGTCCTTCCTGTGAAGCAAGAGTACGGGCACCATGACACCATCGTGTGATTTTGCCATCAGCCTCTCCGCATGGTACTTCGTCGGGTCGTGCCCGGGGATTTTGTCCTCCTTCCTCAAGTTCAGCTTCCTCTGCCTCATGTCGTAGTCGTAAATCCTCTCGGGCGTCACGAGGGACGAGTATGAGAATCTGACGACATTGGACTCGTAGTCCGGATTCTTCATCGGTGTCACATCGTGCAGGTCCTCGACGAAGCTGATGTAGTGCGATTCCTTGGTCGCGGTGTCCATGACCCTTATCTTCCGGACGCCGTTCTCGCGTTCCCAGACCGCGATGAACTTGGAGAAGACCTCCATGCACTGGTAGGGGTCGTTGACATCTATCGTCACGTTGTCCCTGGGCGGTATCAGCTCTCTCCAGTTGGCCTTTGAGGTGTCCCCGACGGGCGCCTCCATCAGCTTGTGTTCGGGCGCGTTCTCGTCGGTGATTATCAGGAAGTTGTTGCCCTGATGGTCCGCGAAGTATCGGATGCCCTTCTCCCTCGGGCAGACCGTCTTGACGCCAGCTGACGGGTTGTCGGCGTCTATGTAGAGCACTTCCGATGTGGTGTGGCTTTCAGCCGTGATCATGATGTACTTCTTCGACTTCGTCTTCCAGACGGGCATCCACTCGAACAGAGGGTCCTTCTCGTGATACAGCAGCACGTCGTCCTTCGGGTCCGCCCTCAGGACGTGCATGAACACCTTCTCCGCCCTCTGGACGTCGTTCACGATCGAGTAGACGATGGTCTTGCTGTCATTAGCCCACTCGAACTCGTCCACGCTCGATATGCCCTCGCTTCTCGTCTCGCCCGTCTCGAGGTTCTTGACGAACAGCTGCTCCTTCTCAGCGCCGTTCTCATCGAGCAGGAACCCTAGCAGCTTTCCGTCTGGGCTGACCTTGGGCGGGCGGATGCTGCAGAACTCTTTGCCCGCAGCGTGCTCGTTCTCGTCCAGGATGATCTCTTCTTCCTTCGCCTTCTTCGTCCTCTTCCTGCAATGCACAGGGTACTGCTTGCCCTTCACGACCCTGTCGTAGTAGAGATAGCCCCCGTTCTTGACGGGGACCGTCGAGTCGTCCTCCTTGATCCTCGAAATGAACTCGGCGTACAGTTTGTCTCGGAGCGACTCTGTGCGCTTGGTCATCAGGTCCGCGAACTTGTTCTCCTCTCGTATGTATGCCAAAACGTCGGGGTCGGACTTGTCTCTCATCCAGTAGAAGTAGTCGATCCTCGTCCTGCCGAGGTCCTCGAGCTCCTTGGGGACCATCTTCGCGACGGGCTGTCTAAGCCTCCGCTCTTTGGGGGGCATTGAAGGGCGGATAACTTCCGCCGTAATAAACTAAATGGTCTACGGATGCGCCGAATCGAAAAAAGCCTCTGCTCCTACTTTATCTCGATTCTGCCGCCCTTCAGGAGCGCCTGGAGGGCCTGCTCCACCGCCTTGTCTTTCTTGTCCTTGTCGTCCAGGGCCTTTCGCGCGGCCACATTGACCTGCCGGATGGCGTTCCTCTCCTCCATCCTCTCGGCCCTCTTCTCCTTCTTCATCTCCAGGACCTTATCGCGCATATCCGAGGCCTTCTGGTGCGCCGCATCCGCCTCCATCTTCAGCTTCATGAACTCATGGTGCTTCTTGTCCGCGGAGGCGCTGAGCGCGGCGATGTCCTTCGAGATGGCCACAGCCTCTTCATGGTGCTTCCTGCTCTCCGTGTTCAGCCGGACGACCTCTGCATGCTCCTTGTCCGCCCGCCTGAACAGCTCGTCGATGCTGGAATCGACGCTCCTGACCTCCTTCGAGATCTTCTCCTGCTCCGCGAATATCTTCTTCAGCCGGTCAAGGTCCTCGACCTTGTGCTTCAGCTTCTCCAGGAGCGCCCTCTCCTCCGGTATCTTCATGGGCACCGTCTGCTGCCTCATCTCGAGCATGCGAACATCGGCCTTCACGATCTGGATCTCGGTCTTGAGGTCCCCCATCGGCTTGCCTTTGAGCTTCGACTTGAACTCGATGAGCTCCTTCGCCTTTCTCTGAAGGTCGTCTCTCTTGGTCTTGTGGACTCTCATCTCAGCTACGAGAGCGTCCCGCTTGTCCCTTGCATCCCTCAGATGTGCTTGGAGCGGTCTCTTCTGGTCGTTGAGCGTGTCCCGCTCCGACCTCAGGACCGCGGCCTGCTCGTTTATCTCGTCTCGCTTGTTCAAAAGAGCCCTGAACCTCAGTTCCGCGCTCTGAAGCTCGCTTATCTTCTTTGGCATCAATACCGCCAGAGCAAGTCCACTGGCACCGGATAAAGGACCTGTACTATAAGGATTATTGGCTGGGCGCATCGAGCGGAGTACGGACCCCCAGGCCCGGCTTTTTCGGGGCGACCAGATAGCCGTCCCGGAGCACCAGGCCGGACGATGGGTCGTGGGCTACATTGAGGTGGGAATCTAGGTCTGCGAATTTCACGTTCTCCGAGCTCAGAGCGAAGTGCAGCCCCGCCGCGATGGAGACTTGCAGCTCGCCCATGCACCCGACCATCGTGGGCATCTCCGCGGCCTCTGCGAGCCTGTTGATCATGGCGGCGTCATAGAGGCCCGCGCTCTTCATCAGCTTGATGTTGATCATGTCCGCGGCCTCCGCCCTCGCCACTCTCCTTGCGTCGAGGACGGACTTCACGCACTCGTCGGCCATGATCGCGACCTCCGAGTTCTCCGTGACCTTCTTCAGCCCGTCCAAGTCCTCAGCCTTGACGGGCTGCTCGACAAGCGCGACCCCGAGCGTGGCCATTTCGCCAACGAACCTTATCGCCTGCTCGACCGAGTAGCCCTGGTTGGCATCTACCCTGAGCTCTATGCTCGGACCGACGGTGTCCCTCACGGCCGCGACCCGCCTGATGTCTTCCTCCAGGCTGAGGCCGACCTTGATCTTCAGCGCTTTGAAACCCTGTCTGCAGTAGTTTGCCGCCTTCTTCACGGCGACCTCGGCCGTCTCTATTCCGATCGTCATGTCGGTGAGCATCCTGGTCCTGCCGCTTCCGCCCAGGAACTCGTGCAGAGGCTTCTTCTCCCGCTTCGACAGCAAGTCGAATATTGCGATGTCCACGGCGGCCTTCGCGGCGGTGTTCCCGAGGGCGATCGAATCGAGCCGCGTGTGCAGGGCGCCCAGGTCGTTCTCGTCCGTACCAATAATCTTCTTTGGCACCTTCGCCAAGAACTCCTCGATGGACTTCACGGTCTCCTGAGTCACGTTGCTGGGGGACGCAGCTCCAACGCCGAAATCGTCCCCCGAGACGATCTTCACCAGCACGTTCTCCATCACGTCAGAAGTGCCAGTAGCTATCGTGAATGTCGAGAGCCTCTTGTTCGCGAAGCTCCTGAACTCCATCGCGTCTATCGTTTGGAGGCCCCCTGCGAGAACAGCTTCACTGCGTTGATGTCCTTCTTGAGCCCCATGGAAGTCGCGACCGGGCTGCATTTCGTCCTAAGCAGGTAGGCGATGGGCGCGATGTCCGTCTCGGAGAGCGATTCCCAGTTGGCCATCCCCTTCGCGATGACCAGGTCCGCCTCTCGGAGCAGCTTCCCGAACGGGCCCTTGAGCGACTCGAGGTCGATCCCGACCGCGAATCCCGGCGCCTCGACGATGCGATCCACCAGCTTCTCGAACCCCAAGCCCTTGATGTCCTTGATCGTGGCGTCCGTCAGTATCGGCTCCTGCTTGACGACATACGTCAGCTCGACATCGAACTTGTCCAGCTCGTCGAGCGCGAGTCTGTCGAACACGACCTCTCCGCAGTTGTCTCCGAGGTAGACGACCTTGTCCGCCTTCTTGAGCAGATTCCTGATCTTCGGCGTGTCGTCGTGCCCCAAGCCCTCTTTCAGGAGGTTATTGAACTCCTGCCTGAGCATGGCTGGATGGTCGTATCCTGTTCCGATCCCGAAGTCGAGCACGTTCCCAACGACGGCGCAGAGGAAGGCCGCTCTCAGAGGATCCTTCGACGATTTGACGTACCTCTTCGCCGCTGGATACAGCTCGAGCGCGATCTCGTTGCTCTTCCTCTTGAGCCTCTTGTACGGGTCGTCCGTCCCCAGCAGGTCGTAGGTGCTCCTGTGCACTTCCGTCGCGACCGTCGCGGAGCAGACGCGCCCTCGGAAGAGATCCCCCAACATGTCGGAGGCGTTCCTGACCGCCTCTGCGGATTTCTTGTCGTCCCACTCCTCAGCCTCGAAAAGAACCCGCCTTATGAGGCACGGGACGCACTCCGGGCTCATCCTCATGGCGAGTGCGTGAATCTTGGTGCCCGTATATAAACCATCGATGCTCTGGCCGATTGTGGTAGCTGGTGCCCAAGGTGCCCGTGCTGATACTGGTCTCCTCAGGTTGATAAGCAGAGAGCGCCCTGACGTTCAGAGGCGAGGGCGAAAGCCCGTGGATGGTCGACATGTCCGTTGTCATCAGGAGGATGAGGGTAGAGGACATCGAGGACGTCAAGCGAGTGGACATGGTCACGTGGAAATTCCTCATCGAGAACTCGTACAAGGACATCCCGAAGATAACGCCGAGGACCGACCAGAACATACTCTCCTACCTGAGGGCTGACCCGGACGGAGCGTTCGTCGCCTCTGACGATGTCGGCGGCATCATCGGCTCTGCGTTCTCGCATGTCTGGGGCAAGACGGGCTGGGCAGGGCCTGTGTCCGTTTTGCCAAGCTACCAGGGGAGAGGGGTCGGGAAGGAGCTGGTCAAGAGCTCTCTGAGATACCTCGAGGACGAGGACTGCGCGGACATCGGCTTGGAGACGATGCCCGAGAACACGATCAATGTCGGCATGTACCTCAGGGCTGGGCTCAAGCCCGAAGGGCTCGTGCTCATCATGGGCAAGAAGCTGGACGAGCGCGACCCACCCCAGGAAGCGGCGGGGAAGATATCAGTCGAGCGGTTATCAGAGTCGGATGTCAAGGACCACATACTCGCCCAGATCAGGCGCATCTCGGACTCGCTCAGGCCGGGCTTGGACTACTCCAAAGAGGTCAAGCTCACGGAGGAGTTCTCGTTCGGGGACACGCTGTTCGCGACCGCTGGGGGAAAGGTCGCGGGGTTCTGTCTCATGCACACGGCCCCGAGAAGGACCGAAATGAGAGCGTGTTCGGTCAGGGCTCTCGCGGTCCAGCCAGGCCTGAAGGAAGACATCGTGGAGGCGCTGCTCGCATCGTCAGAGCTGATCGCTCTCGATGTCGGGCTTCCGGAGATTTCCGTCCCTGTGCAATGCCAAACACGGCGCGCGGTCGACCTGCTGTTCTCGAGGGAGTATTCGGTCGTGCAGACCTTCGAGCGGATGATGTGGATGGGCAGCTCGGGCTCAGGTGAGAAGAACTACAACCTGGTCACGTGGTCCGGATAGCTCACTTCAGTATGCCGAGCTGGCCGAGCTTCTCCGGCAGATAGGTGTCTGTGACGTAGTCTAGGCCGTACTTCGCGAGCGCTTGCTGCTCCGCCTTCTTCCCGATCTCGAGCATGAGATCTATCTCGTGCTTCCAGAACTCGTCGCTGAACCTCGGGTCCGTCTTCTCCGCGTTCAGCGCCTGTATGTCCTTGTCGTTCAGCTTGTCCGTGGGCAATTCGTAGTTGAGAATATCCGAGGCCGTTATTCCCACGAACTCGGCCGTCGGCGTGGCCAGATACTCGGAGAGATGGGCGGTCTTGATGGCTCCGTACGCGAGCGACGCGTGTATCCTGAAGCTCCACGGGTCGCCATCTGTGAAGCTCACGACCGGGAGCTTCATCTCCTCGTGCACGCGCTTGATGAACCTCCTGGTGCTCCTCGCGGGCTGCCCCTTCAGGTGCACGAGGATCGCGTGCGCATCCTCGTCGAACTTGTTCTCGACCAGCCTGTCGAACATACCGCCAGTCTCGATCGCTATGATGAAATCGGCGTCGCAGTCCACGAACTCTATCTTCTCCTTCTCGACATTGTACGGGATGCCGTACCCCGAATCGCCGACATCGTCCCTGCAGTTGATCTTCTTCTTCTTGCCCTTCCTGTCGACTTCCTGGATGGTCACGTTTCCCATGACCCTCGCGCCGTCCTCCTCGGGCCTGAGCTTGAAGTCCTCCCTCATGCAGGCAGTGATGATCTCCAAGTCCTCAGCGAGCATGTTCGACTCGTCCTGCGCGGAGAACTTCGCCTTCGCCCATCCCTCGGAGATGTAGTACATCTCCCTCAAAGTGGAGCTCTTGTTGTCCTTGATCATGTCCTCGATGAACTCGAGCATGTACATCGTCCGGAGGAGCATCTGGGCGCCCGTGAGCTTCTTGGCAGACCTCGCGCCCATCGCCTTGCCGTACTTCCACACAGCTGACTTGGGGTCGAACCTGATGTTGCTCTTGGTCCTGAGAGGGATCATCATCTTGGGTATCTTGCCGTCGTCGAGCTGGTCGTAGACGTTCCCGGCGAGGTCCGTGAGCTTGTCTACCGCTCTCTGGTGGCGCTCCTCATTCTTCATCTCTGATCGCCTCCTTGCCCTCGTCGTAGTCGACCTCTCCCTCTTCGCCCTCCTCGAGGGCCTCCTCCGGCCCTTCCTCGGTGATCTTTAGGTGCTCGAGGTCCCAGTCCCCTGGGAGTACCTCCACACCTATGATCGCGGAGGGGTCGATCCCGCTCACATACACCTCGTTCTCGTCGTACTGCTCCTGAGGAACTCCCACGAGCTCGAACGTCAGCTCGAACCCCTCAGTGGTCCCGATCTTCTTGATGTCCCAGGTGACCTTGTTGCCTTCCCGGACCTCGATCGGCTTGACGTCGAGGGATTTCTGGTCTATCTTGTCGTAGGGCACCAGCATGTGGAGATGGAAGCTCTGGTTCTTCGGCGTGTAGTTGAATATGCGCACCTTGACCATGTGCCTCTTCTTCTCGTACTTGACCTCGTCGTCTATCCACACGACGTTCATTATCTTCGTGATCGTCCCCGCGAGCTTGGGCACCGGCTTCCCAACTATCTTCGCGCTCTTCTGCGCGATCATCGGGATTATCTCCTGGACGATCTCGAACTTGACCTTGGTCTTGCCCTTTTTTTCCGCCTTATTTAGGTGCGTCTTGAGCCTCCTCGCACACGCCTTCAGAGCTAGCTCGATCTCCTCCTTTATCTCGGGGATGTTCGCGACCGCCTCTTTGGATTCGGAGGTGAAAGGTATCTTGGTCGACGCGACATGCACGAGGATTATCGCTGGCCCGAACGGTATTCCCTGCCCGCCCCGCTGCTCGAGCCCGTACCTGCGCCAATCGACCGCCTCGATGGCCTGTGTGATCGCGCACGCGCCCTGCTGGTACATGAGCGGGACGCGGTTGGCGAACCGCAGTATCTGGACAGGGTCCTCCTTCGAGAGCCCCCCGCCGTAAACGATGCCGACCTCCACGATGAACGGGTTCCCGCCGTAGACTCTCGGCTCCCTGGTCACGGGGGGCGCGTAGAAGTCCGCCTTGAGGCTCCCGAGCACGTTCTTCAGGCCTTTCCTGATGAGCGTCTCGCCGATCGGCGAGAGGCAGTCCGTCTCCGGAGCCATGATCTTGACTTTCTTGATTGATTCGAGTATCGCGCCCGCCTGCTCGAGCGTCAATTCGTTCGGCTTGAGGTCCGGCGGGACCCCCGCGAGGTCGCATATCTCCCTCGCGACCCTGTACGATATCCTCGAGAACTCGGTGTTCATAAAGCTGGTCATCTTGAGCGACTCCGTGTACTTCGCCATGCTCAGCAGCTCGCCCAGCTCCACGCCCTCGGGATGAGGCTTGACCTCCTTGGTCGGCGGAGGGACCTGCTCGGATGCGCGCTCGAAGACGATCGTGTTCCCCTCGGGCGGGATGAATGTGATCTTCGCGTGCGGGTTGACTATCGCAACCCCTTTGAGATACTCGAATATGGACTGCTTGCCCCCGACGTACTTGCCCTTGACATTGATCTCAAACCTTGTGCCCTGGACCCTGTCCCAGATGACCCGGTCCTCCTTGAGCGTCTCAGGCCTGTTCTTCTTGGTATCCAGTATGAGCTCGCACTCGTAAGCGGCATCCTCGTCCGGTATCTTCGACCTCACCCGCGCGGGCTTGCCGGTAGTAAGCTGGCCGTACATGACGACCGCAGAAACTCCGATTCCCTGTTGGCCGCGCCTCTGCGCCCTCGTATGGAACCGAGAGCCGTAGAGCAGCCTCGCGAACACGTTGGGCACTTGCTTCCTCACGATTCCGGGGCCGTTGTCCTCCACTATCACCTTGTACTCTGTGTTCTCGACCTTCTCGACCTTCACGAGTATCTCCGGGAGCACGCCCGCGTCCTCGCACGCGTCCAGGCTGTTGTCCATGGGCTCCTTGACGGACGTGATCAGTGCGCGGGTGAGGGAGTCGAAGCCCAGTATCTGCTTGTTCTTCTCGAAGAATTCCGAGACGGAGATCTCCTTCTGCTTCTTCGCTAGCTCGTGGGCTATTGATGACAACGGTTCGAGCCTCCGGATGAAATCGAAAAGACGACTGTTGTTCCGTGCATCCCAGATGGTCAAATGGCCTTCCTAAATAAAAACATGTTGCGGCCACGCCAGCGAATCCCCTTCCGAGAAAGGCTCATTCGAACTTCTCGCCGCACTTCGGGCACTTGGTCGCATCCGCGGGAACATCAGCGCCGCACTCGGAGCACACGAACGTGTCCTCCTTGTCCAGCCCCATGGCCTTCGCGAGGCTGGGAACCTTCGACTCGTCCTTGGGGGACTCCGCGTGGGATTTCTCCTTGGCCTCAGACCACTTATGGAGCTGCTCCTCCCGGGATTTCCTGGCCCTTCTGGTCCACCAGACCATGCCGACCATCAGGAAGTACATGAAGAAGAACTGCGCGAACAGCCAGAGGCCCGTGATGTAAAACAGGGGCACGGCGACATCAACCCAGTTCGAGGCTATCGGCCCTATCATCCACGCATCTCCCTGCTCGAGGTGGTCCATCGCGATCAGGGTAGTGCCGTTGACGGTCGCGATGAACCTGTAGTAGTTGATCGGGTCCGAGATGGTGGTGAGATAATAGTAGCTCGCAACGGTCTCGTTCCTAGTCAGCAGATTCATCGTCTGGTTCAAATCGTGGTCCAGGCCAGAGATGGCGACCCGAACATCGCTGACGACCGTGTCGTTCCTTTCCAGGTTGACCGTGAGCGTGAAGTTGTACATGGTAGAGCTGTCGCCCAGCCTCGGGTCTATCAGGCCGTCCTCGAGCACGCCGTTGGAACTCGTGGCCTCCGTGAGCTCGAAGCTCTGCAGCTGTGCCACGAAGAACCCGATCGCGACGAGCATCATCAGGAAACACGCGATCGCGCCGACCACGATGAGCTTCTTCGTGTCCTTGACCTTGAACAAGTAGAGTATGCCCCACAGGAAGAACGGCGGGATGAGTGTTACCAGGCAGGTGTTGATCAGATACAGGAGCATGAGGTAGAAGACCAGCGCCGACAGGCCGATCGCGGCGGGGATGGTCCACGGCGTCTTGAGGAACTTCGCGTAGGCCTCCTTTAGCCATTTCTGGAAGTCCTGAGCGGGCGTTGGCATAGCGCTGGGGCATACCGGCTCATCGGATAAATAACTTAGTCTCGGGCCCCGTGGTCGTCTAAGAACCGTTATATAGTGAATTTCCCCATCGATGCAACTTCCTCTGGGAGGTCCAGCAGTGAAGACAGCGGTCATAGCCATAGGAGGCAACGCCATCCTGAAGTCGGGCGAGAAACCCACTCAGGAGAACCAGCTGCGCAACGTTGCTGTCACATGCAAAGGCCTCGCGGACCTGATCCAAAGAGGATACGATATCGTCATCACCCACGGGAACGGCCCTCAGGTCGGGGACATACTTCTCAGGAACGAGATCGCCAGGGACCAGATACCGCCGATGGGGATGGACGTGTGCGACGCCGAGAGCCAGGGGCAGATCGGCTACATGCTGCAGCAGGCACTGACATCCGAGTTCGTCCAGAGAGGCATGGACAAGGTCGCGGTCTCGCTCATCACCCAGGTCATCGTGTCAGGGGACGATCCCGCGTTCAAGAACCCGACCAAGCCGATCGGGAGGTACTATACTGGCCCTGAGGCGAAGCGGCTCGAGAAGGAGAAGGGCTGGAAGATGGTCCTCGACAAGAAGAGGGGCGGCTACAGGAAGGTCGTGCCCTCTCCCGAGCCGAAGGGCATCGTCGAGTACAAGCCCGTTAGAAGGTTGGTGTTCGGCGGGGAGCATCAGGCGGAAGTGGTCATCGCATGCGGCGGGGGCGGGATCCCTGTCGTGCTCAAGGACGGCAGATACATCGGCGTCGAAGCCGTCGTCGACAAGGACCTGGCCGCAGCGATGCTCGCGAACAGCATCAAGGAGCGGCTGTTCATCATGGCCACGGACGTCGACATGGTCTTCATCGATTTCGGGAAGATTACCCAGCGCCCATTGCCGAAAGCCACCCTCTCGGAGATTAGAGTGCTCTATGATGAAGGGCAGTTCCCGCCGGGGACGATGGGCCCGAAGATTCTCGCTGCCATCAGATTCCTCGAGAGCGGAGGCGAAGAGGTCGTGATCTGCGCCACGGAGAAGATCGTGGACGCCCTCGAGAAAGGCGCTGGAACACATATCTACAGGGACGATATTAGGTCCTGAACCCATGCCCACGGCCGAAGAGCAGATCAAGTCCATAGAGGAAGAGCTGGCGAAGACCCAGTATAACAAGAAGACTCAGCACCATATCGGCAAGCTCAAAGCCAAGCTAGCGCGCTTCAAGGATGAGATTGAGCTCAGGCGGTCCAAGGGCCCGAAGACCGCCGGTTACGCCGTCAAGAAGTCTGGCAACGCAACCGTCGCGATCGTCGGGTTTCCTTCGGTGGGGAAATCCACACTTCTGAACAAGATCACCAACGCTCAGAGCTTAGTCGCCGCCTACATGTTCACCACGCTCACGTGCGTCCCTGGCCTCATGGAGCATAGAGACGCCAAGATACAGATCCTAGACCTGCCAGGGCTGATCAAGGACGCCTCCAAAGGAAAGGGCCGTGGGAGGGAGGTCCTGTCCGTAGTCCGGTCCGCAGACCTCATACTCCTCATGATAGACGTTTTCGAGACGAACATACAAGTGCTTGTTGACGAGCTCAAGACCGCGAACCTCAGGCTCAACCAGCGGCCTCCGGATGTCGTCCTCGCCAGGAGGAACAGGGGCGGCGTCACCGTCAACTTCACAGCCAAACAGAGCGTGCTCGACGAGGACTTGGTCAAGGAGATGGTGAACGAGTACGGGTTCATGAACGGGGACGTGGTTATCAGAGAGGACATCGACGAGGACCAACTCATAGACCACATCTCTGGCAACAGGCTGTATGTCCCCGCGATAGTCGCGATCAACAAGGTCGACCTCGTGCACTCGGACTATCTTAGGACGCTCCGGAAGCGCCTCGACGGCTGGACCGTGGTGCCCATATCCGCTGAGAAAGGGCAGGGGCTGGACAAGCTCAAGGACGCCATATTCGACGCTCTCAGGTTCATCAGGATCTACATGAAGCCTCAGGGGAAGGAGGCGGACATGGTCGAGCCGCTAGTCATCAAGGATGGGGCGGACATCGGGACAATCTGCGAATCCATACACAGGGACTTCAGGAGGAACTTCAGGTACGCCCAGATCTGGGGCAAGAGCGCCCGGTTCCCCGGACAGATTGTGGGCCTGGACCACAGGGTCAAGGACCAGGACATTGTCACGATCATCGTCAAGCGATAGAAGACCGCGAAAGTGGTTGTAGGAAAGGGTTTGGACGCGGCGCGAAGAAATCCCGCTTAGGCCTTCTTCATGAGCTTCATGAAGCCGCCGCCCTCTTGGATCTCGAGACCCTTTGAGGAGAGTATCTGTTCGAACTCTGGCCAGTCAATGATCTCGACCCTCGGGCTTCCGCCCCTGGTGAACTCTATCTCAGAAGTCCCCCTGACCTTTCCAGGCTTGAGGTTCTTCTCGGTCGCGATCTCCTTGGCCTTCTCAAGGGTTATCGGTTTCATGGGCATTCGTGCATCCCTCCGTTCTTAGTCAGTCGGATCCCTTCCGACGCAGAATAGATTCTCGTCAGACATATAAATACCTTTCACTGGCCTAGTAGCCAGCACAATCTGGCTGTTGTCGGACGAATGTCCGCGTGGCTCAGAAGAGCCAAAGGAGCATCAGGGTCGACACGAACAGGGTCGCCATCGCAATCGGGAACCCGACGAGGGTGAACTTCCAGAAGTTCACCTCTACCCCCATCGTCTCGGCCTTCTCCGCGACGATGACGTTCGCGGCCGCGCCTAGTATCGTCGCGTTTCCAGCAAGCGTGGAACTGGAAGCGAGGGCTATCCAAAGGTCAGTGCTCGCCTCGGGTATCATGTTGCTCAGGAGCATGACCGCGGGCACGTTGCTCACCAGGTTAGACAGGAACGCGCTCAGGGCCGTGAGCCATTCCATCGTCGGGACCTGTCCGTCTCCGAACCCCGGGAAGAAGCTCTTGATCTCGTTCAGCAAACCAGAATCCTGGACTCCTCTCAGGACTATGAACAGCCCCACGAAGAACAGGATTATGGACCAGTCAACTCCGTTGAGCATCTCCTTCGACTTGACGTTCGAGACCAGGGGCACGAAGAACAGTGAGGCTACGCCGGCCATGAACGCTATGATGGCTATCGGAGCGTCGATGACATGGCTCGCGACGAACGCTGCGAAGGTCGCGGCTGTTATCGCCAACAGGACGTACAGCCCGAGCTTCCTCTCCTTCAGCTTTCTTAGGCCGGAGGTCGCGACCACGTCTCCCTTCACGATCTCCTCCTCGAAGGCGGTCCAGCCGTCCCTCAGGATCTTCCTCCTGTACTCCTGCGCGCTCCCTTTGTCGATTTCCTTCTTGTAGACCAGGTACAGGATGGCGATCGCGATGACCATGCAGACGATCGTGACCGGGATGAGCCGGACGGAGAAGTCCACGAACGATATGTTCGCCTGCGTGGCGATGTACGCGTTCTGAGGATTGCCCACGACGGTCGCCACACTGCCTATGTTCGCGGCAATAGCCTCCGCCACAAGGAACGGCACGGGGTTGGACTTGAGGAGCCTGCAAGTGCGAATGATGATAGGCGTGAAGAGCAGGACCACGGTGTCGTTCAGGACCATGGCCGATAGAACGCCCGTCACGGCCATCGTGAGCAGGAGGAAGTGGAACTGGTTCTTCGAGTACTTGATCATCCGGAGAGAGATCCACTCGAAGAACCCGCAGAGCTCCAGGCCCGCGACGAGGATCATCATCCCGACCAGCAGGAGGATGATGTCCAGGTTGATGGACGAGATCGCCTCGTCGGGCGCAACCACTCCCAACAGGATCATCAAGCCGGCACCTAGGAGCGCGGCCGCGGGCCGCTCTATCTTCACTCTTGGTAGGCGCCTGATGGATATCAGGGCGTATGTGACGAGGAAGATGGCGAACGCGATAAGGAGGGTGTCCATCGGGTGGTAGAAGAATGAAGCTGGATATCAATCTGACCATGACCTACAAAACCAAAAGGATTAATCATTCGATGCGCTTATTGGCGCCGATGATTCAGAGGCCCAGGGGAACGAGGGATTTCGCGCCCGCGGAGATGCACAGGCGCAGGCAGGTCGAGGGGGCGATGCGAGAGGCCTGCGAGAGAGCGGGCTTCGGAGAGGTCCTCACTCCAACATTCGAGCACTCGGAACTGTTCACGCTGAGGTCCGGCCAGGCGGTCATCGACGAGATGTACGTCTTCAGGGACAAGGGCGACAGGGAGATGGCGCTCAGGCCAGAGATCACGGCATCCGTTATTCGATTCTATGTCAACGAGCTGTCCAATATGCCCAAGCCGCTCAAGCTGTACTATGTCGGCAACTGCTTCAGGTACGAGAACCCACAGAGCGGCAGGTACAGGGAGTTCTTCCAGCTTGGGGCGGAGCTCATAGGCTCCAAGAATCCGGAGACGGACGCAGAAGCAATCGCTCTTGCAGTCAACTGCATCAGAGCCGCTGGCCTAGAGACGTTCGCCGTCAGGATAGGACACATAGGCATCCTGAAATCGCTCGTCAAGCAGGAGATCAAAGAGGACGATGTGGCCGCCGAGGTCCTGCGGATGATAGACAAGGAGGACTTCGACGCCCTCGGGGATATGTTCGATGCCAAGGCCCTTCCGAGGAAGCTGTTCGACAAGATCACCGCGATCGCCGAGACCCGGGGAGGCATGGATGTCCTCGACAACCTGGACAAGTCCGAGGCCACGGCTTACCTGAAAGAGGTCTTCGAGACTCTGAAGCTGTACGGGATCGACGACTGCAGCGTTGATCTGGGGATAGTCCGCGGACTTGATTACTATACCGGCATGGTCTTCGAGATAGACGCGCCCAAGCTCGGAGCTGAGAAGCAGATCATGGGCGGCGGCTCATACACGCTCTCCGAATTGTTCGGCGGAGAGCCCGTGTTCAGCACCGGCTTCGCAATAGGCATCGACAGGGTCATGTTGGCGCTCGAGGCGGAGAAGAAACCCACGGAGTACATGCCCCTGGATGCGTACGTCGTTCCAACAGATGACGACATGCGCAAGTACGCCTTCGGGCTCGTGTCAAGGCTGAGGTCTCAGGGCGTTCGCGCGGATGTGGACCTCATGCGAAGAAACCTGAGCAAGAACCTCAAGTACGCCTCCTCGGTCGGCGCAAGGTACGCCGTGATCGTCGGCAAGGAAGAGATGTCAAAGAGGTCCGTAACGCTCCGCGACATGAAGACCGGAGAGCAGAAGCTAGTGCTTGCGGACGAAGTATCGACAGTGATCCTGAGCGCCGGAAGATGAGCCCTTCCTGTTCCCTACTTCTTCTTCTTTTTGGGCTCGATTATCAGGACGTCGCTCATTTCCCTGATTAGGATTGCCTCTCCTACTCCTTCTACAAGGAAATCGATTCCCTCTGCGTTCACCCTGTTCCACACATCTTCGTTGTACTCGCGCATGGTGTCGAAATCCCCGTATTTGCGGATCTGCCAGAATTGATAGGTGTCGTACCTGCCAAAACCCATGACAGTGCCGAACGTTCCCAAGTACTTCCACGACTTGGGAGCGCGCTCCCGAAGCAACTTCTCGTTCTTCTTGAGCCAATTCTGATACTCTTTGTACCTGCCAGGCTTGATGTTGTTGGCCATCACATACCACATACAACTTCCTCCAGATTCTTACCCTACAACCTATGTCTCGGAAGAACAGCGAGCAGCCCCACCACTTCCTCCGAATGGGTACGCGCGGGCAAAGTATTTGAGGACTACCTGAGGGAGAACCGTTGCATACCGAACTTGGCATTCAAGCCTAAGGCCCATCAACGAATCAAAAGAATGAATGGATCCATCCGAAGCATCGCCTCGGATGGGTTGGAGTTTGATTCTCGCAATTACGGGTAGAAGCCCCTGAGCTTCGTCGCGTCCGCGACCCTCTTCACAGCTACGAGATATGCCGCGTCCCTCATGTTGCACTTGTGCTTCTCGTGCATGTCCCAGACTTCGTGGAACGCCGCTGTGATCTTCTGGTCGAGGCGCTTGTTGACCTCTTCCTCGGTCCAGTAGTAGTTGTAGTTGTTCTGGACCCATTCGAAGTAGCTCACAGTCACGCCGCCCGCGTTCGCGAGCACATCGGGTAGGACGAGCACGCCGTTCTTCCAGAGGATTGCGTCTGCCTCGAAGGTCGTCGGGCCGTTCGCGCCCTCACCGGATATCTTGGCCTTGATCTTGCCAGCGTTCTCCTTGGTGATAACGTTCTCCAGTGCGCACGGTAGCAACACATCAACCTTCAGACCGAGTATGTCCTCGTTCGAGATCGGCTTCGAGCCGGGGAAGTTCTTGACCTGGCCAGTCTTCACCTTGTGCGCCCAGACTTCCTCGTACTTCAGGCCCTTCTCGTTCATTATCCCGCCCTGGGAGTCTGTGACCGCGATGACCTTCGCGCCGAAGTCGCGTTCGATCAGCTTGTGTGCGAACGCGCCGACATTGCCGTAGCCCTGGATCGCGACTGTCGCGCCCTTCAGGTTCATGCCGGTCTTCTTCGCGGCCTCTCTCACGCAGAACACGAGGCCCCTCGAGGTTGCCTCAGGCCTGCCTAGCGAGCCGCCGATCTCTCTCGGCTTGCCCGTGATCACGCCGGGGCACGCGAAGCCCTTCAGCATGCTGTACGTGTCCATGATCCAGGCCATCTCGCGGCCGCCCGTGTTGACATCAGGCGCCGGTATGTCCTTCTCCGGACCGATAATGATCGAGATCTCAGAGGCGTACCTCCTGGTCATCCTCTCGATTTCAGTCACTGACATCTTCTTCGGGTCGCATATGATGCCACCCTTCGCCCCACCGTAGGGTATGTCGACCACGGCGGTCTTCCAGGTCATCCAAGATGCCAGAGCCTTGACCTCGTCGATGTCCACCTGCGGGTGGTATCTGATACCGCCCTTGAACGGACCCCGAGCCTCGTTGTGCTGGACCCTGTATCCAGTGAAAACCTTCACCGTTCCGTTTTCCAACTTGACAGGGAAGTTGACCGTGAGTTCCCTCTTCGGGCTCTTCAGGACCTCAACCAATCCCGCGTCAAGCCCCAAGGTCTTCCCCGCCTTGTCGACCATCTTCTTCATTTCTTCATACGGATTTGCTTTGGCTGCCATTCTAACACCAGTGGCCTTCTCAACCGCGTTCAAACAGCTCCTTCGCGGCATGAGCATGATGCGCATCACTAGAACCGATTTAAAGGTTACCTAATTACAAGGCTTGTCCGCGGAACCAGAGGCAGATTCCAGGCATCGGTTTGAGATGATTTTCGAAGGCTGGCGTCATACTTTGGAAAAGGTATATATGAGACGGGGTCCAGGTTCGAAAAGCGGTCCTCTTGTTCCTCTTATCGGACCTGCGGGTGGCTACTCGCCCTCGAGGTCGAACCCGACCAGGACCGTCGCGAGCTTGGGATCGTCGGGCAGCTTCTGGCGCTTCTTGATGTACAGGTCAGCGGCACTGGATGGGCTCGAAGAACAGACGTGGATCGTCCCCTCAATCTCCTCTGCCTCTCGGAACCTTATCGAAGGCAGGACGAACCTCGCGTTGGCGGCTTTCCTGCCGTCATAGAATATGACGAAGTCCTTGCCAAGGTTGATCAGCCTCACCCCGGGCTTGACGGCCGGCTTCTCACCGGGCAGCAGTTCCTTCCCTATTATCGAGCCGTCGTCATCCACCAGGAGCACGGTCGGGTGAGGCGGGGGCCTGAAGGACTTGTCCTTGACGATGCAGATGACGTGCTTCCTCCGAAGGCATTCGAACACGCCTTCGTTGTGCACGGTCAGCGGTCCCCTCTCCGCGTACTCCTTCTCTATCCTTTCGATCGTCGGCCTGAAAGAGTCCGGAAGATAGAATGCGTGCTTCACTCCTTTCAGCTCGGAGAGCTCACCGAGTATCTTCTTCAGCAGTTTCGTCCTCGCATCCGATGCGGTCATCCTCGAACCTCTTCGCCTCAGCCTATCTCGGCTGGAGCGGCTCCCTGTGCCACAGCGCGTGCAGCACGTGCTGAACCAGAAGGTCCTCTGCCACAGCGCCGTTGAGTTCGAACT
>Ga0214474_1000394_pt1 | contig 21873 bp, 20 predicted proteins | sample RVTome_2_FD_187335 | JGI IMG/M metagenome (GOLD analysis project Ga0214474, IMG submission 187335) | Soil microbial communities from uranium-contaminated site in the Upper Colorado River Basin, Wyoming, United States - RVT95D214 HiSeq ...
CCATATACCATGGGACTTTTAGAATCTCTGCCTAAAACAAAGGAAATTCCTTTAAAGCCTATCCCCGGCTCTGTGCCCAGACCTGATGAACTTCCGCCGGGATGTAAGTTTTCAGACAGGTGCCGGTATACGATCCCCGACTGTCAGAAAGAGGAGCCTGCCTTAAGAGAGATTATACCGGGTCAATTCGCAAGGTGTATAAGATCTGAGGAGATTAAATGGGAATCATTGATGTAGCTGACCTTAAGAAATACTTTCCAGTTAAAAGAAAGGCATTTGCAAAACATGAATGGTTAAAGGCTGTGGACGATATAAATTTTTCTATAAAGGATGGAGCGGTCTTTGCTCTGGTCGGAGAAAGTGGATCAGGAAAGTCTACTGTGGCAAGGCTTGTTCTAAAATTAATTCAACCTACATCGGGGAAGATTGTTTTCAGGGGTAAAAATATTGGTGAACTCAAAGGAGATTCACTGCGGGAATTCAGGAAATCAGTACAGATAATATTCCAGGACCCATTTTCATCATTAAATCCGAGGATGACTGTACTTGATACCATCTCAGAACCCCTTAAAATACATAAGGTTGTTAAGAGGTCTGAGCTTAAGGATAAGGTAGTTAGCCTGTTAAGGAGTGTAGGGCTTCAGACTGATGTTTTAAACCGCTATCCTCACGAATTCAGCGGAGGCCAGAAGCAGAGGATATGCATAGCAAGGGCGCTTGCAGTCTCACCAGAGGTGATAGTAGCTGATGAACCTCTCTCTGCGCTGGATGTATCCATACAGGCACAGATACTGAACATCCTTCAGGAACTTAAAAGACAATCAAGCATCTCTTTCCTTTTCATAAGTCATGAACTAAGAGTAGTTCAGTATTTCAGCGATGAAGTAGCTGTAATGTATCTTGGGAAGATAATAGAGTATTCAAAAGTAGATGAACTTTTCAGTAATCCACTTCACCCCTATACGATTGAGTTGCTGTCTTCTGCGCCTAAGATAAAATCTGATGGTAGGAAAAGAGAAATTCTTAAGGGAGATGTGCCAAGTCCGATAGATATTCCTCCAGGATGTCCCTTCCACCCGAGATGCCCGAAAAGATTTGAACCCTGCGATAAGGAAGTTCCTTTATTAAAAGATATTCAAAGGAGGCTTGTATCATGTCATCTATTCTAAAAGACCGATTAATAGAACTTATTATTGAAAAAGCCTTTAAATACAGTGAAGAGCCTGTTTTTAAGCTTGTATCAGGAAGGATGAGCAACTATTATTTCAACTGTAAGGCTGTAACCCTCCACCCTGAGGGTATGTATCTCATAGGGAATCTTATATTTGATTTAATAAAAGACATGGATATAAAGGGGATTGGTGGGCTTACACTCGGTGCTGACCCGATCGCGTATGCAGTAGCATATACATCCTATTTAAAAGGAAAACTCGGGATCGAGTCGTACCAACCTATAGAGTCATTTGTTGTCAGAAAAACACCGAAACCACATGGCTTAATGCAGTGGATAGAAGGAAATGTAAAAAAAGGTAATAGGGTAGCAATTGTTGATGACGTTATTACAACCGGCAAATCAACCATTGAGGCAATAAATAGGGCAACGGAAGCCGGGCTTGAAGTAGTAAAGGTAATTGCTCTTATAGACAGACAGGAGGGTGGTCGGGAAGCTGTAGAAACATTAGGTTATAAGCTCGATTCGATTATTACAAGAGAGGAAGTGATGGAGCTTTACAAACGTTAACGCCTCTCTGTTTCCCACAGTCTCGGGTCAAGTGCATCCCTCAATCCTTCTCCAACAAGGTTATAGCTTAAAACTGTTATCAATATTGCGAGACCCGGATAAAGGGAGAGCCACCAGGCAATTTCTATATTATCCTTACCTGCTGTTAAGATATTTCCCCAGCTCGGATCCGGCGGCTGCACACCGAGTCCGAGGAATGACAGGCCTGATTCTATAAGTATCGCGCCGGCAACACCAAAAGTTGCTGCAACAAACACAGGTGAAAGGGCATTCGGGAGGATATGTCTGAATATGAGCCTTGTATCACTCACACCAACAGCTCTGGCAGCGCCAACAAAATCCCTTTCCTTTAATGAAAGGAATTCTGCTCTCACAAGCCTTGCAACCTCCATCCAGCTTGTAATGCCTATTACAGCCATTATTGTAAATATGTTCGGCTCAAGGATTGCGATGACTGCAAGGATAAGAAAAAAGGTTGGGAATGCAAGCATTATATCAACAAACCTCATCAGTATTGCATCTACCTTTCCTCCATAAAAGCCGGCTATTGCACCAATAACAATGCCTATCACTATTGCAATACCTACTGCAACAAAACCAACCTTCAGTGAAACCCTGCTTCCCCATATTATTCTTGAAAGCAGATCCCTTCCGAGTTCATCTGTCCCGAGTAAATGTGTTTTGCTCGGAGGTGAAAGTGTATGGCGGACATCTATTGCTGTAGGATCATACGGTGCGATGAAAGGCGCAAGTAGAGAAATAGTTATAAGTAAAAGCACTGTTACTGCACCTATAACAGACAGCCTATTTTTTGAGAATCTCTTCCCGATAATCTTTAATAGTCTCATTTTCTGACTCTCACCCTTGGGTCGACCAGTGCATATGATATATCTGCAATCAGATTCCCAAATAATGTAAGGACCGCTCCTATTACAAGAATTCCCATTATTGTCGGATAGTCTCTCGACATAGTAGATGAATAAAAAAGCTGACCCATACCCGGAATGGCAAATATCGTCTCAAATATAACTCCTCCACCTATAAGTCCGGGTACAGAAAGCCCGAGGATTGTGACAATTGGCATAAGGGCATTCCTGAAGGCATGTTTAAAGACAACCTCTGATTCAGTTAGGCCTTTTGCCGTTGCTGTTCTGATATAATCCTGCCTTATCACCTCGAGCATGCTTGAACGGCTGTAACGGCTTAATCCTGCAATCCCACCGAATGCAGAAACACCAACAGGCAGGACAAGGTGTTTGATCCAGTCCAATAATCTATCAAAAGGCCCCATCTCTGATATATCTATGCTCTGGATACCTGATATCGGAAGGAGACCCATATTAACGCCGAACAGTATCATGAGCAGAAGTGCAAGCCAGAAGGCAGGAGTAGAGAAACCAATAAACACAAAAACTGTAGAGAGTTTATCAAACATAGAGTACTGTTTTGTTGCAGAAAGAATACCAATTGGGATTGCAATAAAAAATATGAGTATCAATGAAAGAATATTAATAGTTAAAGTTACAGGGATCCTCTCAATAATCTTATCAAAAACCTTTCTACTATCCACAAAGGACTTTCCAAAATCAAGTGTCACAAATCTTTTTAACCAGTCAATATATTGGACATATAATGGTTTATCAAGACCATAGAGCTTTTTAAGATTCTCCTTCGCCTGGGCAGATACCTTTAGTGACATCTCTGTCTGAACCTCAACCGGGTTGCCTGGTGCAAGATGAACTACTGCGAAGGTTATAAGAGTAATTCCAAAGAGCAAGGGAATCATGAGTAGGAGTCTTTTTGTTATATAAGAGAGCATAAGTACCTTCCAGTATATGACTCTTTGACATTGACTATGTCTTCGGGTGTACCCTCAAAAATAATCTTCCCACCTTTATCTCCACCTTCAGGGCCCAAATCCACAATCCAGTCTGATGCCTTTATCACATCGAGGTTATGTTCGATGACGAGTACTGTATTCCCTGCAACAACCAATCTCTGAAGTATATCAAGCAGCGCCTTAACATCCCTGAAATGCAATCCAATCGTAGGCTCATCGAGGATATAGATAAAACCTTTTGTATCAACGGGTTGCTGTAATGAGGATGTAATCCCTCTTAGACTTTCCATCTCCGCACATATCTTAAGCCTCTGTGCCTCTCCGCCCGAAAGTGTTGTCGCGGACTGCCCAAGCCTGAGATAGCCAAGCCCGATATCTTTCATTAATAATAGCTTATTTTTAATCTTAGGAATATCCGGAAATAATTCGATAGCTTCATCCACTGTCATGTTCAGGAACTCATCTATATTTTTACCCCGACATGTAACCCGTAAGGCTTCTGGCTTGTATCTCTTTCCATTACATTCCTCACATTTTATATAAAGGTCTTCAAAAAAGTACATTTCCAGTCTCTGATATCCCACACCTTTACAAGTCTCGCACCTGCCGCCTGATACATTAAAAGAGAAGAATCCTGGTTCATATCCATAGGCCTTTGCTTCTGCCTGCTCTGAGAAAAGTTTTCTTATCACATCAAATATCTTTAAATAGGTCACCGGATTCGAACGCGGACTTCGTCCTATTGGAGTCTGGTCAATGAGCTTGACACCCTTTAGATTCTGTATGCCTTCAATCTTCTTATATGGCAAAGGGAACCCGTGTTCTATCTTAAACTCACCGGCCAATACCCTGTAAAGGGTTTCCACAACAAGACTGCTTTTACCCGAACCAGAAACTCCCGTAACCGTTATAAGTGTCTGTAAAGGAATATTAAGATCAACAGATTTCAGGTTATTGCCTGTAGCGCCATAAAGTAAAAGTTTTCTGCCTGTACTATTTCTCCTCTTAGAAGGGGGCTCTATTCTATCAATCCCTTTTATATAACGAGCTGTAAGGGTATCGGTTCTCAGAAACTCATCCTTTGACCCTGAGAAGACAACCTCTCCCCCCTGATGACCACCTCCAGGTCCCAATTCAACTATCCAGTCAGCAGACTCTATAACTCCTCTGTCATGCTCAACAACAAGGATGGTATTACCCAGTCTTGAAAGCTCTGACATAATGTTTGCAACTATCTCTGTATCCCTTGCATGAAGCCCAACAGTTGGTTCATCGAGCACATAGAGGGTACCTGTAAGAAATGATGCGAGTTGATTTGATAGGTTTACCCTCTGATACTCACCACCCGAGAGTGTTCTTCCATCACGGCTCAGACTAAGGTAATCAAGCCCTACTCGCTTAAGAAAACTAAGTTTAAGGTTTATCTGCCTTAAAGGCTCTTTTGCCATATCCCTTTGAAATGGTGAGATATCCGGATTTTCAAAAAACTTAATCATATCTGATACCGGCATCCTGCAGAGTTCTGCTATATCAAGACCTGAAAACTTATATGCAAGAGACTCCTTTCTCAATCTCTTTCCCATACATTGTGGACAGGTGACAGGTCTCCTGTATCGGCTCAGAAAGACCCTTATATGGAGTTTGTACCTCCTGTTTTCCATATCCTCAAAGAAATCATCAATTCCGTAAAAACTGTTACCCCCTTTAGATAGCAGGGTCTTCTCTTTTTCATTAAATTCGGCGTATGGCTTATTAATATCAATACCTTTTTTGCCGGCACTTTTAATAAGCTGTTGCTTCCACCATCTATATGCCGGCTTGTTCCATGGGTCAATCGCACCTTTTGACAAGGAGAGACTTTTATCAGGGATAATCAAATCCTCATCATACTTAAGAATATTGCCGAATCCTTTACAATCCGGACATGCACCAACAGGATGGTTGAAGGAAAAAAGAAGAGGATATGGCTTCGGTAAATCGATATTACATTCATCACAGGCATTCTCTGAAGAGAAATGGCGAGTAAAGATGCCTTCGGAGACCATAGCCTTCCCCCCCTCCCTTACCCTCCCCCTCGAGGGGGGAGGGTAAGGGAGGGGGGGTTCTGTGTTCTGTTTACTTATAATGATAACCTTCATCCTTCCTTGTCCCTCTCTCCATGCCATCTCTATTGAATCAGATAATCTCGGCTCATCCTTTATCACGAGCCTGTCGAGTACAATATTGAAAGATGACGGTCGAGAGACGATGGATGAAATATCAACGACTTCATCATTAAGCCATACCCTATAAAACCCACGTTTTTTTAATTCATCAATTTGATCCTTAGTCTCGAAAACAATAATCGCCTTTTCGCCATAGTGTTCCTCAATAAGTTCTGAAACTACCTGTGAAGGATCCCATATCCTTATCTCCTTACCACAGGCTGGACAGAAAGGTGTTGAAATCTTTGAATATAGTAGTCTGAAAAGATCATAAACCTCTGTTAGTGTTCCTACTGTTGAACGAGAGCCGCGCACAGAATTCCTCTGTTCAAGGGCTATGGCCGGCCTTATATTATGTATGGCGTCAACATCGGGTCTATCGAGTTTTTCGAGGAAAAGCCTTGCGTATGTTGAAAGAGATTCTATAAATCTCCATTGGCCCTCTGCAAAGACTGTATCAAAGGCAAGGGAAGATTTTCCTGAGCCGGATACGCCTGTTATTGCTATGACCTTGTTATGAGGCAGGCTGAGGTTAATGTTTTTAAGGTTATTTTGCCGGGCGCCCTCGATTATGAGTTCCTTCCTGAACATCTAAATATTTTAACATATAAAGTTTGAGATACCTCATCGCCTTATGAAAACCCGGGAATTCCCAGAGATAAAAGGGATAGAGTAATAATCTTCTTATGATTGATTTAGAATAAAACCATTGATTACGAAGCGGAAAATAGTCATCCCTTCACATTAGGTATTGGCAATTTTTTGATATGATTTTCCACTCGTCATTTTATAGGTTAGTGGCTGTTCTACCGCCGGGGGAAATGATTGTAGACATGAAAATTAGGTATTATGAGAGGTTCAATTTATGGCTCAAATGGATTTTTGACAAGCTTAAGAAGTTTATCCCTCCTCCCTTTTTTACAACTCTAACGGTTTCCTTGAGAAGCTTAGTATCATCCTGAAAGTGTTCAATTAAATCAAAAAGGCCGACAATGTCAAAACTATTATCTCTAAAAGGAATGTTAATTGCATCTTCCTGAACCATTTGAAACCCCGGCCATGCTCTGCGGATTGCCTCAGAGTAAAACTCGCATCCTGTAACGAGATACCTTTTCTTTGATAGAAAACTGCTTACATTTCCTGCGCCGCAACCAATCTCAAGGACTTTAGCGGGTGCCGGCACGAAACGTTTTATTCTATCATATATCCATTTTCTTCGTACTCTAAACCAGAAGTGTTCCTCTCCGGCCTTTCTCAGTCCTTCAAAGAAAAAAGGATCAAATGTGTCTAATGTATTAATAAACTACTCCCCCTTTTAATACAGAATTCGTCCATGTGCATAGACTCTTTTTTTTGGAGATAACGAAACTGCTTTACCACAAATGTCATAAACAAAAGAATGTTCTTCAATAGAAGATACTTTTATTATAATATCACAGTCTTCCTGTTTCACATTCCTGGTTGCATGAGACGTTACTCCTGTTTCAGAAGCCTGTCAATAGTGGCAGGCGATATGGCAATGAGTGCTTCGGTGACTTCTGTAGGAAGACCCCTATACTCCTGAATATATCCGGACAGCCATAATGGTAACACTGCTTTGAGTCTCTTTGAGCACGTAAGATTCGCAGACAACCATATCTTCTTTAGAGGTTTAACAATAGCTTCCTTGTTGTATAAAGGTGTTCTCCCTCTATTCTTCTTTTTTGGTTTGATAAAACGGGTGAACTTCTTCAGCAACCCGATGGCATGTTTTCGGTGATATCCGCAGGTGGTACAAAATTCATCCAGAATAATCGCTTTGTCTTTTCGAGAAGCCCTTTTGTACCTCAGGTAAATCGCTTCAAGATATTCTCGTTTGGATCGTTGACTCATAATGCATGTTTTTTCGGTAACATGCATTATGAGTCAACGATACCTTCTTACTCCTTACTTCGGTAACATTTTTTGTGAGTCAATTCGTCAAGAAGTTCAGAGAAGACCCTTGTATGTCTTAAAGGAATTTATTTTCTAATTTTTATGATTATTAAGGAATTATCTTGGGACAGTTCACTTTTTAAGAAAAAGATGGGAGAATTGATAATTACGTCCCAAAAGACATTTCGTATCAAGGCGGTTGTTGATAAAGCCAGGGATGACGGATTTAAATACATTATATGCAGAATCCGGACGCAGCAGACTTCCCTCATCAGACTCTTGGAGTCATTCGGTTTTTATTTGTCGGATGTCGGTTTAACCTGGGCGATTGAGACTGATAATGAAGAGCACGGGATAAAAAACCCATGAAATGGAGTCTCATCGACAGTCCGTGCCCTGCTTATAAAACTTCATCGTATTGTCGTCTACTGTCTTCGATCGACCCTAAAAAAAGCACAATAAACTTTAGGTACGAAAAATTTATGAATTATATGGGTTAAATATTTCAGCAGAAGGCTGCCCGGGATGTGGAAACAGAGAAAAATATCTACACCCTATAAAAAAAGAATCTCTAAGAGGAAGCCAATAGAGCAAATTTAACAAAAGATCTATGCAAACGAATGCAACAGGTAATCAGAGTAATTTTCAGTCCCTTTATCCTGATTCTTTTTTTTGCAAGTATAATCGCGGAGCAATTACGTACTATGTGAAGCGTTATTGCCTAAATCAACTTTATATAGAATGTATTCGCTATTTTTCAGAACTCGCAGTAACATAGGTTCTTTATCGAGGTAGATAGCGTATGATACTGGTGCATACACATAGTCCACTTTATATTTCTTAATAATAGATAATCTTTTCACTGCTCCGCCTTGGCTAAAGAATAGTTCTACATCTTTTTCCCTACTCTCAACCTCTGTTTGTACTATAGCAAAGGACCGAAAAACGCTGAGCACAGATGGTCTGCCCGCAAGATTTGAAGCAAGAGATGGTCCATCCAGATTTAAAGGATGAAGAATTGTTGATGTCTGCGGCGTGGTTTCGAGAAACTTTATGATCTCTATGGCACCTCTGTTTACATCATAGTAACTCTTATCAAATCGAAGATTGAGAAACTGCATTGTACTGGGGGTGGATAGGAGAATAATCATTGTTAATAAAACGTGGAATTTCTTTCCTAATTGTATTTTTGATAGAAATATGGACAGCAGTATCCACGCCCCCATTAGTGACTGAACTGAAAACCATATTGAACTATTTATTGCTATAAAAGGATCACCCAGATAAATAAATTCTGCAACTAAGAATCCGATTATAACAAAAATCCCGAGGAAGACAATAACAAAATCAATTCTTTTTCTCTTAATAATATCTTTTGAGAAATAAAAGATCGCTGATCTTGAGCCGAAGCTTATCAATATGTAAACCGGTAAAACTATAACTGTAATTGTGATGGGCATGTTCGCGAGCCCAATTTTTCTGAGAAAATTATGAAAAAGGTTGAGGAAGTCAATTCTTAATATATAATTACCTGTACCACTCCTAAATATTATGATATCCATAACAATGATCAGGAAGATAAACAAGGACGCTATGCATAAAAACATTCCTTTCTTTCGATCTTTATCAAGTATCGTCGAGACGATACCTGTTAAAAAAGCGGAACCTATGATGTGCAATCCCATGGAACTCTTAAACCCATATGCAGAAAATCCAAGGACGGAAAACAATATGAGATACAACAACTTGTTCTCCACGTAATATTTTTTCAAATACAATATGCATAAAAACATAACAAATAGTGCCGGCAAAGAGCCGTTCAGAGTAAAAAGGGACCAAATTGTGGGCGTAAAAAAAGCAATCCACGGATAATCAGGAGGAAACATACCAAGCATCCCCGGAACAAAAGAAAGATCAGAGCCAAACATTAATATACCGGCTATAACCCCGATCAATTCCGTCCCCCCGCATTTTCGGATAAGTATGTAAGGCAAAAAAACTAAGAGTAAAAAGTACAAAAGAGGGAAATAGAAAAAAGTCAGCTTTAAGGTATCTATTAAGAAAAGTCGATTGAACATCTCAATTTCAAGGTGCATATTCAAATGATAGTAAGAAAAATCTATGCCGCTCGCATAAGGATAGACCGGCGGGAAAACATCCTTCAACATGTTAATTATCCCCAGATGAAAAATGCCTTCGGTAAGATAGGTGTTTCTGATCTTGAATTCATTATCAAGAAAAACAACATCTGTAAAATGACTAAGGTGGAGAAGTATAAAAACCGCTCCTATTAATACCAAAGCAGAGAGGATATCCTTAGGGGATGTATATACATTACCTTTCTTTTCTTTAAGATCACAGATTTTGAGAATAAACCAGAGCAAAAATATCAGAATGATGAAAACATATAAGAGTTCAGGATGGGATAATCTTCTTATGACGATATATAACAATGGCATCAAGGCAGCACCAAGTGCTATGGAAAGAAAAAGGCTAGTGAAATATTCATCCTTATTAGGGCTTAGCCATCTCAGCAAAAGACTTCCCGGGATAAAGAAGAAGAGGAAAACGCCGGCATAAAATAGAAGAGAATCTTTAATAGGAAGAGAATAAGAAAGGTTCAACAGAAAAGCTACGCAGACAAATATAGCGGGCAATAATGGAACAACTTTTAACCCTGCTATCGCAAGTTTGTCATTTCTTATTTCCATCCAGACAACTTAGACTTTGCTCCTTTCCTTAAGTCATCACCCAATTTTTGCCCCGTACGAAACCTATCACTTCGCGATACGAACTTTGTCAAAAAGGAGACTCATGTTAGCTTATTCATCACAGAAAACCGAAAAAAATTGACCACTCGACATAAAATATAGAAAAACAACTAAGTTTGACATTCCGACTAACGCCACAAGAATTATCAGAAGTTTCTGTTATTATTGCAGTCTATCCTAAAAATGTCTCCTGAGACTCTTGCGTTTGTATTTCCAAATGCACTGGCTCTGAAACAGGGAACTTGAGCAGCACCGCCAAGATTTATGTCATGTTCTAAGCAATAGCTGAAGCTCAATCCACTGCCTGGATTAAACCCCTGGAGTAGAGCACGTATAGCAGCAAGATTGTCATTATTGGCTGCACATGTTCCGGCCACAGCAGTATAATCGCTGTTTTCAGCAAAAAATTGCTCCTCGAGCAGCCTTAAGTTTTGAAGGTTAGCGTATGCCTCTGTTCTTGCCGCGCCCTTCTGCTGGCCAATATAGGCAGGGACTGCAATCATCGCAAGTATACCGATTATTGCAACCACAATTATGAGTTCGATAAGTGTGACGCCCTTTTTATCCATTTCTTACTCCTTTCATATTTTATATCACTTTTTACAAAACACCAACTGCAAAAATTCCCATAAATGTCTCGAATTTATTAGTCCGAATACATTATCTTATTATGAATTATACCTCCATCCTTGTCATAGGCGGTGATAGTCATCGAATATGGAGCTGCAGTCGTGTTTGTTACATTAATACCCCCCTTACTTGTACCGGATAACCAGAGGCTGCTGCTCATGTACCACGGAGACATCTCTAAGTCAGAAGCTTGTTTTGAACTGATGTATGCACTTCCAAGATTCCCCGCCGTTAACCACGTGCCTAACTGTAAATTGTTAGCATCAACAGTGCCTCCACTGGTACCTATAACACCATTACCGTCCGAATCCACCTCGATTAGTCCTGCTTGTATTCCTGTACCTAAACCTTTAAGTGCAGAGTGAAGCCACGCCTGAAGCTCTGCTTCCGATGCATAGGCTGATCTTATGACAGCTCCCTTTTTTGACCTCTCCTGCATGCCGATATAGCCGGGAATTGCTATTGCCGCCAGTATGCCGATGATTGCAACAACAATGAGCAATTCAATTAGCGTAAATCCATGCTCTCTCTGGTTATGCATTGCCCTCACAACTCTTCCTCTTTCCTCTCGGAAATAGGCCATGTACTTACTGCCATTAGTATTCATCTGAGGCAAGTCTGAATTGATCCATATTCATGTACCAAAATTTTACCTTGAATCCCTTGAAGAATTTGCTTCACTGGTTTCACAATAAATGTAGCTCCTTTCGTGCCATCTCTATTTTACACTATAATTTTATGCAAAGTTCATACCTGACATAGAAGCGATTTAAAAGATTTTATTACATAAGATACTGCTTTTTCTTTGAGAGCAGGATACAGCGGAAGTGATATTGTACTTTCACCTATGTCCTCGGCAACGGGAAAGTCGCCTTCCCTGTAATTAAATGTCACTCTGTAATACTTGAGAAGATGGATAGGTCTATAATTTACAGCGACGCCTATACCCTTTTCTTGCAATTTATGCAATATAGAATCCCTTTTCTCAGGTTCAACGAGGACTGTGAAGAGATGCCTTGCGTGCCTTGACCGTTCTACTGTTTTTAAGAGTCTCAAGCCTTTTATGCCTGTAAAAGCCCCCTCATATGTTCTCCATATTTCGTCTCTTCTTTTCCATAACTTGTCAATCCTTTTAATCTGCCCCAAAAGAAGCGCTGCATGAATATTATCCATGTTATATTTCCAGCCGAGCAGAGGCATATCCCAATGCTTGTATCGGCCTGTATATCTGTCTATAGCAGATTTATCGATGCCATGAAGTCTGAGCATCTTGAGTATCTCTGCTCTCTTTCTGCCCGCAACTATCGCTCCACCTTCCCCTGAAGTTATATTCTTTGTTGCATAGAAACTGAAACACGCAGCATCGGAAAGCGCTCCTGGTCTGAGACCATCCCTTGAAGCCTCTATTGCATGTGCTGCATCTTCAATAACAAAGAGTTTGTATTTATCAGCGATCTTTTTGATCTTGACCATGTCACACATTTGGCCATAAAGATGCACTGGCAGTATTGCCTTTGTTTTTTTGGTTATGGCAGCCTCTATTAAATCTGCATTCACATTACCGGTTTCTTCCTCCACATCTACAAAAACCGGCGTGCCGCCAGCGTGCAATACAGCATTGGCCGTAGCACAGAAACTCATGGGTGTAGTTATAACCTCATCACCGGGTTTTATACCAAGTGCAAGAAGACTAAGATGAAGCGCTGCTGTACAACTCGTAACCCCAACTACATCCGCTGCATCGAGATACACCGCAAACCTTCTTTCAAATTCTGCCACTGTCTTCCCTGTCGTGAGAAAGATGGACCTGAGAACCCTTGATACTCTGTCGATATCTTCAGTGGTTATGTTGTGTTTGAAAAACTCCACCTTCATCTATCTAATACCAGATAATCTGCCCATCTTTACTTTTTACGGGCACCTTCCTCATCGAAAGCTGCTTTCCCCATCTATCGCGGTTCTGCTCGTACCATCGAACCGTCTCCCGCAGGCCCTCCTCAAAGGTAACCTTGGCCCTGAATCCAACGGCCTTTTCAGCCTTCCCAGTGGATGATATGTGTTTGCTTACCTGTCCGAATCTGTCTTCCATGAATGATAAATATTTTCCGTCCATCCCGAATATGTTAATCACTTTCTTCCCAATTTCCAATACGCTTATGCTTTCGCCGGTACCAAGATTGAAAACCTCACCTCTCACCTTTTCGATTGGTGCTTGAATAAAAAGTGCAATAGCTCTTGCCACATCTTCAACGAATATCCAGTCCCGCGAGGCAGAGCCGTCGCCATGAATTGTCAACGGTTCCCCGAGTATCGCGCTTGTAACAAACCTCGGAATAACCTTTTCCAAGTGCTGACATGGTCCGTAGTTGTTAAAGGGCCTGATGATTATGCCCGGAAGGTCGTAACTCTGTATGTAGGAATATACAAGCCTGTCTGCACCAGCTTTTGCAGCAGCATAAGGAGTGCGAGGGTTTAATGGATGGTCCTCATCCATCGGCTCATAAAGAGCCGAACCATAAACCTCTGACGTCGATATGTGTATGAATCTCTCAATCCTCGATGAATGCTTAAATACCGCATTCATTACCGACTGAGTGCCAAGGACATCCGTGACAAAAAAAATTCTGTTTTGATACAAAGACCTCGCAACATGTGTCTCGGCCGCAAAGTGCACTACTATGTCAGACCTACCGACAAGGTCACTGACAAGGTCAAGGTTATTCACATCTCCGTACCAGAATTCGAATCTTTCAGAATCCCTTAGCTCAGGGGGAATGTTATCGAGACTGGCTGCGTAAGTAAGGGCATCTAAAACTATAATTTTATATTCATTAAAATTATCGAGGATGTAACGTACAAAATTGCTTCCTATGAAGCCGACACCCCCCGTAACAAAGATAATCTTCATAAATCACCTAAAAAACTAATTTTTCTTTAAATCTATCGATTTCATTAAGAACATATAAATCCATCAGGATATGTGAAATATATAAACTTCAAGACCATCAGAGAACAGAGAGAAAAGATAATAAGGACTAAGACTTTCTGTGCAACTGCAATAAGTGATGTCCCTATAGGCATGGGCAACGCTTTTGATATAAATCTCTCTATATGAAAAAATGATCTCAGTAGAGCATTCATAAGTCCATTTATCCTAAATTGGTCATTGCCTTTTTGATTTTCCCTCCGTGTAAATTTCAGAGGTATATAGAGGGACATGAATATGTACTCTATCAACAGTGGCTTAAGGTTCATTTTTGCTATAAGAATCTGTTTTAGCATTTCTCTTGTATATCTCCTTTTGTGTGAGGATACCTCATCAAACCAACTCCAGAGTTCCTCTCTCGCAGGAACTGTTACTACAATAATCCCATTTTTCTTGAGAACTCTAACCGCCTCCTTGAGTGCTGTTATATCATCTTGAAGGTGTTCAATCATATCGAAGAGACCCACTATGCCAAAACTGTTGTCTTCAAAAGGGAGATTGTTTGTATCACCCTGAACCTTTAGAAAACCAGGCCATGAAATGTTTAAAGCTTCAGAGTAATATTCACATCCAGTAACTTCGTAACCTTTTTGAGCAAGAAAACTACTCACGTTTCCCGTTCCGCAACCAGTTTCAAGAACTTTTGCAGGGGGAGGAATAAACTTTTTAATCTTGTCAAAGATCCACTTTCTGCGTACTTCAAACCAGAAGTGTTTTTCTTCAGCCTTTTTTAGCCTTTCGAATAAAGAGGGATCAAATGCGTCTGTTTTTTCCACTTATTAGTTCCTCTTATTCACTACTCATCCAGATATTATAAAATCTTGGCAAAAACAATATCATATCCTTTTATATAAAAACCTAATTGGGCATAAAAATTCATTGCTCTAAGATTCTTGAGTTGTGTTCTAACACTAACTACACTAGTACCCTGTGTTTCAAACCATTTTATAGCTTTTTGTATTAGAATCGTTCCTATTCCTTTACCTCTGAAGTCTTTCTTTACTCCAACAAGTACTATCTCTCCTGCACAGAGAGGGAGTTTCTTACAGGTAATGAAACCTTTAACAGGAATATATAAAACTATATCAGAAATGTTACCCTTAACTGAATTTTCTATCCAGGTCTGGTACATATTATCTGCCTCTTCTTTTGAGAAAAATGGGTCATTGTAAAAACGACTTTCTAAGAAAAGCGACTTAACCATTTCTTTAAGCATGGGTATATCTTTTTCAGTGGCTATTTTTATGAATTTTTTGGTGTTTAAATTCTTATTCATGTTTTTATATAAAAACTTATTAGTTTCAACTGCGCAGGTTACACCTATATCTGAGAGATAAAAACCTAATGATTCCAAAAGTCTTATGATAGCAGTCTGTTGTGATTGAATTTTACATATAATGTATTCAAAACCGTCTTTTTTAGCCCTTTTTATGGCATTTTCAATTTGGGTTAACGATTTTGAAGCGATTTTTAATTCACCAATCTTTCTGTTAAAAAATGTACTATCCCATGTCAGCTCAACAATCATAGAGTTACGAAGTATGTTCCCTTATAATATAGAGAGGCCTTCTCTGTACCTCCTGATAAGTTCTACCAAGGTATTCACCAAATATTCCCAAGACAAGCAATTGTATACCTCCAACAAAAAAGATCGCCACAACAATTGAGGCATAACCTAAAACCGGAATCCCATATAAAGTTTTGAGATAAATAAAATACATTCCAACAATGAGGCTGATAAAAGAGCTTATGAAACCAAGATATGTAGCAAGCCTTAAAGGGACAGTTGAGAAGGATGTAACAGCGTGAAAGGCAAGCTTGAACATTCCTGGAAGGCTATATTTCGTCTTCCCTTTAAGTCTCGGATTATGTTTTATCTCTAACGTTGAGACAGGAAACCCTGTCCATGCCATCATTCCGTGAATGAATCTTGCTTGTTCTCTCATCTCTTTGATTACATCAGCTATCCTTCTGCTCATAATTCTCAACATTGTTTGACCCTGAGGAATGTCCACACCAGAAAATCTTCTCAATATCCACCAGAATACATATGATGGTATTTTTTTAAAAATATTGTCCTGTCTCTTTTTTCTTATTCCATAAACCAGGTCATAACCTTCTTTAAACTTCTCATACAATTTAGGGATTTCTTCAGGGGGATCCTGTAGGTCACCATCTATCAGTATGATGGCATTGCCTTTTGCAAGGTCAAGTCCCGCTGTCAGTGCTATATGATGCCCGAAGTTTCTTGAAAAACTGAGTCCCTCTACTCTTGAATCCTTGGTATTCAATTTTTTTATAATCTGCCAGCTTCTGTCCGTACTACCATCATCTACCATTATAATCTCATATACACCAAGCTTTTCCATCTGAGCAGTAAGACGCCTGTAAAGCTCTAAGATATTTTCCTCTTCATTAAAAACGGGAATCACAACAGAAAAATCAAGAGACATCTTTTCAGTAACTTTCTGCATTTGACCTTCCAGCCATCCACTTTATTATTCATTATTATTTCCTAATTCTAACGCCTTTTGAGACATTAATCTACTTTTTTCTTCATCCCCGTTCTTTGCATACGCTGATGCAAGATTATTAAAAAGATAAGCTTGTTCTCTTCTCTTTATTGCTTTTTCGAATACTTCTATTGCTGAGTCAATCTGATCATTTTTCATATATTGAACACCGAGATTATTTAACAAAACTACTGAAGATGGGAATAACTTTACAGCTTCCTCGAATGTTTCTATTGCTTTGTCGGTCTGTCCCATAGCGCTGTAAGTCCTTCCGAGTTTATTCAGAATATCCAACTGCAACTGCTGGTCTGGTTTCCCTGCCAGGGCTATTTTTAAATAAGCAACAGCATTTTCATAATTCCCGAGTCTATATTGAACATCTCCGAGATTAAAGTAACTATCAGTATAACGACGGTTTGCCTTAAGTGATTTCTCGAATTGCTTGATCGCCTTATCAAATTCACCTTGTTTCTTAAAAACCACGCCAAGATTATTATATGCCCTTGCATTATTAGGAGCTTTTGCTATCACATCCGTCCACAATGTCTGCGGGTCTTTCCAAATAACATTTCTATAGCATGTCCCTATCGAAAGCAACACCAAAATGATAACCATTAAAGCAGCCTTCACCTTTATATAAGGAAGAAGATACTCTATTAATGATGCACAGGCAATGAATAAACCTATAGAGGGAAGATACAGTCGATGTTCAACTATGACATCCCTTATCGGGATAATGCTTGACTCAACCGAGAGGGTTATGAAGAACCAGAAAATTCCGAATGCGATAAGTCTTAATTTAGCAGAAGAGTTCCGAACACCGGGGCTTTTAAACCTCGATGTATAAAGAAGATAGACGCCAATGCCAAACATTGATAGAAGAACCAAAAATGATAAAAATACCTGTGGATTTAAAAATGAATGATAAACGGGATAATCATAATCAAAGTTCTGATTAACGGGAAAAATTAACAGCCTCAGATATGTCATCATAACCCTGAACTGAGTTACCAGATAATCTGCTCTGCTTATATCCACCGTTTCCCTCGACCGGATGTCTATATCCTGAGCAATGGTTACAACCTGCCCTTTAATATCAAGAAGACTCAGGGGTATTATCAGCATTGTCAAAATTAGCGGGAAAATGTAAAAAAACTTTTTCCAGTTTGGAGTTTGGGATTTCAAGTCCAAGCTTTTACCGAAAAAACATAATTCACAAAGAACAACCATAAAAGGCAATGTGAAGGCTATCTCTTTACTTTTCATTGCAAGAATGGCTGAGACAAGAGATACAAAATAGAAAACGAGAGATTTGGAACCGAAAAGTCTTGCCCCCTGACTTCCTGAATCAAGTCTTACCTTTATATACATGACAAGTGATAAGAGATAGAACATTGTTGCCATTAAAGTAGACCTCTGCACCACATAATTTACTGCCTGTGTCTGAATTGGATGGGCAATAAAAACAAATGCGGAAGAGAATGCTATGAAAAACTGTGAAGTATCAATAGTATCATTCTGACTTCTGTAAAATGGCGTTTTGAAGGTAAGGATAATAAGATAATATACGAGAAGAGCATTAATGATATGGATAAGGTTATTTATAAAGTGATAGCCAAATGGTTTTAAGCCACTAACAGCATAATTAAGCGCAAAGCTGAGTAAAGGCAGATATCTATTACTGGAGATATTTCTCAATGATTCAGTAACGCTCCTTATTGACTCATTTTCTACGATAGATCTGTAGTCATCAAAGACAAAAGGAGAATTGAGCACATGCGAATAAAGAATTAGCCCGAGAAAAATTAGCAAAAGGATGGCAACAAATATTGGGCGTGATTTCAGATTCCCGCTCATTACGTTCAAAGGGAACTAATCCTCCAGTCGTAAAATTCAAGGGGTCGCTGACCTATCTTATTGGCTATAAGTCTCTCCCTTTGTCTTCAGTTCAGATTCTATCTTGTCTATTTCACTCAGTATCTGAGGACTCGGCAATCTCTTCATCGCATATTTATAGGCTACAAGAGCATCTTTCAACCTGCCCATCTTGTAAAACGTCTGGCCAATAGATGCAAGATAAACATAATTGACTTTATTCGTCATTGCACCCAGCACAGTAGCGTAGATCAACGTATTATAAACTATGTCCTTCGACAGTTTTGCCCTTGAGATTATTCGTCTGTTCTGATCAATATTTTTGATGAATATAACACTTATGGGGTCGCAATAAACAGGTACCCATTTATTGCTTTCAGTCAACTTAAAAATAATTCTTGGTATTCTGCCCTGTACGTCAAATGGGGCTAAGAGAATTAGATTGACATCATAGTGTTCCAAGAGCCTTTCCCACAAAGGTATCTTGCCGGGAGCCAATTTCTTGCCTGCAAGCGACTCCACAGCATCCGTTATCCATGCATATTCTGCAATAACAGTAAGATTCAGGGAGCGTGTGTCAACAAATGTCTTTTTTAACGGATAAAATCTCCATGTTATATACCCACCATAACCATAGTCATTAAAAATATTCCCCTGCAGACTATTAGTCGCCATGAAATCTGCAGCCTTTTCAGGCACCGAATAGCCTGAAGCTATCCCGAACCTGAAGTATTCAAGCTTGAATATTCCAACAGCAAAAAGAATGGAAGAAACCAAACATGCAACAATAAGGGCTGAGGAAAGTTTTGAATTGATTTTTTCCGAAATCCTACCACTTAATAATCCATTTAATACGGTATCAACTTCTCTTCCCAAAACCATTACGGCGATCGTTGAGTAGTAAATTATGAATCTTGAGGCAGATAAGCTCATAAATAATAAACCGGAGAGGAGAACGATATGTGTTAAATCAACCCTTTTGTTCCTCAATATCAATATCAGCGGAAAGATTAGGGCCAGGATTACATATCCATAAAGTAAAGGATAAACTTTATATCTAAAATAAAAAATTGGCGACTGATATTCCTGTATGTCTTTTGAAAAGGGTTTATATTTGGAAGAGAAGGTGATAATAAATGCATCCCATCCTGTGGGGTTAATAAAAGAAAAACCGAGCGCCATAATTGTAGCAGTATAGAAGAGAATAATCTCACGCTTAGTATACGTAGACTTATTTACTACCATCTTCATCCCTTCGCCAACCATAAAAACCATTATCATAACCGCCCCGAGTATAAAACCTCCGTGAAGGTTTGACCAGAGGAGCATCAAAGGCGGAAGTAAAAGTATCCTCCCATCTTTCTTTTCCTTAAAGTCTTCTATTATAAAAAAAGTTAGGGCAGTAAAAAGGATTGTGAATAAAACAGGCCGCTCACCTATTGAGCGAACTATAATCGTAAGTAAAAAGGAAAGGAAAATAAAACAGACCGGAAGGCTGACAGACCATCTTCTCAGCCTCCACAGAACAATGATAAGAGTGAGAGTCAACAATAATGCCCTGAGAAGGATTATTCCCGCGGCTCCTGCATTTTTATAAAGGAGATAAAAGATGATCTGGCTCAGCCAGTATTGTTTTAATATGAAATTTTCCCTCTGCGGATGCAGGTTCTTGTTTTCGTCAAGGGCTGAAGTGAAAGAAAAAGGGTCGGAATCCGGAAGAGAACGGTTAGTCACTATATATCTGCCTGTAGACACATGCCACCAGAAGTCTGAGTCAAAAAGATTGAAAGAGGCAAAAAAATAAAAGATTGATAAAAAAAATATTATGAGAGAAAAAATGCCTATAAGATGTGTTTTCTTAGGAGTCATATAAGGTGAATTTTCAGGGTTAGGGGATTCCCCCTAACCCTGAAAATAATCTCTAATCTGAATGGAGTGTTTTTTGATGGATTATGTTCGCATCTTTATCGTAGGCTGCAATACTAATCGCATATGGAACGACAACTGTGTTTGACACATTAACCACACCCGAAGCTGCAGCATTGGTATAAAGGCTAAAATTCGGATACCACGGAGACATCTCCTGGCCGGAAGCTTGCTTTGCATTGATATATGCACTGCCCAGATTTCCCGCTGTTAAGTATACACCTAACTGTGAATTATTAACATCAACAGCGCCTCCAGCAGTCCCTACGACACCATCGCCGTTGGAATCCACCTCGATTAGTGCCGCTTGTGTTCCTGTGCCTAAACCTTTAAGTGCAGAGTTTAGCCATGCCTGAAGCTCCGGCTCTGTTGCAGAGGCTGACCTTATGACAGCTCCTTTTCTCGACCTCTCCTGCATGCCGATATAGCCGGGGATCGCAATTGCTGCGAGTATTCCAATGATTGCCACGACTATGAGCAGTTCAATGAGGGTAAAACCTCTTTCATCCCTCACCTTCATCTTGTGTATAGTCCTGAACATTTTTACCTCCTTTTTAGTCTTTAATCTTAGTAATCAATGTAAATGACTACTTTCCCTTTCTACTACTAAGTACTGCCTACTGGTTTTAAGCATCACCTCCTTATATACCATCCTTACCAGAATAATAAGCAAGCTTTATGCCAGCCCCCAAACAGGGTTAAGGTTATGAAATAATATACAAAAAATAGATAAAAAATAAAAGGATAATCAATATGTTTGTGAGTCTTATCCTCATGAGCCTATATCTTTCTGATTCGAGCTGGGATTCCCTGTGTGCCTCTACAAGGCATTTAACTGACAAAAAATGTCAGGTTAAATCTCAGCATAAACCCTTTATTCCCAGCTATTGATATCTTTGTTTTCACCCTCTCCTCCAGGTGAGCCGTCAGGCCCGTATGAGGAAAGGTCATAATCTCCGTGAGTTCCCGGCGATTGATAATTATATGGTCTTTTCCATGGATCAATCGGCAATGCTTTCTTTAAATAAGGCCCGTCCCAATTCGGTATCCCGGGGTTAGCCGTAAGCGCATTCAAACCTTCTGCTGTAGTTGGATATCTGCCTGTATCAAGCTTGAACAGATCAAGGGCCTGGCCAAGCATTTCTACCTCTGTTTTTGCAGCAGATTGAGTAGCCTTTTCAACCTTACCGAAAAATCTTGGCCCTACAAGTGCAGCAAGGAGTCCGAGAATAACCATAACAACAATAAGTTCAATAAGTGTAAATCCATCTCTATTCCCGTAATGTTTTTGTTTTTCTTTATTCTTCATTTCTTTACTCGTTTCTCCTAATCTAAACTATATGATAAATAATTCCTGATATACATAGTTTGCAAGTTTATTACCTGCTCGCATCTTGTATCATGTATATTGCATCTTAGCATAGCTACAAAACATCGTCAATTATTCCCTTTACCAATACTTATTATAGATGC
>Ga0214474_1000395_pt1 | contig 21859 bp, 26 predicted proteins | sample RVTome_2_FD_187335 | JGI IMG/M metagenome (GOLD analysis project Ga0214474, IMG submission 187335) | Soil microbial communities from uranium-contaminated site in the Upper Colorado River Basin, Wyoming, United States - RVT95D214 HiSeq ...
ACTGCATCGTGCACAACCTGACAAAAGTTCACAGATATGGAGAAGGAGTTGCATGATGAAGATGAAAGACAAAAGAAATGAAGCAGGAAGTGACAAAAGCAGAAGTAATAAACATGGATTTAGACCCAGTCAAATTCAAAAAAGTGCTGTTTAGGGAAATTAAATCCGGAAAATAATGTATCACAAAATAAGCGAGAGTAGGAATTTTCAAAAAATGACTTTTTCTACAGACTCGTTATAACTGCTATACATGGAGATGTTATAGAAGTTGAGTTTGATAACGGGCTTCCCAATATTAACGACTCGCTTATTATCAAGAAACCTGATGGAACAAGCATCATCCTTGAAGTACATCATGACCACATAAACCATACAACCTTAAAAGCTATAGCCCTCGGATTCACACAGGGACTAAAACGGGGTATGACTGTTATCTCTTCGGGAGGCCCCCTTTTAATCGCAGCTTGCAAGAGCTGTCTTGGAAGGGTATTCAATATCTTTGGCGAACCAATAGACGGTAACCCTTCTCTTGAAGATTACACTCTAATACCTGTTCACAAGGCACCTCCAGCCCTTGAAGAACAAGTCAATAGATCAGGAATCCTTGAGACAGGTATAAAGATAATAGATCTTCTTTCACCTTTTCCAAAGGGGTGTAAGATTGGTCTTTTTGGAGGTGCAGGTGTTGGTAAGACTCTATATCGATAGCGATCTTCTCTGCATTCTTAGCAGTTGCAAGGCAAAGATTGTTATGGAATTCGTAGCACCTATATAAATTTTAATATAAAAAAGGAGGATGTATGATTTTAAAGATTCTTGTTCCTATTGACGGTTCAAAACCTGCAAAAAAATCTGTTGAGTATGCAGTACTGTTTGCAAAGCAGATAGGTGCAACAATCACATTATTGAGCGTGGTTGACAAAAGTTCATTTGTACCACAGTCAATACCTATTGTGGCAACAACAAAACTGATAGTGCCGATCGAAAATTATCTGAGGCGTGCTGCTGAAGCTTATCTTGAAGATGCTGAAAGATTCTGTGAGAAGAATGAAGTTCAGTCAAAAAAAGTTATAAGGTCAGGACACCCGGTTGAGGAAATCATCAAAGAAGCTCAAAAATCAAGGGTTGACCTTATTATAATCGGTTCACATGGCAGAAGTGCTTTGAAGGCGGCGGTTCTCGGGAGTGTTACCTTTGGCATTATAACCAAAGAGACGAAGATCCCTGTTCTTGTAATAAGAAAGTGACAAGTTGTAAAATAATACGCATCGGTTAATTCATTATATTGAAGGAGGGAACAGTGGTCAAGGTTTATTATGATAAAGATGCGGATAAAAAGGTTCTTAAAGCTAAAAAGATTGCAGTAATGGGTTATGGAAGCCAGGGTCATGCTCATGCTAATAATCTAAAAGAAAGTGGCATGGATGTTATCATAGGCGTAAAGAAGGGGGGAGCAGGCTGGGAAAAGGCAGAGAAAGCAGGTTTCAAGGTCTTCACGCCTTCAGAAGCAGCCAAGAAAGCGGATATCATAATGATGCTTGTTCCTGATGAGTATATGGCAGATATATACAGGACAGAAATCGCTCCTAATATCAAGAAAGGGGTTTATCTGGGCTTTGCCCATGGCTTCAATATCCACTTTGGGCAGATAGTTCCTCCACCAACTGTGAATGTCTTTATGGTTGCGCCAAAAGGACCGGGCCACCTTGTCAGGTCTGAATATTTAAAGGGCAGTGGTGTCCCATGCCTGATAGCAATCCAGCAGGACCATTCAAAGAATACAAAAAAAGTTGCACTTGCATATGCATCTGCAATCGGTGGGGGAAGAGCTGGTGTTATAGAGACGACCTTCAGGGAAGAGACCGAGACAGACTTATTTGGCGAACAGGTTGTGCTTTGTGGCGGTCTTACATCTCTTATTATGGCAGGTTATGAGACCCTTGTTGAGGCTGGTTATTCACCAGAGATGGCTTACTTTGAATGCCTTCATGAGGTAAAACTGATTGTTGACCTTATATACGAAGGTGGAATCTCAACTATGAGATATTCAATAAGTAACACTGCTCAATATGGAGATATTACAAGGGGTCCGAGGATTGTTACAGAAGAAACCAAGAAGGAGATGAGGACGATACTTGAGGAGATACAATCAGGAAAATTTGCAAAGGAATGGATTCTGGAGTGCAGGGCAAACAAGCCCGTATTTAATGCCCTTACAAAAAAGGGTGAAAACCATCCAATAGAGGAAGTTGGCGCAAAGCTAAGGGCTATGATGCCATGGCTTAAGAAAGGGAAACTCGTAGATAAATCAAAAGCGTGATTAAATTAGCCCCTGAGGGCTATCCATATATTTTTGGATCCCTTCTCATCACAGTTATAGCCTCAGTATTTTTAATCTGGAATTGGAAATCCGGAAGTTACAATTTCACTTTTTATTTATTATTTTTTACTTCTTGTTTTTTATTTGGACTTACAATCTTTATGGCCTTTTTTTTCAGGGACCCTGAAAGGAAAATTCCTGAGGGAGAAGGGCTTTTTGTATCTCCTGCGGATGGCAAGGTAATACTTATAAAAGATATATACGAGAAGGATTACCTTAAGTCTGACACAAAAGAGATAAGCATATTCATGTCACCCCTGAATGTGCACGTCAATCGTGCCCCATGTGATGGCAATGTCAGCATTATAAAATATTCTCCGGGCAGATTTAAGGCAGCATATAAGGATGAAGCATCGATCAAAAATGAGAATATTGTTATGGTTCTTGATGGAAAAGAGGGTAGGGTGCTTGTAAGACAGGTTGCAGGTTTTCTTGCGAGAAGGGCTGTGTGTAAGGCAAAAGTTGGGGATGTTCTAAGGCGCGGAGAAAGATATGGCATTATAAAATTTGGTTCAAGGCTTGACGTCTATCTGCCAAAGGATGTAAAAGTTGCAGTTAATCTGGGTGAGAAGGTAAAGGCTGGAGAAACAGTTATTGCAATCTTGAATTAGAACCATGCAGATATTGTAACTTTTTAGCAAAATACGTAGCTCTATACGTCATTCCCGCTTGTCGGGAATCCTTCTGAAAAGCATATGACAGGAACAAAGTAATTGGAAGAAAGATTCTCGATGCGAGTCTTCGCTTAGAGTCGCTACGACCGGACAAGCCGGAATGACAATTATTGTGATTACGTTATCCACAGAAAAGTCAGAAGAACCCAAGAAATAAATTTATTTATAACATATGCCTGATTATTTAATTAATGCAAGTTATATAGACACATTAAGAAAGGAGAGATTATGAGTAAAACACCGAAAGGAGCTATTCTGCAAAGAGACAAAGAAACATATGCGATTGTGCCGAGGATTCCGATGGGGGTCTTAACTCCCGAGATTCTTGAGAATCTGGCTAAGGTTACGCGTAAATATAAAGTCAGGATAATAAAGATAACCTCAGGTCAGCGTATTGCTCTTGTAGGAATTAAACCCGGGGATGTTGACAATGCGTGGAAAGACCTTACAATGGAAGTCGGGCCTGCAGAAGGACTATGCGTTCATTACGTACAGGCATGTCCGGGTACTGAAACCTGCAAGTTCGGCCAGAGGGATTCACTCGGTCTTGCATCCAGGATTGAAAAGATGTATGTTGGCAAAGAAGACTTTATCCCTGCTAAAACAAAATTTGGGATTTCCGGTTGCCGACTGAACTGCGCAGAAAGTTTTTTAAGGGATATCGGTGCTTATGCTGCACCGGATGGTTGGACTGTTATAGTTGGTGGTAATTCCGGAGGCAGACCTCGTATAGGGGACGTCATTGCAGAAAAGCTCTCTGAAGAGCAAACACTCGAACTTATAAAGAAGTGTCTTGATTATTATTCAAAAAATGCAAATCCCAGAGAAAGAATGCCGAGATTCATCCAGCGCATCGGCATAGAGGAATTCAAGAAATCCGTGCTTTAATGGAACCTTTAATATTTAAGCAAATATCCTGTATTTTTATTATAATTACATCTAATGAGAAAAGGGATTTATATACTTCCAAACACACTTACGCTTTGCGGGATGTTTTCCGGGTTTTATTCAATACTCGCAACGCTCAAAGGAGATTATGTCCTTGCTGCCTGGGCTGTAATGATAGCTGCTATATTCGATGGCCTTGATGGATGGGTTGCGAGGCTTACACATAGCACCACAAGGTTTGGAATAGAATTAGACTCTCTTTCAGACCTTATTGCCTTTGGTGTCGCACCAGCAGTGATGCTTTACAAATGGTCTCTTATGCCCTTTGGACGGGTTGGATGGGCAGCTGCATTTCTATTCGTAACATGTGGTGCACTGAGGCTTGCCAGATACAACATTCAGATGGGCTCGAAAGAATCCAAGTCATTTACTGGAATGCCTATTCCCGGCGCTGCTATGATTATCGCAACACTCATAATCTTTTATCATGAAATGTGGGAAACAGTCCCTGTTAAAAATTATTTTATACTTGTTTTTACATTTTTTCTTGCAGTGCTTATGGTAAGTACATTGAGATTTCACGGCGCAAAAGAGTTGGATTTCGGCAAAAGAAAGCCGTTCTGGATCTTGGTTGCAATAGTTATTGTCTTTGTGCTGATAGTTATACATCCGCCGGTAGCACTTTTTATATTTGCAATGATTTATCTGATTGGCGGCATAATTGAAAACATAGTTTTATATTACAGGAAAGGGAAGCAAATGAATAAAACAGGTGTTGAACGATGAGGAAAATAAAGATATTTGATACCACACTCCGTGATGGCGAACAGTCGCCAGGCGCATCCATGAATATTGAGGAAAAGTTGACACTTGCAAAACAGCTTGCACGACTCGGTGTTGATATTATTGAGGCCGGATTTGCATTCAGTTCACCTGGTGATTTTGAGGCAATAAAGACTATAAGCAATGAGGTAGATGGGCCGATTATATGCAGTCTTGCCAGGGCAAGGGAAGAGGATATAAAAAGGGCATGGGAGGCACTCAGTAGTGCTCCAAAGATAAGGATTCATACATTTCATTCTACATCTGATATCCATCTCAAATATCAGTTCCGCGTAAGCAGGGAAGAGGCATTAAAAAGGTCTGTTGAGATGGTCAAACTTGCAAGGAGTCTTGTCGAGGATGTGGAGTTTTCACCTATGGATGCAACCAGAACTGATATTGGTTACCTTTGTGAAGTTGTCGAGGCTGTTATCGAAGCAGGCGCTTCAACAGTAAATATACCTGATACAGTTGGATACAGCATTCCGATTGAGTTCGGGGCAATGATAAAGGCTATCCACGACAGGGTTAAAAATATTGAAAAGGCTGTGATTTCGGTGCACTGTCATAACGACCTGGGACTTGCAGTAGCAAATTCGCTATCAGCTGTTTTAAACGGAGCCGGACAAATTGAATGCACTATAAATGGTATTGGAGAGCGTGCGGGAAATTGTTCCGTGGAGGAGGTTGTGATGGCCCTGCGGACAAGGCGCGATATTTTTAATGCTGATACAGGAATAAATACAGAAGAGATAATACGCAGCAGCAGGCTTGTTACCAAGATAACAGGGATTTCCGTACAGCCGAACAAGGCGATTGTGGGGGCTAATGCCTTTGCACACGAATCCGGCATCCATCAGGATGGGCTTCTTAAGGAGAAGTCTACTTATGAGATTATCAGACCTGAAAGTATAGGTCTTCATTCTACAAAGCTTGTCCTCGGCAAACATTCCGGACGGCATGCTTTTAAGGCAAGGCTAAAAGAACTTGGACATATTCTTGCAGATGAAGATCTGAATAAGGCATTCGAACGTTTTAAAAGACTTGCTGATCAAAAGAAGGACATATTTGATGAAGATATCGAGGCATTGGTTTCCGAAGAGGTTGCAAAGGTACCTGAGGTTTATAGGCTTATTGATTTGTATATTATAAGCGGTTTGAATCAGAAGCCGACAGCAACTGTAAAACTCAAGGTTGGTGAAAATGTAATAGACAGGATGGAGCACGGTGACGGTCCCGTGGATGCAACATATAAGGCTATTGCATCGATAACAGATACAAAGAGTAATTTGCTGAAATTCGAAGTCAAAGGGATTACAGGCGGCACAGATGCCCTTGGAGAGGTTATAGTTTCACTTGAGGAAGAAGGCAGGACTGTAAGAGGGCATGGCGCTGACACAGATATAATAATTGCTTCTGCAAAGGCATATATAAATGCGCTGAACAAGCTGGCAGCAAGAAAGAGGCAGTAAGGCGTTCCCGGTAAAGAATCAAGAAAATCTTGTGTTGGACACTTCCTATTAACAGTTCTATAAAAAGTAATAGACTTATCAAGTCAGTAAAGTTTCCCATGTTTCGTTACAATTTTTGAAGCTGGTTTTAGAAACTCCGGCTATCTTTTGAAATCCAGTAATTCCTTTTCTTTTGCTCTCATTTTAACTTTATGATATCTGCTTTTTTCATGGTCATAATCTATAAGATGAAGGAGTCCGTGGATAAGGAGCTTTTTCAGTTCTTCATTGAATGTAAGGCCATACTGTGATGCCTGTCTTTTAGCCTGATGAAGATTGATTATTATATCACCCAAAACAAATTGCTGAGAGCTGAGAGCTGAGAGCTGAGAGCTATATTCTATTTGCGGGAATGAGAGGACATCTGTAGTCTTATCCACACCCCTGTACTGACGGTTCAGTATCCGCATTCTCCTGTCATTTACAAAAAGGATACTGAGTTCAGCCTTGTGGAGGCCGAGCAGACGGAGTGTCTTCTTTAAAAGGCTTCTTATTCTCTGTCGATTTACCTTTATGAGTCTTTGCCGGTTCTTTATATAGACCTTCATCTGTAAAATCGAATCCTGGATAATCTATCCTTCTATGAAATATGCTTGTTAGTACGTGAGAGAAACGCTTCTTTATCTCATAGATATCTTTCAGTGTAAGCTCGCATTCATCGAGCTGACCGTCAAGGAATACATGGTTTATTATCCTGTCGACCAATGATGTAATTCTTGCCGGTGTTGGATCTGTAAGAACCCTTGATGCAGCTTCGACCACATCTGCCATCATCACAAGTGCTGCCACGCGCGTCTGTGGTTTTGGGGCATGATATTTATAGTCTTCCTCAACTGGTGTGACATCCTCTTTCTGCTCTTTTGCCTTTTGATAAAAATAACTGACCAGCATGTTACCATGATGCTGCTCTATGATATCAATAATCGGCTCCGGAAGCTTACCCTGCCTGGCAAGTTCAACACCCTCCTTGACGTGGTTGATGATTATCATGCTGCTCATGTGCGGGGTTAGTTTGTCGTGTTTACTGACTGAACCACTCTGGTTCTCAATAAAATATTCCGGCATCTTAATTTTACCGATATCATGGTAATATGCACTTACCCTCGCAAGTAAAGGGTTTGCGCCGACTGCTTCTGCAGCAGATTCCACAAGGTTTCCGACAATAACACTGTGATGATATGTGCCCGGTGCTGTGACCATAAGGGTTTTCATTATTGGCTGATCGAGATCAAGCAGTTCGAGCAAGCTTATGTCAGTGGAGACCTTGAATAAATATTCAAGAATGGGAAGCAAAATGGAAACAATTGCAGTAACGCCAATGCCTCCAAGCGCGGCAAACATTATTGAGGGTGGTGCCTTAGCTGTGAAAAGCTCGTTTTTAAACAGGAGTATTATTATTACAGTTAAGATATTTACTGCAATTACATAGCTCCCTCCTTTGAGGAGAGAAGACCTCTTTTTGCACCTTATAACACTGAAGGCTGCTGTAATGCTTCCAACAAATGCATAAATGGTAAAGGATGCATCATGAAGCCAGAGCCCGGTGAGGAGACTGACAATGAAGGAAAAAGTAATTGCAGTATGAAAATCAAAGAGGAGTGATACAAGCATTGCCCCGGCCGGGATGGGAATCCCGAACAAGGCACTATCTAAGGCTTTGAGCTCCAGACCCTTGGAGAGGCTGTGCAGTAAATAACCGGATAACCTGCCTATCAGGAGGGTGCTTATAAGCATCATGCCGAGAAGTAATAACATATTGTATTTCTTAATATAGGCAGGTTTATATCTCATTATATCTCTGTAAAGAATAAACAGCAGGAGGCAGGTGATAAAGAAACCACCAATCAATTGTTCTATACTAAATTTTTCCTGTAATGACAGGGCAGCTATGAATCCGGCTGTGACAATTAAAGATGTCCTTATGATCTGATCATGTTTACCATAGCGGATGGGGGCATCTTTTACTTTTGAAGGAGTCACTTCAAACATTGTCCTGAAAAAGTCAATAATCCTTCGGGTTTTATTCTTCTGCAGACCGTTTTTCATATCTTTCGTATGCCTTTACAATTTCCTGGACAAGCTTGTGCCTTACCACATCTTTTTCAGAGAAATATATAAATTTAATACCTTCAATATCACTCAGTATCCTCTCAGCCTCTATAAGGCCTGAAGTCTTTCCTGTGGGAAGGTCTATCTGAGTTATGTCTCCTGTAATAACGGTCTTTGAATTAAATCCGAGTCTTGTAAGGTACATCTTCATCTGCTCAGAAGTTGTGTTCTGAGCCTCGTCAAGAATTACGAACGAATCATTAAGGGTTCTGCCCCTCATGAATGCAAGCGGTGCTATCTCAATAATTCCACGCTCTACAAGTTTGCCTGCTTTTTCTGCCTCCATCATATCTAAGAGTGCGTCATACAATGGTCTCAAATAAGGGTTAAATTTCTCGTATATGTCGCCAGGCAGAAAACCAAGTTTTTCTCCTGCTTCTACAGCAGGCCTTGCAAGAACGATCCTGCTTACCTGTTTTTTGAGAAATGCATTTATGGCCATTGCCATTGCAAGATAGGTTTTCCCTGTACCTGCAGGTCCTATACCGATGACTATATCGAAATTTTTTATAGCATCTATATATCTTCTCTGGGTCTCTGTTTTTGGTATGATGAATCTTTTTTTTGAAGACACAGGGATGTTATTCAAGAATAGGTCTTTCACTGAAGTATATTCCCCTTCCGATGTAGTAGACCTCAAAGCATAACGTATGTCTTCAGGGTTGAGATTGTATCCGCTTAAGTTTATTGATCTAATATCCTGGATAAGTCTTTCTGCCTTTTCTACAGATTTATCAACACCCTGCAAAAAAATCTTATTTCCTCTTTGAGAGGCTATAATACCAAGTGTTTCCTCTATCACCTTAAGGTTTTTGTCAAGCCCTCCATAAAGAAGGTTAGATTCTTTTTCACTGTCAAGTTCGATCTCTAAGGTTAACGTAAGTCCTCCTGGTCTGTCTTAAACGTTACGAATGTTTTCAGACCCTCAGCCTTTTTTATTTTGATAGATAGTACCTCAGCCTCTTTTCTGGTAACGAAATCGCCTGCCATCACCTTATAGAGTTTTTTCTGTGTTTTTGTTTCAGTTGGGGCTATATATGTCTTATATCCTTTTTTATCAAGCCTTGACTTAAGGGCATTTGCATCGGAAATATCCTTGAATGCACCTGTCTGAACTGTGTATTTTCTTGTTTTAAGAGTTTTTTTAGTTTCTTTAGTTATTTGAGTTTTCGTGGTTTCTTGAGCTTGTTGGGCTTTTACGGTTTGTTGAGTTTCTTGCGGTTTTTGGGTTTGCTCCGGTTGCTGGACTAATGCCTCTTTTTTCTCAGATTCTATATTTTTCTGTTCAGCACTTTCCTGTACAGGTATAACAGTTGTCTGATTTACAACAGGAGGTTGGAAGCTTTTACCAACAAAATAACCGAGTGTAAAACTAAGTGAGGATGTAATGAGTATAGCTATAATAACGGTCCATTTGCCAATATAAAATACGGATGACATTTCTTTAATTTCAGTTCTTTTCATAAAATAAGCATAGCATCACCATACGATAGAAATCTATACCCTTCGGCGATAGCCTCCTTATAAGCCTTAATCAAATTTTCCCAACCGCACATAGCAGAGGCTAACATGAGAGGAGTAGACCTGGGAAGGTGAAAATTTGTGACTAGCGAGTCAACAATGCCGAACCTATATCCAGGATAAATAAAGATATCAGTTGTCCCTTTTAATCTCCCATTTTGAGAAAATACATTGCAATTGCTGCTCATATATCCCTCTATTGCCCTTGTTGTAGTTGTTCCTACAGAAATAACTCTTTTACCGGAGGCTTTGACCTCTTTAATTTCAGAAATAAGTTCGTTGTCTATTTCAAAATACTCAATGCCCATAGAATGTTCTTCAACGTTTTTGGTTCTAATGGGGCTGAATGTGCCAGTGCCTACATGCAGTGTCAGTTCTCTTAGTAATATACCCTTTGAGGTGATCTTATTTAGCAATCTATTTGTAAAGTGAAGGCCTGCTGTAGGAGCTGCTATGGAGCCTTCCTTCTTTGCATATATAGTCTGGTAGGTTTCTTTATCTGATTCATCAGGAGAACGTTTTATATAAGGTGGAAGTGGCATGTTACCGTATTTCCAGATGATATCCATGAAATCCCCGGAATATTCGAAATATGCAGTATCCCCATTATGAAGCTCTAACTGTAATCCCTCTGAAATCTTCAGTGTTCCTGTGAACCTTCCTTTTGAAAGCACCTCCCATGCATTACCCTCTTTCTTTCTTACGAGCAGGATTTCTAACCTGCCCCCGCTTTTTTTAAGTCCGGTAAGCCTTGCAGGGAAGACCCGCGTGTTGTTTGTAAGTAGCAGGTCTCCTTTATCAAGATATGAAGGAAGGTCAGAGAACCTTTTGTGTTCAACGATACCGTCTTTATGAAGCACAAGAAGTCTTGAGTTGGACCGCTCTTTCAATGGCCGTTTTGCAACCAGGTATTCAGGGAGAAAAAAGTCGAAATCAGCGACTTTCATACAACTGTATTATAGTCCCTGGGTAAAAAAAGGATAGGATTTCTTTGTAATTTTTCCCTTCACGTGTCATCTGGAGTGCACCCCACTGACACAGTCCAACACCGTGACCATAACCTTTTCCTTTAAATATCATGGAGTCCCCATCACGCGTTACACTAAAATTTGTGCTCGGAAGACGACTCCAGCCGAGTGCTTTTCTGAGATCGGTTGCATTGATTGTATTTATTCCAGAATTATTTATTATGTCGAGTTGTTTAACCCTTTTTGTTGAGGTATAGGACTTTATTGATATTTCTTTAATCCCTGACAGGTTTAGTGCCTTTTCGATCTCGGTAATCTCAATCCTCTTTTCCCATGCTGAGTATGGTGATATTTCACAGTTTGATTCCACTGATTTTAAATAAGGGTAGCTTTTTCCAAAGACATCCTCTGGGTTTTCTGTTTTTCCGCCACATGTTGAATGATAAAAGGCCTCTATTGGTTTATTGTCGAAGGTGAGTATCTCGCTGCTTGTTTCTGCAACAGCATATGCTACCCTTACGTCAGGATTATTACCCTTATAAACCTGATGAAGAACAGAAGATGCAATATGGTATATCGAGTCTCCATTCATCCTTTTCTGATACACAGCATATGTCCTTGATATAACAGCCTGTACCTTAAGTGCTTCCATATCCCAGTTTGAACCAACCTCTGCCACAACAACATCCTTAACATAATCCTCTATCGGAAGTTCGTTTATAAGATAGAGCCCGCCTTCACCTTTCCACACATCAATATTACCAGTATAGCGGGAACCCATCACGAGGAGATCTCCCCTCATACTCCCGAGCTTCTCTATCTTTTCATTCTTTGCAGGGATTTTAGGATAAACCTCATTTACTATGAGAACCTTTATATTAGTCTCAGCGAAAGCAGTGAAAAGTGAAAAGTGAAAAGTGAAAAGTGAAAAAAAGAAGAAGATAAATAATTTCTTTAACTTTGAACTTTGAACTTTGAACTTTTCACTTTTCATTATCTTCTCCTGATAAGCCAGAAAATAAAGGTTAAAATCACACTTAAGAGTATACTTGTAGCTAAAGGAAAATAAAAACTGAAATTCTTCTTCTGGATTATGATGTCTCCGGGAAGTCTGCCGAGCCACGGAATCTTCCCGGAAAGAAGAAGTATCCCGCCGACAGCAGAGATTACGATGCCGAGAATTATGAGAAACCTGCCTATGTACTGGATACCATCTGTCATCGGTTCACTTCTTATATCTCACGTAATCGTTTAGCAGTAAACTATTATTTTTGTCATTCCGGCTTGTCCGGAATCCTTCCGATATTGCTAAATAAAGATTCTCGATCCCGAAAGCGTTCGGGAGGAATGACTTTAGGGTTCACAATATGTTATGAGTCGTTACCTTCTGTTTTTTTAATGTATCTCTCCATCTCCGAATATACACATCCGCAATATTTCTGTCTGTAAAGTCCAAGTTCTTTTGACAGACTTATACCAGCCTTCCATCCAGGTCTGAAATCTTCAACATAGAATGGTATGGAATATCTCTTACCCATCTCTTTGCCAATAGTTATTATCATATCAAATTTCTGGTAAGGACTAACAAGGAGGGAAGTCGTAAAACCGTCAAGCCCCATCTTTTTTGCGGTCCTTGCTGCCTCCTCAAGTCTCATAGAGTAACAAATGATGCATCTGTTATTTTCCTTATTTACCACTTTTCTTAGGAATTCCTTCAACCCGTAGTGGTCAATATATTCTATGTCCAGACCCCATATCTTCTGGAGTTTTTGAACAGATTCAATGCGCATTTGATATTCGGTATAAGGATGGATATTCGGATTAAGCCAGAGCCCTTTTACATCAATGCCCTTAGAGAAAAGGCTCTTAATCGGGTATAAACTGCAATTGGCACAGCAGATGTGCATTAAGAGCTTCAACTAAAGCACCTGTTTTACAATGAACCTTGTTCTATCATTAGGCCGGAGTAACGCTCTCCATAGTGCTGCTGAGTTTTTCTGTTTTCGAGAATGCCAGCATTCCCATAAAAATCAAATTTATAACAGGTAATAACATCAAGAGTCCTAACCATTTGTTTTTACCCAGATTTTCTGTTATACAGATCCAAAGATAAAAGTATACAATGGCACCTACTATTGGAATTATAAATAGTATAACCCACCATCCTGGTTTACCTGCAGAACTTACAATGGTCCATAACTGAACAATCGGAATCCATGCGGTCCATGGGGCAGACACCTGGAGTTTTTTTGCAATAAGGAAAATGCATAAACAAGCGTACAGATATACGGCTACTCCCAAGACTAATAGAATCATTCCAAAACCAGCCACCAAGCCGGTTAGAATTCCGGGAGCGGCTTCAGGCATAAAATCTTTAGATAGCGGAAATTGAGGTAGTCCTGCAGGGGGTTGAGTTGCTTGAGGCTCAACTTTTGGCGGTTCAGGAGCCGCCGATTTTTGTTTAGGAGTAACTAAAGGTTCATGAGGTTTCTGCGCTTGAAGTTCCCCTGTGACTTGCTTTTCAGGAAAAGGTTCTGGTTTTGTTTCCTGTTGTTTTTCTGTTTGCACAGGGACAGGCGGTTTCTTTTTTGAAGGAACGTGTTTGCCGGCTATTTTTGCAGCCTCCTCAGGAGATTTTCCTGCGGGAGCCACCAGTTCAGGTGAGAAGTTTGGATCGATTAGATATGCCTGCTTAAAATATTCATTTGCCTCGCTAAATTTCCTCAGTTCATATAACGCATAACCTATGCGATAATATGCAGAAGGGTCTGGTTTCTTTTTTATGTATTCTTTAAAAATCCCGACAGCCTCTTTATATTTTTTGCTATTGTAATATTTGAGAGCATTATCATAATCAGTATCGGTCTTTACAGTGTCAGTCTTTGCAAGAATTGTGTCTGATACTGCTAATAATACAAAAGACATAATTACGATAAAAGCGATTTTTTTCATAATCACCTCCATGTTTTAAAACGCCCTTTTAAGTTTTGGTTTAATATCCATATTGGCAAAAGTTTATCATTATATATACATGTTTGCAAGCCTTATCTAATTTAAATCTTTTACCATTATTATTAAAATGTCATCCTAAAACAATCCCTGTGGGACATTTATTCCGAGGTGCTGATATGCCCTTTCTGAAGCCTTTCTTCCATGTGATGTTCTGATTATAAAGTCTGATTTCAATAGAAAAGGTTCAACCACATCTAATAAAACATCTGTCTCTATCTGGAGAGTTGAAGCAAGTGCTTCAATACCGACAGGTCCGCCTTTATAATTCAGGATAATAGTTTTCAGCAATTTTCTGTCTGTTTCTCCCAAACCATGCTCATCAATACCTTCGAGGGCTAAAGCATCCATGGCTACATCTCTCGTTATTTTTCCTTGAGCTCTAACTTGTGCATAGTCACGAACACGTTTTAATAACCTATTTGCGACTCTTGGAGTTCCTCTTGCCCTGCGGGCTATTTCATAAGTGCCATCCTGCTCTATGGCTATACCTAATATTGCCGAGGAACGGTTTACAATTTTGATCAGATCTTTTTCAATATAAAAATCCAGATCTCTTGTAATACCAAATCTTTCTCTCAAGGGTGATGATAGCAGGCCGGATCTGGTTGTTGCACCGATTAAAGTAAAAGGTTCAAGCCTGTATCTGTGAGTTCTTGCATGTACACCTTTGTCGAATATGAAATCCACTGCAAAGTCTTCCATTGCCGGATAAAGGAATTCCTCGACAGTTTTCGGTAGTCTGTGTATTTCATCAATAAAAAAAACATCACCTCTTTCCATATGTGTCAGAATACCCATCAAGTCGCCGCCTTTTTCTAAAGCCGGGCCGGAGGATGTAATAATCTTAGTACCCATCTCATTGGCAATGATATGAGCTAACGTTGTCTTTCCCAAGCCCGGAGGGCCGTTAAACAAGATGTGGTCTATAGGTTCTTTCCTTTGCAACGCAGCCTCTATCGCAATCTTTAGTGTTTCTACTATTTTATCTTGCCCTATATAGTCAGAAAGCCGCTTGGGTCTTAAGGTTAAGTTGTTATCTTCATCGGAAGGGTTTTTTTCTTCTAAAATTTCCGGAATCTTATTTGTCTCTTCGTAGATCACGCCTTTTGACCTCTGTATACTTCCTCAAATAATTCTTCGGATGAACTTATACGGGTATTCCGTTTCATAGCTTCTTCTATCATCTTCCGTGCTTCTATCAGCTTATGACCCAATTGTCTCACAAGAACATCCTCGACTTCTTTCCTGAAATCTTCTACAACTTCGGGTGGTAATTCTATCTCTGGCATTAATGCATACATTGCTACCTTTCCTTTAAGAGTAGCGACAATCTTATCAGCTTTTCTTTCACCAATGCCTTTTAACTGCTTTAAGGCTCTCGTATCTTTTTCTTCTATGAAACGAGCTATTTCTCTCACGGGTTTTGTCAGGGCCTTAACAGCCGCAGTAGGTCCAATATCTTCAACAGATATGAAAAGCTCGAAGAATTTTTTTTCAAAAGGATGCTTGAATCCTACAAGAACAGGTTTAGGCTGTCTTTCTGTCTGGTTATATGAGATATGTAATTTTAATTCTAATTCATTATCGGGGTTCTTGTTCTTATCTCTCTTAATTTCGTTCATCACATAAGCCGGGATTAATATATCATAACCTGTTCCACCAACAAACAATGTAATTCGATCATCATATATTTCTTTTAGTTTTCCTTCCAGATAAGATATCATTTATATCTCCCTGGCGTCTTTCTATAAAATGCAGTTAAGGCTACAGCCAATGCGTCTGAGGCATGAAAGGATTTAACATTAGTGATCTTAAGCAATTTTTTTATAGTCTCTTTAACTTGATATTTGTCTGCTCCGCCATGTCCCACTAAAGAATTTTTTACCTCTTTTGGCGTGATCTCAATCATCGAGACATTATTTTGGAAAACAGATATATATATGATACCTAAAACCCCACCTAATAATATACCAGCTCTAGGGTATCTGACCAGAGAAAATACATTCTCTATAGCAATTAAGTCTGGATGTAATGTGCGTATCAAATGATTTATGTCAGAATGAATCTGGAACAGTCTGTTGGAGATATGTTCTTTTGGAGATGTTTTAATATAACCGCATTTAAGTAAAGATGAAGCGTTTTTATCACATTTGATAGCCCCAAAACCAGTACTGGCTAAACCTGGGTCCAAACCTAAAATAGTAAAGTTATTTTTTCCTTGGTGCTTCAAATAGTATCTCTTCTACCATCTGGCATATGATATGTCCGAGTGTTATGTGGGTCTCCTGAATTCGCGGTGTGTTATCAGATGGGACGATGAATGTATATGTTGCCTTAGATGCAAGTTTCTCTCCTTTTAGGCCGGTAAATGCAACTGTTGTTAATTTCTTCTTTTTTGCAACATCCATCGCCTTAAGGATATTAGGTGAATTTCCACTTGTACTGATTGCGATTACAACGTCCCCCTCGTTTGCAAGGGCTTTAAGCTGTTTTGCAAAGACTTCAGAAAAATCATAATCGTTAGCAATTGAGGTTATCACTGCCATGTCAGTATTGAGCGCGATAGCTGGAAGACCAGGACGATCTTTTTTGAACCTATTAGTAAACTCTGCCGCGATGTGAGAGGCGTCAGTTGAACTACCGCCATTGCCAAAAAGGATTAGTTTTTTCCCATCATTGAAGGCATTGGCGATAGCCTTTGCAACCTCAATGATTTTATCAAGATTCTTTTCTTCTGCAAATTTCTCTTTAACGTTGATACTTTCTTCAAATGCCTTAAGTATTTTGTCTTTCATATCAGCAAGGTTATTAGTTTTTTCCGCCCCGGCAGATTTGCCTGAGGCGAACATGATATCTCTATTTCTTGATTAGAGTAACCAAATCAGAGTTTTTATGTCAATCAGTTATATAACTTTTTTACCAAAATCCTTGACCTTTCAATAATTCTATGTAATACTATTCGCGAAGTTTCGGAAGTTTTGTTGTATACAGCCTCAAGGACTATGAATCTTGCGGCTTCTTTATGGCAAGATTCCGTAATCTTCGATTATTATTTATTTGCAAGGAGGTGTAGCAGCATGGTAAAGGGAACCGTTAAGTGGTTCAATGAATCCAAGGGTTTTGGATTCATCACCAAGGAAGACGGCGGAGATGTTTTTGTTCACTATTCTGAAATTCAGGGAAATGGGTTTAAATCCCTGTCCGAAGGTCAGGCAGTGAGCTTCGAAGTTGTTGATGGTCCTAAAGGTCCAAAAGCAGCAAACGTTACAAAACTCTAAGCCAAAAAATGCAGGTCTCGATTTATCGAGACCTGCATTATCAATAATGCCAATCTTATAAATCTCCACAAAATATTCAATCTGTGAATTATTTTTTTACAATGTCATTCTGGCTTGTCCAGAATCCTTCCTTTTTGTCATGTTGAACTTGTTTCAACATCTAAACGACTAAGATTCCGGGTCAAGCTCGGAATGACAAATAACAAGAAAGATTCCCGACAAGCGGGAATGACGTTGAATGAAGACAATAGCTGGCAAGAGAAAATTTTTCTTCATGTGCATTGACTTATAAATATGTATGATTCATCAATTGACATTGGAATGCCAAAACATTTTAATATTAAGCTGATGGATTCAGAGGAACACTTAGAGATAGTCAATAATATGGGCGAGGTTATCGGTTACGCACTGAGATCCGAGATTCACGGCAACCCGTCTTTGATTCACAGGGTAGTGCATGTGCTTGTATTTAATAAAAAGGGAGAACTTCTTTTACAGAAACGTTCACAAAATAAGGATGTTGCTCCTGGGAAATGGGATACATCGGTTGGGGGGCATGTGGGAATAGGTGAAGAACTGCATTTTTCATCCAGAAGAGAGATGCATGAGGAACTCGGGGTTAGCGGTTGCGAACTCGAATGTCTATATACATATATTCATAGCAATCTGTATGAAACAGAGCTTGTTACTACTTATCGATGTATATATGATGGCGATATCTCTTTTAATAATAGTGAGATTGAGGAAATAAGATTCTGGAGTTTTGATGAGATAAGAGAAGTCATGGGCAAAAATATGTTAAGCGATAATTTTGAGGATGAATTTAAGACTTATCTTGGTAATCACCTGCCGCGATAATAAGCATTCTGATTAACGAACTTATCTATACGGAATAAAAACGATATCTTTTATCTCTGCTGGAGGGCCTTCTTTTGAAGGGCCCAGAGCAGTTACCCTGTAGTTCCTTTTCGTTGATGGTTTATCTTTATCAAGGAATGCAGGAGTCTGAGTCTCTCCAAGAAATATAAAACCCTCTTTTTTATTTATTTCTCTGTAAACCTTATAGCCGGCTACCCATGTCTCAGGGGCTTCTTTCCAGATGAGATATACATTCTCCTTTTTAACCACTGTCTGAAGGCCTGAGGGAGAAGATGGAATAAATTCGAACGGATTTATCTCAATCTCCTCTGAAGCAGCTCCTTCATCCCTTATATTGCCTCCTACAAGGCTTCTTATTGTGTAATAGGCAGGCCTATCAAAGTTATCCCTGAATGAAGTTTCTTTTGCTGGTTCTTTATTCACAGGCATTAATTGATATGTGCCTTTCTCATTACTTTTATAGATGTTATACATGATTCTATCTCCTGCACTTTCCCAGTTCAATGTCAAAGAGTCATGTTCTATCTTAAATAGAATGTTTCCGGGAGGAGGAGGGCTGGTTTCAGGAACAATTTGTATAATATTTGAGTCATTACTTATTACACCTTTCAAATTCTGGGAAACAATTTTATATTTGTACGTAGAGCCTGTTTTAAAATCATTATCTATATAAGACCGCTTATTGTTTTCAAGGGTGACAATCTTTTCAAAATCCCCCCCGTCCCCTTTTTCTTTCACCTCGGCGAATCCGCCGGGATGCGGAAGGGGGGGGGTAGAGGGGCTTGATTTCATCAGATAAAATCCCTTTAGTGCTGGTTCTTTATCTTTTGGAAACTCCCACAGGAGGATAATCTCTGATTCTCTGTGGATGGCCCTGAGCACAGAAGGCGGGTCTGGCTTTTCGTATGATTTAAGCGTTGGGTCGCCTTTTTTGCCGCATGATGTAAGTAAGCAGCAAGCAGTAAGCAATAAGCAGTAAAAAACTAAAAATCCCGATCTGAATTTCGACTTCCGGATTCTGTATTTTTTGCTATCTTCTATAATTCCTTTATGTTTCAAGTTAAGATAGTTCCCTATAATCTACTTACTACTTACTGTTTTCCTGAGTCTTCTTATCTGTTTTATAACTTCGTCAAGCGATGTGCCACCCAGAGATTTTTTATTCCTTACGGATTCTTCTGCTTTTAGACAGGAATAGATATCGCTTGTAATTAAATTTGAAAAGGTATTCAATTCTTTTAATGTGAGATCTTCAAATCTTTTTTTCTTTTCAATACAATAAAGTACAATCTTACCTGTGATTTCATGAGCTTTCCTGAAAGGGGTCCCCTTTTTTACAAGGTACTCTGCGATATCAGTTGCAGTCGAATAGGCGTTTCCTGCAGTTTTATGCATTCTCTTTGTATTAAATCCTGTAACAGGCAACATTTCATTCAGGATAATGAGACAGGATTTGACTGTATCCACTGTATCAAAAACAGGCAATTTGTCTTCCTGTAAATCCCTGTTATATGAGAGTGGAAGGCCTTTCATTACAGTTAAAAGAGATAACAGATTTCCATAGACCCTCCCTGTTTTTCCTCTGATGAGTTCTGCCACATCCGGATTTTTTTTCTGAGGCATTATGCTTGACCCTGTCGTGTAAGCGTCAGGTAGTTCAATGAACCTGAATTCCTCTGCTGACCATAATATAAGTTCCTCGGCAAGTCTTGAAAGGTGCATGATAAGTAAGGCAGTATTTGATAGGAACTCTATTGCAAAGTCCCTGTCAGATACAGCATCAATGCTATTTTGAGAGATTCCTTCGAAACCGAGAAGTTTTGCGACATAAACCCTATTTATAGGAAGAGCTGTTCCTGCAATAGCACAAGAGCCTAATGGAAGTAGATTTATCCTTTTTGATGCATCTTTAAGTCTTTCGATATCCCTCTGCAGCATCTCAACATAGGCAAGCAGGTGATGAGAAAGGAGTACAGGCTGTGCCCTTTGCATATGTGTATAACCAGGCATTAATGAATTGAGGTGTTTTGTTGCTATATTAAGAAGTGTCTTCTGGAATTTCTTTATGAGTGATAATATCTCTCTCGTTTCTGCCCTTAGGTATAATCTTAGGTCAAGTGCTACCTGATCGTTCCGTGATCGTGCTGTATGAAGTTTTCCACCAGCATCACCTATTTTTTTTATGAGTGCAGCCTCGATATTCATATGAATATCCTCGAGATCTTTTCTGAACCTGAACTTTCCTGACTCTATCTCGTGTGCTATATCTCTAAGCCCATTGATTATCTTTTCAGAATCCTCTTTCGGGATTATCCCCTGTTTACCGAGCATCTTTGCATGTGCAATACTTCCTCTGACATCGTGTCTCCATAAACGGTGGTCAAATGAGATAGATTCTGTAAAAGATTCTACGATCTTAGAGGTTTTTCCCTTGAACCTTCCTGCCCAGGGTTTTTTCATATTTTTTTCCTGAACCCCATTGTTATATCCACCATAACAGGTCAGTAAGTGGCATTACAGATATATCGCCTTTTATCGAAGCCATACCGCCTTCCTAAATAACTCCTTTCAGCTAATTACATAGAAGAACGAATCCATAATAATAAAGGTCAGGGGAGATACTGTCAAGATAGGGCCTATTGATATTATCAGACATGGAACACCTTTGCGGGTTCAAGACTAATGGGTCAATGACTCGTAGAGACTCGACAAATAGCAATAAATGGTCGCTGTCCTTTGGGACTATTTTAGGCAATCATCCCGCCACAGGCAGTTAAACTGCTCGCATGCTCCTGCGGTAGCACCACCAAAACAGTCAAAGTTTCCTTCAGATAGCTGGATGGCACGGATAATATCATCTTTCTTCATATTCCCGACCATTACACCTTTTCCCTTCGCAATCCCTTTTACCTGTTTTAAAGTCATACTTATCCTCCTTGCTTAGGTGAACAGTATACCAAATCTACTTTACTATTTTCAAACTGATATCTACTGCTACTGCAGAATGTGTGAGTGCACCAACAGAAATTAGATCAACACCTGCCTCAGCAATATCTCTTACATTTTCGAGTTTAACGCCGCCGGATGCCTCAAGTAAAACTCTGCCGTTTGATATCTTCACAGCCTCTTTTATATCACTAACCGACATATTGTCTAACATTACTATATCGGCACCAGCCTTTATTGCTTCTTTAAGGTCATAAAGATTTTCAACCTCCACCTCTATTTTGGCAAGATGGTGACTACTTTTTGCAAGTTTTACAGCTTCTTTGATGCTGCCTACTGCCTCTATGTGGTTATCCTTTATAAGGATACCGTCAAAAAGACCGAACCTATGGTTACCTCCTCCTCCCATTCTTACTGCGTACTTTTCCATGAATCTCTGGCATGGAGTTGTCTTTCTTGTATCGACTATCTTTGCCTTTAGTCCTTTAATCTTATGAACATACATACTGGTGAGGGTTGCAATACCTGAGAGTCTCTGTAGTATATTCAGACTTACTCTTTCTCCTGAGAGAATAGCCCGGGTTTTTCCATGAACCTCAGCAACCACATCTCCTTTCATGACATTAGCACCCTCATTATAAAACACCTTAAAGGAAATCGAGGGGTCAAGTATTTGAAAAACCTCTCTTGAAAAAGGAAGACCGGCCAGAACAAAAATTCCCTTTGCAATATAAAGTGCCCTTGATTCATTCTCATCAGGTATCAGGAGGGATGTAGTAATATCACTAGGACCTATATCTTCTTCAAGGGCGCGATGAATTAGATCGATAACACTTGAAGGAATCTCCATCCTATTTCCTTCCGGATAATA
>Ga0214474_1000396_pt1 | contig 21858 bp, 19 predicted proteins | sample RVTome_2_FD_187335 | JGI IMG/M metagenome (GOLD analysis project Ga0214474, IMG submission 187335) | Soil microbial communities from uranium-contaminated site in the Upper Colorado River Basin, Wyoming, United States - RVT95D214 HiSeq ...
GGCGCTCCGGCAAATTTAACCCAGAGTTTCACTAATGCAATGGCAAAGCTTGCTACCTATCATGTAGTGGCAGGATTTGTCACAGGCGGCATTTCCATATTGGTCCTTATTTTCGCTTTCATACGCCAGTCCAGTATTTACGTCCGCATTTTTGCAGTCCTGGGATTCATCATAACTGTTTCAGCGGGCATTGGCGGATTCCTATTTGTGAAATCAGGATTTCAGGACCGGTGGGCACTGGGCCAGATGACGGACAGCTTCGTCGGCGCCTACGCCGCGTATTTCCTACAACTTTTCTTCATGAATAAGACTCCCAAGTTCCCATGGACTTCGCAGAACCAATAGAACAAAGCATTCCTTTCCGGCGTCTGTTATAGCTCAATTCGTCGTTTAGTCGATAAAATGATCGTTCCATATCTCATAAAGCGGGAAAGAAAGAAATACAGTGATTTCGAGAGGAGTTATCCCAGAAAACGAGACTGTGATAGACGTATGTAATCTACCCTCCGACAGTTGAAAATCATGTAAGCAGAAAATTTCTTGACATCGGCGATAAAAGGTAGTAGAAATAGCGAGTGCGATGAACCCCGTTTGCTTAAGATAATGGTCATTCCTCTTTCAGGAGGTGGGAGATGAAGGGAACCCACAAGACAAAAAAACAGCTAATTGATGAATTGAACTCCCTGAGTCAGCGCATCACTGAGTTGGAGGCAGCGCAAGCCGAACACAAGCGCGTGGAGCAAGATGCGAGGCTGCCGCAGCTAATTTTGGACAAAATTGTCCAGGTTCTGGAGAGTGCCGTTGACTCCATGTTTATTCATGATGCCGAGGGTAACTTTATTTATGTTAATGAAGCGGCTGCCCGGTCGCACGGCTACACCAAGGAGGAATTACTTAAAACAAATCTCCGCAAGCTGAGGGTTCAGGACTCTTCGGAAATATTCGAGAGACATATGAAGGAAGTTATGGAAGAGGGTGACGCCATTTGCGAGATAGGGCACTATCGTAAAGATGGCTCAGTCTTACCACTTGAAATTAATACCAGGGCGGTTGAAATAGACGGTAACATGGTTCTTTTCAGTGCGGCGCGTGACATCACCGAGCGCAAGCAAGCTGGGGAGGCGCTGCGAGAGAGAGAAGAGAGATACAGGTATCTTTTTGAGCACAGCCAGGTGGCTAATGCCTTAGTCGGGCTTGATGGAAAAATCATTGATGCCAATCAGGCGGCTGCGGAACTTTATGGATATGAGAAGAGCGAGATAATCGGGAAAGATTTGCTGGAATTTATAGCACCGGAGAGCCGGGCAACAGTAGCCGAAGCCTTTGCTCGCGGTTTACAGCGTACCTATGCTGAGCCTGTGGATGTTGATGCCATTACCAAAGGGGGCACCCGAACCTTCTTCTACCCGGGAGGTTACCAGTTGGTATTTGAAGGGGGTAAGCAGATAGGATTTTTGATTAGCGTAGTCGATATAACCGAGAGAAAGAAGGCAGAGGAAGCGTTAAGACAATCGGAAGAGAGATATAGGACTATATTGGACGAAATGCAGGATAGTTACTTTGAAGTTGACCTTGCCGGCAATTTCACCTTCGTGAATGATGCCAACTGCCTCCAGCTGGGGTATTCGAGGGAAGAACTGATAGGTATGAACTACAGGACCATCACCGTGAGTGACGATGTAGAAAGTGTTTATAATGCCTTTAACCAGGTCTATCGGGAGGGTCAGCCAATTAGAGGTTTTACTTTTAAAACCTCTAGGAAAGACGGTAGTATCGGGCAGGGCGAGCTGGCAGTTTTCCCCTTGCGAAGCAAAGAGGGCGAGATAATCGGATTTCGGGGAGTCGGTCGTGATATTGCCAGACGTCTGCAGATGATGGAAGCTTTAAGGCGGTCAGAGGAGAGATATAGAACTGTCCTGGACGAAATGGAAGAGGCCTATTATGAGCTGGACCTTGCCGGCAATTTAACTTTTCTTAATGACGCTCTAATCCGTAAGTCAGGCCGTTCCAGAGAAGAGTTAATGGGTATGGGATATAAGGATTACACGCCGGCAAAGGATTTGGAGCGCGTGTACAAGGCATTCAATCAAGTCTACAAGATGGGGAAGCCGCTCAAAGGCATTCCACTGCAGGCAATCAGAATGGATGGAACAATAATATCCAGTGAGGATACGATCTTACCCTTGAGAAACAAGGCGGGTGAGATTATAGGGTTCCGTGGCGTTAGTCACGATGTCACCGAGCGGTTGCAGATGATGGAAGCTCTGAGGCGGTCGGAAGAGAGATACCGGACAATGCTGGATGAAATGGAAGAAGCCTACTATGAGGTGGATCTGACGGGCAACTTCATTTTCTTTAGCGATGCATTGTGCCGCCAGTTAGGTTATTCCAGAGAAGAGATAATGGGGATGAGCTATCGAGTTTATGTACCGTCCGAGAACGCCAAGAAAGTATTTGAGGTCTACAATAATGTGTATCGTACGGGTGAACCACGCAAATTATTTACTTCGGCTCAGATTAGAAAAGACGGAACGCGAGTACATACCGAGGACTCAATTTTTCCTATGCGAGACGAAGAGGGGAAAATCATCGGATTTAGAGGTATTAGTCGTGACATAACCGACCGCAAACAAAGGGACGAAGAAAGGAAGCAACTCGAACAGAAAGCCCAGTTTGCCAGCCGCCTGGCTTCTGTGGGGGAACTAGCTTCCGGTGTCGCCCATGAAATAAATAATCCCCTCACTGCAGTAATCGGTTACGCCCACCTGCTGCTGGACAGAAAAGACATACCCGTGGACATAAAACGTGATGTCGAGGTTATCAACGAAGGCGCCCAGCGGGTGGCAGGAATTATTAAAAAATTGCTTGTCTTCGCCCGACAGACCAAGCCGGAGCGGACATATGTTGACATTAATGAAATCATAAATACCACGCTTGAGCTGCGAGCTTACTCTCTACAAAGTAATAATATTAAGGTTATACTCCAGCTCGACCCCGATTTACCTATGACCGTGGCTGACCCGGGTCAACTCCAGCAAGTTTTTCTCAATTTAATTATGAATGCCGAGGCGGAGGTAAAACTAAGCCACGGCGGTGGCAAGCTGTCAATTAAGACTGAGCAAATGGGTGATAACTTACGGGTGTCTTTCAAAGACAATGGTCTGGGGATAGCTAAGGAAAACCTGGAGAGGATATTTAATCCCTTCTTCACTACCAGAAAGGTGGGCCAGGGGACAGGACTGGGTTTGAGCGTCTGCCATGGAATAGTGACCGAACATAAAGGCAGGATATGGGCTGAAAGCCAGCTGGGTAGGGGAGCTACTTTCATTGTGGAGTTGCCCATAGTCAACGAGAATAAGCAGTTGGAGATGCAGGAGCCTGTGGTCCGGGAGACTCGGAAGGCGGTTAGAGCTAAGATACTGGTGGTGGATGATGAGATAGTGATAAGACAATTCGTAAGCCAGATATTGGCCGAGGAAGGTCATGAGGTAGAAGTCGTGGACAGCGCTGAAGGTGCTTTAGAGGAGGTCAATAATAAAGAATATCAGGCCATTATGTTGGATATCAAGATGCCTGGTATGAGCGGCATTGAACTATACCAGCATTTTCAGAAGATATCCCCACCACTGGCAGACAAGGTAGTTTTCATAACCGGCGACGTAATGGGAACGAGCACCATGACCTTTCTTTCCAAAACCAAAGCGCCGTATATTATCAAGCCTTTTGACGCCAAACAGTTGAAGGCAGAGATAAATCGTATATTAGCCGACAGGTGATTTAAAGAAAATACTGGGGCCCGACATTTGTTGGCTGGGGGCCTATTTGTACGGAATTTCGCTCTTGAGTCTATCCAGCCAGGCCGTTGATTTGAGCTGTTTCTCCAGAAGGTACTTGATATAATCCCGCATCACTTGTTCCAACTCTATAGCTAACTCCCGGTTTATCCTTACTCGCCTGGCGGCGGCGAAATCGCAGTTCTGCCACAGGCGCAGTACCTTCAAGGCATTCAGGGAAAGAGGGCGTGCCATCGGCTCGTTGAAACCGCAGCCTGGGCAAATGACACCACCAAGCCTTGAGCTGAAAAAATTGCTATCCGGCTTCAAAGATGAATTGCAGTCTGTACAATGTTGAAGCTGTGGACGGTAGCCGAGATGATCGAGGAAATGCAGTTCGAAATATCGCAGGATAGGCTCGCAGTCTTTTGATTGGGACAGCTGTTTCAATGTTTCCAACAATAATTCAAAAAGCTGCCGGTCTTCGATATGCTCGCCAGTAAAAGAATCAACCAGTTCTGCAATGTAGAGGCCCCGCGAAATACGCTCTAAATCATCCTTTATAGGCAGAAAGTTATCGATGGTCTGTGCCTGAGTGATGATATCGAGATTGCGGCCGCGAGCCAGCATCAGGCGACTATGGGTTAGAAGTTCTACGTGACCTCCAAGCTTGCTTTTAGGACGGCGTGTACCTTTGGCTACCGCTTTAAGCTTGCCAAGTTCAGGTGTATAAAGGGTGAGTATTCTATCGGCTTCGCCCAGCTTGATTCGTTTGATGATAATAGCTTCTGTTTGGTAAGTCCGAGGTGCTGTCATGGCCTGCGTCTGTTCACATTTCCTGCCTGCCTTCTAAGGCACGGCTGAGGGTGACATCGTCAGCATATTCCAGGTCGGCACCGTAGGGTAAACCGCGAGCCAGACGTGTGATTCTAATACCAAGAGGGGCAATCAAGCGCTGGAGATACATGGCAGTAGCTTCACCCTCCAGATTTGGATTTGTTGCCAGTATCACCTCGGTCACCAGACCATCATTAAGGCGTGACAGCAATTCCTTAATTTTAAGCTCATCGGGTCCTATACCATCAGTTGGAGCGATGACGCCATGAAGTACGTGATACAGGCCTTTGTATTTCTTGGTACGTTCCAGCGGCAGGATATCTATAGGTTCTTCGACGATGCAGATTTTAGTGTGGTCGCGTTCCTCGTCGCGGCACGTAGCGCAAGGGTCGGAGTCGGTTATGTTGAGACAAACAGAACACAAGGCCAGTTTTTCCTTCAGATTTCTGATGGCGTCGGCTAAGGCGCCAACTTCGCTGGCAGGTGCTCGAAGCAGGTAGTAAGTGAGCCGCTGGGCGCTTTTTGGTCCTATGCCAGGCAGTTTATTGAATTCTTCTATCAGTCTGGTAATGGGCTCAGCGGCGTGGATTGAATCTGTGCTCAAATGTCTTGCCCCCTTAAAACATACCTGGGATTTTGAGACCGCCGGTTAAGCCACTTAGATGGCTGGCAGCAAGTTCCTGTGATTTCTGAATAGCTTCATTGACTGCTGTCATAACCAGGTCCTCCAGCATCTCAGCGTCTTCAGCGTTTATAACTTCCGGCGATATACTCACCGAGCGAATTCTCTGCTGGCCGTCAATCACTATCTTGATAGCTCCACCTCCGGAGTTTACTTCAGTGGTCATATCAGCCAGCTCTTGCTGGGCCTTGAGCAGCTTAGCCTGTAAGTCCTGTGCCTGGCGAAGTACAAACTTGTTCATTCCTCCTCCATTCTGGGCTTTCTGCCGACAATAGTAGCACCATAGCTTTCTTTAGCCGCCTTTACCAGAGGGCTCTCGGTTTCCATTTTGCCCTTGGCTTTCCCGGCGGTAAGAACGCAACGCACCTGGTAGGAACGGCCGAATACTTCGTGCAGTTTCTTCTCCACCAGATGCTTATATTTGGGGTCTTCGATATATTCCTTGTGAAATTTATGATAAAAGCCGAGTGTAAGCGTATTATCTTCAATAGAAAGAGGTTCACAGGAGCTGCGTAAAAAGGCATCCAGGTTGCCTTTGGAGCCCTCGCCGCGCATAGCGTTGACAAAGTCTTTCCAGCGGTTGCGTATGTCTTCCATCTCCGGAGAAGACGTTATATCCGGACTTTTTACGGTTTCGGTTGGTTCTGCCTGGGCTTCGGCGCTTTTAGCCGGTACTGGAGTTTTAGCCTGGGTTTTAGCTTCGGTTTTTGCTTCCGGAGCCGCGGTTTTAGCCTGGATTTTGGCCTCGGTTTTTACCTCCGGAGCCGTTTTGGTTGATTTGGCAGGGCGGCTAGTCACCGCAGCAGACCCTTCGGGCTCAGGTTGTTTGGTTTTTACCGGCTGCTTAGCTCCGGTGACAGCTAAGCTACAGTCAACGAGGGCCAGTTCTAATGGCAGTGAGGAATAGTTGTCCAGGCGAAGGTCTATCTCGCCAAATCGTTTGACGGCTATTAGAAGGTAATCGAGGCCGACACCGGCTGCCAGCTCTTTTATCTCAATTAAGTCGTCACTGGTAACATCTAGGACTTCCTCCGAGCCAGACTTGACCAGGAGCAACTCTCTTAGATAGTCCACCAGCTCACGGTTAAATTGGCGTAGGTCGAGACCGTCACTGGCGACACTGTTAATAGTCTTAAGTCCGGCAGTGATATCCTTATTTACGATATGTCTGGCTAGCTCTCTGATTCGTAAATCTCCACTGATGCCCAGCATCTCCTGCACCTGGTGCAACTCAATCTCGTGCCCGTAATAAGTAACCAGCTGCTCCAACAGATTTTCCGAATCGCGGAGGCTGCCGGTGCTTACCTTGGCGATAAGCCTCAAGGCTTCAGACGCAATCTTAATATCCTCTTTTTCGCAGATAAGATTCAGCTTGGAGATAACTGCTGATTGGGACAATCGATGGAAATCGAATCTCTGGCAACGCGACATTATGGTTGACAGGACTTTATGTGGTTCCGTAGTTGCCAGTATGAATATAGCGTGAGGCGGCGGCTCCTCCAGAGTTTTGAGGAAGGCATTGGACGCTTCCTTAGTTATCATGTGGACCTCGTCTATGATATAGACCTTGTAGCGAGCCAGGTTGGGGGTGTAATTTACCTTCTCTCTAAGGTCGCGAATTTCATCGATGCCCCGATTGCTGGCGGCGTCTATTTCTATAATATCAGGAGCGCTGGCTTCATTTATTGCTTTACATAAGTCACAATTATTGCACGGCTCTCCCTGTTCCGGATTCAGGCAATTTATGGCTTTAGCCAGAATACGGCCGGTACTGGTCTTGCCGGTACCTCTTGGCCCGCAGAAAAGGTAGGCATGCGCTACCCGCCCACCGGCTACAGCGTGACGGAGTGTTTGGGTAACGTGCTCTTGTCCCACTACTTCCGATAGGTTTTTGGGGCGCCATTTGCGGTAGAAAACCTGGGAGGCCATGCCGCCATTATTATACTCTATAACGTGTTGATTGCTAAAGTTCGGGTGATAATTATCTTAACATTTAGAAGCCGTCTATTATACATTTATCTGGTTCGAATAGGAGAAAAAATTAGGTTGCAAAGCAATTGTGCATTGATTTTGAACCTATGCTATAATTGTGCGTTATAGCTGCATATTATAAGGAGTGTAAATTTGGATAAAGAGAAGAAGGGCGCTATCATTTCGGATTTCAAAGTGCACGATGGTGACACCGGCTCTACTGAAGTCCAGGTAGCGCTGCTTACGGAGAGGATAAATCAACTCTCCGAGCATTTGAAGACGCATCCTCATGACCAACACACCCGTCGGGGACTTCTGAAGCTCATAGGACAGCGAAGGCGTTTGCTTGCCTATGCTTCCAAGAGCGACATCAAGAACTATCGCAGTTTAATTTCCAGGTTGGGCCTGAGGAAATAAACTCAGAATGTTTGGGTAGGTTATGTCTGAGTCTGTCCAGGAAGAAATTGGGGGTAGGCGCCTAACTATCGATACGGGCAAGCTGGCAGCACAAGCTGACAGCGCTGTTACCGTTCGCTATGGCGATACGGTTGTTTTAGTCACCGTTTGCGTTAGTGACGAACCACGTGGAAACGGTGATTTCGTTCATTTAACCGTAGATTACGAAGAAAGGCATTATGCTGTCGGCAAGATTCCCGGCAGCTTTATCAGGCGAGAGGGACGGCCCAGTCAAGAGGCAACCCTGGCCGGGCGGCTAACCGACCGCAGTCTACGTCCGCTTTTTAACAAAAATTTACATAACGATGTTCAGATTGTGGTTACTGTCCTGTCCACGGACCAGGAAAATGACCCCGATATACTGGCGGTCAGCGGGGCTTCGGCTGTGATGACCCTTTCTTCCATCCCGTTCTATGGCCCTGTAGCTGCGGTGCGCGTCGGCTATCTCGGTGGCAACCTGGTACTAAACCCCACATTGCCTCAATTGGCCGATAGCCTTTTGGACCTTGTCATTGTCAGCACCAAAGAAGCTATAGTTATGGTAGAAGCAGGAGCCAAGGAAGTATCCGAAGAGATAGTCCTGGAAGCCATTAATTTTGGGCACAAGGCGAATCAGGACATTATCAAACTCCAGGAGCGTTTGCAACAGATTTGTGGCAAGCCCAAGATGGAGGTCAAGACCTCTGAAACCGGCGACGAATCGCTCGCCGCTGTATCTTCGGAATTTGGGAGCAGATTAGCTGAGGCAGTCAGGTTAGCGGAGCGGGATGAACGGGAAAAGACGATTGAAGCAGTCAAACATGAAGCTCTGGAGAAACTTAAGGAAACATTTCTCGAAGCTGACATTAATGCTGCCTTTGAAAACCAAATTAAAAAGGGCGCCAGGGCGTATATTCTGGAAAGAAGACAGCATCTTGATGGCCGCCCACCAAAAGAGATACGTCATATAAGTGGAGAAGTCGGTTTCCTACCGCGTACTCATGGCTCGGGCATTTTTAGTAGAGGGCTAACCCAGGTACTAACCATAACCACTTTGGGTTCTCTTCGTCAAGAGCAATTAATTGATGGTCTGGGACTGGAGGAGACAAAGCGTTTCATGCACCATTATAACTTCCCTCCATTTTCTACAGGTGAGGTAAAGCGCCTTGGCTCACCTGGTAGGCGCGAAATAGGACATGGTGCTCTGGCGGAAAGAGCACTGACGCCGGTGATACCTTCTGTAGACGAGTTCTCTTACACAATACGGCTGGTATCAGAAGTGCTCAGTTCCAACGGCAGCACTTCGATGGCCAGTGTCTGCAGTTCGACCCTGGCTTTGATGGATGCCGGCGTGCCGATTAAAGCTCCGGTGGCTGGTATAGCCATGGGACTGGTTACGGGCGACAATAATGACTATATTGTCCTGACTGATATTGAAGGCATGGAGGATGCCTACGGCGACATGGACTTCAAGGTGGCGGGTACGACGCAGGGAATTACGGCTCTTCAGCTAGACATTAAACTTAGAGGTATAAGTTACGACATTGTAGCTGAAGCGGTAAAACAGGCGCGTGAGGCGCATACTGAGATACTGGACAAGCTGAGGCAGATTATAAGCGCCAGCCGACCTGAGCTCAGCCCTTATGCGCCCCGAATGTACAAGATGACTATTGACCCGGGCAAGATCGGCGCGGTAATCGGCCCCGGGGGCAAGACCATCCGGTCCATAATTGAAGAAGCCAAGGTGACCATAGATGTTGAGAATGATGGCACGGTGATTATCGGTTCACCCAGTCAGGAAGCGGCTCAAAAGGCAATCGAAAAAATCGAGAGCCTGACCAAGGAGGTAGAAGTTGGCGGCATTTACACCGGGAAGGTGACTCGTTTGACAAACTTCGGCGCTTTTGTCGAGATCCTGCCCGGAAAGGAAGGCCTGGTTCATATAAGCGAGCTGGCCGACTATCATGTCGCTAAGGTTGAGGATGTGGTGAAGGAAGGCGATGAGATTATGGTTAAAGTCATTGAAATTGACCATATGGGCAGGGTGAATCTGTCACGACGTGCAGTTTTTTCAGATTCGCCAGCAGCTCGAACAACTGAGGCTACGGAACCTACTGGAACACGTCGTCCTCCGCCCAGGCAGCAGAAGTATCGTCCTGGTGGGCAGCAACGCGATAGCAGAGACAGCCGACGCCAGACTCCAAAGTGGCGTTAGATACCTTCATTTTACTCAAAAATTGAGGGGTGGGAAATGGAACCGATAACAGTATTGGTGCATGGGGCCTTAGGGAAAATGGGGAGAGAGGTGGTGGCTGCGATAAATCGAACTCCCGAACTTGAATTAGTCGGAGCTGTCGACATTAAGGCGACTCAAGGGGAGCTGACTTTACCAGACGGTTCAAAGAAGGTGCCTCTTTCTTCCAATCTGAGCTCGCTTCTTGAAATCTGCCATCCAAAAGTGCTGCTAGATTTCACAATTTCTGAAGCGGCTATGGCAGCAGCCCGCGTGGCAATCAAAAAGGGCATTAATGTTGTTATAGGCACGTCTGGACTCTCAGAAGACAATCTCACGGAAATTGCCCAGCTATCTGAAGCCAATAAGGTCGGTGCCGTAGTAGCGCCTAATTTTACTATCGGGGCAGCAGTACTACTAAATGCGGTTAAGGACGCAGCCAAATTATTCGACTACGTGGATATAATTGAGATGCATCATCATGAAAAGGTAGATGCACCATCGGGGACTGCGATGGCTACAGCAAAGGTTATGCTGCAGGCGCGGGGTAAGCCCTTCCTTTATTCCAAAACCAAAAAAGAAACGCTTAGCGGAACTCGTGGTGGGGAGGTTGACGGTGTGGCTATCCATAGCGTAAGATTACCAGGATTTGTTGCCAGTCAGGAAGTTGTGTTTGGGGGGCAGGGGCAAACGCTTAGCTTTCGCCATGATACTATAGGTCGCGAATGTTATGTGCCTGGCGTTATTCTGGCTATAAAAGAAGTTGTTAAGCGGCAAGGATTGATTTACGGACTGGATGCCCTGTTGAATTTAAAGGGGGAGCAATGAAAGCGTATAACGTAGCAATTGTTGGCGCCACCGGAATGGTGGGACAGGAGTTCATAAAGGTACTGCAGCAGCGAAATTTTCCGATGGCATCCGTAAATCTCTATGCCTCCGACAGGTCGGCCGGCAAGAAGCTGTATGTTGGCCATCAGGAGCTAGAAGTTAAGGAGACCGCCCCCGAATCTTTTCAGAATATTGATATTGCACTTTTCTCAGCTGGGTCCGAAATTAGCCGCTATTTTTCACCTATCGCTGCTAAGTCTGGGGCACTTGTGGTTGATAATAGCGCAGCTTTCAGGATGGAACCTAAGGTGCCTCTGGTTGTACCTGAAATAAATCCTGAAGACATAAAATGGCACGAGGGGATTATTGCTAACCCGAATTGCTCCACCATTCAAACGGTAGTAGCTTTATATCCACTTCATAAGGTAAACCCGATAAAGCGGGTAGTTGTTTCCACTTATCAATCCGTTTCCGGTACCGGTGCCGCAGCCATGGAGGAATTAACTACTCAAGCCAAGTTAGTATTGGAAGGACAAAATGTGGTTCCTCATGTATATCCGCACCAGATCGGATTTAATTTAGTACCGGAGATAGACGTATTCCTCGATAATGGCTATACCAAGGAAGAATGGAAGATGGTCGAGGAGACTCGCAAGATAATGCATGCTCCTGAAATGGCTATCTCTGCAACTTGTGTCAGGGTGCCTGTTTTCATTGCACATAGTGAAGCGGTGAATATTGAGTTTACCGAACCCATGAGCCCCGAGGAGGCGAGGCAAATATTGGCTAAGGCTCCAGGCGTGAAGGTGCTCGATGACCCCAGTGTCAGCCTTTATCCCATGCCGTGGCTGGCTGCCGGCTCGGATGATGTTTATGTAGGGCGTATTCGCTCCGATGCCTCTCATCCCAGGGGTTTGGTGATGTGGGTGGTAAGCGATAATTTGCGTAAAGGCGCCGCCCTAAATGCCGTCCAGATTGCCGAGGAAGCAGCACGACGGGAATGGGTTAAGAGCGGGAAATAATCCTCTACAAGGAGGCTGGTGATGAAGAAGTTCGGTCGATTGCTCACAGCTATGGTTACCCCCTTTGATGCCAAAGGTGAAGTTGATTATGCGCAGGCTAGAAAACTGGCTATAGCTCTGCTCGATTCAGGCAGTGATGGGCTTGTTGTCTCAGGCACTACCGGAGAGAGCCCAACGTTGACTACTGCGGAAAAGCTGAAGCTTTTTGCTGAGGTTAAGTCAGCAGTTGGTAATCGGGGCACGGTTATAGCTGGTACCGGCAGTTACAATACAGCGGAGAGCATGGAGCTGACCAAAGAGGCGGAACGAACCGGGGTCGATGGCTGCCTTATAGTGGTGCCTTATTATAATCGGCCTACCCAGGATGGTTTATACGAGCATTTTAAGGCCATCGCCGGGGCAACCAGTCTACCATGTATTCCCTACAACGTGCCGTCACGTACTGTAACAAGTCTGGCCGCTGAGACCTGCATCAGGCTTAGCCAGATTGATAATATCGTTGGAGTAAAAGAGGCCAGTGCCAATCTTGAGCAGATAGCCAGGATTATACAAGGAGCAAGGAAAGGCTTCCTCGTTTATAGCGGTAATGATAGCGATACATTTCCTATCCTGTGTCTGGGTGGCTATGGAGTTATTAGCGTGATTTCACATCTGGTTGGGCTTCAATTAAAGCAGATGATAGATGATTGTATCCAGGGCAAAATCGATAAGGCGGCAGCGACTCATAGAAATTTACTACCCTTTGTTAATGCTATGTTTGTCGTTGCGAATCCGATACCGGTTAAATATGCTTTGAATCACATAGGTTTTCCTGTTGGCAGGACACGCTTGCCGCTTACTGAGCCTGACGAAAAATCCAGGTCTGTCATTGAGCAGACTTTGAAGGACTACAAAATCGACTTGCCAATAGGCAAAGTTTAAATTTGTTTCCGTAGTTATAGCGTCTGCAGGACCTTTTGGAAGTTCATTACTCGAGGTGGCTTTTTACCCCTTTTTGACTCGATAACGTGCCCTTCTTTTTCAAGGTGAGCAGCTTGAGCTTGCACTCCGCCGGGGAACCTTTCGTTCAAGCTGCCATCTGCCTTAACCACGCGCCAGTAGGGCGTTGCCTCTCTTTTCCCACTTTTTAAATCTTCTTCGGCTACTTCGGCAACAATACGAAGGAAAATCCCGGTTGTCAAAGGACAACAGCAATTGGCATGGGCGTCTTCGGCCAATTTATCTCTGATCTGAATCACGGTGGCCAGTTTTCCCTCGGGGACTCTGTGAATTAATGCATCTATATCCAGTGGCTTGGGGATAAGCATTTTCCCGACCAAGAACCTGTTTTGCATTTTAGGCGGAACGTCAACTACTTTTCCATGCTCAGGATGTTTTTCCTCTAGCTTCTGCCGCCATGTTTTACGCATTTTAGGCATAATCTTATCTCCTTTTACAGAGATTTGCCTGGAACCTTTGCAGGTCTTAAATAATCTTTTTGACTATTATTGACTGGTCTCGATTGGCGCCAACGGAGATAATGCTGACAGGGCAGGAGAGAAGTTCCTCAAGCCTTGATATATATTGGCGGGCTTGGGCAGGCAGTTGCTTGTAGTGACGTGCATCGTTTATTGGTATCCGCCAACCTGCTAATTCCTCATATACCGGTTGACATTTATCCAGGGCATCAATATCGCTGGGAAAGTCATTTATGATATTTCCATTCAATTTGTAGCCCGTACATATTTTTATAGAGTCGAGTGCGTCCAGGACATCGAGACGGGTCAGGGCTATACTGGTAAAACCATTGACTTGAGCGCTGAAGCGCCCGGCTACAGCATCGAACCAGCCACAGCGACGCGGTCTGCCGGTAGTGGCTCCGTATTCGTGGGCTCGTTCCCTGATGAATTCACCGATTTTATCCTTAAGCTCCGTCGGCATGGGCCCACCGCCAACTCTTGTCGTGTAAGCCTTGAAAACACCTATGAGTTGATCAAGTTGCCTGACATTTATTCCCGAGCCTATAGAGCTGCCGGCAGCCATAGGTGAAGACGATGTGACGTAGGGATAGGTGCCGAAATCAGGGTCCAGCATTGTTCCCTGAGCTCCTTCTAATATTACAGGTTGTTTCCGGGATAATATGTCCCGGACTACAGGGCCAGTATCTCGAATGAACGGAGCTAGCCGTTCTGCATAAGAGCAGTATTGTTCGTAAATCTCTCCCAGAGATAATGGGGAGACGTTGTATATTTTGGTTAAGATGGCATTCTTGGTTTCCAGGATTTGGCTAAGTCGAGACCGAAAGTATTTTTTATTAAGCAGGTCACAGGTTCGGATTCCAAGTCGAGCTATCTTATCAGCGAAAACAGGACCTATGCCTTTACGTGTAGTGCCTATAGCTCCCTCGCCCCGTCGTTCCTCTTCCAGACCATCCAGGAGCGTGTGATACGGCATTATTAAGTGTGCCCGGTCACTGATGAATAGGTGGCTGGTGTCAATGTGATGTTTCTGGAGGTTGTCAATTTCCTCGAGCAGTATGACCGGATTAATCGCTACACCGTTGCCCATTATGCAGACCACTCCCGGGTGGAATATACCTGAGGGAACGAGATGGAGTTTGAACTCACCGTAAGGATTAATTACGGTGTGTCCGGCATTATCGCCTCCTGAAAAGCGCACTACCGCTTTTGCCTTCTCTGCCAGGAGGTCGACTATTTTTCCTTTGCCCTCGTCTCCCCATTGGGCGCCAATAATCGCTACTACCGACATTATCTTTTTTATTTGCTCCGCGTGAAAGTTTAGGGTAACTCTAAGTAGTAATAGACAGCTTCGACCTCACACTCGCGACATGTAGTTCTTGCCCCAGAAGTAAAGCAAAGCCCCACCACCCGCAATCCAAACCACCAGGCCAATAATTATTACCCAGGCAATGCCAAGTATACCAAAGATTCCTGCGAGCAACATCCATAGTAGAGACGCTACGCTGAGAGCTATTAGACTCCGTTCAAGTACCTTTTCACTCATGATATTCTAGTTTGTTTATAGCTTTATTGAGCTTTTGTTTGCCGCCACACATAAACAAGTCGTTGCACCACGGTAACGGAGCCAAATACTATCAGAAGCAGTAAAGCGATGAAAATACTAAATTTGTATAAGGGGCTTAGTAGCAGCCCGAGCGCCAGTATTATAACTCTCTCAGTCCTGGTAAACAAACCAACAGGGCAGTTTATGCCGAGCCCTTCGGCTCTAGCCCGTACATAGCTGGTGAGCAATGAAACAATCAAGGCCAGGAAAATAAGCACAATTTCGATGGTACCTCCGCTCTGAATATATAGCGCCAGAAGTCCCAGAAGAAGCACAGCATCTGAAATCCTATCAAAAGTGGAGTCTAAAAGAGCGCCGAAGCGGGTTGCCTGGTTAGTCAGGCGAGCTAATGCTCCATCGAGTATATCGAACAACCCGGAGATAAGAACTAGAAAGCCGCCGATAAGGAGGTGATTGGTAGCAATGGTGGCAGCGGCGATTAAACTTATTGCCAGGGCACACCAGGTCAAAGCGTTAGGCTTAAGTCGACTTTTGACTAGAGCGGTATTTAGCGGTTCGGTAATCCGTCGAGCAGCGATTCTACGTAACTCAGCCAGGTTCATTAAAATATGTTCCTATACTATCTGGTTGCCAAGCAAGACGTTGTAGTAATTTATAACCTGTCGGGTAATGTTCAGCCAGCTATATTTCTCAGCCTTAATTAGTCCCTTATTCCCCATCGACAAACGCAGAGATTTGTTATGCAGTAGGGATAGTAAGGCATCAGCTAATGACTCCTCGTTTCTCGGCGGCACGAGCAGGCCTTCCTCACCATTGGCTAACACGCTGGCATAGCCTCGAATGTTGGTAGCAACTACAGGCTTTCCGCATGCCATGGCTTCAAGCAAAACTATACCGAAGCTCTCGCCACCAGTAGCCGGGGCACAGAAAATATCGGCACTGCGGTAATATGATGGCAACTCAGCACTGGAAATAAATCCTGTAAAAACCACGTGGTCAGTCAAATTCATATCTTCCACCAACTTTTTATACCTGAGACGTAATACAGTGCCTGGCCCGACTACAATAAGGCGGAAGTTTGTGAAACTGCGTTTTACATTGCCGCATGCATTAAGTAAGTAGGCTAAGCCCTTTCGTCTTTCCAACCGACCTACGAACAGGATGTTTATTTTCCCGTCATTGAATTCTTCGCGCCCGGAGCCATTAAGACAAAAGTGTTCAGTATCTATACCATTTGGGATAATGCGGTATTCACCTGGTAGGTGACGGCTCACGTGTTCCATTGCCGGTTTAGAAACGGCGATTTTACCCTGTAGTTTTGTAATCCATCTCCGGAAAACAGGCTTTCCCAGCCAGTATTCTCTTGGTTTAGTATGGAAAGCATGAAAAGTGCCAACATTTGTAGAGTCTGACTTGAGCAAGGCACTCAAACAGACCATAGGTGCAAACGGTTCGTGCAGATGTAAAATATCGAATTTCTCTTGAGCCAGGATTTCACCTATTTGGGCTGGCAACCAGGGTGATATGGGGACCCGAGCTATGGCGCCGGCGTATGGAATAGGCAAAGGCCTGCCCACGGGTGTAACTTCTTCTTCGAAGTAGCGCGTCCCATTTTTTGTGCATGGGGCTATAATTTTTACTTTATGTCCCGCCTGGATTAGATAATGAGCCAGATAAGCAACGTGACTTACGACCCCGCCTGGGAAGGAATAATCGTAGGGGGAGACTAATCCGATTTTCACTGCTCTTATCGCCTTATCCCTCCGGCTGTGATAGCCTTTATAATTTGTCTAACTTTCCTTTATTTTGTCGCTGGCTATCTCGGGGAGACAGATCGGAGTCTGTTGTTCTTTGCCAGTAATGTAGTTCTCGACGCGCCTGTGGGCTTCGTCGTCTGAATATTGGATAGGCGGCGATTTCATGAAGTAAGAGCTGGGAGCTACTATGGTTCCACTTAAACCTCTATCGATAGCTAATTTGCAGCATCTTATGGCATCGATAACAACGCCGGCCGAGTTAGGACTGTCCCATACCTCCATTTTAAGCTCTAAGTTGAGAGGCACATCGCCGAACGTGCGTCCCTCCATCTTGATGTAGCAGAATTTGCGGTCAGCCAGCCACGGCACGTAGTCACTGGGGCCGACATAAATATTTTCCTTATCGATTTCATAATCCAGCTGAGAGGTGACAGCATTGGTTTTGGAAATTTTCTTGGATTCCAAGCGCTCCCGTTCCAGCATATTATAGAAATCAGTATTACCGCCAAAGTTTAGCTGATAAGTCCTTTCCAGCTTGACTCCACGGTCACGAAAAAGCCTGGTCAATACACGATGGGTGATTGTAGCGCCGACCTGAGATTTTATGTCGTCACCGATAATGGGTAAACCTGCATCGGCGAAGCGCTTATACCAGTACGGTTCCCGAGCAATAAAGACGGGTATGCAATTGACAAAGCCACAGCCCGCTGCCAACACCTGTTCTATGTACCACTTGGTTGCCTCTTCACTTCCCACCGGCAGAAAATTCACTACTACGTCTGTCTTTGTTTCCTTAAGTATGCCGACAATGTCAGCTGTAGCACCGGATGACTTTGTTATTATTTGAGAAAGATATTTACCCAGCCCGTCATGGGTCATACCTCGAGTTACTTTGACTCCCGTGCTGGGCACGTCGCAAAACTTGAAAGTATTATTAGGTTTTGTATAAATGGCTTCGGCCAGGTCTTTACCCACTTTGTTTTTATCTATATCAATGGCAGCTACGAAGTTGATGTGGTTTATGTGGTAGCCGCCGAGATTTATATGCATTAGCCCGGGAACTGACTCACCTTCTTTTACCTTTCTGTAGTAATAAACGCCTTGAACAAGCGAGGAAGCGCAATTGCCGACACCTATTATAGCTACATTTATTTTTTCCATACTGTTTCCTCTCTTCAGTTTTACTTGGCTACTGAACTGCTAGGCCTCTAATTTTAACCTCGTGGTTTGACGATAACCATTTTGGGTGATCTGACTAATAAGACGGGTATTCTGGCCCCATGCAATACCTTATCGGCCACGCTGCCTAATACCCATCGAGCGACACCTGTTCGACCATGAGTTGACATGGCTATCAAACTGGCCTCTTTATCAGCAGCATATTCTACTATTTTATCAGCAGGGTCACCAGTGGCTACTTCGTATGTGACTTTAATGTCCTTGCCACTTAATCGTTCGGCTACACTTTTTAAATAATCTTCGCCTGCATCGTGCATTGCCTTAACAAACTTCCTCCAATCGGGGCCGCCAAGCAAGTTTGCCTCTACTGTTCCAGGTGGTGATATGACCTGCAGCAGGCTGATTGGAGCTCGCGATTTTGCAGCTATTGTTTCGGCATAAGGTAGGGCTGATTCACCGATGTCTGAGCCATCTAAAGGGGCTAGGATTTTATGAGGAAAATTTAGTTTTTCGGTAGTCCTGGTCGCACCAGGCCGTTTGCTTCGGACAAGCAAAACCGGCGCTGTAGCCTCACTTATGACCTTTTCCGCTACACTTCCCATCCACCAACGAGTGATACCACTCCGACCATGGGTAGCCATGATAATCAAATCAATCTCTTTTTCAGCGCTGAAATCAAGGATTTTATCGGCTGCGACGCCGTAACGAATCACGGGTTCAGCTTTTATATTATCATTGTGTAACATATTTGCGGTTCTACTTATGTAATCCTCAATAAGGCGGTTTACGCGGCGTGTCTTTCTCCCGATGCCAACACCTAAAACGTGCACGCGAGAACCGAATTTTGGAGCTAAATCTCTAAGATAAGGAAGTACACACTCAGCTTCAGTAGAACCATCCAAGGGAATTAGAATTTCCTGTACTTTTAACATACTCTTTACCATTCTATTTAGTTGATTATAACCGACGCTCTTGTCTAAGACAACACATTTGTGGTATTTTTGATGCGTGCTCTACGACTTCCATACTCATACTTTTCATAGCGATGGCGTTTTGTCACCCATTGAGTTAATACGTCGTGCTCACGTTAAAGGCTATTCGGCTATTGCCATTGCCGACCATGTGGCCATCGGTTCGCTTGGCAGATTAATCAAAGAAATAAGCGACGATTGCGCTCTGGCCAGCGCTTATTGGGATATTCTAGCAATCCCGGGCGTGGAACTTACACACCTTCCGCCGCAGGCTATCCCTGAAATGGCTAAGAAAGCTAAAGAAATGGGAGCCTGGTTGGTAATAGTACACGGCGAAACCACTGTGGAGCCGGTGGAAAAAGGTACTAACTTCGCCGCTGTCCAATCTCCCTATGTTGATATCTTAGCCCATCCGGGCTTATTGACGATTGAGGAGGCCTCTTTGGCAGCTAAAAATAATGTTTTTATCGAACTTACGGCTCGGAAGGGGCATTCTGCTACCAATTCTCACGTTGCTTCGGTTAGCCAAAAAGCAAAAGCGAGGCTCCTGGTTAATTCTGATGCCCACCACGAAAAAGACCTATTGGTGCCGAGCTTAGTTGAGTCTATCCTTAATCAATCAAACATAAACCAGCGGCAACGCCGACAAATTATCGAACGCAACCCCCTGCTTTTAATCGAGAAAATCAAAAATCGCCTTTAAGCTCTGATTAAAGCATGTAGTTGAACTAACCTTTGCCAATTCGAAAGATCTTGGTTCCACAGGATGGGCAAGTACCGCGTGTCGCTGGCCTCTTATTCTTCAGAGTGACGCTCTGCGGGTTCTTCATTTCCGTCTTCTTCCGGCATTTGAAGCAATATGCCTGCGCCATGTATTTCACCTCCTTTCACCCAAAGCTAAATCATATCTATTATAATATGGACTGTCAAGACCTTTTAGCGTTCCGGCGGATAACCTACGATGGTGAGAAGACCTTTTCTGGATGCCATTGCTGTTTTTCAGGAATAAAATGCAGCACAGCTATGAAATTCCCGTCTAGGTCGTACGCTCTGCAATATTCCTCTGAAAACGAGTTAGCTTTGTCCAGAGGCAATGGACGCCCGTTTCTAATGTCTAGTTCGTTTTTACTGCCAACGATGATTGCTTTCCAGTTCCCCAGCGGGCTGTCCACGGGATGAAGAAGCTTTTTCCAGGTCTCATTGTGAAAGGCGTCTTCGACCTGGTCTAGAGACAACGCATCTCCAATTGAAAATGGACCACAGCGTAATCGAGTTAGATTTTTAAGATGAGCACCACAGCCCAGGTATTGTCCCAAGTCGTTGGCCAGGGAGCGTACATAGGTACCCTTGCTGCAGTCTATATTGATTTCTATTAATGGTTGCTGGTAGCTGACAAGCTCCAGTTTTGTGATTTCGACCCGCCTTGATTTAAGCTTTATTGGGACACCGGCACGAGCAAGTTCATAACATCGACGGCCTCCCTGTTTTACAGCGCTGAATGCCGGAGGTACCTGATTGATGACACCTCTAAAAGCGGTAAGAGCCTCTTCTATCCGGGTCAGGGTGATATCATTGGGATCTCTACGTTCAACTATCTTGCCTTGTCTATCGAAGGTATCCGTGGTTACACCCAGTTCAATCTGGGCTAAATAGGTTTTGCTGTTATTGGTTAGAAACTGTGCGATACGGGTTGCCTGACCAAAGCAAATTGGTAGTACGCCTGTAGCTATTGGGTCTAGTGTACCGGCGTGTCCGACGCGTTTCTCTCCGGTGAGGCGCTTGAGCCGGGCAACCACACTAAAAGAAGTCTTTCCTTCTGGTTTGTTGAGGATAAGGATGCCGTCAATGCCCATCTTCGTTTTCAGCGTCTTTTGAAGCGACCTCGTCGATTAACCTGAGGACGTTAGCGGCGCGCTCAATAGAGTCATCAAACTGGAAACTAAGCTCGGGCATGTGCTTCAGTTGCAGGCGGGTAGCTAGCTGGCAGCGTAGAAATCCTGAAGCAGCAGCGAAGCCCTGTAATATCTCTTTTTTATCCACTTTGTCACCAATAGTGCTGATGAAAATTTTGGTGTGCCTTAAGTCGGCAGACGTCGAAACCTTGGTAATTGATATAAGGCTACTAAGCCTTGGGTCATTAACTTGCTCTCGGAGCAACTGGCTGATTTCTTGCTGAATTACGCTGTTTAGCCTTTCCGTGCGTCGTGTCATGTTGTTTATTCCCTTTAGCTAAAAGGTTGCGATTTGGGATAGAAAGTAGAATTTAATCTGAGAAAAAACAGAGACCAGGCGGTTTAGCTAACTATTTCCTGTCGGTAGGACTGAATTATATCCCCAATTTGGAAATCTGAAAAGCCTTCTAATCTGAGCCCACACTCGAAGCCGGTGGCTACTTCCTTAACATCTTCCTTGAAGCGCTTCAAGCTATTTATGCGGGATTCGTGTATCGGTTCGCCTCGACGTATTAACCGAGCTGAAGCATCTCGTCTCATCTTCCCTTCTTTAACTGAAACTCCAGCTATTTTGCCTTTTTTACCTGTTTCAAATACAGCTATCACTTCGGCTTGACCTTCAATAACCTCAGAATAAGTAGGCTCCAGCATGCCTTTCAGTGCTTTTTCCACATCCTTTACCAGCTCATAAATCACGTTGTAATACCGAATACTTATTCCCTCTGTTTCGGCCAGTCTTTGTGTCCCTGGTTCAGGTCGGCTGTTGAAGCCGATGATAATCCCTTTAGAAGCTAAGGCTAGTAGCACATCGCCTTCTGTAATGCCGCCGCTGCCCGAGTGGATAATTCTGACCTTAATCTTATCGTCCCCAAGATGCTCTAGAGAATCCCTGATGGGCTCGATGCTGCCCTGTACATCTGTCTTAAGAATTATGTTGAGCTCTTTTATCTGCCCGGTGCTGATTTGAGTTGAAAGGTCGCTAAGGCCCAGTGGTCTGGCGCGACTTGAGACTTTTTGTTGCGAGGCTTTCTGCTTTTCTAAGAGCATTCTGGCTTCACGCTCGTTGCTAACAACCTTGAAAGATTCTCCGGCTTGAGGGACAGCATTTAATCCGAGAACTTCTACCGGGGTAGCAGGCTCAGCTTTCTTAAGATGCTTACCCAATTGGTTGAACATGGCCTTGACCCTGCCCCA